>OLNG01000817.1_pt1 | contig 21269 bp, 18 predicted proteins | sample 1643091 | NCBI WGS metagenome assembly OLNG01 (sample SAMEA3136661, study PRJEB25190) | human gut metagenome | biome: human gut; feature: human-associated habitat; material: faeces | place: Austria | collected 2013 | reverse complement strand
GAAGGTTGGGAGGTATGGAATGCTGCGGCGGAGATTCCTTCGGGAGAACCGGAACGGCACGTACACCGCAATGCTGCTGACCGGCAGGCTGAATCAGCATCTGGAGGAGATCGACCGTCAGGCGAACGAGATGATGGAAACGCTGACCGCGCAGATGGCGAAGCAGGAGGGCGTGAACGAGAGCCTGAAAGCGGAGAACCAGATGAAGTGGGTCGGGCTGATGAACAACATCCAGGCAGCAGCGGAGGAAATCGTGCTGAAGGAACTGGTGTACCGGTAACGCGAGATATTGGCGCTGCCACGATGCGGGCCGTTGGCCCGACCGGGTTGGAGGTCTTTCACGATGAGTGGTACAAAGACTCCAAGGTGCCGTATTACCACTCAGATGGAGAAAAGAATGAACTGCTGCGCACCGGCGACGCGCTGAAATGCCATCGACCGGAGATTTTCACATTTTTCGCTGATTATGAGGACAAGAATGAACGTGCAGATTTTGTCAAAACGTTCTTTGATAACACGTTCACCGAAATGATACTCAGCAACGGTCAGCGGGCAGGCTATCGAGCCTATGATACGGTGCTTATGATGTGGCGAGGTTCGGCAAATGATCCAGAGCAGAGAGTGATTATGAAGTGGAGCACGGTTGCAGACCATATTACCGGAATGATCGTGCTGCATGAGTGGCTTTCACCGGATGAAGCAGTTTTGCCCAGCGTAAATGAACAGCTTTCTCTGATTGGCGAAGCTGAGTCCCAAAAAGACTCGGCTTTTGTTATGCCGCAAGAGGCGATTGATTATGTGCTCAGCAGCGGCAGCGGATTTGAAGATGGTAAACGGCGCATCTATCAGCAGTTTCTTAAGCAGGAAGGAACGGAAGCGAATGTTCGGTTTCTGCGACGAGAGTACGGAATCGGCGGCCATTCTGATGCCATTCCCGGTACAGACTACTGGCTGGAGTATGATGCAAAGGGACTGCATCTCAGCAAACTGCATGATGACGGCAGTAAGGCGGTTAATCTGTCTTGGAAAGTTGTTGAGAAGCGCATTGGTGAGTTGATTGCACTGGGACGGTATCTGGGCAAGGCAGAAATTGAGCGAATCAGTGCGGAACAGTCTTCACCAAAAGCGGATCAATCAACTGCCGCCCCGGCAAATGAAGAAGAACCGGTGCAGCGACACTACTCACTTGGCGATAAGGTTTATCTGGGCGTTAAAGAATATGAAATTCTTGCAATCGACGATCATATGGTTCGGTTGTATGATTCGGAGTACCCGCTGTTCAACGAAGAACTGAGCCGCAGTGACTTTGATCGGCGCATTGCAGAAAATCCGCTGAATGACCAGCCGAAAGAAAACAGTGGCGAGCAGGCAGCCGGTGTAAAACCGCAAGCAATTGGCCGATTGGACTATCTGGACTCGAATGGACATGTCGGAGAGCAGGTGGAATATGATGACGAAATCCAGCTTGTCGAGCAAGTCAAAGAAGACGTAGATACAGGTGCACCGTTTACCATTACCTTGTATCGTGACCAGAACGGCACTACCATTCCACAGGATTTCCTGACAGACCTTGGAACACCGCCAAAGGGCTTTGCAGTCGTGGACTACGCAGAGGGACACAGAGAATATCTGCTGAACGAAAGCATACGCATGATCAACCTGTACGCGCTGGAGTGCTTTGAGGAGAAAGCGGATTTCAGCGATCTAACCGCAGTTCCGCTGGCGTACAGCACATCGGGTGATGGTGAGCATAGTATTCAGGTGGATGCAGACCTTGAGCACTGCCGTATGCTTTATCTAGTAGATAATGAAGCGGTTGCCCTAATTCAGTATGCAGATTTAGGTGATATGAATGAGTTCCTCGTGAATATGACATTTGATGAACTCGTTGCCTTTGCAGAACACGAATATGCCGCCCAGCATAAAGCGTCTGAACAGACGCAGGAACCTCAGCTTACACCGCCGGCTGTAAGAAAAAAAGACAAGGCAGCACCGTTGACACTGCTGCCGGTGATACCGGAGGCAGAACGCTCAGAGTATCACATTTCTGATGACTTGCTGGGTGTCGGAACACCGAGTGAGCGATACGCACGAAACATTCGCGCGATTACCACACTGAAAAAGGTGGAAGCTGAAAACCGCCTGGCAACACCGGAAGAACAGTCGGTGCTTGCACAATATGTCGGCTGGGGCGGTTTGGCGGATTGCTTTGATGAGCGCAACAGTCACTATGCCGAACTGAAAGAGCTACTGTCTGATGAGGAGTACGAAGCTGCGCGCGAATCGACGCTGACAGCGTTCTACACACCGCCTGTTGTGATTCGGTCGATGTATCAGGTTTTAGAAAGACTTGGATTCCAGCGCGGTAATATTCTGGAGCCGTCCTGCGGTGTTGGCAATTTCATCGGCATGCGTCCGGGTAAGCTGGCCGACTCGAAAATCTATGGTGTAGAGCTGGACAGCATCAGCGGACGAATTGCACAGCAGCTTTATCAGAAATCGTCTATCGCTGTTCGCGGGTTTGAGAAAACAGATCTGCCGGACAGCTTTTTTGATGCCGCAATTGGTAATATACCGTTTGGCTCTTTTAAGATTGTGGACAAGCGATACGACAAGTATAACTTCCTGATCCATGACTATTTCTTTGCCCGCACCATGGATAAGGTGCGGCCCGGCGGTATTATCGCGTTCATCACTAGTAAAGGCACAATGGATAAGGAAAATCCGTCTGTACGCAAATATCTGGCACAACGAGCGGAGCTGCTCGGAGCAATCCGACTGCCCAATAATACGTTCAAGGATGCAGCGGGAACAGAAGTCACCGCAGATATTCTCATTTTGCAAAAACGTGACCGCATGGTCGATCAGCTGCCGGCATGGGTCAACCTTGGCATTGATGCTAACGGTTTGGCAATAAATCAGTATTTTGTAGATAATCCGAGTATGGTGCTTGGAACCATGCAGGAAGTGAGCGGTCCTTATGGTCCGGAAACGGCCTGCCTGCCGATTGACGGCAGCAGTCTGGAAGAACTTTTAACGGATGCAATTCAAAACATCAATGGTTCTGTGATGGAGTACGAAGTTGATGATCCGGAAAGCGAGGAAGAAGATCGCTCTATCCCGGCTGACCCGTCCGTACGCAACTTCAGCTTTACTGTTGTAGATGGTGAAGTCTATTATCGGGAAAACAGCATCATGCACCCGGTCGATTTGTCTGTAACCGGCGTAAACCGAGTTAAAGGCTTAATTGCAATCCGCGAGTGTGTCCGTAAGCTGATCGAATATCAGACAGAAGATTACCCGTACACAATGATTCAGCAGGAACAGACTAACTTGAATGCCCTGTACGATGCGTTTGAGAAAAAGTATAAGCACATCAATACCAGAGCAAACAAATCAGTTTTTGGAGATGATAGTTCCTTCTGCCTGCTTTCTTCACTGGAAGTTCTGGATGATGAGGGAAACTTCGTGCGTAAGGCAGATATGTTCAGCAAGCGCACAATCCGGCAGCATACCGAAATTACCAGCGTTGATACCGCATCGGAAGCTCTGGCGGTTTCCATGGGCGAAAAGGCAAAGGTCGATATGCCGTATATGATGCAGTTGACTGGGAAAACGGAAGAAGAAATCTTTGCAGACCTCAGCGGCGTTATTTTTCGGAATCCGCTTTATGAGGAGAACGGCAGTCAGGCGAAATACCTTACCGCAGATGAGTACCTTTCGGGCAATGTGCGTGAAAAACTGGCGGAGGCTCGAAGATCGGCTGAAAGCGATCCAGTATTCGCAGTGAATGTGACGGCTTTGGAAGAAGTTCAACCGACGGATCTGACCGCAAGTGAGATTTCGGTTCGCCTTGGAGCAACATGGCTTCCAGAAGATGTGGTTCAGAAATTCATGTACGAGCTGCTGGACACGCCGTATTACGCACAGTGGAAAGTGAAGGTGCATTATTCCCGCTACACCGGCGGGTGGAATGTAGAGGGGAAGTCCTATGACCGCAGCAATATCAACGCGACCAGCACCTATGGTACAGATCGCGTGAATGCCTATAAAATCATTGAGGAAACGCTGAATCTGCGAGATGTGCGGGTGTTTGACTATATCGAGGACGAAAACGGCAAGCGAGTGCCTGTCCTGAATAAGAAGGAAACTGCAATCGCACAAGGCAAGCAGGAACTGATCAAGCAGGCGTTTCAGGACTGGATCTGGAAGGACCAGCCGAGAAGAGAGCGGCTGTGCAGGCTCTACAATGAGCAGTTCAATGCACTGCGCCCGCGCGAGTACGATGGCAGTCATTTGATCTTTGTTGGTATGAACCCTGAAATCCAGCTGCGGCAGCACCAGCTAAACGCAGTTGCGCACATTCTTTACGGAGGCAATACGCTGCTCGCACACGTTGTGGGGGCAGGGAAGACCTTCGAAATTGTTGCCGCAGCGCAAGAGAGCAAACGACTTGGACTGTGCCGAAAATCGCTGATTGTCGTGCCGAATCACCTGACGGAGCAGTGGGCGGCAGAGTATTTGCAGTTGTATCCTTCTGCCAACATTCTGGTTGCAACAAAGAAGGACTTTGAAAAAAAGAACCGCAAACGCTTCTGCGGCAGAATTGCAACTGGCGATTTTGATGCCGTTATTATTGGCCACAGCCAGTTCGAGAAGATTCCAATGTCTGTTGAGCGGCAGCGTTATATTCTGGAGCAGCAGTACCATGAAATCATAGATGGTATCCGAGAACTGAAAGAACAGAACGGAGATCGTTTCTCGGTCAAGCAGTTGGAACGCTCTAAGAAAGCAGTGCAGGCAAAGCTGGATAAGCTGAACGACCAGAGCCGAAAAGATGACCTTGTTACCTTTGAAGAATTGGGTGTTGATCGACTGTTTGTGGACGAGGCACATTACTATAAAAACCTTGCCGCATTTTCTAAGATGCGGAATGTGGGCGGTATCAGTCAGACGGAGGCTCTGAAATCCAGTGACCTGTATATGAAAATTCGCTATCTGGACGAGATAACATGCGGCAGAGGTACAGTGTTTGCAACGGGCACTCCAATCAGTAACAGCATGGTGGAGTTGTACACGATGCAGAAATATCTTCAGTATGGAACGCTCAAAGAGAAAAACCTGCTGCACTTTGATGCCTGGGCAAGTACCTTTGGCGAAACTGTTACCGCCATTGAACTTGCACCGGAGGGCACCGGGTATCGGGCGAAGACGAGATTTGCTCGGTTTTATAATTTGCCGGAGCTGATGTCGCTGTTTAAGCAGACAGCAGATATTCAAACAGCGGATATGCTTAAGCTGCCGGTCCCCAAAGCAAATTATCACAATGTTGTGCTGAAACCGTCTGCCTATCAGGTGGAAATGGTGAAGGATCTTTCGGAACGTGCCGAGCGTGTGCGTAATCGTATGGTTGATTCCAGTGTAGACAATATGCTGCTTATCACCAACGATGGCCGCAAGCTGGCACTGGATCAGCGATTGATCAATCCTATGCTGCCTGATGACGAAAACGGTAAAGTCAGTGCCTGCGCAAAGAATGTCTTTGAAATCTGGCAGAGAACTGCGGAACAGAAATCAACACAAATGGTGTTCTGCGACCTGTCAACGCCGCATAACGATGGAAATTTCAATGTCTATGATGGCATTCGGGATAAACTGCTGGATATGGGTATTCCCAAAGATCAGATTGCCTATATTCATAATGCAGCCAGCGAAGCGCAGAAGAAGGAACTGTTCGGCAAAGTCCGCAGCGGCGAAATCCGAGTGCTGATTGGCTCAACGCAGAAAATGGGTGCCGGTACGAATGTCCAGAAAAAGCTTATCGCCCTGCACCATGTCGATTGCCCGTGGCGACCGTCCGATTTACAGCAGCGCGAAGGCCGCATTATCCGTCAGGGCAATGAGAACCCGGAAGTTGAGATTTACACCTATGTAACGGAGAATACTTTTGACAGCTACCTCTATCAGATGGTTGAGGGGAAGCAAAAGTTCATTGGTCAGGTCATGACTTCCAAAGCACCGGCCCGATCGGCGGAGGATATTGATGAAACTGCATTATCTTATGCCGAGGTGAAAGCACTTTGTACCGGTAATCCGTATATCAAGGAAAAGATGGATCTGGACATTGCAGTTCAACGGCTGAAAATGCTGAAAGCAAGCCATTTGAGCCAGAGATATGCACTGGAGGATAAGATCGCAAAAGCGTTTCCAGATCAGATTGCGGCGCTGGAACAGAAAATCAGCGGATACACGAGTGATATTGAGCTGCGAGAGGCACAGACAATGCCGAATGAAGACGGTTTTTCTTCAATGGAGGTCGAGGGAACCGTCTATATCGAAAAGAAAGCTGCGGGCAGTGCATTGCTGGCAGCGGCGCATAATATGACAAGCCCTGATGCGATTCCAATCGGAATGTATCGGGGCTTTGCCATGATCCTCTCGTTTGACACCTTTGCAAAGGAGTATCGACTGAATCTGAAAGGCCAGCTCAGTCATCCGATTTCTCTTGGTATAGATCTGTTTGGCAATATCCAGCGCATTGATAATATGCTTGCCGGATTGGAAAGCGATCTCCAGCAGTGCGAGGCACAGCTGGATAATGCGAGGGTTCAGCTGTCCAATGCCAAGGCGGCAGTGGACAAACCGTTCCCGCAGGAAGATGAACTGAAAACCAAGCTGGCACGACTAGACGAACTGAATATCCTGCTCAATCTGGATAAGCGGGAGAACGAAATTGTGGACTGCGAGCCGGATGAGAGCGAACCGAAAGAAAAGAAACGCGATATGGAACGATGAGGAGGTGAGAGTTTGACAACAGCAATGAGCCTTTGTCTGCTGTTTATTGCAAAGATGGCAGATAACGCCTTGAGCACCGTAAAAACGATTATGATACAGAGAAACCGGAGTCTGCTGGCGGGCGTAGCGATTGCGCTTTCCAGTTTTCTTTATTTCTGGATCACGCGCAGTGTGGTTTTAGCAGACAGCCTGCTGACAACGATGACGGTAGCGGTGGCCAGTGGTTTTGGCTGCTTTTTGGTCAGTCGCATCAATAACAAGCTATCCAAGGATCGCACCTATGTCAATGTGGTGATGTCTGATGATATGGCAGCGATGCAGGATTTTCGAGATTATCTTGCCAAGCACCATATTACAAACGTTGCTTCGGACAGTTATACGCTGGACTGGAATCGCAAGACGCTGACCGTAACAGCATACGCAGAAACCAAGGAGCAGAGCCGAATCATCAATTCATATATGGAGAACTCGGTTACCAAATACAAACGGGTGATCCACAAAGCCTGAATGAACTTGCGTAGGGGAATCTCCTCCCCTACCCTACATAGCTGCTTTCGTGTCAGCTGTGAATTGAAATTAAGAAGGTGATGGTAATTGAACAACGAGAAACTGAATACTGCGCTCTATCAGAAGATGGAGCGTGAGCAGGACAAATATCGCAAGTGGCTCGTTCAGTGTTCGCCAGAGGAAATTCTTTCTCATGCTTATGAGTATGCTGTGCGCGAGGATATTCTGATGGCTATGGAAGAATTAAATTTGCCGGACGATCAGGCGATGGCACTGCTCAAACAGCGTGGGCCGCTCGACGACGTATTCAAGGATTTCAGCAAACTGGAAACCGACTACATGGAAACGGTGCGCGGTGCGATCGAGTCGTTTGCGGAGCGGAAAGCGGCAAAGGACCGGAACTGGGAGGCGAGGTAATGCCGGTTGTATCAAAAGAAGAAATCGCCAATGCCAGAAAGATGGATCTGCTGTCATACCTCAGAGCGTATGAACCGGGCGAGTTGGTGCGCTTTTCGGGTGAAACGTACTGCACCAGAACGCATGATTCGCTGAAAATCAGTAACGGAAAGTGGTATTGGTTTTCGCAGAATATCGGCGGTCGGTCGGCGCTGGATTATCTGGTTAAGGTGAAGGAGATGTCGTTCCCGGAGGCAGTGAAAATGCTCAACGGGCAGGCTGTTCAGCCGATATGCTACGAGAAACCGCCGCCTGCCCCGAGAAAGCTGCTTTTGCCGTCATTGGACACCAATACAAGCAAAACAGAGGCGTATCTAAAGAGCCGAGGAATCCATCCGCAAATCATAGCATATTGCATTCAACACGGATTGCTGTTTCAGTCAGAGAACGCCAATGATGTTATTTTTGTCGGATACGATACCAAAGGAACCCGGCGTTATGCAGCGCTGCGCTCCATGACTACGGATTACAAGGGTGAGGCAACCGGCAGTGATAAGCACTTTTCCTTTGCACTGGTTGCGGATGACAGACCAGTTAGAGAGGTTCATGTCTTTGAGGCCGCGATTGATGCCATGAGCTATGCATCGCTGAAAATCATGTATCACAAAGACTGGAGAAAAATCGCGTATCTGTCGCTGGCAGGCGTGTTCGCGAGTAAACGGGCGAATGTAGTGCCGGTAGCGCTGGAGCAGTTTCTGAAAGACCACTCGCAGATTACGAAGGTGGTTCTGCATCTGGATAATGATCGGGTGGGTCGGCAAGCGGCGGAAAGTATTATAGGCGGCTTAGATAAGAAGTATACGGTCCTGAACCGCCCGCCGCGAGCCGGAAAAGATGTGAACGATTATCTGCGAATGGAGATTGTAAATCGGAATGGAAAGGAGCGAGAACGATGATGGACATTAAAATCTATCAGATCAATTTGAGCAGAGATGACGACCGGGTTGCGTACTTGGGACTTTCTCAGCTTGATAAGTTTCAGGGAAGTTCGGAAGTAAACAGTGGGATTTACGATAAGGTGTTTGAGGGAGCGGTTGAGGTCGATACGCTGGAAGGCGTATATCAGATGTTCAACTGTGACTGCCCGGAAGATTTTCAGGGACACTCGCTGTCGGTTTCTGATGTGGTCGAGATTGTTAACGGTGAAAATGCTGGCTTCTATTTCTGTGACAGCATTGGCTTTCAGCCTGTGAAGTTTGAGCCCGAACAGACACAGAAACTGGATACGAGAACGATGCGAGTTGTTCTGGTGGAGCCGGGCAAGGCAGCGCGTGTTGCAGAGATTGATGGTTCTCTAGAAGGAATGCAGAAAACGGTTAGCGGTTATATTCAGGCGGTCTATCCGTTTGAAGAAACTGTGTGTCTGGTCTGCAATGAGGAAGGCAAGCTGCAGGGACTTCCGCTGAACCGCGCCTTGCGGGATGAAGACAATCGCATCTATGATATTGTGGCGGGAAACTTTTTTGTGTGCGATTGCAGTACGGAGAACTTCAAGAGTTTGAGCGAGGAACAGCTGAAGCGCTACACCGAAAAGTATAAGCGCCCTGAACGATTTGTGCAGATTGATGATCAGATTCTTGCAATTCCGATGCCGGTCAAATCGGATAAGGAACGGGAGCGCTGAAAAAGGCAGAAGACCGAACTGCCGTAAGAGAGCATAGCGGTATCGGTCTAACAAGCAACGGATTTGATTGTGCAAATCCAGCTTGACAGGGGCGAGAACCCCTATGACCCCTATTGGCTCTAACAGAATGAATAAAAAAGGAGAACGCAGGCTGTCGTGGGAAATGACAGTCTGCGTTCTTCAAGTTTCACGCTTGTAATGTGGTAGAGGTTTGTAGGGCTCTCTCTGATATTTGGAATAGCGGTCTGACGATGGGGAAATCGAGTTGCAGAGCGTTTCAACATCATAGTGAATGGGTGCGCTTTGAACAGCATCTAAGAGGATTCGTTCCAAATGCTCGTATTCAGATAATTGATCCAGTGATGCCATGACGAAAGAATCACGGACGTAACCAGCACTGGCGGCGAGCAATTCCTGATCCATGAAATAGCCGTGCTGCTCGACAAAAAAAGTCATCATCATTACTACGGTATGAGTATTGCCCTCGCGGAAAGGATGAACCTGCCAAATACGAGGGAAGCATCGACTGATAGCACTTACAAATTGCTCACGAGTCAGACTATCCCAATTCGGCTGGTATAGTGCGGAAAATGCACTTTCCAAATCATTGGGAATTTCCTCATCATTGCTATACCAAACACTGCGACCAGCTAACAATCGCTCACGCTTTTCAATGTTGATAATGCGGTATTTGCCAGCCCAATCATATAAATCGCCAAAAAGAAAATGGTGGATTTCACAGAGACCCGATGGGGTGAAGTCATGAAAACCGCGTTCGTACAGGAGCATCATGTTTGCCCGACTTTGCTCTGCCTCGATTCGATCAAGTGTGTTCTCATCTTTAATGCCTAACGAATTACGGAGAACAGGCACATCGTCATACAAGTATAAATCAGCCATTTTGGTGTACCTGTGATGCAATCTTTCGATGAAAAGACATTAGTGCGGATTTCATTTGTTCGCCAGTAATCTCGCCTTTCGCCCAGCTAAGAGAAAGCATCCGGGCATAATCAGAAACTGGTGCACCTTCGATTGCATTAATTGCATCAGCGGTCTTTACTGCCGCAACACGTCTATTAAACTGCTGTGTAGTCATAAAATCAACTCCTGACCACAGTATACCATGCTGACAATTAGAAAGGAAGAAAAATATGCGTAAGAGAAATTGCCGTGTAGAAATCTATTTTACCAAGGACGAACTGGAGAGCCTTACCAAGAAGGTTCGCAAGTCCGGCCTGTCCCGTGAGAGCTTTTGCCGCCACCTGCTGAATGGCGCGGAGATCAAGGAAGCGCCTTCTGCAGACGTGCCGATGCTGATCAATGAGGTGCGTCGCGTTGGCTATAACATCGATCAGATCCTGCGCATGGCGAATGCGCGCGGCATGCTCGATGTACCCAAGCTGCGCGAAGCGCTGACGGAGAACCGCAAAGTTGAGAAGATGATTACGGCGGCATATACGATGCCGGAAGACTGATATGGCAGTCACTTCAATTTGGCCGGTCAAGAGTCGCTTGGACCATGTGATCAATTATGCGCGAAATCCGGCGAAGACAAGGGAAAGATCTTTGGTGGCACAAGCTTCACTTCATGCAATTGACAACGTGATTGAATATGCGGCGGATACAATCAAGACGGAGGAACGCGCATACGTTTCGTGCCTGAATTGCCGAGAAGACAATGCAGCAGTGCAAATGATGGAAACGAAACGATACTGGGGAAAAACTGATGGACGGTTGTGCTTCCATGGGTATCAGTCTTTTGCAGCAGGTGAAGTGACAGCGGAAACCGCCCATGCAATCGGAGTGAAATTAGCAGAAGAATTGTGGGGAGAACGATTTGAAGTTGTAATTGCTACGCACTGCAACACAGGCCATTACCACAATCATTTTGTAATCAACTCGGTTTCATGGGCAGACGGCTACAAGTTCAATAATTCGAAGTCGGATTATGCCGAGATGAGAAAAATATCAGATCGCTTATGTCGAGAGCATGCAATTTCTGTGATTGATGTACCGAGCGGCAAAGGAAAACACTACGCACAGTGGTCTGCCGAAAAGAATGGCAAACCGACGTACCGCAGCATGATTCGTGCGGATATTGACCGGGCAATTCGAGCATCGACAACGGAACGGGATTTTATCCGCATCATGCAAGAGATGGGGTATGAACTGAAGACGCGCGGAAAAAGTGGTGAGCCGCTCAAATACCCCGCCATCAAGCCGCCGGATGCCAAAGGATATTTTCGCTTTCACAAGCTGGGCGAGGAGTATTCGCTCGATGCGATTAAAGATCGTATTTTGGATAACATCTCAAAGCAGTATCCGTTTCCTGCTGCAGAGCATCATGCACCGCGTAAATATCGAGTGCGCGGCAAAGTACGTAGATCTGTAACGGGACTTCAGGCACTGTATTTCCGATACTGTTATGAACTGCATATTCTGGTGAAGCATCCGACATCCGTAAAACGGGTGTCTTTTTTACTGAAAGAGGATATTACAAAACTAGATCGACTGGATGCACAGACAAGGCTTTTGGCAAGAAACCATATCTGTACAGGTGAAGATTTATCTGCATATCAATCGAATGCAGAAGCTGCGGTACAGGCACTCATTGAAAAACGACATTAATTGCGAAATGAACTGAAATGCGTTAAACGCAGAAATGGAGTGGATGATGCGGTCAAGGCACAGATTAAGGAACTGACTGCGGAGATCAGAGCGAAGCGAAAGAAGGTGGTTTTATGTAGTGAAATCGCAGAGCGTTCTGAACAAGTGCGAGAGAAGCTGGAACGGCTGAATGAACAGAAGAAACTGGAACGAAAGGAGCGAGATGAGCATGAGTTATTCGGGCGACGCGGCAGAACAGGTCGTGAGAATGTCGCTGGAAGGGGCTGAAGTTGCCGCCAAAATCACCGGTGCGGGCGCGAAACAGGTCGCTATTCTTCTGTATGCCATTTTGCGTGAGCAGAAAAAGACCAAGGGTAAGACGCGGCTGACGAATATGCTGCGAAGCGGCAAAGAACTGAAAGTCTTTGCTGTGAAGGACACTGATCTGAAGCAGTTTTGCGAGGCATCAAAGAAGTATGGTGTGCTGTACTGCGTGCTGAAGGACAGGAATGCTGATGACGGTATTACGGATGTGATGGTTCGAGCGGAGGATGCCAGCAAGATCAACCGCATTTTTGAGCGTTTTCAGCTTGCAACGGTTGATATGGGCAGCGTTAAGAGTGAAATCGAACGCAGCCGCCGCGAAAAAGCCGCAGAGGAATTCCCGGAACCGGAGCGCTGTGCAGCCGAGTCGGATAAAACGGCACAGCTGGTGGATTCCATGTTGCAGAAACCGGACAAGGAGCAAGAGGGGCATACACCAAACCCCGCACAGGCTCGGACGACAAAATCCCCTCAGTCCGAGCCTATCTCAAGGCCCAGCGAACGAAGCGAGCGGGATATCTCTAATCGAGAACGGGTACGGCCATCTGTACGGCAGGAGCTGAAAGACATTAAGGCAGAGCAGGCTGCGAAGGCCGCAGAGAAAGCGAAGGACCGTGCTGAGAAATTGCCTGCGACTGAGCATCATGCCCCAAAGAAGAAGCGCAGGAAGAGAAAGGAGCGTTGAGCATGGAAAACAATGACGGTCTGGTTCAGAACAGCAATGCTGAACCTTTTGATAAGGAAAAATGGGCAAAACAGAAACGTGAGGAGCGCAAAGTTGTCTATCAGATGATTGACGATGCAGCGGTCGCGGCAGTCAGCAGCGGTGAGAAGTTTCAGGCGTTTTTGAATATTCAGGCGCAGTTTGACCGGTATTCTGCCAGTAATGCGCTGCTGATTGCCCATCAGTGTCCGGATGCGACGCAGCTGGCAGACTTTGCTGCCTGGAAGAACACTGGTGTTCACATCAAGAAAGGGGCTTGCGCCATCAACCTTCTGGAACCCGGACAGGAATATACGAATCAGGACGGCACGGTTAAGACCTCTTACAAGGTGAAAAAGGTGTTCGATGTGTCGCAGACAACGGCTTTGCAGAAGCATGAGACGTTGGTATCCCATGATAAAAAGATGCTGCTGAATGCGCTGGTTGATCATCGGCCTTGCGAAATTGAGGTTTCGGATGACCTGCCGGAACGAGTGAATGTACTGTATCAGCCAGCGGATAACAAGATTTACGTTCGTCAGGGCACGGATGCGGAACCGCTGTTTCGCGGACTGGCACAGGAAATTGCAAAGGTCCATCTGAAACAGAAAAAACTGACCTGCTGCAACCCTGCCTTTACGGCATATTCGGTTGCGTATGTGCTGTGCAGGAAAAATCAGCTGTCCTGCGAGACGTTTCGTTTTGATCGAATGCCAGCGGAGTTTGGCGGTATGGACGCCAAGAGCGCAAGACAGGAGCTTAGTACGATCAGGCGTGTTTCCAACGTGATGATTGGTGATATGAACCGAGTGCTGGATACGCATGACCGGAAACAGCCGCAAAGAGAGAACGCCAACAGAGAGGAACGGTGACAAAGATGGCATCTGATAAGAAAGTTGTAACGCTGGAGGAACACGAGCAGCGGCTTATGGTGCGCGGTCTGGCAGATTACCGAAACGATGCAATCCGGGATGGTAAGCCGACGGACGATATTGATGACTTGCTTCTCAAAGTGATCGACGCACCGCCCAAACGGAAACGGGGGCTGTGGCGGAATGAAGCAAGATAAGTATTCGCCAGTAAACCTGATCTGCTATGCCTGCGGCTGTATACCGGTCATCTGGATAGCACTGTTGTTCGCTCCGTATTTAGATGACGGATTGATCGGTTTGATAAAGAATGCCGGTGCTGCATTTGCAAATCCGCTTCATATTGTGCTTTGCAGGGATAGTCTTCGGGCTGTTCTTATTTTTCTGCTGATTTACGGGTTGGCTTTGGCGGTATTTCTCTCGAATGACCGAAATTACCGCAGGCGCGAGGAGCATGGTTCAGCACAGTGGGGTTCTCCAAAGGAAATCAGTCGAAAATATGCTAATAAGTCTGCGCCAGAAAATAAAATCCTGACGCAGTCTGTTGCAATCGGACTTGATGGTAGAAAGCACCGGCGAAACCTGAATATTCTGTGCTGCGGCGGCAGCGGTGCTGGCAAGACGCGCTTTTTTGCAAAACCCAATGTGATGAATGCGAATACCAGCTTTGTTTGCCTAGACCCAAAGGGCGAACTTCTGCGGGATACAGGTAATCTGCTGAAATCCAAGGGTTATGAAATCAAGGTAATCGATCTCATCAATATGGAGAAAAGCCACTGTTACAATCCGTTTGTCTATCTGCGGAATGATAATGACATCCAGCGCCTTGTGACGAACCTGTTTAAGAACACCACGCCCAAGGGCAGTCAGTCGCAGGACCCTTTCTGGGATCAGGCGGCGCAAATGCTTCTGCTGGCGCTGATTTTCTATCTCCATTATGAAGCTCCGGAGGACGAACAGAACTTCCCCACGGTGATGGAGATGATTCGAGCCGGTGAAGTGCATGAGGATGATGAGGGGTTTGTATCGCCGCTGGACGAGCTGTTCGACCGGCTGGAGATGCGTAATCCGGAGCACATTGCCCTGAAATATTATCGCAACTACCATTCCGGCAGCGGCAAAACGCTGAAATCCATTCAAATCACACTGGTTGCCAGACTGGAGAAGTTCAATCTGGAATCCCTTGCTGGTATTACGCAGACCGATGAAATGGAGCTGTGGAGCGTAGGGGAGAAGAAAACGGCTGTGTTTGCAGTGATTCCGGATAATGACAGTAGCTTCAATTTCCTTGTCGGTATGCTGTACACGCAGCTGTTTCAACAGCTTTACTACCAGGCAGACATTGTTCATGGCGGCAGACTGCCGGTTCATGTGCATTTTGTGATGGACGAGTTTGCAAATGTTGCCCTGCCCGATGAGTTTGATAAGCTGCTGGCTACGATGCGCAGCCGTGAGATTTCAGTGAGCATTATTATCCAAAACCTTGCACAGCTGAAAGCATTGTTCGAAAAACAGTGGGAAAGCATCGTGGGCAACTGTGATGAGTTCCTGTATCTCGGCGGTAACGAGCAGTCTACGCATGAATATGTGTCCAAGCTGCTCGGCAAGGAAACGATTGATACGAACACCTATGGACAATCCAAAGGTAGAAACGGCAGCTACTCGGTCAACTGGCAGATCACAGGCCGAGAGCTGATGACACCTGATGAAGTGCGTATGCTGGACAACCGCTACGCACTTCTTTTTATACGCGGTGAGCGACCGGTCAAAGACTTCAAATACGATGTTTTGAAGCATCCGAATGTGAAACTCACCACAGACGGCGGTATGGAGCCTTACCAGCATGGACAGGACACACGCAGTATCGCATCTGTCGTACTGGACGCTGAACTTGCTAAAAAGGCAGAGAAACTGACCATTTCCAGTCAACATGACTTTGTGCTCCTCACAGAAGAGGAGTTGGAAGAACATTTCAAGAAGATGGAGGAAAAACAACATGAAAAACAAAAATGAGAACCGGAAGCCGATGCCTGACAAGGTGAAGAAAGGATTTCGTCACTACTGCACGGCAGTGATGGCTGTGGCAGTGCTCTGCTGCTGCACCGTCCCGGCGTTTGCGGCAGACGATCCGTTGGCAGTGATCAACAACCTGAGCAATTTTATTTTCGGCCTGATTCGCGCTGTTGGTCTGATCCTGCTTGGCTGGGGTATCGTGCAGGTAGGTCTGTCGCTTCAGTCCCATGACCCCTCTCAGCGTTCTAACGGCTTTCTGACGCTGGCAGGCGGCATTGTCATCACCTTTGCCAAGGAAATCCTGACGCTGATTACCGGCGGCTAAGATACGTTATCCAACAGTTTGGGGCAGGCATGATGCCTGCCCCGGAAGGAGGTGCTTGAAGTGTCGGATAACTGGGTCGTACAAAACCTGACCAATGCGCTGGAAACATGGAATGATAAGCTGTCAGAGATTTGGCTGCTCATTACGCAGTCGCCAGAAAACTTTAAGGGCGGCGCGATTTGGAGTGTGATCGTCAGCATTCATGGCGCACTCCAGGCGATTGGATATGCGCTTCTGGTGGTTTTCTTTGTGGTTGGCGTGATGAAAACCTGCGGCAGCTTTGCGGAAATCAAGAAGCCGGAACACGCAGTAAAGCTGTTTGTGCGGTTCGCCCTTGCCAAAGGACTGATTTCCTACGGCATGGAATTGATGCTGGCTCTGCTCAATATCGTACAGGGTGTTATTTCTTCGATTATGAATGCCGCAGGATTTGGAGGAGCACAGCAGACGGTATTGCCACAGGAGATTATTACAGCCGTAGAAGAATGCGGCTTTTTTGAAAGCATTCCTCTGTGGGCCGTCACGCTGATCGGCGGACTGTTCATCTGGGTGCTGTCTTTTGTGATGATTCTGAGCGTTTACGGACGCTTTTTCAAAATGTTCATGTATACGGCAATCGCACCGATTCCACTGTCCAGCTTTGCGGGAGAACCAAGCCAGAACATTGGTAAGAGCTTCTTAAAAGGCTATGCAGCGGTTTGCCTGGAGGGAGCGATTATCGTCCTTGCCTGCATTATATTCAGCGTATTTGCGGCATCGCCACCGGTGGTTGATGTGGATGCGGCAGCGGCTTCCATGGTATGGAGTTATATTGGTGAACTGATTTTCAATATGCTGATTCTGGTTGGCTCGATAAAAATGGCTGACAGAATTGTGCATGAGATGATGGGACTGTAAGGAGGAAACGGTATTGGAAGTAAAAATCAATCGAGAGATTCGGAACTATACCGAATCCATGTTCTTCGGACTGTCTATGCGGCAGTGTGTGTTCACGGTACTTGCAGCTGGTGTAGCGATTCTGCTGTACTTTGTCCTCAAACCGTATGTCAGCACAGAAACGGTTTCGTGGATGTGTATTCTGGGCGCTGCCCCATTTGCTGCTATGGGATTTGTGACATATCACGGTATGACGGCCGAGCAGTTTGTATGGGCATGGCTGCGGTCAGAAGTGCTGGAGCCAAAAGTCATTCGATTCCAGTCGAATAATATCTATTATGAAGCGTTAAAGCCTGAGCTGGAGAAGAAAGAGAAAGAGGGAATGAAGAACCATGATTAAGAGTATTCGTACCATCATGAAGCAGGATAAGGAACGCTACAAGGTACCTCGCAAGGTGCAGGATGTCATCCCTATCAGGCGCATCTGGCCGGACGGTATTTTTCAGGTGGGCAGCAAGTTCACTAAGATGTATCGGTTTACGGATATTAACTATTTGGTGGCCTCCCGCGAGGATAAGGAGAGTATGTTCCTGACATATTCGGAACTGCTGAACAGTCTGGACAGCGGCGCGACTACCAAACTGACGATTTATAACCATCGTCAGAATCGCGCCAGCTTTGAGAAGTCCATTCTAATGCCGATGAAGGAGGACGGACTGGACCAGTACCGCAAGGAATATAACCAGATGCTGCTGGACAAGGCTACGGGCGCAAACGGTATCATGCAGGAGAAATACCTGACGGTCTCGGTAGCCAGAAAGGACGTGGAGGAAGCAAGAACGTATTTTTCACGCATTGGCGCTGACCTGTCGGCACATTTTGCAGCGCTCGGTTCCAAGTGTATGGAACTGACGGCGGCAGAACGCCTGCGTATGCTGCATGATTTTTACCGTGCCGGTGAGGAAACTACGTTTGACTTCGACATTAAGAGCATGGCGAGAAAGGGGCATGATATTCGGGACTTTATCTGCCCTGATGTAATTGAAAAAAATAAGGATTATCTGATTTTGGGCGATCAGTATTGCCGGGTGCTGTTTCTCAAAGACTATGCCAGCTACATTAAGGACAGCATGGTTACGGAACTGACTGACCTGAACCGCAATATGATGCTTTCCATTGATATTCTGCCCATTCCGACCGATGAGGCGGTACATGAGGTGGAGAGCCGCCTGCTGGGCGTGGAAACCAACATCACGAACTGGCAGCGCCGCCAGAATGCAAACAACAATTTCTCTGCTGTTGTTCCGTATGATATGGAGCTTCAGCGCAAGGAGAGCAAGGAATTCCTTGACGACTTGACCACTCGTGATCAGCGCATGATGTTCGCAGTGCTGACAATGGTGCTTACGGCGGATACTAAGGAGCAGCTGGACGCAGATACGGAAACCGTACAGGCGATTGCCCGAAAGCATATGTGTCAGCTGGCTGTGCTGAAATATCAGCAGCTTGATGGACTGAATACAGTGCTGCCAATCGGCGCTCGCAAGATTGATGTTTTTCGAACGCTGACAACGGAAAGCCTTGCAGTGTTTATGCCATTCAAGGTACAGGAAATTCAGGATAAGGGCGGCATCTTCTTTGGAGAGAATGCGATTTCGCACAACCTCATCATGTGCAATAAAGCGAACCTGCTGAACCAGTCTGCATTTCTGTTGGGTGTGCCTGGCAGCGGCAAATCATTCAATGCAAAGGAACTGATTACGTTCCTGATTCTGAATACCGATGATGATATCCTGATCTGTGACCCGGAAGGAGAATATGCGCCGCTTGCAGAGGCAATGGGTGATATTTCGTCTGTGATTCGCGTTTCGGCTGGCGGTAAAGACAGACTGAATGCCATGTACATGGTTGATGGCTACGGCGAAAACAACCCGATTGTAGTGAAATCGCAGTTTATCATGTCGCTGGTAGAGCGTATTGACCCGAACGGTGTCGGTCCGCAGCAGAAGTCCATTATTGACCGATGCGTTGCGGCGGTGTATCAGGAAGCGGAGCAGTCTGGCACAGTGCCCACGCTGTCAACACTGCGTGAAATGCTGCTCGATCAGCCAGAAGAAAAGGCCAAGGACATTGCGCTTGCACTGGAGCTGTTTACCACCGGTTCTCTGGATATTTTCGGTCATAAAAGCACGGTCAATCTGGACAAGCGAGTGGTTGTGTTTGACATTCATGGACTGGGTGAACAGTTGAAGCCGATCGGCCATCTGGTCATTACGGATACCATGCTGAACCGTGTAACGCTCAACTGGAAACGCGGCAAACGCACTCATGTATTTATTGATGAGTTCCATGTCATGTTTGAAAACGAGTTCAGCGCGGCCTTTTTCAATTCGGCATGGCGGCAGTTTCGAAAGAGAAATGCGTACCCGACCGCTATCACGCAGAATGTGGAGTATCTGCTGGATTCCGTTCAGGCAAGTACCATGCTCTCTAACTCGGAGTTTATTGTCATGCTCAATCAGGCTGCATCTGACCGTGAAAAGCTGGCGCACCTACTGAATATCTCGAATGAGCAGATGAGCTATATCACCAATGCAGATGCAGGTTGCGGCTTGATTAAATACGGCAGCGCACTGGTGCCGTTCATCAACCGTTTTCCGCAGAATACGAAACTGTATGAGCTGATGACGACCCGACCTGGTGAGGGTCAGTTTGCGCACGGGCAGGAGTAATCCTGCCCCTTTCTGCGTGTGGAGGTGAGCAGGAAAATGTCAAAGATTAAGACCAGAGAAAAGGTACATGGTATTAAGACGCTGGATAAGGCGGCAGTTGTAGGAGAACGCATGAAGGAGGCATATATCCGCTCTAAAGAAGAAGTTACAAATTTGACAGATGACCGTTCGGAGAATCCCAATGCCTATGCTGGGGACAAGGTGCAGCGAGCAGCGGAAAATGCGGCGGAAGATACTGCTCGTGCTGCTGCGGCCGGTGCAAAACTGGCAGTGAAAAAAGGAACAGCGGCAATCAAGCAGCGCAAAGAACGATATGCGGAACCAATGCAGGAGCCGGCGATACCCAATCAGCCATGGGGTGAAAATGACATCACACCTCAGAAACAATCGCAACGGCAGGCTGCAATTCGTGCACAACAAGTGAAAACGAACCGGAAAACTGCTGGGAAATATGGTCCGGATATAAAAAGCCGACAGCGGACTGTGAGTAGAGTTTCAAATGACCCGGTGGAACAGGGACGTACATTGGCAAAGAGCAAAGCTGTCAGGCAGTTGAAAGCTGCTCAAATCAAAGAGCGACAGTCTGCTATTGTGAGTTCTGATCGAACTATTATACCTGCCGAAACGAGTTTCAATGATTGCGTAGTGCATGGTTCACAGCATAGTGCAAATCCAGAAAAAAGCGTCATAAAGTCGAGAGAAACAGTATTGCACAGCAGCAAAACTGCTGCAAAAGAGGCAATTTCGCCTAAGACAAATCGGTTGAGAATCAAGACTGCTGCACGAAGGGTGCAGTCAGCCAGACAAACAGCGCAGTATGCAACTGCGGTTCAGCATCGTTCGGCGGAGGCTGCAGTGAAATCTGCTGAAATTTCGGCCCAGACATTTCGAGCAGCGACAAAGCGGACGGCAACCATGTCTAAACGAGCGGCAGAAGCCACGAAAGAGGTGCTTAGGGCAATTATTGCCGGTATGCGGTCGATGGTTGCGGCTCTGACTGCCGGCAGTGGAGTGACCTGCATGGTGATTGTTGTTGTGTGCTTGATTGGCATGATGGCAGGCTCCTGCTTTGGTATCTTTTTCTCGGGCGAAGACAGCGGCACTGGCATGACCATGCGGGACGCCGCACGAGAAATCAATCAGGAGTATAACGAGAAGATAGAAAAAATCAAAACAGACCATCCCTATGATAAATTGATTCTATCCGGTTCGAGGGCCACATGGCCGGAAATTCTTTCGATTTATGCAGTAAAGACCACCTCCGACCAGAGTGATGGTCAAGAGGTGGCATCTATGAATGATATGAAACTGGAGCTGCTGCGTAAGGTCTTTTGGGATATGAACAGCATTTCCTATCGTGTGGAGCGCCATACAAAGGGCAGCGGCAAGGATAAAACAACGGTAGTATACCTGTACATTACAATTTCGCACAAAACTA
>OLNG01000809.1_pt1 | contig 21432 bp, 16 predicted proteins | sample 1643091 | NCBI WGS metagenome assembly OLNG01 (sample SAMEA3136661, study PRJEB25190) | human gut metagenome | biome: human gut; feature: human-associated habitat; material: faeces | place: Austria | collected 2013 | reverse complement strand
TCTGCTGCACTTACACTTGCGAGACCGGTATCGGAGTTATGAAGCGGCTGCTCCTTGACCTTAACACCGTTTGCAAACAGATTAAGTGTTACAGCGCCCGGTCTCTTACCATCATTATTGCTCTCATCCTTCCACTGGATCGTGAACTTGATATCGTCACCAGTCGTGATCAGGTTGTGATCGAGCTTGATATAAGCGGCATAGCCTGCAACATAGTTGTTGACGGCATACTTGTAAGTCGTGTAAACAGCGTCATCATACTTAGAAGCTGTCGAACCCTCGATTTCACCGGAGGAGGCAGCAGTATCATGAATATCACGATAGTGGCCGTCCGCATCCGTGTATCCAAGGAACACGAGTTTGTAGGTGATCTTCTCGGTGGATGCATCAGATGTTGTAATAGGCAGATTGTCGAATACGACGCTCTGCTCGTTGGTACCATCATCAGCTACAGTTTTTTCAGCTACCAGCTCATCCTTGATAGAAGAAACCAGTCCGAGTTTCACGCTTTCTGGACGGCAACCATCATTGTTGGTAAAGTCATCCCACCGGACTGTACCCGTAAAGGTCGCGGTCTTCTCATTCCAGATTGCATACAGATCGAGAGTCCAGTAGCCATTTTTCTGCGGCGTAATTTCTGGTTCGGCAAGTTTAAGTTCGTCGCTTACTGGTGTCTTGCTGCCAGGAGTCTTAGCCCAGCCGCCGAAGAAATGACCGGTGGTGTCCTGCATTGCCTTCATCAGATGAAGAAGATCATCATAGCTGTAAGTTTGAGTTCCTACGAGACCGGTTCCTTCCCGAGTATCATAGTAGTTAACCTGTACTTTCTGTGCAACCCACTTTGCGTAGTAAGTCGTATCGGCAGTAACCTTCGCGTCAGCCGGCAGCGGAGTCGAGCATGCTGCATCTGCATACCAACCTTCGAAATCATAACCTTTACGAGAGGGGGCTGTACCCGGCTTTACGGTTTCGTTATATTTCTGAGTGGTTGTAGATTGACCGCCACCAGGATAGTTGCTATCCCATGTAAAAGTGTAAGTTTTTGCTTCCCAAATAGCATACAGCGTATTCTGGTTTTCCGACGGTTTCCAGTTTCTATCTACAGGTGTGGTGGATTTGGGTGTCGTACCCCATCCCTTGAATTCATATCCATCTCGATACGGATTGCCAGGGAATTGGAACGGCAACTTAACCGTGTAGGTCTGGGTTTCGCCATCCTCGGTTTCAGCAGTCCACGTAAAGGTGCCGGCCATACTATATGCACTTGTTACACCGGCGCCCGGAAGGTTATAATCGAAATATGCAATATACATATCTCCCTTACCCTCTGGCTGGACCGGAGTAGTTGTCACATCAGCATCCCACTGTGCGTAGTATACAGTATATGCGCTATCAGGTACGGTTACCGTAGAACCGATCTTGTTACCGCCCTCTGGGGCATCATACCAACCACGGAACTTAAATGTTACATTACCAACTGTTAGTGATTTAACATTTGTAGGGGCATTTATTGTGGTTCCAGTCGGTTTAAGATACTCTACAGATGCATCGCTGCCGGGGAGGTTCCAATCAAAAATTATAGTGCCTTTACCGGGGTCTATTGCCGGATCGATTTCATTCTCCGATTCAAAACGAAACTGTGTGTAATTTGTCCAGTTAGCACGGGCCTTTCGTGCTGCATCTGTCATGTATCCCTTTTCAGCTACATACTTGTCGACCCAGCTCTTCGGGATTCGAACCTGTGCATAATAGTATGTATAGCTCGAATCACTGAAACTATCAACATAGCGAACACTCAGCGGAGACGGAGCGTATTCGTTATAATACTGGGATACAAAAGTTTCCCATGCATTTGCGCTATAGCCGATGTAAAACAGCGAGCCGCCCTGTCTATTGCCAGCCCAATATGCCTTGTTCTGGTTGGAACTGTTGATAGTGTTCTTGTTAAATGGCTGCGTGTCTGCAGACTTAAATGTGAAGTATGTACCTTGCCAGTTTGGAATGGATGTGTCCGGCAATATGCGATTGAGGAAGTCACAGCGAATCCGAAGGAAGCCAATGTTTTCCTTGTAGTTGTCACCTAATACGTTTGAGCCAGGATTATCGGTATTATCAATGCCTGAATCCGAAGTCGTTGGTTTAAGAACATAATATTGTTCTCCATTATGCGGATCCGTCCACAATTTAGTGCTTAACCAAGGCCCATCTGCCGCTCCCGTGCTATCGGCGGTTTTGGGTGGCTGCATATTCATGAAATACACACCCGTATTGCCAGAGGTAGGCTGCTCAATGCGAACGCCAAATCCCGGTTGAGAGATAAGCCAGATGCTGCGCTTTTCTTTTGTACTTGTATTCGCCGCACCTGCAGAGGGGAACATAGAAAATAAACAACAAAGTGCTAGTGCAGCTGACGTAAATCTCTTGAAAAAATCGAGTTTTTTCCTCATGTTACATATAACGCTCCTTTCGAAAGAAGATTTATATTGTCACACTGTTTAATTTTCGCGGAGCAGTGTCTCCTTTTTCACAATCAAATATATATCCCTCTTTCTGCGTGACCTGTGAAATATTTGCAAAAGGTGTAAAATGCCTTTCGACACTAAAACTTGCTATAAAAAACTCAGCCAATGCAAGCATTGGCTGAGTAAGTGTAATTTTTGAATTGTTTTTTGACCTTATTTCGATACAGGTTTTAAGGTCAACTCCATAGCGGTAGGACGATCAGGTCGGAGGTCCGTTTTGGAAAAATCAATCGGATTGATCTGATATTCCTGTCCGTTAATCAGTGCGTGGGAATTACTTCTCTCGATAAAAGTACCGAGAACTCTGAAAACTCCATCTTCGCCAGAAAGAGCTCGTTCATATATGCTCTTCGGCATTTTAATGGTAATTTCCCCCTCAGGATTAGAAATGTAATAAGTCATTGCACACACTCGTGTTTCCTTGTTCAGGCGATCATCTTTGACCAGAATCTGAATGGGATATCCTGCAAGCACAGACTTTTGGTCAGTTTGAGAGCAGTAGGTGTAGTAACTTACTGTCTTGGTCACGATTTCCTCACCACAGGTGTCCAACAGGTTCTGATAGTCTGCGCTATACTTTCCGTAAGACGGATAATAAATATAATGAGGATCATACGCTGACAGAACGACGCTCTTAATTCCCTCATCACCTGCCGCACGATAATCAATATCACTGGGGCCGATTTTATCGCTGGTGGAGGGCGTTGTCGGCGTCGTGGGTTCCGTAGGCGTCGTGGGTTCCGTAGGCGTTACGGGATTTGTCGGCTTAGTCGGTGTCGTGGGTTTCGTGGTATTACCCGCGTTATCCTCTTCACCGTAACCTACAGTCGTCAGAATGTCGACTCGATTGGTTGCGAGATCGAACTTGACGCCGATGTTCATATCCTTGCAAAGATCACGCAGCTTGTAATAGTTGTTATCGGAGATGTTGTATCCTGTGTAATCAGCCTTATTTCCATCCTTAAATACGGATGCCTTCGATTCCTTGGCAGTTTTCACTGCGCTAGAAGGAAGCGCCATTTCGCCGCCAACAACGGTGTATGCCTTGTTGGTCGTGAGATCAATCCGCTTATTCGTCTCATTCCAAGACACTTCAAACTGTTTTGTGCTTCCGTTGACCATCGCCGCAACATCCCTGAGTTTGAAGTAATTGTTATTGTTAATCATGTAAGCGGCACCGTTAACCTTTGTGCCGTCGACATAAATTGTATTCTTGGTCGGGGTTGCGTTCACCGCGCCAGCGCTCGTAAGCAGTGCAGCGCTAACAACGCCAATCATAAACATAGTGCGTTTGTTCATATTCTTTGGTCCTTTCTTTTTCACGAATGAATCATCTTCGACTCCCTCAAGCTCCAATGATCCATATAAGGTGGGTTTGCTGTAATTACCTATATTATACCATAGGTGAGTTTCAACAGCAATTCTTACTGTTAATTTTCCGGACGGCTTGCGATCCGGAAGCTGCTGGGATGACGAGAGCCTCTCTCGTGTTTGTCAAGGTTCAGCACTCGGTTCTTGAAGAAGCACTGGCTGAAAAAACCAATCTTCCTTTTCATTGAAATTATATCATTATCGGATTTGTTTTGCAAGTCTTATTTCCACTGTATTTCAGTTTTATGTTTTTACTTTGTTTTCTTCTTGTAGATTTAAAAAGCCGAAACCGCCTCAAAACCTTGGAAGGCTAAGAGACGGCTTCGGCTCTGCGCGATTGCACAGTAAAAAGGGAGTAACGAGCAGCGAACTCGTATGGAGAAAGGTGAAAAACCATTCTTCGCTGCTCTATCCGAAATATATAAATCATAGAGCAGGTAGGAAGTGCTCCATGATACTTCGGCAAAACAATACTTGTACTCGATATAATGGATTATTTAATATTTTGACGTTATTTATATAACATAAGTGCTGGATCAAACAGCTATGACGCACCGGTCTCAAGGGGGTTCCGCCTCCCTCATTATGCGAAAAAGCTGTTTGATCCAGCACTCATACTATGCCGTTGGCTTAGTTTCAAAACTGAACCGAACTGAAAACAATCTGCTCGAAGGAGATAATTACTACTGAGGTGAAAGTGCAATCCCTGTCTTTCTCGATTCGGTTTTGTTTACGTGATTATTATATCATATACTTATAATTTTGCAACCTTTATTTTCGATTTTTACCATTTAATTTTTCGTGATATTATGGAATAGACTAAAAAATCGGAATTTTATTGTCTCTATTCTCCTTTTTTTAACGAATTAGTGAATATCCAAGTTGGTTATTTGAAATCATATTTTATTTCATTATCCATTCTGTTGTTGGTTTTTATGTTTTATTCTTTACCAAAGAAATCTGGTATGCTATAATAGGCTCAAATATGGCACCGCATGACCCGATATATGGTGCGTATTTGTTGAATAAAGGAGTGTTTTTCTGTGAAAACCAAAAGAATTATCGCATTAGGGTTAAGTGCAGTGTGCCTTGTTGGTTTGCTGTGCGGCTGCAAGGGCAAAGATACTCAAACTGACGATGGAGCAACCACTTCCTCTGTCGCTGTTGATGTGGAACATGGTGACGAAGCCCTGAAGGAAATAAAATCTCTCAACGATCCCCTTGCCCTGTTGGAACAATTCAAAACTGTTGAGGTTGATTCTTCGATCCACGACAAGACTGGTACTGAGATTTCTCATATAACCATTCAGTACACTCGAAACGACGATGGATATTTGCAGACCGCGACCCATCTCAAGTACAACGCATCCGACTACGCAGACGCCAGCGATTATTACACCAATACAAGCATGTCTGCAAGCACGCCACCTGCGGTGTATACTGTTTCCGAAAATCAGAACTACATGGTTTGCTACCCGACGTCTGAATTCGAAAGCATGGTTGACAAAGAGCTTATCTGCTGGTTCACTGATACAACGGATACCGTACAGAATGTAACAGACCAGGACGGCTTTAAGACCGTTGAAGTAAAGAGCGTATCTAATGAAGACGATACTTATTACTATATCTGCAATTACACTATGGACAGCGACTCCCTGATTTTGCAGGCTCTCGATATCACTGCGTATGCCAAGGCCGACACCGAAGGTGAAGAAGATACAGTGGCTTCCACCATCACTTACTCCTTCAAGTACGATGGAGACTACGCTCCGGACGGAGATACTTCCACCGGCGCAATCGGTGGTGACGGCGCAAAATGCGCACTCACTCTGGTTATCAATCCCGGTGCCGACGACGAGGAAACTCAGACCTTTAAGGTTAACCAGGGAACCAATGTTTCTTTCAACAGTGAGCATTCCTTTGAGGCATTCGCCAGCAAGGATATGAAAACTGCTATGAAGAACGTAACTTTCGATACCTCTGGCAAGAGCGCTACTTATTATATCCGCCTCTCTGACGAGGCCGGCGAATAACTTTTCGCATTTCTTTTAATTGCATAGCAAACCCCGCAGCTTTAATAAGCTGCGGGGTTTTTGTAATCGCTGTATGTTTTCTTATGATGATTGGAACACCTGCCGGCGTTGTTTTGCGTAAACGTATGTATAATACGCGTGAGTAAATGGGCGGATTACCAGAATCGTCAAGAGAACTAATAAAAGACAGCAGAGGCATGCAAAGGCAATCTTACTGGGATCATTAGCTAATATGGAAGAAACGTCATGGAGCTGTAAAATTACCAAAGCCCATGCCAACGGGGCAATGCATAGAGAAATTGAACAGCCACGCAGATCGGCTAAACCGGCGTTGTATTCGTCCTCTATCGCATCGTTCATATCTGACCATCTTGAACCATGCAGTCCTGTGAATATTTCTTTATCCTGTTGCTCTTGCTGAACCGAATAGGACTTAATGCCCCAGAAATTATTCCATTTATCGCGCATTTTTGAATAGCAATCCATATTGTATTCTCCTTTATGCTTTAATCTGAACGTCTTTGAGTTTCTTGAAGTCCACGATTACTTCTGCTTCATTGTTAAGATCCCAATAGGCCAAGATATCTTCTTTGGCGATATCTGCCTCGCATACAAAACCTTTATGCCCAAAGCGCTTTGAAAACCATACGGCCATGTCATGATCCGTAGTCCACGACAGCGACATTATATCTTTCTTCTTACCAGACGTAACTCCGCGATATATATGTATGATTTTCGGTAGCTTATTATAGGCGGCCAACTCTTCCTTATGCATCAGTAGTTCTTTGGAACATTCCTTAAAGAGTTGACATAGCTGTGAGTGCGAAAAATTTGGATCTCGATTAGGGAATTCCACGCTTCGCCATGCAAAACGCAGCAACTTAGAAAGGTCCTCGATTGACAGGTAGTCATTTACATACTTGATGAATGCCAATCTGTAGCCTTTGGAAATTCGACTAAGCAGAAGCATCGGGTCCGTGATTTTGCAAAGGTTTTTCTCCATTTCCTTTTGCCACAGTTGCAAATCATCCGGCTTCATCAGTTCTAACATACGCATAGAGCCATCGACATTTAATGCCGAGATTGGCGCATTGGTAAACGGGTGTTGAACCACAGAAGGGAAAGAACGGTTTGGCTGAATCGGGAGATATAAAAAGAGAATTGCTGTTTCGATTACATCATTTAAACGGGTACTCTTTACTCTCATAGAAGCCACTTCCCTTCTGTATGCAATAGCGAGAGGTCTTTCTGCGTCTTATTATATCACTTCTTGAAGTTTTGTGCAACTCATATTTGCCGAAGCATTTACGCGCCTTGTAAAACAACCAACTTGGTCATTCACTAATTCGTTGGCATCCATGTTTTATATTGCAAAAAAGACTTGGACATTCACTATTCAGTGAATGTCCAAGTTGGTTATTTATGTTCGGACTTTAACGAATTAGCAAGAGACACAATTTCAAGAGACCACTTGCTTGAGCTGCTTATAAGTAGCCGGATCTATAAAACCATGGGTTCTCTTTCCTTAAGCTGTCCAATCATCACGAACTACCAGTCAATTACCCCGACCCTAAAGGGTCGAGGCTTGCTAAAGGCCTTGACACCCGATAGGGATTGATGGTTCGTATCTCGCCCAGGTGGTCCTAACGTCACCTTCCGAAGAAGGACTTCCACCCTGCATGTTAGCACATGTCCTCAGGTACATGAGACTGCGGATACATCAGCGGGTGATTGACAACACCCGGTGCCAGCATGGATATGCCACACTGGTGTATTATTTTGTTTTTGCTTTTTTTTTCTTACGTACAACGAATTTCGGGTTGTCATCACCCGAAATATACATTGTTCCAAGGAACTGAATATTCATTGCACCGATGCGATCGTCGTTGGAACGATATCCGCAGCGGTCGCAGATATACTCATGCGTATCGTGATGACGGTTCTCCTTATGAATACGACCGCATTTCGGACAACGCTGAGAAGTATAATCCGGAGCAACTTTAATTACACACGAACCAACAGCGTTGGCTTTGTATGTAAGGAACTGCTCCAACTGGTAGAACGTCCATGTTCTCAGGCTTTGCCGCTGTTTACTCGAGCGAGAAAATAGCGACTCTTCGCTAAAGCTCACACCAGTGAGGTCTTCTACCACAAACAAAGTGTTAGAGCCATATTTCTGGACGAGTGTCTTAGATATCCGATGATTAACATCGGTCATCCAGCGGTTCTCTCGTCCAGAAAGCGCTTTCAGCTTTCGCTTTGCGGATTTTGTACCCTTGGATTGGAGCTCAGCACGAACTTTAGCAAACTTGTCACGCTTACGCATGATAACTTTACCGTTGATAAAATCGACCTTGCCTTTTTCATCGTAAGTAGAAGCGATAAAACGCAAACCACGGTCGATACCGACTACGTGTACCGCTTCATCAGGATCGAATTCCGACGCATCTTTCGTCATAGGGATATGGAAATACCAATTACCTTTGAGCGAAACGATCTTGCCGGTTCCGAACGACCAAGTGCCATCAAAGTATTTCTGAAAATTCTTCGGCAAATCGTAGGAAACACGAATACGATCGTTCAATGTATTGAGCGACAGTAGGCATTCGCCAGTCTTTTTATCTACCACAAAGCTGTAGTCGCGATTGCGCACCAAATCGGCTTGCGGACGGCGGAAGACGACCGGCTTCATCAGCCAATCGAGCGTGCGATTGATGTATTGCGTCTTACCATTGTCATCGCAATATTTGAAAGGCTTTTTCTTAAGTTGCTCCTGTATTGTTTTATATCTTGCGGTTACTGTCTTTAACGCAGAGATTGTTGTTTGTGATTTTAAACCAAATTCAGAGCGGATTATTCGATACAAATCCTCCTGAAGGAGCATAAAATTCATAATAAACCCATGATCGAAAACATATCGCGAGATATAAGTACAGGCTTCAGCGTACTTTTGTGTAAGAGCGAGGAACAATGCTTCCTGCTCATTATTCACATGAATACGAAGTTTCATTGTTTGTGTGATTTCAGACATGAAAAACATTCTCCTTTCTCTTGATATATTCACCATAATTATTATATCATAAATAGTGGTGAACTTCAAGAGAAAGGAAATAATTCATGAAAGATAAGTATCAGCATCGCACGCATAACAAAAATTTGTTAATGGTACATATTATATTAGCGACAAAATATCGAAAGAAATTACTATTCGATGATTTTCGTATTTATATAAAACAATTATTGCTGGAGATTTGTGTTACACATCACTGGTACGTCAAATGCATAGAAACCGACAAGGACCATATCCATATATTGTTGCAATATAATCCAACAGACTCAATAACTCAAATCGTAAGTTCGTTAAAACAAGAATCTACTTATCATGCATGGAAGTTATTTTATCCAATGCTTCGACAGCATTATTGGAAAGAACGGACATTATGGTCTGATGGTTATTTTGCCGCTTCCGTTGGAACAGTTTCCATGTCCGTTATTGAACAATATATCGCCAATCAAGGATAGTAAAATCGACCCTAAAGGGTCGTTGCTTCTTTGTTTTTTATCTGTGAAATGCTGTTGCCCGTCCTCAGATGCGACAGGAGGACGGGCAATGAAACGAATGTAGAGTTTAACTATTGAAGATTAGAAACGCTCACAGCGCATAGTAGCGCTTATTTATTCCATGCAACTGTGAACACAACATTTGCAGCAGTCACAGCGTTTTCAATTTTGGTGGATACCGCACTGGCGATTGCGCCTACGGTGATGGGCAATTCGTTGTTTCCGGTGTTTTTACCGGTAATCCGCCACTTGGTAGAATCAATGGCAGGAGACTGACTGCCGTTCTTGCTGCTGGCTACGGTATTTCCGCCTGCTGTAAGCGACAGACCCAGTTTATTGCTGCCGACCTTTTCGGCTGCGAGCTTGGAGCGATCACCTCCATTATAGTCGGTCATAGTCCACACACCATCATTCATTGCAATGGCAGTAACCTTGACTGGACCAGCGGAATTGTTGATGATCTTTACATCGGACGGAGAAGTAACCTTGCTGTCAGCACCGACGACAAGCGGAATGCTGGTCGGAACGGTGACGTTAAAGGTGGCAGCGGCTGCAGTGAGGGTTACGGGAGTGTTGCCAGTGCCGGGAGATGAGATTGTGCCACTATTGGCAGCTTTGTATTCGGCAACCTTCTTTTCGAGGCAGGACCTGCAAATTTCTTGCCCATCATAGCAGGCAACGAGAAGAGAATCATCACTGCTATACACTCTGCTTGTTTCATTCGTTAGATTATGAATATCAGCTACCAAATACTTTTCTTGATATGTAATCCCACTACCTGCTTGTGTGGCATCATAGGTTCCGCATATTGAACAATCAAATCCCCCTTTTTCAGGCGCTGCCGCCCCCGCCATCGACATCATCGACCCAAGCAGAGCAATGGCAGTAATCACGCCACCAGAACGGGTGATAAGCTCTTTTAATCTCATTTTAGACTTCCTTTCAAAATTGATTTGAGATTATTTCAAACAGCATAATGCTGATAAAAACAGTGATTTACGCCCAACCCACAGTGAATACCACATTAGCGATTTGAGTGTCCGAAACGGCTGTCGTCTGGGCAGGGAAAAGGGCATTATAGGTTACAGCACAATTCTGACCTTTAGCGATTTGGGCGTTGAGGGAGTCTGACAGAACGTCGGACGTTCCGCTGTTTGAAGTAGCAACGGTCTTGTCACCGATATTCATCTGCAAGCCAAACTGCTTAGCGTCTACTGGCAGATTAAGAATATCTCTGCTGTAAGCCGCAAGAGTCCAATCGCTTAGACTTGCAAGTTCAACTTTGGTGACAGCTACCGGAGCACTGCTGTTATTGATGATAGTGGCATCAGTTGCGGTAGTAACGTTTCCATCGGCGTCAACCGAAATCGGCAGGGTGGTGGGAACAACGACACTGAAGGTTGCGGCTTCACGGGTGACGTTGACGGGGACGGAAGCGGAGCCGGTGGTAGGATCAACACTTTTCGTTGAATCGATCAAGCCTTCCGCAGTCAAAACGTCTTTGATTTTATAGGGACAATAACCAACGCATGGAGCAGAAGACGAAGATGGTATATCAAAAAGCCAATATTCATTACCTACTTGATAAAGCGTTGTCATGCCATCAATATCATGTACACCATAGACGGACTCAACGGATATGGGAGTTAGCGATTGTCTTTTAACAGTGTGAGAATGGCCACATCCATCGAGATATGGCGCAGCATCTGGCGATGAACAATTATGACAGAAAACCGTTATTTTGTCTTTTAAATCTACTACATAAAACGCCCCGCCACTGACACTGGCACCACCATCGATGCCAGTAGAGCAAAAGCTGTGATAAGTCCGCCAGTCCTGCCAAGTAAATGTTTTAAATTCATGGGCTATGACTCCTCCTAACGACAAAGCATATGTATTGCTGCTGGCAACTTTGAGCGGGGCCCTGTGGTGCCTCGCATCTCTGCACCAACGAATTAGTGAATGTTCAAGTTGGTTATCATGATTAAAAAAATAGCTGGATGAAGGGTTGCCCAGAGAAAATCGGAGCATGCTTATAGAGATGAAGCCTTATGCTCAATATAGGTCAGAAATCACCCTACTATATTAGATAGTCTACCACATCTGTGTCCCGATAGCCAGTGTAGATGTATTCTTTCTCAATGTATTTTCTTGAGGATGCCATTCTTTGTAGGAAGTCTTACTGCAAATCGTCAATTTCAACGATTACATGGTATGTGTCTTTTGAAACACCATAGAAAGCCTCCACCCTGGCATTTACGAATTTGCTTGTCAGGACCACAGCCGGCTCGTATATAGATTGGAATTTCAATAAAACCAATCCGGCGTTCTTGGTTAGACGGAACTCCTCCTCGGACTCTATATCACTGAACAGTGTTACGGGTATAGGGGAATTACAGCTATGTGCCATGTCCGTAAACTCTTTCAGGGTCATAGTATCATCTCCTTGTACGAAAATCATTTGTTGTTTGTGCGGGGCTATTCGGCACCGTATATAAGGATGAGCTTGTACTCGTGCCTCCGGGTTACATGCTCTTCTTCATCTGCGATTTAAGTACAAAGCCTCTTACGGTATCTGGATTGCTCAATACCCACTTGGGATTTGCGAGTATGGGATATGAGCGCCGTTGCAGCAGAAACTACATTTTTTTCAGAGTTTTTCGGATCGGGCTCCTGCACATAAGAATAAGCGACGAGTCACGCTTTATTATTCTCTGTGCCTGTATTACAAAATGGTCATGCCTCTATAGACGGTTTCGTGTTTTTGTGGATGAGTTTCTGTAACGATGTGTATCAAATCCACCCGCTCGCATGTGCGAGTAAGTTTGAAATCGAAACCTAATCCATATTCATTTCTTTAAGCAACTGGGCTTCCTCTTCTGCGTTGATTATCACGCGGCGAGGAAAACTTTTTTCTATATGAGCAAGCGCTCTTTCTGGCTTTGTTTTTAAATAAACCATGTAGTTAAACGCCCCGAGTAACGACAAGAACGGCTTATTATTCAGTTGCTTCGCCGTATACCCGTGGAAATTGCTTGCATATCTTTCTGGAATGAACTCTCCATGCTCGATATAATACACAAACTCAACAGCGATTTCTCGCACCTGCATCAAATAATCCACGGCCTTTGCTGCGTCTTGTTCTGTGTAATTGTACACATGCTTGAGATACTCCACGATAGTAGCCGCCATCTTTGGAAGCTGGTCCATTTGTTCTTTCAGAAATTCGACATCAGAAATCCATTGCTCCATCAACGGGAGCAGATCATGTATATTTACATGTACCAATGGACGATGGTCTTCTTTATCGATGTCATTGCCGAAGGTCGCTACACCATGGATAATTTTCATGTAATATATATAACCAGCAAATGTATGCTTTTTATTCGGATTATCAATGGATTGGCGTATAGTCTGCATAATCACATCTGGATAAGCCGTCCCCTCTTCTGATAAGAATGATGACAGAAGGCTTAGTGCATCATCTCTGAATACGGGGAGATATTCTGTATATTCGTATAAGGTATTTTTATTCCCATATGCCACCGTCTGAACTCGGTAATCATAACAGTTTGCACTCATCTTACTCACCTCGTGTTTCATGCAACATTCACCAACGAATTAGTGAATGTCCAAGTTAGTCATTGTGAATCAGGCAGCTTGCTGAATGTAAGGTTGTCCAGCTTGGCAAGTGCCTCATCCGGCTTTAACTTCAGACGAACCATGTAAGTGAAAGCCTCGAGAACTGTACAATCGCGTTCCTGCATCAGGCTCTTGGCAGTATAGCCAGAGAAGACAGAAGCATACTTGTCGGGGATGAAGCCCTCGTGCTCGATATAGTACACAAACTCAACAGCGACTTCCCTTGCCTGCATCAGATATTCTACCACATCTGCGGCTCGCTGTTCTGTGTAGTTATATTTCTTCTCGAGATATTCTTTGATGAAGGCCGTCTTTGCCGGGAGCTGCTTCATGCAAGAACTCAAAAAGCGAACATCCGGGATCCAGTGTTCTACCAGGTCTTTCAAGTCGGACACGCTGATCTGTGCTCTTGGCATAGGGTCTGTATCATCTATCGCATTGGTAAAAGTAGCGACACCCTTGCGGATACTCATGTGATAGATATTGCCGGCAAACTCAAAAGAGCCACCGGTGCCCAATGCGAAGTTAATCGCTTCTTGAATGTTAGGCATGAAGTTGTTGCCTTCAATGGCTAAAAATTGCCCCACCATCTTGAGAGATTTATCTTGGAATACAGGAACATATCCAGCATGATGTTTCCCGTATGTGTTTGTTCTTACTGTGTATGGCATTATTTGTTCTCCTTACGAGCGGGATGCATATGATGTCAAAACGTCGTAGCAGCCGTACAACGGACTGGCTGCTCTTACTGCAAGCCCTTAATCTCAACGATTACATGGTATGTGTCCTTCGATACACCATAAAAGGCTTCTACCTTGGCATTTGCAAATTCGCTCCGCAGGAACACCGAGGACTGGTATGTAGATTGGAATTTCAGCAGAGCCAATTCAGCATCTTTGGTTTGACGGAAATCCTCCGCTGACTCCACATCACTGAACAGGATCACTGTTATCGGAGAATTGCAGCTGCGAGCCATGCTTGTGAACTCTTTTAGGGTCATAGTATCGTCTCCTTTTACGAAAATCATTTGTTGTTTTGCAATGGCGCTATTCGGATGATATTTGAGATGTGCCATATAGTTAAAAGCCCCTATTGCCGATAAGCCAAATTCTTTCTTCAGTTTTTCAGCAGTAAATCCGGAGAAAACGCTGGCATATCTCTCTGGAATGAACCTGTTGTATCTTATGTAATACAAAAATTCAATGGCAATTTCGCGTGTATGCATCAAATAAGCAATTTCATTGGCAAGCTGCGAATGGGTATAGCCATATTTCGTTTGAAGATATGCAGCGATAATTATCTGTCTTTCGGGGAGCATATCCATCTGTTTCTTTAAGAACTTGATATCAGCGTTCCATTGTTGAACCAACTCAAGTAGATCCTGCGTATCCACCGTTACCAATGGCCGCTTATCTTCTTTGTCAAAAAAATTCGTATCAATGGTAGCAGTCCTATAGACAATCCTCATGTAGTATACGTTTCCGGTAAAAGTATATATTTCATTGTATGGATCTTTAACGGCTTGGCGAACAACCCGCAGCACCTCGTCCGGAAAAGCAGAGACTTCCTCTGTCAAAAATGAAGCCAAAAGGTCCAGCGCACCATCGTCACCAAATATGGGACGGTATTCTGTATATTTGTCTAAGGAACTCTCGCTTTCACAAGTCACCGTTTGAATTCGATAATCGCAATAACGATTATAACTCATCTATCGTATTCACCTCTTACCATAATCATTGGAATAAGAAAGCCCTATTTCAAATCTTTCTCGGTCTCCGCTTATGGTAATTTCGGTGCACTGATATACTGCACATAGAGTCCATTTGTTATCCATGTCTTGAAAGAATTCTTGCTGTGTTATAAACACCCCTACTGCAATTCAGGTATTCTCTTATTGTGGTATATACAATACACCCATATCACCTATATAGGCAGAGCAGATAGCGTTGGCTGCGTACTGCCTCACACCATTCGATTATGCTCCCTTGAGTATTAGCGTAGATAGACAATAACCCCTATGTAGGGCACATCCCTATAAATCACAACATTCCACCATCTGTGTTAGACAGAAGATATGTGGAAGAATGAGTCCGTGCCCGTGTCCCTGGGTTTTATGTCATAATGACCGATGGGGTTATCAGGTCAATCCGGGCTGCTGTTAATCAGGTTTGCATTTAGTTTCAGTTTCTGACTTGCGGATGAGTGAGTTTGTAGTGAGCTTCTATTGAGTTTGAAAGAGAAATCCACTCTGTTGGCAATACCATGCGAGTGAGTTTGAAAATAAGAACTTCAATGCCGCCAAGTTAACCTTCCCCTGGTATACAAAGATCCCCTTCGGTTTGAGTGAGGATACCTGCTGCCTCAGAAAGTAAAGAATACGCGAGCGGGCGATACATTTGGTACACCTTGTGCAAAGGGTTTTCTGCTGGGTTGTTGGAATAGTTCTTCTGTCTACGATAGACTAACAGATTGGGCAGCTTGTCCGGCCCCCCCTGCCCCATTGCTGTTCTGTTATTCATGCTGTTTACAGCAGTGATATACTTTTCAGAATGAGTGGAAACAAATATATCAGATAAGCAGACAGCCATTACTGCGAGGATTACCCTTTCCTGAGCCTCATCGTTATTAACCGGGATTATAGCCTGATATGATGAACGATATTTTTTTGTTTCGGGTTGTATATATACAAGGGCATCTGTGTTATTACCTTTGTTAGGTTTCGCGTCAATGAATGCAAAGGAAATAGAAACATCGTTGGGTTCGTGCTGGAACTCAATTTGGCTCCGTATCTTTGCGAGTGCTTTTTCAAGTAGCTTATGCCGGCCAGCTTGCTGTACAACCGAGTCAAAGCCAAATGCCATGTACTCTCCCACCTGCGTCATTTGAGAGAACATCATAGAGGGTTTCTGTCTCTTACCTATTTGTAGACGGATAAATGTGTTTAGGGCACCTTCCCTTTCAACACACGTTATCGAGGGGAAAGTAGAGACAATAGACGTATGGGATGGAATACTTGTTAGTCCAGCAATAGACATGATCTCGTAGAATGAGTCCGTGTACCATGCAGATGGTTCTTCTGAAGACAGGGATATGAGTTTCCGTCCCGCCTCCGTGAAATCACTTTGGAAAATAGCCAATGTGGATTGTAATATATTTTTCTTGATATCCATAGACTTCACCTTCTTCTATGGGATTTTTAACAAAACAAAGGCCAGAGATGCTAAAACATCTTCTGGCCTTATGCTTTGTGAGTTTGTAGGAATTACAGTAACGGGAGAACACCTTGGACGGAAAACATTACTGCCTTTATGATAACTGCGGAGAAGAATGCCGTAACCGCAAACAACGTGAGACCGATCCGGCATTCTTTCTTCTGCTCAACGTTTGTGGTTGTTGCGTACTGATGCACGAAATGAAATACCGAAACGGCATAGGTCATAACTGCAATAACAATGAACGCCATGAGTTTCATGCGGGTTGCCTCCTTTTAGAACTGTGTTTCTTTTGTTGGTTAGATTATATCACTAACCAATTTATTTTGCAACCCTTATATTATGAGTTTGAAACCAAAGCCGCTCTCTATTGGGTGAGAGCGGCTTGACTTTCGAAATGGTTAGAGCTGTACATCTGCCGGCAGGCGAAGTACGCGCTCAATCTTTGCATAGAGGAAATGACGCTCATCGTTGTGATTGGTAATACGAACGCGAACCAGAGTTCCGCGAATCGGAGGAATCGGGCCATTGAGCATCGGGCACATGCACTGAACACCCTTCTCCAGTTCTACGAAAATACGACCGTTCGGGCGATCTGCACGCGGGGGGTCAACATAGGTGATAACACCCTCGCAGAAGCTGCCGTCGGTGTAAATGTTCATCGCTGCAATGCGCGGGTCGTTTTCTGCCTGCTTCACAGAGGCCTGGTAAGAAACAGCGTAATTCTGTTCCTCGTTACGCTTGATCTCAGTGATGAGAACCTTAACCTGCTTACCTACCTCAAAGCGATCATCAGAACGAGCGTCCTGAAGCATGCTCCAGGAGAGCTCACGGGCGGGAATTGCGGTCTCGACGCCATACAGCTCTACACGTACTGCGCCACGAGAAACAGCAACGATGCGGGCCAGGGCCTTATCGCCTTCGTTCACATACGGAGCGCCAGTATTGGTAGTGCCAAACCAGTATTGAATGCGCTTACGGCGCATAGCTTCCTTACGGTCGCCGCCAACAACAGAATGGTTTTCCAGATCGCCCTCCTCCGGGAGCTGGTCAACGACAAAATCAATCTTTGCGCCAATGCGGGACTGCAGGTAGATACGCATTGCATCAGCCATAGTGCGGTCCGGGTTGTTGTTCTGATAAGTGCGAAGCAGTGCTTCCTGATCAATGTCCGAGAACTTGAAGTCCGGGATGTAAACCTGGTACGGGCCATAAGAAACGATTGCGTAGTAAAGCATCTGGTTATTTGCTACGCCGCTGCCACGCTCAAACACCGGGCGGACACCCTTGACGGAACCCTGCAGATAACGCTTGCTATTAAAGGACTGATACAGATCCAGTGCGCGACGGCGCTTTTCCTGTTCTGCTTCGTCAATGTAACGGAAAGACGGGTCGGCGTTATGAATAACATTCTGACGCTGTGCAGAGAAATGGATGGGGCGAACCTGCGGACCTGCGCTGCGGCGACGCTGGCTCTGCGCACGCTGCTGCTGGAGCTGTGCTTCCAGTGCATCAGCAGCAGCAACATCCGCTGCAGCGGCTACCGGCTGCGCTTCATCAATCGGAGGAAGTGCGTCCGGCAGTTCCTCCCCTGCCATCGGTGCCGTTTCTTCCGGAGTAAGCGGAGTCGGCTGGGACGGCAGAGGGGGCATTGCCTCAAGCACTTCCGGTGCCGGTTCTGCAGGAGCGGGCTGAACCGGGGTTTCCGGAACAACAGACTGCTCATTAACGATTTCCTCGTTCGGATTCTGCATGTTCGGGTTAATGTTTTCGTTTGCGTTCATGGTATAAAACCTCCTAAAGATAATGTTTATTAAAAAGGCGGGTCAAGCCTTTTTGCCAAATAATTAAGGCACGCCTTTTAATAACGTGCCTTTGTCTTATTGTAGTAATCAGAAATCCGAGAAATCATCAGAACCACTTACTACATTCGAGCTGCTAACGAATTGCTCTTGCATTTTCTTTTGTTTTGCTTCACTTGCCTCCTGTTTCGGAGCAGAGCATGTCTGCTCTTTAGCGGTAGGTGGTTCGGTCTGCTGCGGTTCGGGAGATATAGGAGAAGCTGGAATCTCATTTTCCGCATCGAGTATGTCTTCTTCTTCGTCTTTGCCTTCTGGTTTAGGCATCGATGTTTGACTGTGACTAGTGTATGTTGTTTGAACATCTGCTTTAGGTTGCGGCATATGATAGTTCTTTGCTTGCTGTGCCCATGCAGGAGTATGTTCTTTCATGTTGACGAATTCCAATGTGGACGGATCAACTAAATCGGTGTAAGGGAATTTATCAAGAACCACAATGTCCGCGCCGGCCGGGACCAGAACAAGTTTGCCTTGTGAAGCCAACTTGATAAGTTCTGTCTCCTGCATAACGCTGCGTTCTCCCACAGAATAAGACATCGATACTTTTTCAGGAGCACCGACGTTCATAATAGATCTGTCTACTCTTTTGTTTTCCAAAGCAATCGTTCCTGTGCCTGCTCGCTTGGTCAGGTATTCAGCTGTACTCATATCATTACAAGCAAGGCATATGAAGTTCGAGCAGTTGGACAGTAGCGACTCCCACATTCCGTTCGGATATTCCTCTTGCAACTGTGCAAGGTTCTGGAAGATCATCGAGATGGAGATACCTGCGGAACGAACCGTTGCTAGCTTCTGTTCAAAGTCTGGTATCTTACCAATCGCAATAAACTCGTCCATGATTACATTAACCGGAACGTCCAAGGACTGAGACTTACGCGACATTGCCAAATCAAACAGCTTATCGAATAAGCAGGAGAAGAACAACGAAGAGATAAATCTATATGTCTTGTGCATAACCGGCATAATGATATAATAAGCACACGGCGTTTCACCGGGCAGCGTCAAACTTATATCAGGAACACCGGTTATAGTTTGAACGATGTTGTCCTGCAACACTCTCAGTCTTGTACCAAGCCCAAGTTTCAAGTTACCGCGAAGGTTTGGCGATGCAGTAATGAAAATGTTCCATGGTTTCTTTGCTGGATTATCATCCGGCAAAACTTCAAACTTAGTAACAAGGTCCGCCTCTTCTTGGCTGAGAAGATCATAAACACCACCCAGACTTACCTTACCGGTATACTCCTTGCATGTAAGTACATACAGCACCAATGCAGTCAAAAGGTTTTCTTCGCCGTTTGCATAAATCTCATCGCCACCGCCATTGGGGTTCGACGTATTGTCAATGATAATATGACAGAAACGCTGGGCTTCGATACCGATTTGCGCTGAACCTTTTAACTCTGCGAGGCAGTCCCAAGAGTCACTGCCTTGCAGATAGGAGAGGTTAAGTATCTTTACTGTATAACCGCGTTCTTCTGCGTATCTTGCAGTGTCGGAATAAAGTTCGCCTTTCGGGTCCGTAATGATAATTGACTCTTTGCGCTTAATCGCTTGAAGAATAGAAGGTCGAGCAAAACAGTAACTCTTACCACAACCACTGGAACCAACGACCATGATGTGCTTATTTGTATTGCTTTTGAATTTCTCTCGCACGGGCTTCACTGTGCCGTCAGGCTTTTTCTCAACTGCCATTCGACCAAGCGCATCGTATTTGTAGTGTCTTCCGTCTGGAGAGATACTTACGATGTCTCCCTTCTTGTTCGGGTCTGTTGACGGAATGCGACCTACGATTACACCGCTCGTTCTTTCGAGAGGTTCAACCTCTAAGTATTCTTTGATGTCTTCTTCTTTCATCAGGCGTGACGTACCGTATGTTCCGCTGTTCTCCATCTTGAAGCCGCGCTCATCATCTTCGGTATCCATCATCGTCTTGTCCTTCCACTTCATCATAACGAACATACCGATAAGTGCGTAAAGCATAAGCGGAGCCATTAAGCTATGGGGTAGGTTTTTGAAAAAGAAGATTGCGCATGTAATTGGATTTATGGTGAATGAAAACGAAGATGTACCATCACCAAATGGCGTTAATATGCTCGACAGGTCTGAGAACTGGCCGAAGATACCGCCAATCCAAATAGTAGCGAGTAGGCCGCTTATCAAATAGATAACTGCTTTTTTCTGATTACGCATAACTCTTTTACGTATCTGCGCAATCATGCTGGGACGCGCCATTATAAAACGTCCTCCCTTCCAAAGATAAATTGATTGATCTTATTTGTGCTAAGAGCACGAATTTTTATTTCAGGGAAATTGGTAAAGAACAATCGCACGAAAGGAACTTGTTCCACGTCACACACAATGCCGACGCCGCTCATGTTCTCTGCATGCTGTTCTCGAATGCGAATGAGTGAAGAAATGTTACTTGAAACAAATTCGTAGCAGATCAAACCTTTGATAATCGCATCTCCTACTCCTTGTTCCTGCGCTGCCTTCATTTCATCGGCAGTGAAACACATTCTTTTGAATTGTTCATTCGAGAAGTTGAGTAAACGCTTTAATGTTACACAACCGAACCTCATCATTGGAATGTAGTAAAACGGGATTCTTATTCCCTTCTTCCCCTTACACGGCAACAGATTTCCAATGTAGTTGTTTTTCTCTGTGTTTTCGATTAACCGCATCATGTTCGAGTCATCAGGAACAAACAGGATTGCCCTTTGGATTTCCTCAACGTGCGCATAAACGGAATACATGCTTTGCTTCAGCAGCTCCAGCGTTTCCATTTCACACATTCGGTTCATCACCATCGTGTCTCCGCAGCATGCGTAGGTGATTGCCGACCCGGCATCGCTGAAAATCACGCCACTTGCACGTGACATATTCGTCCGGCTTTCACGTTGCTGATCTTCTCTCAACTCCCTCAGCGAATAAAACGTATTCACTTTCCGCGAAAGCGTTACTCCAGAAATCTTAGTTTCCGCCAAACCTGGCTTATCTGTGCCGATCGAACATCCTGCCACTTCCAGCATCGCCGTCACATATCCGAGCCGGCGGTAAATATCTTTATGCCTTTGAGTTCGTCCTGGGTTCCCAAAGTAATTCTTGTAGAAAGAGTACATCTTCTGATCTTGCTCTCTTAAGAATGTTTCTCCTCGAAGAGTCAACGCATATGATTTGAAGCCTGCTGACTTCGATTCTTTCACAATTTTCTCTTCCGTTAATTCTCTCAGGC
>OLNG01000805.1_pt1 | contig 21476 bp, 23 predicted proteins | sample 1643091 | NCBI WGS metagenome assembly OLNG01 (sample SAMEA3136661, study PRJEB25190) | human gut metagenome | biome: human gut; feature: human-associated habitat; material: faeces | place: Austria | collected 2013 | reverse complement strand
CAATGCGTATATCTACACATTACCTTCTGATCTGGAGGGAATGCCGTTGAGCCTGCTAGAAGCTATGAGTTATGGCAATTGCTGTTTGGTTTCTGATATTCCAGAGTGCGCTGAGGTTGTGGAAGATAAGGCATTGATTTTCAAAAAATCGGATGTGGATGAACTTAGAGAAAAATTACAAGATGCCTGTGATTATCCAGAAAAAGTTAAGGAGATGAAAGCGCAGGCAGCTGACTTTATCTGCAAAAAATACAACTGGGATGCTGTTATAAATGAAACGATGAAACTGTACAGGAGAAATAATAAATGAGAGTATTGATAATAAATAATCTCCTCTAACCGAACGCAGGTAGTGAGATGTACATAGTGAAAATGCCTGAAAAATAGCGTATTTACGGTACTTTTCAAGATGGACTTGGAGCTGCAAGAGCAGTTTTAATCTCGCTACCTAGGTTCAGCAACAGTAGATGAAATTATCATAAGAACTTTCAGTATCACTACCTGCGTTTGTATGGAGCACTCTGGTTTATGAACAACACATTGGAAGTGCTGCATCTGAACAGAGGTAGTGAAATAGAGCATAGAATAAGGAGAAATTTAACGTGAGGACGCTGATTTTGAATAAATTTCTGCACCGAAACGGCGGAAGTGAGACGTATATATTCAAATTGGGTGAGGCGCTGGAGCAGCACGGACACGAGGTTCAGTACTTCGGTATGGAGCATGAAGGCCGCTGCGTGGGCAACAGGGTCAATGCTTATACATCTGATATGGATTTCCACGGCGGCAGCAAACTGAGCAAGCTGACCTACCCGATCAAGACCATCTACAGCAAGGAAGCACGGGTGCAGCTGAGAAAAGTTCTGGACGACTTCAAGCCGGATGTCTGTCACCTGAACAACTTCAACTACCAGCTGACACCTTCCATCATCCTGGAAATCGTGAAGTGGCGTAAGGAGACCGGAAGGGATTGTAAGATCATCTTCACGGCGCATGACTACCAGCTGGTCTGCCCGAACCACATGCTGAACAATCCGAACACCCACCAGAACTGTGAGAAGTGCCTAGGTGGTCATTTCGTGAACTGCATGAAAGGCAAGTGCATCCACGGCTCCACGGCGAAATCTGCTATCGGTATGATGGAGGCTGAGTTCTGGAAGTGGAAGGGCACCTACAAGTACATTGACACTATGATCTGTTGCTCTGAGTTCATGAAGAGCAAGATGGACAGCAATCCTCTGTTTGCAACAAAAACCGTGGCAATGCACAACTTCATCGACAAGGTGGAGTGGAAGGAGACGGAGAAGAAGGACTACGTCCTTTACTTCGGCCGCTTCTCTGAGGAGAAAGGCATCGGCACGCTCATCAATGTCTGCAAAGAACTGCCGGATGTTCAGTTCATCTTCGCCGGCACCGGTCCTCTGGAAGAGACGGTAAATGGTATTAAGAATATCAAGAACGTTGGTTTCCAGAAAGGCGAAGCACTGGAGAAGCTGATTCGTGAGGCACGGTTCTCCATTTACCCTTCTGAGTGGTATGAGAACTGCCCGTTCTCCGTAATGGAATCCCAGATGTATGGCACACCGGTGCTGGGAGCGAACATCGGTGGCATCCCGGAACTGATTCAGGTTGGTAAGACCGGCGAGTTGTTTGAGAGCGGTAATGCCGAAGATCTGAAGAAGAAGATCGAGAAGCTCTGGGCTGATAAGAAGCTGTGTGCGGAGTACAGTGCGAACTGTAAGGACATCAGCTTCGATACCATTGATGAGTATTACGAGAAAATTATGAAGGTGTATCAGTAAGACTGGTATGTGAGGAGAAAATTTGTGGCGACAAAAGCGGATCGATATGAGGGAATAGATGGATTGAAGGCGTATGCCATTATTGGCATTGCGCTGATGCACGTCCTCGCAAATGGAGAATATGGGATAGGAGGATTTGTGTTTGAACGGCTAATACCATCATTCACAAACCTCGTTTTCCTTTTTATGATGGTCAGCGGTTTTGGCATGTGCTGTGGCTATTACCAGAAAATTATTGACCAGAAGATCAGCGTAGAGGATTTCTACAAGAAACGGTACATCAAAATCTGGCCGTACTTTGCATTGCTCTGTGCGTTAGACTTTGTGATTTCACCAAGCAAGGAATCCTTGTTTGAAGTTTTCGCAAACTTGACTTTATGTCAGGGACTTCTGCCAAATGCGAATATTACGGTCATTGGTGTGAGTTGGACACTGGCGGTTATTTTTGTGTTCTACATGCTGTTCCCGTTTTTCTGCTTCCTGATTGGAAATAAGAAGAGGGCGTGGGGCGTAGCAGTTGCGGCACTGATGTTTAACTGGCTGTGTTCTTCCTATTTCAGCGCAGGAAGAGGCAATATTGTTTATGATGCGATTTACTTTATCGCTGGTGGATTGATCTTCCTCTATCGGAAAGAGCTGGCTGAGTTCGCATCGAAGCACAAGGTTATCGCCGGAGCGATTCTGCTGATTGCCACGGTTGTCTATTTTGCCGTAGGTGGCTATACGCTCATGATGCTGCTTTTCTGTGTGGCAGCATTGATTTATACCATTGGCTGCAATCGGAGGGGGGTATTGGTCAATCCAATTGTCAAGTTCCTAGGCGGTATCAGCTTCGAGATTTACCTGTGCCACATGGTAATTTATCGTGTGTTTGAAAAGTTACACCTCGTTCATCTATTTGGAAACGGTCTGCTGGCATATATCTTTACAGCTGTTGCAGTCATCTGCGGTTCGGTTGTGTTCTCGGTATGTGCAAAGTGGTTCTTAAATAAAATCGAAACATTCTTAAAAGAGAGAGTTAGGAGAGTTAATCATGTCTGAAGAAAAGAAGTTAAATGGTACGGTCATCGTTACTTACCGCTGCAACGCTCGTTGCTCTATGTGTAACCGTTATAAAGCACCTTCCAAGCCGGAAGAGGAAATCAGCATCGAAACCATCAAGAAGCTGCCGAAAATGTACTTCACAAACATCACTGGCGGCGAGCCGTTTATCCGCACCGACCTGAAGGATATCGTGCGTGAACTGTACAAGAAGTCCGACCGTATCGTTATTTCCACAAACGGTTTCTTTACCGATCGTATCGTAGATTTGTGCAAGGAGTTCCCGCAGATCGGTATTCGTATCTCTATCGAAGGTCTGGAGCAGACCAACAACGAGATTCGTGGTCTGCAGAACGGCTACCAGCGTGGGTATGGCACGCTGAAGAAGCTGCGTGAGATGGGCATGAAGGATGTCGGCTTCGGCATGACTGTTCAGGACAAAAATGCTCCTGATCTGGTTCCTCTGTACAAAATCTCCAACGAAATGGGCATGGAGTTCGCAACGGCTTCTCTGCACAATAGCTTCTACTTTGTTGAGGCAAAGAACATCATCCACGATCGTCCGATGGTTGCGAAGAACTTTGAAAATCTGGTCAACGAACTGCTCCGCAGCAACAGCCCGAAGAAGTGGTTCCGTGCCTACTTTAACCACGGTCTGATCAACTACATCTACGGCCAGAAGCGCCTGCTGCCTTGCGACATGAGTTTTGATACCTTCTTCATCGACCCGTATGGCGATGTTATGCCTTGCAATGGTACCAAGGATAAGGAGGTCATGGGTAACCTGAACAATCAGACTTGGGATGAGCTGTGGAACAGCCCGGAGGCCGAGAAGGTTCGTGCAAAGGTTCGTTGCTGCGACCGTGACTGCTGGATGATTGGAAGCGTAAGTCCTGCTATGCACAAGTACATCTGGAAGCCTGCTACCTGGGTTCTGGTTCACAAGTTCAAGGCTCTGTTCACCAAGCATCCGTACAGCATGTATGAGCTGAAAATCTGCCGCGATTATCGTGATGGCAAAGTTACTAAAGAAGATCTGGATAAGTGCAGCACCTGCGATATGAACTGCGTGATCAACAACGGTCTGAGTGAAGCTTCTAAGGAGCAACTGAAGCATAAGACCGGCGAGGAAATCGTGGATGCTGATATCGCACAGCAGATGGAGACGAAGTGATGAATATCCTGTATATAGCTTATTCATGTAACCCTTTTGCTGGAAGTGAAGATAAAATCGGTTGGTGCGTTCCTTATGAAAGTTCAAAAACAAATAAAGTTTATGTAATTACAAAAGAAGAACAACGTGAACCAGTCGAAAAATATTTGCAGAGTCACCCACTTGAAAATATAAAGTTTTATTATGTTGACATCCCTAATTTTTACAAAAAAATTTTCAAGGGATTTATGTATTCTGGAAGACTTAATGTGTGGAATAGACGGGTACTTCCTCTCGCAAAAAAAATCTGTGCGGATCAAAAAATTGACGTTATTCATCAGATTACGCCAATTGAATTCCGTGCAATTGGAGACTATGGAAAGATAGCAAATATCAAATTCGTCTGCGGACCACTTGGCGGAGGAGAGTCTTTGCCTAATGGATTAAAAGATTACGCAAAGGGGCATGAAATCATTGAAGTCGTTCGCTCAGGGATAAATCGCTGGTATCGTTTTAAACTGAGAATCACTGGCAAACTAAATCGCTGCGACTATATTATGTTTGCGAATAAAGAGACTCAAGAATTCCTCGTAGAGGGGGCAGAACTAAACTGTCCGTATGAATTAGTCTTTGATAACGGATTAAGACCGGACGAATTGGTGAGCTGGACAGAAAAGGAAAAAGTGAATGAAGAATTACAATGTAAGTGATGAGCCAGTGACTGAGGTTGCGGTAGATATAAATGATATTAAAGATACTTGCAATGAAAAGGGCAGAAATGAAGAATGCGTCTTTCTGGTTGCTGGAAGAATGATATATCGAAAGGGCTTGGATTTTCTTTTTGATGCATTGATGAGAATTCCGCAGGAAACTAGATATCAGGTTAGAGTTGTAGGCGATGGCCCGGAACTTGAGCATCTACGTAAACGCGGTAAGGAAGACTTGAACTTGTCTGAGCATGTGCACTGCATGGGTTCTATTCCCTATATGGAAATGGAAAAGGAATATGCAGGTGCGGATGTATTTATTATGCCGAGCATTCGAGAGACGACAGGCACGGTCTTACTGGAGGCAATGTCAAAAGGTATTCCGGTTATCACCATTAATAAGTTTGGCGGAGCAACTCTTTTTGATGAAAACACCGGTTGGCTTTATGGAGGAAACTCGAAAGAGGAATACATTGAGAATTTAAAAAAGGCAATTCTTGAATGTATTGCTTATCCTGATGAAGTAACAAGGCGTGGAAAAAACGCACGGAAGAAAGCAGAAAAGTATACCTGGCAGAAAAAAAACGAGAAGTATCAGGCAATATATGAGGAACTGCTGAAAAAGTAAGATGTGCAGCATAGAGGAGAGTTTAAAATGGTTGGAGTATGCATAAAATATATGCATGAAAATTACGGAGGCATATTGCAAGCATATGCAACTGTTAGTTATTTGGAAAATCAAAATATTGAGTATGAGTTGGTTCGATATACTAGAAAGAAGACTGTGACAGAAGCACTGAAAGATGTGCCGCGTCTTTTTAATGCAGTTTGGTTTAATAGCAGATTTGAGGGAATTCAGAGAAAACTTAGTCTAAAAAAGCATCCTGAGTATGCAAAGAATAATGAAGTTCGTATGAAAGCATTTGCCGGATTCAAAAAATGGGCTTTTAAGGATTTCTCCGATGAGTATATCGGCTATGCGGCATTACGCGAGGGTGGAAAGAAATATTCGGCGGTTATAACAGGAAGCGATCAGCTTTGGAGTCCAGCAGGATTGCCAACGAATTATTACAATTTGATGTTTGTTCCGGATGACACGCTAAAAATTTCAATTGCTTCTAGTTTCGGAGTAAAGGAAATTCCGTGGTATCAAAAGAAAAGAACGATACAGTATTTGAATCGCATTGAATACATTAGTATGCGTGAGAATCGAGGAAGTGAGATTGTCAAGGAATTGACTGGTCGAGATGTTCCTACGATTTTAGACCCTGTTTTCTTTTTGAGTAGAAACGAATGGCTGGAGAGAATTCCTAATAAAAGAGAAATCAATGAGCCATATATTTTTGCATACTTCCTTGGTGCCACACAGGAATATCGCAATGCAGTAAAGAAATTAGCTCGCGACAAGGGCATGAAAGTCGTTGCATTGCGACACATGGATCAGTATGTAGAAGAAGATGAAAACTTTGGAGACTTTGCTCCGTATGACGTGAGCCCAGAGAGATTTCTGAATCTTCTGCGAAATGCAGAGTATGTCTGCACAGATTCTTTCCACGGGACTGCATTTTCTATTCTTAATGAAAAGCAGTTTGTGGTATTTAACAGATATGCTGAAAATTCCAGTTTTTCAAAAAATTCTCGTATTGATACCCTGTGTGTGAATTTTGGTCTAGAAAGTCGGCGTTATAAAAATGGAATGGACTTATCAGACGTTGTAAAAGATGATATTGATTATAAAGCTGTAGGGGAAAAATATAAAAACCTTAAGCAGGTAACAGATCAATATTTAAATACTGTATTGAAAGAAATTAGAAAGCGTGTGTAATCGTGCCGAAATAGGAATATGAAATAATGCATGAGATTGTCGCCGCGAAAGGATAAATATTATATGAATAATGAAGTAGTTAGAGTATTGGTGACATCTCCGCTTGGTGTTGGAGGTGTAACTAATATGATGATTCATATCCAGGAACACCTGGACAGATCTAAAATAAATTTTGACTATCTTGTTTTTCATGATAGGCACGAACCTATGGAAGACAAAGTTCTTTCATTGGGAAGTAAAAAGTATGTTGCCTCAGCGGATAATGTGAAATTTAGACCTTTTAGAAGAATTTGGAGAATTAATGAAATTCGGAAAGTCTGCAAGAGAAATCATATTAAAATCCTACATTATAATGCGGATTGTGCAGCAGATATGACAAATATTATTGGCGCAAAATTGGGTGGAGTTCAATATATTACAATACATAGTCACAATGCTGGCTTTGGAGCAGCAGGTAATGGAATTCGATTTATAAGCAAAATCTTAAAGCCATTAATTCCACTCTTTTGCGATAACTTTTATGGCTGTTCAGAACTAGCTGCAAGATTTCTATTTCCGAGGTCAATTATTGAATCTGGTAGGTGTTCAGTACTTCCGAATGGAATTGATTTGGAGAAATATGATTATAATGAAGCTGTTCGTCGAGAAATACGAAAAAAGCTGAATCTGGAAGGTAAGTATGTTGTAGGACATGCTGGACGGTTTTCTGATCAAAAAAATCACAGCTTTTTGTTGGACATCTTTCAAGCAGTACACCGAAAAAATCCAAATACTGTGTTACTTTTATTTGGCGTTGGTGAACTACAAGAAGCGATGAAAAATAAGGCTAGGACATTAGGAATTGAAGACGCTGTAATTTTTTATGGAGCTTCAAATGAAATGAATAAAATGTGGCAGGCAATGGATGTTTTTGTAATGCCATCTTTACATGAAGGTCTTCCGGTCACGGGGGTTGAGGCACAGGCGAGCGGATTGCCATGTGTTTTCTCCGATGCAATAACAAAAGAAGTAGGCTTAACTTCAAATACAGAATTCCTTTCTCTTCAAGAAAAACCTGATGTGTGGGCGGAACATGTTTTGAAGTATATGAATGTGCAAAGGAAAAGTGAAAGAAAAATATTGGAGCAGGCAGGTTATGATATTCAGCAGACAGCAGATACACTTGCACAACTGTATTTGAATGTTGCTGAAAAACTATAAAGGATGGAGGGAGAAAGTGCTTAATGATTGTAGTGAAGAATAAAGCAGATTGCTGTGGATGTACGGCATGCTATAGTGTATGCCCGAAAAAAGCTATAAGTATGCAGCAGGATCAAGAGGGCTTTTATATCCATTCGTGGAAATTTCAAAGTGTATAGATTGCAAATTGTGCGATTCTGCTTGTCCTATTGAAAATAAAATCGAGTCTAAAATGTTTGATAGAAAAGCATACGTACTCAGAGCAAAGGACGTAGAAATTGTTTCTACAAGTACCTCTGGAGGATTTGTAACACCGTTAGGCGTATGGATCCTAAATCAGGGAGGTGTTATTTGTGGCGCAACTTATAATGAAGAATATAAGGTAATTCATAAAATTTCCAGGGGGGGGGCAGAAGAGTTTCGAGGTTCAAAATACGTGCAGAGCGATTTAGGCGATTGCTTTTCTGAAATAAAAAAACACTTGATGCAAGAAACGAAAGTGTGCTTTATTGGAACGCCGTGTCAGGTGTATGGATTAAAATCATATCTGAGAAAAGAATACGATAATCTGGTAACCGTAGATTTGGTTTGCCATGGTACACCGTCGCCGAAACTTTGGAAAAAATATTTAGACGAACAAAAAGACAAATATCATTCAGAAATAGATGATATTGTTTTCAGAAATAAAACATATGGATATCACAGTGGCACCATGCGTATAAGATTCAAAAATCAGTTTGTTTATTATGGAAGCGCCCGTGTGGATCCAATGCTTAAGAGTTTCTTTGCTGAAATTTCGTCAAGACCAAGTTGCTATCAATGTCACTTTAAATTAGTGGAACGATGTAGTGATTTCACTATTTATGATTGCTGGCATGCAAATAACTTAGTGGAAGGTCTTGTTGATGATGATAAAGGCTTTACTAATCTGATCGTGCAGTCTTCAAAGGGAGAAAGGATTCTGGATAGAATTGCAGACAGGTATGAGCTTTATGCAACAAATTTGGAAAAGGCTATAGAATTGGATGGCACGATGATTTGCCATTCAGCAGAGCCTCATCCAAGACGAGATGAATACTATCTGAATTTAGATAAAGAAACCCTAAGAGCACATATACAAAAATTTGTACCAATCAAAATAAGGGATTATTTAATAGAGAAATCTAAAGGAATCTTTTATCGGATGGGTGTGTATAAGTTTCTGAAGAACAAGAAATGAGAATCTGTTATTGCTTCTGAATGATTTGGATTCAGGAGGATATATGATTCAAATAAAGAGCAAATTGGATTGTTGTGGCTGCACTGCCTGTGCAAGTTCTTGCCCTAAAAGTGCAATTACGATGGTTCCTGACGAAGAAGGTTTTCTGTATCCTAAAATTGATATGAGACGTTGTATTGAATGTGGAGCATGCGAAAGAGCATGCCCGATTCTTAATAAAAAAACGGTAATATCTGAAAAAACAGAAGGCTATATTATTAGAATTAAAGATAACAAAATTCTCTATGAGAGTACCTCTGGTGGTGCATTCACAGCTCTAGCTGATTATATCCTTGAGCAGAATGGTATAGTTTATGGAGCTGGATACGACAATAACATGAGAGTAGTGTGTAAAAGGGCTACTACAAAGCAACAGTTGCAGGAGATGCGAGGCTCTAAATTTGTTCAAAGTGATCTTGGAAACATTTTTCAAGATATTAAAAAAGAATTAAAAGAAGGCACGACTATTTTGTTTTCTGGGACACCTTGTCAAGTGGCAGGGCTGCTAAGCTTTTTAAGGAAAAAGCCAGATAACCTTTTATGTGTGGATTTTGTTTGCCGAGGTGTACCATCGCCTGGCTTGTGGGATAACTATGTGAAGTATATGGAAAACAAATACAGCTCGAAAATAGTTGGAGCCCGTTTTAAACATAAAACATATGGGTATCACACGAGTACGATGAAAATAGATTTTGCAAATGGAAAAACCTACTATGGGTCTGGTAGAGTCGATCCATACATGAAGGCGTTTGTAAGAGAAATCTCATCAAGACCATCTTGCGCAGCATGTGCTTTTAAAGGAATAGAAAGACCAAGCGATATCACTGTCTTTGATTGTTATGAATATTCAAAAATCACCGGAAGAAAAGATGATAATAGAGGGTATTCATCAATATTTGTGCATACTGAAAAAGGTGGAAAGATTTTAGAGGCCATAAAATCACATATTGAAATACAAGAAGAAGATGTAAATAGTCTTGTGACGGAAAATGGTGTTATGGTTTGCAATAGTGCAAAACCACATCCTAGGCGGGCTGAATTTTACCAGCTGGCTGAACATTATCCAATTGATAAGGCTTTGAATAAAATTGATTCAATTACATTAAAGGATAAAATAATTGAAAAATCTAAAAGATTTCTATTCAAAACAGGCCTAATAACTGTTGCACGCCATTTAAATAAAGGAAAAAAAGTTGAGGTTGTTGAGAATAAGTAATTGGATTGCTTCGATTTATTCACATACATATTTGAAGATGGAGAGTGTAAGATTTTTGAATAGAATGATTCTATGGGAGGACACCAATGCCACATATTAGTGTTATTATCCCTGTCTATAACGCAGGAAATTATATAGTTGATACTTTAAATTCAGTTTTGCAACAAACATTGAAAGATATAGAAGTTATTGTCGTAAATGACGGATCTAATGATCAATCTCTTGCTGAATGCTATAGATTACAAGAGATTGATAAGCGCATTATCATAATAAATCAAGATAATCAAGGCGTATCAAAAGCTCGTAATGTAGGAAAGCAAAATGCAACAGGTGACTATATTATTTTTATAGATGCTGACGATGAACTTGATTGCAGAATGCTTGAGATTTTATATACTCAAGCAAGGAAAACTGATTCAGATATATCTGTGTGTGGAGTTGATAGGATTTTTGAAAAAAAGCAAGAGGAGAAGAAAAAGTATCATTGCAATTATGAGGAAATTACTGTTGATCAGGCGATAGAATGGCTGTTGTTGGGCCAAAAAATTGAGTCGGGCGCATGGAATAAGTTGTTTAAAGCTTCTACGATCGAGGATGTTCATTTTGAAGAAGGTAAGAAGATAAATGAAGATAAATATTTTGTATTTAGATCTCTGCTGAAAAGTAAAAAAATAGTCTATTGTGCTGAAAAATTGTATTATTATTATTGCAGGGAAAATTCGGTGACTAATCAATCCTTCTCTGAAAGATGGTTCGATTCACTGTACTTTGCGGATAGAATATATGAAGAACTTAAAGGCCGTAATAATTTGGAAGTCTTTGCAAGATATCAATTATTGATTGCATACTACACTGTTCTACGTAGGATGTATCCTTTCAGAAATCAATACAAAAAGGAGTATCAGCTAGTTATTGATAAAATTAAATCTACTAGTTTTAAATCAGTGCTTTCATATATGGACAAAAAACAAGTGTTTGGTGTTTTATCTATAAAATATTGCATTCTTTTGTATAAATTTATGAGGTGTGTTTCAAAATGATTATCTTGAAAAAACGTGCTGCAGAGAGAATGTATTTTGTATGAAAAATCTATTTGCTAGATGGAGGGATATAGATGCAATTAAAAGTTAAGAAACATGAACTACGACTTTTACTTCAATGTATACCAATTTTGACTTTTGCTACGCTAGCGTCTCTTGGTTCGCTTTTGCCAAGCGTAGTTCAGTTCAGTGCTGCAGTTATTTTGGCGGGACAAGTTGTTTTTATATTTGGCACTAAAGGTATAAAAAAAAATATTGGATTATTGTGGATACCATTAATGATATTCTTTTATGTACGAAATAATCCCAATATTAAATTCTATAGTCTAACGTATACCCAGGTTTTATTGCTTTTTGTCTGCTGTATATTATTTTCAGCATTGGGAGGTTTCAATGATCGGTGTTGGATGAGAAAAATGGTAAGCTCTTGGCGATATCTTTACTTTATTTATATTGCATTTACCATTTATATGTTTTTAGATAGTTCAGCGATAAATTTTGTATGTAATTTGTTCCCGGATGCTGCGAGTACAATTCTTAATCAGTATCATAATGCGGGGATCCCAGGATTAACAAAGCACTATTCAACAAATGGAATGCTTCTTGCAGTTGGGACGATGATATTTGGAAGCTATGCATTGACTGAAAAAAGACGTTCTGACTATTTATTGTTTTTGATATCAGTTGCTGCATTGCTTTTATCGGGAAAAAGAGCACATACTGTTTTTGGACTTGCTGCTTTGTACCTCTGTTATTTTGCATACAATTCAAATGCTAAAAAAAGTCGACTCGTAAAAGGCATAGGTGTTTTATTGGGGGCATTAACCGTATTTGCTGTAGCAAGTTATTGCGTGCCGGCACTTGCAACTGTTGTTTTTCGCTTTATTGATACTGCAGAGACTGGGGACATGTCAGTAGGTAGAGTTGATGTATGGTTAAAGGCGTTTTCTATGTTCGGTAAACATAGTCTTGTTGGCATAGGTTGGGGACAGTATGTTAACCAAGGTGGCTGGTTTTGGAATATTCATAACATATATATTCAGTTATTTGTTGAAACCGGTATAATAGGATTTATAATCTATTGTGGATGGTTTTTGTTTCATCTAGTAAGGACATGGTCGATGTATTCAAAGATGCGTGTAAATCCAGAAGATTATACGAACATAGATTATTGCTTGATGAATTTTTCGTTGGCAATGCAAATATTTTTTATATTATATGGCTTCACAGGAAATCCTTTGTATGATCGTGAAATGTTTGTGCCGTATTTTATTGCATGCGCAATAAGTGTTAATTATGCTAATAATGATGATGGGAGTGAATTAGAGTAAATTATGAAAATAGGAATAGTAACTCCGTATGATTCGGCGAACTGCGGTGCTTATTTGCAAGCATATGCTAATAAATGTTTTTTGGAAAAGAATAACTATAATGTGTGTTTTATACAGTGGAGAAATGAAAAGCAGCGAAAAAAGGAATATTTTTCTAAACCCAAGACCATAAAGGAATTGATTAGATGTATTCAACGATATCCCTTTTTATGTGCACGTTATAAGCGCATGACTCAGGCATTAAAGGAATTTTATATTCAGAAAAATACTGGTGATTTAGATTGTACAGTAGTAGGTAGTGATGAAATTTGGAACATAAAGGTTTCACAATTTCAAAATCCGATTTTTTATGGTGGTGTGGAGCAAAAAAGCTGTATAGCATATGCACCTAGTGCAGGACAGGCAGCACTCAAGGATTATAATGATTTTCCATGGGTTAGAGAGTGCTTGGAAAAAATGACGTATGCGGGTGTAAGAGATGAAAACACTAAGAATATTGTTGGAAAACTTGTTGCAAAGCAAGTAGAAATTGTTTGTGATCCTACAATGTTACTGCCTATTAATGAATTTGATTTTCCGCACGAACGTAAGATTAAAGATAAATATATGATTGTTTATTCATATAGCGTTCCTAAAGAACATCAGGCATATTTAAAAAGATATGCAAGAAAGAATAATTTAAAACTTGTATCGATATGTTTGTATCAGTCCTGGTGTGATTTGAATATTAACTGTCACCCGTTGGAGTTTAGTTCATATATTCAGTTTTCTGAGTGTGTTTATACAACAACATTCCATGGGACGATTTTCACATTGTTGAATCATAAGAATTGCGCTATCTATAGTTGTTCAAAAAAATTGAAAGATTTACTTGAGTGGACACATAAAGAAGAGGCAATGTTGTCATTGACAGCTACATATGATGAATTTGAGAGCTTGATTACAAAACAACATAGCTATGAATTATTCGAGACTATAATCGAAAAAAAAAGGAAGGAATCACAAAAGATATATATAGATGCTCTTAAATCATGTGAAGTCTGAAACGGAAAGCGAGTCAGTAATCAACAATCCAAGGAATGAGTCGATAGGAATAGTATCCATGGGGGAGGACACCTGCTTGATAACTACTATAGTTATAGGAAAAGGCAGTTAGGATTTCTGGAGACAATGATATTCTTGATGGACATGGAAGAGATATTTCAATAGAGAGATGGAGACACGCTAGGACTGGTTAAACGAACATCAATGAAGGTTTATTTCGAGTAACCTTCTGTTGTCATTTTAGTATCTGACACAGTGAAGTGCCTATAGCTCTGGCTCATTCACTGAGATATTGAGAACTGAAAAATCCTACACAGTCAAAAAATAATTAATTATATGAGGAATAATATTAATGAGTCGTAAAACAGAATTAGCAAAAAATACGGCTATACTTACAGTGGGAAAACTATGCACGCAATGTATTAGTTTTTTCCTTCTTCCTTTATATACGGCAATTCTGTCAACGGAAGAGTATGGCACGTTTGATTTATTGGTCACATATTCAACATTATTACTTCCACTCGTAAACTGGCAGTTGGATCAGGGACTGTTCCGATTTATGCTCGATTATCGTGGAAACAAAGAAGAACAAGGAAAACTCTTTTCTACACTGTTACTATCTAGTACGATACAAAGTATTATTTACATTATTCTTTTTGTTTGTGTAGAACCTTTTTTGAAAATTCAAAATTCGTATTTTTTGTTGCTGTATGTGGTGCTGCATGTCTACACGGCATTGTTTCTTCAATTTGTTAGAGGATTGGGATATAGCGTTAAATATACAATTGCATCGTTTATATCCGCTTCAGCAACAACAGTTTTAAATGTCATTGCGTTGGCTATTTTGAAAATGGGGCTGCAAGGATTGTTCTTGTCTACTCTGATAGCTCAGTTTTTGACGTTGTTGTATTTGGTGTTTACATCCAAAGCGTGGGAGTATTTTTCTGTTAAGAGTATTCGGCCGACGGTATTCAAACGGGTTGGTGCTTATTCTATTCCTTTAATTCCCAATAATCTGGCTTGGTGGGTTGTAAATGCGTCGGATAGAACTATAATTGCACATTTTTTAGGAACTGCTGCTAATGGTGTTTATTCTATAGCAAATAAGTTTCCTAATGTGTTTATCAACTTTTATAATATCTTGAATTTGTCCTGGACTGAGACAGTATCATTACATTTTGACGATGAGGATCGCGACGAATTCCTAACGGAAACAATGACGTCTCTTTTTAAACTGTTTGCAGCTGCATGCTTTGGCATTGTTGCGTGTATGCCGTTTGTATTCCCGATTTTGATTAATGAGAAGTATGTTGCTGGATATGACCAAATCTTGATTTTGATGTATGCAATGCTTTTTAGAGTGCTCGTCGGATTATATAGTTGCATATATGTAGCTCAGAAAAATGCAAAAAAGATTGCTTATACTTCTATTTCTGCAGCTATAATCAATATTACAGTGAATTTGATTTTAATAAATAAAATTAAGATTTTTGCAGCATCAATATCTACACTGGTTGCATTTTTTTCAATGTTTATCATTCGCTATATTGATGTTAATAAGACTGTGCATATGCGAATTCGGAAGCCAATTATTATTGGAAGCATTCTAATTGGTACTATGCTGATAGGAACATACTATTGTGAAAATAAGATGATTCAGCTCATCGCACTTTGTATCACAGCAATCTATGCAGTGCTGACGAATGTTGATATGTTGAAATCTGGCATGAAATTAGTAAAAAGTCGCTTTGGGAAATAGGTTTTGGCTGTGATTAAAGAGAGTGTTCCACATGATTTTATATTTTTCATTCGATTCTTATTACTGCTTTTTAGAGAGTAGTAGATAAGCTCGGAGGTTAATCGATTTATAGATATATTGCGACAAATGTGCTTTTTGTGCAACGATTATATTTCTTGTTGGTTTACACAAGGTCAAAACTGTAATTAAAAACAAATAATACGCAGGAGGAACAGCCTATGGTGGATTTGATAGATACAATAGTATATGCAGGAAGGTTAAAAGACAAATCTGCCTTGATGAGCAGTTCTTCTGGTGGCGCATTTACTGCACTTTCGGATGCTTTTCTGAAAAGCGGAGATGCTGTGGTGGCTGCAGTCTATAATTATGAGAATCATACTGTGGAATTCCAGATGATTCTGGATGAGAAGCAGCGTGAAAGAGCAAAAGGCTCAAAATATATGCAGAGCAAGCCCGGTGATATTTACCAGAAAGCGTATCGTTGGTTAATGGATAATCCAAAGAAAGAATTGCTCTTTGTTGGCATGGGATGTCAATCAGATGGATTTCGGAAGTTCAGTGAAATTAAAGGAATCCGTGATCGGGTGCATATCGTAGACATTATCTGCCATGGCTCTCCAAGTCCAAAACTGTGGAGAGAATATGCAGAGTCAATACAGAAGAAGGATGGAAAGATAACTTATCTTACCTTCAAAGACAAGCGCAATGGCTGGAAATCGCCTACAGCTTACGTGAAAGTCAACGGGTCAGAGAGACCTCTTAAAGATTATGTTAGGGTGTTTTATAATCAGTGTGCGTTACGGCCGTCTTGTTATGAATGCCCTTATGCTACGACAGAACGAAAAACAGATATGACCATTGGGGATTTCTGGCATATTGAAGAGACTATTCCAGATTTTTATGACCCTAATGGTAATTCTCTGTTCTTGATTCATACTGACCGGGGTGAAGAACTTTTTGAAAAGGTTCGAGATAATTTGGATTATAGATTAAGCAATACAGCACAATGTTGGCAGGCGAATCTTGAAGCGCCGACCCAAAAGTCTGAACAAAGAGATGTATTCTGGAACGATTACCAAAAGAAAGGAATTGATTTCGTGATAAAGAAATATGGAACAGTTCCAATGAAAACAAAAGTAAAGAATAAACTCCTTAAAATTTTGAGGGGGGGGGTACGAACTAAGTAACCTCGATTATGTTGATTACTCCGAAAGGAGGACGGCATAATGAACTGGAAGCAGCCTAAAGTATATGCAGTAAAACATAAGGATGAAACGACAAGAGCAGCTTCCAGATCAGGTGGTATTTTTACAGCTCTTTCGGATCTGGTTTTATCCAACGGTGGTGTGGTCTATGGGTGTGTTTTGACGGATGATTTTGATGCCGTACATATTCGCGCTGATAATGCAGAAGAGCGTAATCGAATGCGAGGATCAAAATACATCCAGAGCAAGCTGGGTGATATATTCAGAAATGTGAAAGCAGATCTTGATGTGAGGAGAAATGTACTTTTTTCTGGAACTTCCTGTCAGGTAGCTGGACTGAAAAAATACCTTGGAAAAGAGTATGATAATTTGTTCTGCGTGGATATTGTCTGTCACGGAGTACCAAGCAAAAAAATATGGGAGGCATATCTGCGTTGGCAAGAGCAGAAAATGCATTCAAAAGTTGCAAGTGTGGACTTCCGAAATAAGAAAGATTTTGGATGGCATGATCATGTAGAAACGCTTTGTTTTGAAAATGGAAAGTCTACGAGTAGTCGGGTATTCAAGGAACTTTTCTATGGGCATACCGTGCTGCGGCCGAGTTGCTATGAATGTCCCTATAAGTCTGTAATACATCCAGGAGATATTACAATTGCAGATTACTGGGGGATCGAGAAAGCCGCACCAGAGTTTGATGATAACAAGGGCGTTTCATTGGTGCTAGTAAATAATGAGGCTGGAGAAAAAATCTTTGAAAAAGTAAAAGAGAGACTGATCTGGAAGCAGACAAAGTTGGAAGACGGTTTACAGCCGCCTCTTAAAGCCCCGTTTCCAAAGCCCCAAAATAGAGAACAATTTTGGCGCGACTTCCAAAATCGGCCGTTTGAGTATGTTGCCAAGAAATATGGTGGCATTGGATTAAAGAACGATTCAAAATCATTCTTGAGAAAAATTAAGAGAAAAATCAAAAAGTTGGTGAGTGAAGGTGGAAAGAGAAATACCAGTATTATATAAAAGAAAAGAAGAATGCTGTGGGTGTACGGCCTGTTATGCCATTTGTCCGAAAGAAGCCATTTCTATGGTAGAGGACGAAGAGGGCTTTGAGTATCCACAAATTGATGAAAGAAAATGCGTGCGGTGCTACCAATGTATTAAAGTATGTCCGATAAAAGCAGCACGAGCACAGTAAAGGAGAGAGAGTTATGAAAACAACATTACTTATCATGGCTGCTGGTATCGGTAGCCGCTTCGGAACAGGAATTAAGCAGTTAGAGCCAGTAGATGATGCTGGACACATCATCATGGACTATTCCATCCATGATGCAATCGAGGCAGGTTTCAACCATGTAGTATTTATCATCCGCAAGGATATCGAGAAGGAGTTCAAAGAGGTCATCGGTGATCGCATTGCCTCCATTTGCTCTTCTCACAATGTAACTGTGGATTACGCTTTTCAAGATATCAACGATATTCCTGGAACTCTGCCAGAAGGCCGTACAAAACCTTGGGGAACTGGTCAGGCAGTGCTTGCTGCGAAAAACGAGATTGATACCCCGTTCATTGTGATCAATGCAGATGATTACTATGGAAAGGAAGGCTTCAAAGCCGTCCATGAGTATTTGATGAATGGTGGCAAGTCCTGCATGGCAGGCTTTGTGCTGAAGAACACGCTGTCTGATAATGGCGGTGTGACCCGTGGCATCTGCAAGATGGATGATCAGAACAATTTGACTGAGGTTGTGGAAACCAAGAACATTGTAAAGACCGCAACTGGAGCAGAAGCAGACGGCGTGGTTGTGGATGTGAATTCTCTGGTTTCCATGAATATGTGGGGCTTGACACCGGAGTTTTTGGATGTGCTGGAAGATGGCTTTAAGGAGTTCTTTGAGAAAGAAGTCCAGAGCAATCCTCTGAAAGCAGAGTATCTGATTCCTATCTTTATCGGCGAACTGCTGGAGCAGGGAAAGATGTCCGTAAAAGTTCTGAAGACCAACGACACCTGGTATGGTATGACCTACCATGAGGATGTTGCAACTGTAAAGGACAGCTTCAAGAAGATGTTGGAGAACGGCGTGTATAAGGCCGACCTGTTCAGTGATCTGTAAACGACGATGAAAGAAACGATTGATTTACTCGGAAAGATCATCACAAACATCCTGACTGCTCTCTATGAGCCATTTGGATTTTCACTCCTGCTTTCCTTCCTCGCCATGTTTTTCTATCTTTATGCTTATGAGCCAATACATGCAGGCAAAGGCTGGAAGAATGCCATAGTGACTTGGTATCAGAAGTTCAAAGAGAGCGTGTTCTTTCGGAAACTTTTTTTCTTATCTTTAGTGACCTCACTTGTTCTGTTCCGAACCCTGTTAAACCGGAACCTGTGGATGAATCCTTTATCCGATGTCATGGGCGGCTGGGGCATCTGGGAGACTGTGAATGGCGAACAGAAGCTGACCACCGAGTGCATCGAGAACGTAATCATGATGATGCCTTTTTCAGCGGTAGTGATGTGGACATTCGAAGAAAAGATGGAGAAAGGCTGGAAGAAGATACTGTGGCAAAGCGGTAAGATAGCATTTATCTTCTCGATAAGCATTGAGATGCTACAGCTACTGCTACGGCTAGGAACATTCCAGCTATCGGACATCTTCTATAACACAGTCGGTGGAATGCTAGGCGGATTGATGTACTGTGGGACCATGAAGGCAAGAAAGAGTCTGTAAAACTGGATGAAATTGTGATATACTGGGAGCGGTAGCTCCCTACGCTGCTCGGATAATCACACACCTCTTCGTGGTGAGCAGCAGGCAACGATCTTATGATCGGCGAAGATGTGAGAAAAGATAGTCGAAAATGAATCATACTACCCAAAAGAATAGGGGGTGTGTATTATGGGAATCTTGTCACTGTTTCAAAGAAAACAGAAAAATACACAAGTAGTTCTAAAAAGCAATACTTCTTTGGAAAGGGCAGCAGACAGTATTCTTAGCCAAAGAGGAAAGCAAATAGTAGATGGACTAAACAAAACCACAGCAAGTACCGGAACTCCGATGGATAAATTACATGGTGGAGCAAAAAGGATGGCTCAAATGTCAAACATAGGTGGTGGCTCAAAAGCAACTGGTGGAGGTGGCGTTGATGAAGGAATGAAAGCAATGCTACAATACACACAGGCCAACACTGTGAAAAAGATGGTGTCGCAGAGCGAGAAGAAAAAGATTTCAGGTAAGAAGTAATATTGCCCTCACCCAAACACAGTGCTATACTTAAACCACTAAAAAGGAAAGAGGTTATCACCTATGCCCAGAACAAAAGGCAGCAAAAACCGTCCCAAAACTACCCATACCGACTACGCATCTCAGATCACGGAGAAGCAGGAATCTATCACTTCCCTGACTGCTGAAATTTCATCCATCACCGCAAACATTGACACTTTGAAGGCTGATCTGAAAGAGAAGAAGACTGCTCTGAAGAAGGCCGAAAAAGAAGTGGCATCCCTGGAATCGAAGAAGGCAAAGGCAGATGCTAAGGCCGCTGAAGAAGCGAAGAAGACCGAAGCAGAGGCTGTGCTGAAGAAGCTTGCTGGCCAGCGGCATGAGTGCGGATGAAATCCTCGAAAAACTGAAATAAGATCGGCCGTGTGGACAAACTGAACTCCAGAAGTTCACACGGTTTTTTTGAAGTTCGCTATATAGTTTATAACGGAAATAAAAGAAATGGAGTGTGACATAAAATGAATTTATCAAAAATACATCATATTGCAATCATCGTATCTGACTATGAAGCAGCTAAGGATTTCTATGTGAACAAGCTGTGCTTCTCTGTTATCAGAGAAAACTACCGTCCAGAGCGTAAAGATTGGAAGCTAGATCTGCGTGTTAACGAACACACAGAGCTGGAGATTTTTACAGAAGAAAACCCGCCGAAGCGTGTGAACCGCCCGGAGGCCTGTGGGCTGCGTCACCTTGCATTTTGTGTGGAGAGCGTGGAGCAGACAGTGAATGAGTTGACAGAGGTAGGAATTGAATGTGAGCCAATTCGTGTGGATGATTACACCGGCAAGAAGATGACTTTCTTCCATGACCCGGACGGACTGCCGTTGGAGCTGCACGAGTAAAATGAAGAAAACAAGAAAACCAGGCGGTGGCCGGAAGAAGTTGAAGCCAGAGTACGATGCCGGGAAAAATCTGAAAGAGCAGATGGAAAGTGCTGTGGCACTTTATGATTCTGAGATGTCCTTGCAGGCCATCGGCGAAGAACTGGGATTAAATCCAATCAAAGTAAGAAAGCTACTCATCACGGCCGGTGTGTATGAATCTGAAGTGGCGGAGAAGGTGCAAGCTACCTTTCAAGAATACCGAGAAACACAGGACTACAAAACCTCCATACTCTCAACTGCAAACACCCTGAAACTTTCCAAAGCTTCCGTTACCTCGTACCTGCCATATCGGAAAGGTGTGTACTTCCCAAGCACAGCAGAAAAAGGGAAGATTAGTGTCGGAGCAGAGCGGCAGCGGAGATACAGAGCAATGAAGCGGTGGAGGGTTGATCCGACAGAAGAAAACTTCTGGGGCATGGTTGTGTCCTATGCCGGGGTAGGATTTAAAACCTACTCTGGATTGCCATTCTCTTACGAAATTAAAAAAGGCAGGAACGGTGAGTACACAAAAGAGCTGTGGATCGACCGCCGGGAGAAGAGTAAAAGTCTAGCGTGGAGTTCAGTGCTGCTGGCGCTGAAGAATATTAAAGGAGAAGTGGTAGACCGCCCGAAAGCTCTGGGCGATATCCGGGGAGTGACTTACATCTACGGAATGTTCTATCGGTTCGGTCTGATTGATGTGCCAGAGGCACATTGGGGTCAGACCGTGCGTCCAGCTAAGGGTATATAGTCCGGTGGGTGGAAGCCCCATCAAATA
>OLNG01000779.1_pt1 | contig 21960 bp, 16 predicted proteins | sample 1643091 | NCBI WGS metagenome assembly OLNG01 (sample SAMEA3136661, study PRJEB25190) | human gut metagenome | biome: human gut; feature: human-associated habitat; material: faeces | place: Austria | collected 2013 | reverse complement strand
GGCTAAAATGGGTCGGCCGGGATTGGTCAATCTCGGCCGACTATATTTGGCTAAAATAATCCGACGCTAACAAAAACTAGGGGATGCCCTCCGTTAGAAAGGAACCCCCTTGCAAAACGATGACCTATAGCAGGTTTTCGTTTTTCATTTAACACATCATACCGCAGTATCATTTTTTAGAAGAACGATTGGACACGAATAGATTGAGGACATTGATCGCTGCAAGTCCGCCTACAAGAGAACAGGCAACGGTTGTTCTATTCAAACAGCCCAATATGATGGCACCGACTATCAGCGCAAGATTAAGAAGTATCGTTCCATATTGCGCCCGAGGAATCTGCTCGGCATCGACCTTATTCATGGCATCAAGTCGAGCCGACTCTGCCCTATCCAACGCGGTGGCAGTTTCAATTAACCTAGATTGACTCTCAACAGAAACAGATGCCCATCGCACAATTTCATGCTGAACCTCAACAGGATACTTTGAGAATTCATCCGGTGGGGGAAGAATGCCGCTCCAAAGACTCGATGCAATGATCTCTGCCTGTTTCTCTGGAGTTGCAGTCGCAAACTCCCCCTCTACTTCGAGGTCTTTACCTTTAAAGACTTCTCCGAGATGATTCTGGCCGCCATCACGGTGACCATCTTGTTCGAGCTTCTCGTCGAGCGAGCCCTCGCCTCGGAAACCCTCTTGCTCATATCCAGACCCGGCCATGTCGGAAACGTTTTCACCATTGAATTCATCGTGCATGACCTCCTCACCTTTCATCTGGTGCTCATTAGTATAAACGGAACTGTTTACAGAAAACTGGCCAATAACCCCTTCTTCAGCTAAGAGACTGGACCTCCGCCCGAAGAATTAGCCCCAGGCCCGCATTTCGCCACAATGTTGAAGCCGATCTTGCGACAGCAGGCACGCTGTTACGGGCCCGCTGTCGCTACGGAGCCGAATCCTTATCCCCGGCGGGAAGGGGTCGTGCCCATGAGAATCCTTTGCGCGGATTCTGCCGTCGCGACGATGAATGATCAACTCCGGCTCTTGATTGGAGCAAATGCGTCGACCGAGCTTTATCGCCTCGCTCCGGGTCGTCGTAATGAAGGAAGCTCGACTTGCCCCTTCGCCCTTAACCTGCCAATTGCCATCCGAACGCTTCGTAATGAGCTGATTCCTGCCTTTCATAATCACCCCGCCGTCGGCGCCGATGGCCTCGCCCGCGTAGCCGCTGGGCTCCAGGTGGTCGGCATCGGTCCAGGCTCAGCCGGGGCCAGACACGCCCGGCCCGCAGTACGTGTCGACCGCAATGATCAGGCTCTCCGCGCCCGCGGCACAAGAAGGCCCGCCCAGCAAAACGCACAGGCAGGTCCTTGCACTGGATTTCCTTCAGCACGGGCGCAGGACCAAGATCAAAGCTGATAGCACCAATCCACGGCATAGTCTCGACCATCTTCTGCGCAAGCTCAAGAAGAAGGCGCATCACCCTACAGCCCAAGCAGCTCCTTAGGGAACACACTTCGACAATCTTTGACACCCATGGCAAATAGAACTTTAGCGCTGGCATCCGTGTTCAGCGAATCACTCAACTTGACTGCGTTAAGCAATATTTGACGACGGAGCTTATTGAAATCATCCTTCGTCAGCACAAGCTCAAGATCATTTAAAACGTCGACGAAATTAACGTCACAGGACGGAGACACCTTCGCACAGAACAGACGCTCATCATGTGCGCAGATGTTTCGAAAATCTTTGATGTGATCGTATGCGAGCCTCAGCCTTCGAGGGCTGATGCGTTTATCGACTTCATGCGTCTCGGAATAAAGATCGGAAAACGACTTGGCAATGGAATTTCTCATACTTTCTGGTTGAAACTCAAAAAACTTGAATGCCTGGCCAAGCATTAAATAATTCATAAGAATCCATACCGGCGTATTATCGTGATTATTTTCATAATGACGAATGTAGTCCCTTTTATAATCACTGTTCCATTTTTTAGACCTACATAGCACCTTCTCGAAATCACCGATAAGCTTGTCGATCTTTTTTCGATAGCCGGCATCAGCACGATAGGAATCTCTATCAAGGTATGCTTCTGGGTTATCTTTATGAGCCATGGCAAACCGATAAGAGCAGACGGTTTTAAGAACTGCTTCCGCCTTGTTAAAATACTCAAACATCAGCAGGCGCAACGTTCGATCGAATTCGAATAAACGATAGATATCAGAAAACTTGGTCCCTTTTACGAAAACCTCTTGGCAAGAATCTCCCCGTTGGCCGAGAAACAAATCCTTGTAGCCGTTAACAACCGGATAGTACCCCTCGCGCTCCAAAACTAAACGAGTACTGTTATCGCATTCGAGTCCACGGCTTTCAAGAATAGCAATCTGCTCATCAATAGATTTAAATGGTTTATCCATTTGGACCCCTTAAACGCGAAAACCGCCTTTCGGCGGTTCCCACGGACCAAGCCGGACGTACCGTCGCAAGGCCTCATCACAAGAGTTACTTTAAGCGAGAACCCGGGGTCCGTCAATCCGGTGCCACCAATCTTCCAAATCAATCCTTGAACCAGGCACAAAAGTGTGCAAATGGAATGCCTTTATAAAAGAGGGACACCAAGGAGATGCCGCTAATTGTCAGCATTAGCCCACTGCTCGCATTGTCTCTTAAACCCGGCAATCACTTTGTCGCAGGTTTCGATGATTCCTGCCGGAACCGTATTGAACTTGACGGGATCAAACTGATACGCCATGAGGTTTTCGATATGGAAGTATTCGTTTGCAAATTTAAACACCGTCTCATCGATATTGGCACGATTGCAGACCTGACTCATTTCACCAGCATTGTTGTCATCGAGTAATCTAAACGCGCAGATTTTCTCAACGGGTGAAGGCGCTTGATCATAAACGGACAGCAGCTCCACATTTCCAAGCCGGCTCAATAAGTCTTGGTAGTTAAAGTCCTTTAAACCGATATCCTCAAGCTGCTTTTTTGCTTCCTTCCGCTCTTCGTCAGTAAGCTCTTGCTCACGCATCGTCGCAACTTCCCGACGATGCATCAAACTTGATAAAACATGCCAGGCAGGCGACTTTCCGCACGCAATTTCAACCGCTCTCCTAGCAAACGCAATTCTATAAGGAAGGGACGCATCGCTCGCAACGATTGTCTTAAAGCACTGCACTGCGCTATTAAAATCATCATCCTCAACAGGTATTAGAGACAGCACGCCGCCATCGTTGCGCGCATAGAAACAAGACGTATCGCACAGAAGCGTTTTATGAACTTTGCCGATCATAATGAGCGTTTCAAAGTCATGGGTTAGCAGCAACGTTGTAATCCCACGACAGACACCCTTAGATTTCGAAAATAACCTTTGGAGAATCGCGTATTTCTTATTTTGATCAAAGGAAGAAATCGGGTCGTCGAGCACAACCATGTCCGGCTTCTCACTTTTAACCTGAGCGGAAAACAACGCAATCGCAAGCGAGTTACGCTCACCGTAGCTTAGATGCGACTTTAAATCCTCGACGTTCATCTCGAGCCCGCGTGGCCTCAGTGAGACGGCACAGCGAGCCCCATCTGGTGAAGCGATTGAGATCTCATAGGGAAATCCTGCCGACTCCAGAAAAGCATTCATTTCGGCCATCGATGCCTTGATGGATTTCCTTAATGCTGCGCTTTGACGACCGATGGCAATTTGGATGTCCCTCACTTTGGATGAAAGATCATCTAGTACAGCATTAATGCTGTTGATGCGCTCAACAGCAAATTGCGAATTCATCTTTTCGAGAAGCTCAACATGGATTTTCAAGCCTTCAAAATAGTCGGCATCTTTATCTTCATCCTTCAAGAACGAATAATTTAATTGCTGAATTTTCTCGAGCTTGGCCTTAAGACCCTCCGCATCTGCCTTGATGCAGGCAAGAAAGGCTTTATTCTCGGGATTGGGCTCTTCTTCTAGCTTCCCGTGTAAAATCGCGTCAGCCTGCGCACGGGCATTTTCGCTAAGAAGCACCTCGGCTTCCCCAAAGGACTCAATCGTTTTTGTACAGCTATCAATATATTTTCCACCGTATACGGCCTGCAGTTCGTTACATATATCCAGCTCAGGCTGCTCGAGAGTCTTGCCGCAATACGGGCATACGCCCCGCGAGTTATAATTACTGCCTTTATCACGCCACTGCAGCCAATCCTTGGCATTATCTCCTTGAATTAGTGGGGTAAACGACTCAAACTTTGGAGAAACATGCTCAATAAGGTTTCCCTTTGTCACGATGCCTTTCGCAATTGGGCTAACCTTCGAATAAGTCTGCTTAGAAACCTTCCCAAAGCAGGACAGCAAGTTGTTAACCGTAGAGAGCAGCTCAGCCACCTTGCCCTCATCCCGCAACCTTTTGACGGCATCCGCCAGTAACTCATCTGTCACTTTTGCAGCCTTACGATACTCGGGAGTATCGACAAAGATCTTGTATCCGTTTTCGATTAACTCCATGTCGCCCTTAAACAGCGTGCTATCGACATAGTCTTCATTAAATACGAGGATATTCGCATCCGACGGCAGACCTTCAACAGATGGCAGAGATTCTGAGGCATAGGGTTTCAATACTTCTAACGTCTGCCCGTCATCGCCGTTATAAAGCTGAATCGCTTTTGCAACCGAGCTCTTACCGGAGCCGTTCATTCCGTGCAGAACAGTGGTTGCATTGGGTTTTAGCGTAATAGTTGCGCAGTCAATGTTGTTACAACAGGCAAGCTTTACGACAATCGGTTCAGACATTTGATCTCCATTGAAGAGGCGTTTGCGTCTTAATGATTATGAATCCGCAAGCAAACAAACTGCCCACCAACTCCGCGAGCCACGTTTTTTAATGGACGAATGGCGTAAGCAGGACAGTCTGGGTCGGCATGAGAAAGACCAACATGCGGCAGCGCTGCGAGATCAACCGCCAGCAACAAATTGGCACCGGGATAGGACCGGACTAATCAGACGACGGCAAGAAGGCGCCGAGATCCACGTTGTCCCGGCGCCAAACCTACGCCTAGTCATTCGCAACATGCCAGCGAATAAACCAGTTGGAATCACTCGAGAGCTCACCAAGTAACTTCTGCTCGAGAGTAGCATCATCGAATTTCCCCTCCTTGCATAAGCGCACAAGCTTAAATGCAACATTAGGGGAAACATCGTGTAACGATTGAAACGCCAAATCGCTAAAAGAGCCCGCTTCCCATCTACGATAGCCTGCAGCAACGCTATCAAGCAATATTTCACGCACAGCAGAGTCCTCACTAAGCATAACGCTCGAACAGATTGCAGAAACGACGCCACGGTATTGATCGCAGATAGCATTACAAACAATCAGCTGCTCAAGTACTTCTAAAAACGCACGCTGACCGGCGGCAGTAAGGGCATCAAATTTAATACCAAATGTCAGGAACTCTATGTCTGTTGCAAAGCCGGTAGCAACTTTTAGAGCTAAGCATCTTACAGACCATGCACATGAGTCCATTGATATAGGCTCTCTAAATACCGGGTCTTCGGGCCACTCATCCGGAAGTTCAGAAATTAAATCCGTCCAACCGACGGGAAGTGCCTTTCCATCACGCACGCAACGACATACAAACTTATTTAATACGGACATAGCCTCTCCTGCAGAGCAGGGTGATCCTTGATATGTCGGAAGCCCTTTAAGACAATGCTCCAGCACGCCAGCCAAGGATGCGTTAAATGGCTCAGAAGGGACATCATCGAGTGAGCGACATAGCAAAGAGGAGGGACGAACGGAAAACCCTGAGTGAAAATCAGAACGATTATTCGAGTCGAATTGCCTGCGCAATTCATCGATACAAGCCGTTTCCGCATTGCATGCTGGAGATTTGTTGTCTAAATAACAACCCCGCTCAACAGTGGAAAGACGCCCCACTTGTTCTTCGCTCAAAATAGAAAAGCCACAACGCTTCTCAACGCATCCGAAAACGCCAGCAGAGAAATTGTATTTAAGCAGTTCATCAGAATTCGATTTAAGGCTACTGCCCAGTTGATCAACGAGTTCTTTGTCGATTTTGTCTAAATCCATTCCGCCAATAACGTTCGAAACATCAGAAGCGACGGTATATAAATGTTGATCGACAATCCGACAAAGTAGGCTTACAAGTGACTTCTCATCAACCCGCATCTTGATCATGCCGATGGCTTTGATCCATTTTGATGCAGACTGCCGAAAATCATCTGCAGCGTTTAAAGTACTCCAAGCATCGCAAATAGTATCATCCGAAAAATAAGGCGCACACTCCTTAATGACGACGGATCTCGTACTCGGACGATATGCCTGCGCCGTTAAATAAGTCAGATGCCACAGTTCCTCAGCACACGACGGAAGGTACGACCTTAAACCATCGCTCTTATAAGCAAACCTATTCTCGAAGCCCTTAGCATCCCCCTGAAGAACAAGCAGTTTAATTCCCTCAAGCTCAAGATCGGGCCGATTGTAAATAGAGGAGTAGTCGATAAGCGAATTAGCAAGCAGGCTGCGAGAATATAAGGCGCTCGATATGCTTCCACATAATATTGAACTAAATAACAAGCACGATATATTCGACATGACGGAAGCAAGGCTAGCGTCATGTCGAATCGTTGTGTAAGGATTAACTGCCCTCGCCTCTCTCGAAGCGTTTAAGACAGCAGTCCCCACCGCCTCTTCGAACTTAAGCGCAAGGGGAATATAGGCTGGAGCGGAGAGCGCATCAATTTGTTTCTGAATTGACCACTGGGTGCCAAATCCATATTCGGAAAGCAAGCCAGCAACAGTCCGCTTGTCAATTAAACAATTACCATAAGCCCAACAATCTTTCGATTCTATTGAATCACAAGCAAGTTGGAGTAATTCATAGCACTTGGAATAGCGACCTTCAATAGAAGCATCGAGGGCGTCAAGCCTTAGCGAAAGAGTGTCTCTGGGAATGCCGCTGTCTTTCATAATCTCTAGAATGTCAGCCTTGAATGCACCAACCGAAAAGCGGGTGCCATAAAGTAGCCACTCAACCGCCTTCTCACCAAGGAAGAACAAGTGAGGATTGTCAGACTTTCTCTCAAGCCATTCAGCATGGTAGTTAAATTTTTTTGAAATCAAGGCGACAGAAGCGCCAAAAGCATCAAGAACATCTTCGGGAATAGAGATAGGAGCAATGTCTGCAAAAACCGCCGGTTTACCATCTTCAATTTCAAATCGTCGATTGTGAAACAAATCTACCATCACATTATTAAGCTGATCCATCAGATAAGAAACGAGACCTGAATCACTCGGCAATTCGACATATGTGCACGCATCCATTTCCCTAACATAACGAAACAGAGACTCGATATCCGACGATGTCTCACCTTCAAGCTTAACGAGAATGAGTGGCTTTCTGAGCTGGATAACCCGATATAGCTCTTTACTAGTTCCTGGCCTCAATTCTGACCGTATAATCCCAATCACTATATCGCTCTGTACTAAGCGATTAAGATAATAAGACGATGATGGCTCAATGCTCGCATGGGACTCGATTGCGAAGGGTTTAAAGATATCCGATTTCAACAAAGCGCGATTAAGCTCATCCCTCAGCTGCTGCCAGCTAAAATCGCCTTCATCGCTCATCGAAGAGCTAACAAACACCTCAATACGGTCACGATCAATGACCTCGGCGTCCATCTCATTTGCATCCATAGAACCTCCTAATGATCGAGTAGATCCATAGAATAACAAGCGGCGCGGACCAATTGTGCGGACGAGAAATCGGTCGCTACAGCGCTCGATTCAATAGTTTATATCGCCAACGTATTACAACTGAACTGGCCTGGAACGTTCGATGCGCGCGAAACAGCAAGTCGCCCATTCTCGACCTATTCTCAGTCGCTACTCGCGGAGGGTTGCACCTCATCGTCACTCCCCCTCTTCTTACGCAACACCTGCATCGCGTGTTCACCCAAGATTGCTGTGCACAGCTTCAGCGCCGCACCCTTAACGGCGTTAAAGAAGTTCTCAAGGAACGGTGCGTTCATGTCGTAGTAATTCATGTTCCTAAACAGCACATAAATCGCGAGGAACGTTTGGGCAATGACCACTACAACACTCATTGCAAGAGCGTTATAAGGGGACTGGGAAAACCAGATCAAGGACCTTAAGCCCAGTTGGGCAAACCAATCTCCAACGACCAATAATCCGTCTTGGACAGTCTCAATAAACCCATAGGGCAAATAGTTGTGCATAAGGAGACCAATAACAAATTGGTAAAAGTCTGAACTCACAAGCGAGGCTGCCATTACAGTGCTCTCAACAATAATCAACACAATTGAAAAGGTGAAAACCATGTTGAGAACACCCTTGCTGGGTGCACAATCTGCCAAAGAAAAAAGTACAAGACTTAATCCAAAAGAGAATAAGGAATAGTAGCAAGGAAGAAGCCAGAAAGAGAAACAATGCAAAAGAAGAATCGCCATCGAAGCTGCCCAGTTCCAAGGTTCCATCGAGCCCCATCGCTTCCGCAATGGATAAAGGCAACACGCTCGCGACCCCAGTCGATAGCCAAAATACGCAATATGGGGCTTTTTGAATTCAACTTCATGAGATTGCTTGATAGGTGGCCAAATAACCCCTTTAAAATCTATCTTTGCTTGCAGGCAGCTCATAGCAGAAGCCCTCTTGGCCGCAGACGCCTCATAGCTCCAGGTAATATAAACAAAGGCACAAGCATACAAGGAGCAGGCAATGATCAAGAAAAACAGCGCGCCCACCCTACAAGGAAACTCAGGAATTCCACCAGACACGAGCCCAGTTAAATATGGATCAAATGCAAGAAGACCAGCGCAAAAACGTAACGGATAGCCATAAAGAACAATCCTAAGAGTACCAAAGCACATCTTAAAGACGTCATGCGTGCGCGATTCCTCTTTAGGATCAATGTATCCAAAGTATTTCGCAGACTTAAATGTATTCATCCCGCTCGAGGCCAGCGAGTAATCATGACGCCGAACATACTCGTCCCAGAGTCGCTCACCTTTAGCCCTGGCCCTCTCGTAGAAGTAAGCAATGATAAAGACCAAGACGTATGCAACGCCCAAAACGGAGGTAAGGTTATGATCGCCAGAAGCTACATCGCCACTCAACGTGTGCCCATCTGCCCATATAGTCGCACAAACTAAGAATGCAGCAATCGCTTTAGCAAAGACAACAAGCATGGCGACAATTATTGTATGCCGCTCATTACCGCCGCCAAGCAAAGGTAGTCTATTCCTGCCCACACTCTGAGGGTTTGTACCATCCTCCGCAATGCCCCTAATATCATTGATGAGATAACGCGCTTGGTAGCCACAGATGTCAACGACAAACACAAGCAAGAAGAACCGGAAGAACCACTCTCCAAGAGAATAGCCTCCTCCCAGGGAAGTACCCAACAAAGCCCCGCCTAAATAAAAGAAGCTTTTCATTGAATCGCGAGGACGAGTGTACAACAGACGAAGGAATTTACCTCTAAATTGCGAGAAGTAGTGACCCGGCCTATTATCCTCAGACACCTCATCGCTATTCTCTCGATATTCCTTAGGGACACTATCTACGTTAAGCTTCAGTATCTCTTCAAACGTCAGCCGACTGTAATCAGTAGCTATGAAGTAGCAGTACAAAAGATATATAAGAGCGGACATAACAACCAGCGGCAGTAGAAGCCTGACCCATTTATTATGCACGGTAAGCAGCAATAGCAAAGAAAGCAAAACGCACCCGATGACAAGCGATACAAGCGCAAGTGCAAAATGCACATAGTGCCTACGCGCACCCCTATTTGTAAGGTGATGAATGTTGGCAGTAATCAAACGAGAAGAAAACTGGTTCCAGCCCAGCGCAATATTCTCATCGCCCGTTGGCACTATCTCGGAAATCCTCTTTTCGATCATTTCCATATAGTGATAGCGAAACATACGTTCCTGACCGATGCTGGAGCCGTAAAAACCCGCTACAAGAATCACACAGGCTGCAATCGTAGCGATTCCCTCATTCTTCTAGGGAATCGAATTTTCAGAAGCGCCAAATCCGGCCGCAACAGAATACAAAATGGCGAGCGCAGCAATACAAGCAACAAGGACCTGAACGATATGATCCAAAGACACTCTCTGGTCCTCGCGGGCTTCATCAAGCTCAAATAGAAGCCATTCCAGCTCTTCTTGATTGCTGTCTTCTATGGAATCACTCATATACGACATCCTTATTAGAGAAGAACGTACAGTTCGCACCAAAACTGCGCGCACGAGCAAATACAGAACCCAATTGCCCGGCTCCTACAGGACAACAACGTGCGGGCGCATTAGCACAGCAGCAGATAACGCCTGTAACGATGCCCCTTACATGACCAAAATCAATGCAAAAGGGAAGAACCAATATCTTTAAAGCAGAGAAAAGCAATATTGGTCAACAGCATGACAGCCCCAATAAACAGTTGACCAACTTACAAGGTCAACGAACGGATGACAACGTCATGCACCAGGCAGTGAACGCCTGAGGTAATGGTACTCCCTTACACTTTTGTAGAGGTCATTGGCCTAATACTTTTTGTCAAACGGTAGCCTATAAATCCAACTGTCGAAGCACGACTTGGGGCATGCCCAATCAGTCCGCTCGAGAGGAGAAGAGAGCGGCAAAGCATTGAATCAGGCATGCGTATGCGCTGATTTATATAGCCCCATTGATTGACCCGAATTGCCCATCGTTTAGATGCACAATAATGAACAGGAGCACACCGAACCATTCAATAACCTGAAGTAGGACCACGGCCGAGATGGTCGAAATGAGTTAGAACAACGAAAGGGCACTAGAACTCGCATTAGCCCCAGTGCCCATAAGCAATACCGACAATACTGCATCCGATATCGTGCGTCACTCAAATTAACAAATACGCAATGCCAGCTCAAGCGGCCAGTCACTCTTTAATCAGCTTAACGTTGCTCAGCAAAACGGGAATACCGTTGCCGGCGTATCCTCTAGTGGTGTAAACCCTGAACTCAAGCCAATCGAATTCAGATAAGTCAATTTCACCCGATGGAATTTCTGTGGGCGCAGTATTCATCGTAATGTGGTCCTTTTGCCAAATCACTTTTGAATCGGCCCCATCGACAGAACCCCTTAGTTCAAATCTTGCCTCATAATCTTTAAGTATGCTCGTGTTCTCAACGTATTCAACAGCAATTTGACCACTCAACGAACTGTATTTCTTACCAATATAAAATGAAATAACCGATGGAGAATCGACTCTAAGAGGGCGGCCCAACCAAGTATCATCTGATGAATAACTATTACCCGCAGTATCTTTTTGGGACCCCTCAATTAACTCGAAACAATCGGAAGAAGCAACCGTAAGCGAGGTCAAGGCCACTTCAGAAACGCCATCAAGTTGATCCAGAAGCTCATTAATTCTTGCCGGATCTTTCACAATCTTCGAAGCGGCTTTCAAAACACTCTTCGCTTCATCATACTTTTTAGATGAAACCAACTCGTTAGCCTGAGCTAAAACCTCATCAGTGTAAGTGGACGAGTATTCAGCAAGAGCAACAGCACAGTCTCCAGATTTCTTAGAAGCCTTTTGCAGCGAAGTCAAAGCTTCCTCATGTTTACCAGAATCCCAGGCAGCACGAGCGTCCGCAAGAACCTGTTTACCCGCTTCCTCATCCTTAAGAGCTTTTAGTTCAGCCTCGACATTCGCGTACTCTTTATACGCACTTTCGAGGGCTTCGTTAAGGCTCATGCCCTCTTCCACGGACTCAAAGCGCACTGATAACTCATTAACTATTTCAGACCGACCACTTAAATCGTTACAATATGACGTTATTAGAGACGAAATTATTGCACAGAGGATCGCAAAGCACGCCGGATGCCTGGAATAAAATCGAGACTCTTTAGTACTGGAATCGTTTTCCGCCATTATCCCTCCTAACCAATAAATGGATCGTCCGCCTTTAAAGGGCACAATCAAGCGAAACCCCCATTAGGCGAGAAAAGATGCGCCCCCAGCGAGATGGACTGGTCAATCCAGCAAACAATTTGCATCTTCCAGCATGTGTAAAACTCTATCGATTAGCAGCATGTCAACCCCAGTGATCAGTCGACCAAATTGATGGTCGACGAACGGATGATGAAGTCATGCACTAGGCATTGAACAATTGGAACCATAGTACTCCCCGACACTTTAGAAGAGTGCATCAGTCTGAAATTTTTATTGAATGCAACCAGGGTCTCAAGCTGCTAACCTACAAAGCCGTTACGTTGCGTCCGGTTTTCTACAAATTGCGTTGTCATCCAAGACAGAATAGTCCTCCTTGGTTTACCCGTTAAATCGTCGAAAAAAGACTCGCACGCCAAAGCAACATATGGGTCCGGGGCACCAACTGCAGTCAGCCTGACATCTATACCCCGGTGTGATAAACAGGGCAATGTTATTTACCTATGCCGGGGAACACATTCTTAGCCGTGGCGAGCACCTTTCCAAATTCATGCCTGTTCACATAAATCATGCACGCAATGAGCACGACCTGGAGCGGAATCAACTTAACGCCAAATTCAGACACGACAAGCTGAACAAAGAGAAGCGCGTAGGTAAAGCCGACCTTACGCCAACTTACTCTCATCTGAATATGCTTGCGCAACGCGATGATACGGGCGACGAGCACCCCGCCATAGCCAAGCATTGTCGCCATGGCGGCGCCCATTGCCCCAAAAATGGGAATAAGTGCGAAATTGAGAACCACGTTGACGAGCGCGCCAGATATGGTCGTGAAGGACAGAGTCTTCGTATCCTTCGTCGCCGTGAAGATTCCGCCAATAAACTGACAAAGCACGTCGAAGACGACGGACATCAAAAGAGGCGGCACGAAACGCCATGCCTCGAAGAAATCGTTGGCGTAGAGGAACCAGGCGAGCGGGATATCAAAAATCATCACCGCCGAGCAAGCCAAGGACATAGCGAAGCTCATGAGGCCGAACGTCCCGCCAAAGAAGCCGTCGCTGTCATCCGGATCGAATTCTTTGATCGCCGAGATCGACCACGCCTGCGAGAACACGTTCCCGAACATGGAGAGAATGCTGGGAATCTTATAAGCAACCGCATAGACGCCGCTGACCCCAACGCCGCAGATCCACGAAAGGATGTACCTGTCGGATGCGCTGTTAACCCACCATGCAACGACACTGAAAATCAACGGGAAGCTGTACAGATACATCTCCGTGCGCAGGCCACGGTTGGGCTTGAAATCGATATAGCGATAAAGTCGGGCACTCACAAACATGTACACCATCGCAATGGCCGAACCGATGGTATTGGCCATGAGGTAGCCGGTCAGACCCCAACGAAACACCGTGAGAAAGACGATATTGCACGTCAGCGTTATCACCGAGTTGACGATACTGGAAACCGCCACGGCCTTCACCTCATCAATCCCTCTACAGAAAAGGGAAAAGACGTTTGACCCGGCGGTGACGAAAAACATGAGGGCCGTGAAGAAGAGATACTCCGCGTCGAATCCGGGGATATGGAAGAACGAGACAACGAGAAGAATCGCTGACACCGCGAAAGTGCCCCAGAGCACGGTGCTAAAACCGACGGAGAACACTGAGCGATTGTCGCAATCCTTATCCAGGGCATACCTCATGGCAGCGTCCTGGATATCCAATGAGAAGATGGGGACGAGGAGCATAGCCGTCGTCGTGATGAGGTCGGAGACGCCGTATTCGGCGGTCGTGAGGACACTCGTGTAAAGAGGGACCAGGAAGAACGACAGGGCTTTCGGCACGAAACCGCTCAGTGCGAACAGCCCTATGTTCTTCGCAAGATACTTGTGCTTTTCCTGCATGCTATGCCTTTCCAAGCAGCTTCTTAAACGTTTGCTTTATGGCATCGATTTTCTTGCGCTGGTCGAAACCGGCACAGTACTTCCTTCTCAAGTCGGAAAGGGGGTCTACCCCAGCTCTCAGGTCCGCGATGAGTTCATCCCAAATCAAGGGGAGGCCTTGGTTGTAGGGAAATTGGCAATCCCAGTATTCCCGGAGATCGAACTGCTCGGACTTGGCTCCCCGCGCCACCAGCTCTTGCATAATCTTTGCCCCGGTATCGGTCATGACGATCGCCATAGAGACACCCTTCTGATCGCCGGCGAACCGACAACCCCAGTAGTCGCCCATCCGCACATCCGCTGCCGAACGCTCGCGATAGGGGCATTCGTAGCAGCTCTTCGCGCAGCAAAGGCCCGGGCTAAAGAAGGCGTAGAAGTCGTCTTCAGATTCCACGGCGGAATAGTCTTTGGAAGGGCTGGTCATCATCATCATTTTTAGAGGCGACCATCCGTTCGCATTCCAGCGGAAATAGACGTCGGGATGCTCCCCCACTCCCTCGCTCTCGCGATCGGCAAGATAGCGGGTCCAGAGAAGCCCGGAGGGGACGCCATGGCAAATAAGGTCGACGAGCACCGCCTCGTCCCGTGTACCCTTTCTCCTGAGGACAGAGTCGAGACCGGCGATCTGGCATGGAGTTCCGAAAAACACGATTTTCCCGGCGCCCGGTGCGGACGCGGTGGCAAGCGCCTCCGCAGATCTCGACTGAATATACTTCGACCCGCGCAGTTTATCCAGCGCAAGGGAGTCGACCTCCGTGGTGAGTGCGGCATCCTTCTCGCTGTCATATATGCACCCGAACACGCGATAGCCTCGCTCCGCGAACAGCCCGGCCAAATCCGCGCCCAACCCCCCGGACGATGAGCGAGTCAGACCTTTGCTGTCGTGGCTTTGATAGGACAACAAACACTTCGCATCGCCAACGCGTTTCGCTTTCACGGCATTCATGGGGCAAACGCCCTGGCAGATGCCGCAACCAACGCACAACGACTCATCGATGGAGTAGGACTGGAAACCATCGTCATCGATGTCGATGGAAATGGCGCCGCGCGGACAAGCGGCGGCACAAGCACCGCAGCCACAACATTGCCCGGTTATGCGAACGGGCCTTGTGATACGTCCATCGCGCTCATCTTGGTCAATAGAGCTCAGGGCGCTGTTCAGAAACAGTGACGATTCCCTGCGAAGACGGCTGAGCCTTTCCTTCGTATCGGTAAAGTCGCATTCACCAGTAAAACCGGCAAAATCAGACGGAACGAGCCTATCTTCCAGCCCCATCAACTGGAGAAAGCTGGTGATACGCGAGTTTTGGCTCCTCGGATCCCTATCAGAGAACCTCTTGAACACGGAGAAGGGGACACCGAAATTGACAGAGAACGCCGTCCCGTGGAAAGAGTCAGTGAGGACATACGAAGCCCCCATGAACAGGCGGAGGTATTCCTCGGGACCCACCTCATATCCAACGGAGTGCTTCTGCCCCGCGACGGTGGGAATTGAAACGAGAGGTAGGCCAAGAGCCTTTGAGCAAGCAAGGGCAGATTGCTCGTATCGCTCGGGGTCACCCAGGAAGTAGCAGAGGATGTATCCTTTGTCCACGGACGTTTTGCCACCAAGAAGCTGACCCCAGCCCTCAAGGTCGAGAAGAAGCGTCGGGTCGACGACGACGTCGGGGGTGTGACCAGTCAGCTTCTCGACGATCTCGGCACCGGTTGTCTCGCGCACCGACAGCGGGCCGAAATCGCTCAGAAGAGACTTGGTTCTTCTCTCGATTTCCGGGTCGACGATGTTGCTCGCGCCGAAGCTCGGGGCGTAAGAGATTCTTCTTTGCGGGTCCTCGACAAAAGGAAGGAAGTAGTTCTCGTCGAAACAGTTGGGGGACCAGACCTGGTCGCTACCGCAAATACAGCAATCGAGACCATGCGCAACCTGCTTAAGCTCAGGAAAAGAGTTTGCGGGCTCAGTAAGCAGGCAATGATCCGAGATAAAGGAAGAGAACAACTCGCTCCGTTCGGGGGACGAATAGGCCTCAGAGTCGCCGATAATAATGCGCTTTATTTTCCCGGCGGTCTTACCAATCAAATCGGAAAAGTCGGCGGGCTCGTTGCGACTCCTGGTGCTACGGGGGCGATAGTTTATGAGCGAAGGGGTGCAGCCCATCGACCTCAAGACCTCCTGGAGCGCGACGGCTTGGAGGGCGGTCCCGTAGTTCTCATAAGAGAACCAAGTCATGACACCAACCTTGAGTTCGGATCCGATCATTATTTACCTCCTGAAATAAGACCGCCGAGCTTGCGTAACGAGCGCGGGGGAAGAGTGAGCAGACGCGCGAGGGCATGGCCCTTCCGATAACCGAGAACTGATATCAACTTCCATTCCAGGTCAAGCTCCCGTCGTACCGAGGGAGCCATCCAGGTCATCGAAAAATGATGAATGCTGACAGTATTCGGGCTCATCCTGACCTCGCCAGTCAATTGCGACTGCGGCGAGAACCAATCCTCCGGGTAAACCTCAATGTCCTCAAAGGATTGTCTGGTGGCCTCCCTATCATCCAGGCCATGCCGTTTTAGAATCTCGGTTTGGTAAGCGGGACAGGCCAAGAGATTAAGAGAGCCGTCCTCATTCACAAAGTTGATATTTTCGTACAGGTCGAGTATCTCGTTCAAAACGGGGTGCTCTGCTACAGCTCCAAAACCGAGGCCAAAAGCAACGGAATTATCAAACGGGACTTCGTTCTCCTTCATCCCGCTTCTATTCTCCCAGCCGCAGAACAGCCCGCAATCGAGCAGTTCGTTCGGGGATCGGACCAACTCGACATCCGTGTCGAAGTATAGCCCCCCTTGTTCCCGGACAACATCGACACGCGCATAGTCAGAGACGAACGCCCACTTTCGATGGTCGTACGCATCGCTCATGTATTTGTTCTTGCGAATGTCGTAGTTCGATTCATCCCATCGACGTATCTCGTATTCGGGGCAAAATTTCTTCCACGAATCTATGCACTGAAGCTCTTTTTCGCCCAGGGGGGCACCGCCGAACCAGCAATAATGGATGATCTTCGGAATCATCGTGTCACTCCTTAGTTTACAAGAACGGAAGATACGGATCGCGCGTTGAAGGCTCAGGCTCCTTAAGTAGAGCATGCTTTGCCCGACGTGCCATCAAGCGCATGGCTTTCGCGGAGATGAAGTGTGTCCGCAACCCCTCAGGTAACTCATCTCCGGCACAAGGACAAGACATAGGAATGAACTGGTTCGGAGTGATCTGCAGACATTGATCGCGACCCCAACAATCGGGTACGCCCATCTCCCTACCCTGCAAATGGATGTAAGCATATCGACGAACCTCCCGTGCATCACCGATACGATAAAGGGCGCATGCGCCAGAGGCGTCAAGCCACAGCGCCTGAGGCTGTTCTTTCTCCATCACCCAGCCGCGAGAAGTGGGGTCGTAAATTGTTCTTCGAAGACCGTAATAGCTGGTTGAAACATTGAACGAGCGGTCGGCTTCGTACATAGCGGCACCCTGTTCCATGAACAGCGTATGGACGCTACGAGTCCAAAGCGATTCATCGAAGGCGAAGATGCCTGGGTTAGACAGGGCAATCCGGTGCATATCAACGCCGTCTTTGTCAACCTGCATGAACCTGCGGTTGTTCAGTGGATCGTTCCGGTAAATCGTAAGATGCCCAGCCGAGAAGATCTTCTCATAGCCCTTATCGAACAGGGACTCCAAAATCGGCGCGAGGCGACCGAAAACAAGATCGCAGTCGCAGTGGCCCCAGTACTCGTAACCGCCAAGCTCTTCTTCAAAGATATAGCCAAGAGCGGGTTTGAAGTCGCAAATTTTATATGGCCTGTCGAGCGCAATGCGGAATTCGAATTTGCTCTGGGCAGCGCGCTGGAATTCCTCGAACGTCATTGGGCGTATTCTGACGTTATCCGGGGTCTGCTCCGGCACATGATCAGTGAGAATTATCCAGTCATATTCACCGTTAATGGAGCAAGACCTAAGGAAGATATCGAAATAATTCCTGAGCGGGCCGAACCACGGAAGAATAAAGGCACAGCGCTTCATCGGAATTCCCCCTCCCCCTGCGCACGCGTCGCAACGAAGCCGATAGCAATCGAGAAAAAGGATATGTAGCACATATCGACTTTTAGAGTCGCGTTGTACCAAATCGAAATGATGACGCAGACGACAAGGGCCGCACTGCATGTCAAATACGGGAGTTCATCCCTTCCAGCAGCACGCCGCCTTACCAAAAGCGTCAGAAGCACAACGACGAAGAACGCGAGATAACAATAGAAACCAAGGTAGCCGCACTCGAGGAATATCCACTGGTGTGTGAACCAACGGTAATTTAGGAATCCATAAAGCACATAATACGGGCCTACCAAGAATGCAAAGCTGGAGGTTTCCCCGTTTCCGAACCCGACACCAAATAAACTCTTAAGGAGACTGCCGCCGAAGAACATGTTCTTGATAACCGGAAATGAGCCGATTCTTGGCAACATATACCCCGTCTCATAGGTAGCGGTCAGACATTGGTTCATGGCATCGATGGACGTGAGGATCTCGATCATAGACGGGTACAGAGTTCGCAGAACATTTAGCCCGATAGCCAAAGCAACCAGAGAGATCGATAAGGCCACAAGCAGCTTGCCGCTGGCCCTCGTAAGCAAGAGGCTTACCAGTGCGATAACGACGAATAGCACAAAGGTAATTTTTTCTTCCGCTACGCCAGCAATAATGAGGGAAGTGATAAGCGCAACAGCGAGCTTTCTCAAGCTCTGATTGCCAGAGAGGTACGCATTAAGGTAATACGCGAAGAGAAGGGCATTGAACGGATTTACACCCGCACCGTTTCCATGCCCAAAAAGACCACCGGTGTAGTCCATGTTGAGACCCAGAACAAAATGTTGATAAAGGGCCAAGAAAAAACTGGCGATTTGAAGCGCCAATAGCGCATCCATGATTCCTGGAAGATCATCTTTATTGAGATACCTGACACAGGCGAAAAAAAAGATAAACCCGCGAAACGTATTTCTGAATGCCCATAGATAGAGGAGCGGTTTAACGCCATTAATTATCGAGCTTACAGAAAACGTAAGGAGAAGGAGCAGCGTAACGCAGATAACGGGCCCACCAACCTTGACACCTAAATGCGCAGGCTTTACAAGGATCGTCAACAGCAAAATCAGTATTAGGCAATCGTTAATATACCGTATTGTCGGAGGAAAGCCTAACTCGGCAATAAGCGCTTCCATCACCACGGTGAAGAAAAGAACGAATAGGGTAAAAACCTTACCTGAGAATACAGGCAAGTCAGCAAATCGCGAACGTGCGGTAAGGGCATTCTGCATAATTAGCCGACCTCCCTTTTTTGGGTTATTCCAGAATCGAGAAATGCAATAGAACCATTGCGGCCATCAAAATACTGACAGCTGGAAAGGAATGCGTTCTGGCTAAGGGCTCTGCACCCACAGAGACCCATAACATGAGAGGACTCTTCGCAGGATAAGTGACTCTCACCACGATTCTCTAAAAGAAAGAAATACTCGCGGAATAGCTCCAGAGGAGGCTTATTCCCCACTTTTTTGAAAAAGTTTATAAACACAGGTAACCTACTTCTCTGTGCCACAAGGCAATTTAATTAACTGGGAGTATTACCAGATAACTTGATGCGAAAAACAATGGAAGTTATCTATATCCGCTCTCCCTTGATTCGCAATAAAAACCTTGCAAGCCAAACAGAACGAAACTTAAGAACTAAATAGAAAACGCTTTGCGTAAAAGGAAGTTTCCACCATGGATACCCGGAGCATGCACGGCGAAGGACAGGGTTTCTCATGACTTTACCGATATAAGTGTTTTTGACAGAATTGTCCTCCGAAGAAAACTCAATCATCCCTATTAACGAACGACAGTAATCGACGACACAACGCTGCTCACGAAGATGGCATTCATGCCAAACAGCCGGCGACTCTTCATCTACCATTTGTTCCAGAGCACGGAATAGCGTGTAGAAGGAATCAATCGTCCCACCCTTGAATGTCTTCGTGATCGAAGATTGATCATCTTTCCGATAGCAATACGGGGCGCCATCAATACACGTAACCGTTTTCGCTGCACGGCATGCATAGGTATTAAAGAACTTGTCTTCGCTACGAATATCGAGGAACCTTAGATGATGATTCTCTATAAAATCTCTCCGATAGCCGGCAACCCAGACGGAAATTGGAACAGGATCATCGAGAACCTTCATAGGTGCTGCGCCGTAGAAAGCCGCCCGCAAAGTAAGGATATCATCGCCACCTTGAAGAGTTTTACCAGCAAAGGGATGCTCCCTAACAGAAACAACCTCACCATGGCGCACGGTTCTCAACCCAGTAAAAACTATATCAGCTTGATAATCTGAAGCTGCTGCATAAAGACGCTCGAACATATTCGAGTCAACCCAATCATCCGAGTCGACAAAACCAATGTACTCCCCGCGAGCAATCTCCATACCACTGTTTCGAGCAGGGCCAAGACCGCCGTTAACCCGATGAACGACCTGGACACGGCTGTCTTTCAAAGCGTATGCCTCAGCAATTTCTCCGCAACGATCGGGAGAGCCGTCATCAACCATAATTATCTCGATATCCTTGAGCGTTTGGCTGCAAAGGCTATCGACGCATTTTGGAAGAAAACGTTCAACGTTATACATTGGAACGACTATGCTGAATTTGGGCGTCTGACTTCTCATGCAGCTATCTCCGCAAATAAATCTAAGTGCGCTTCTACCATTGCTTCGATCGTGTACTGTGCTGATTTTTCTTTAAGGAACAGCGAGTAGTCATTTTTCTCGCTGTCGGGAAGCCTAAAGAATGCGCAAATGGCAGACGCGAGAGATTCACAGCTATCCGGCTCAGCAAGAAGTTTGGGGTAGATATGCGACACAAACTCCACCGCGGCACCTGAGCCCCAAGTACTGACAATTGGGCATCCACATGCGGCTGCCTCATTAACCACAAGACCCCAACACTCTTGTCGACTCGGAAGAACAAATAGCCCAGCGGTTTGGTATTCCTTAATCAGGAGGTCCTGATTCAGAAAGGGAATCACTTCAATGTTGTCGAGCCCGCTGCGTTCAACAAGCGACATAAACTCCTCGGTCTTCCCCCCAGTGCCCACAAAACGAAAGCGCAGGCGCTGGTCAAGCTCCTTCGCAGCGTCAAGAGCAACATCAAGACCCTTATAGTCAGCAAATTGGCCAACAACAAGCACGGTTTGGGGATCGCGCTTGCAGCTGTAGGCAGCAAGCTCATTAACACGACGCGACGTCAGCGAAGTCAATGGATAGGGCACGATTTTAGATGCCGGACCAGCTAAGCGCGCCAAGCTTGGAACGCAGGTCTCCCCGGCGATTAAATAGGAATCAGCGCCCACAAGAACATGTCGCCGAATGGCGCGCTTAACGGCATTTCCATTGTTGAATACAAGTCCGTCAGAATTAATTACATAGGGTATCTTGCGACGCTTCATATACTCGATAGCAGTCATTTGCCTAAGGCTGTTATAGCAACCAACGAGCACAAGCGACCAACCTTGCGCGATCTGATCAAGCATCGAGCGAGAGACTATGGGATTATCTCCATCGGGAAGAAACACCTCGGAATAGTTTTTCGCACAAACGCCTTCAAACCAACTGGCGTCTCGCGTTGAATCGCCGCGCTCCTCAAACAGCACCGTCAAATCGCATTTGCTGCCAAGCTGCTCAAAGAACTCATCCCGATACGGGTTGTGTATATTTGTGAGATACAGGATTTTCATCTAATTAAAGTGCCTCATGCGTCTCGTACACGTGCGCATCAGCCTTGGATGCCTCGGAGAGGCCGTCGTTGATCTTGGCGCACAGATCCCAGGTCGAGCAGGCGTCGAGCTGCTCCTTGGTCACGCGGCCCTCCTCGTAGTCGCGGACGACCTTGAGCTCGTGCATGTCGTAGGGCCTCTTGGTGAAGAGGGCCTTCACCTTGTGCTTGAGCACCCACCAGCCGGGCTTCCAGATGTACTTGT
>OLNG01000778.1_pt1 | contig 21977 bp, 22 predicted proteins | sample 1643091 | NCBI WGS metagenome assembly OLNG01 (sample SAMEA3136661, study PRJEB25190) | human gut metagenome | biome: human gut; feature: human-associated habitat; material: faeces | place: Austria | collected 2013 | reverse complement strand
CGGGAGCAGAGATGGCTGTTCAGTGTGGTCGTGATAATGGATCGATTCCTAAGAAACTTGGATCAGAATTTGTGATTCGTCGAAATGGAGAGCATATAACTGCACAGGTTTGCCGCCGTGGCACAGAACTGGTCAATATTGATCTTGAAGTTGGCGAGTATAACAATGCGATGACAGGAATGCTTTATCAGTTCCCGGAAGCCGGAAAGAAGACATATGGCGGTGGGTTCTATTTCCATCTTGACCGTGAACCGGATACAGAAGGAAAATCACACTTCCAGAATGGCGCACTTCTCCAGAACCTGTGCGAATACAATTATCATTCCTGGGAACCGGGCTTTGCAAGTGTTGAACTGAAATCATCTATCGATGATCCATGGGGAGAACTTCCGATCAGAACAGTGATTGGCGGAGCATATTCCTCAAATGATCTGATGGTTCATAAATTGAATCTGTGTGAAGAGATTGATGCAGATATTCTGGCACCATATTTACTTACTGCGCGTTATGATCGTACCGCATTTATGGAAACAGGAAGAAGATAAAGGAGGACATGAGCATGAAGTTAGAGAATAAAGTAGCGATTATTACAGGATCTACAAGAGGAATCGGAAGAGCAACCGCAGAACTTTTTGCAAAAGAAGGTGCAAAAGTAGTTGTAGTTGGAACCAAGGAAGAACTTGGAAAAGAAGTAGCAGAGGAAATCAAAGCAGCAGGTGGAGAAGCTATTTTCTGCAAGACAGATGTAACATCTGATGAAAGCCTCGAGAATCTTGTTAAGACAACATTGGATGCATTTGGAAAGATTGATATACTTGTAAATAATGCAGGTGTAGGTGGAACAACTGCCAATATGAATCAGATCACAATGGATGAATGGAATACAGTGCTTGCTACAAATCTTACAGCACCGTTTGTTCTTTGCAAGAAGGTCATTCCGATCATGGAAGAACAGGGAGCAGGAACGAAGATTTATGGGATCGGAAGCAGTATGAAAGCAATTGCACTTCAGGATTACGGAAAGACACAAGGGCTTGTCGTACTGGATGGATATGAGATAGGATATAAAAGTGTAGAAGAAATTGCAAAGAAAATAAAAAACAGACTTTACAAAATGGAAAGCCACGAAACGGAAGTAAAGATTATGGATCAGGATACTAAGCTTTTAGATGACGAAATAGAAAGGTTTTTATATTCCTATGAGTAAAAAATGTAGAAAAAAAAGTGTCTGTGCAGTTGTTGTAATGGTAGCGATGCTGTGTATTTCCGGCTGTGGATCAGGAAAAATAAAATCTGATAAAGTGTTGCGTGTAGGTGTTGTAACATATACACAGGATGATCCTTTTATCAATGCATTGGCAGATAAGCTAAAAGAAAATCTGAAATCTATGGAAACAGAAGATATGAAGATTACCGTATCTGTAAAAAATGGAAATGATGATCAGCAGGATCAGAATGATATAGTGGAAGAGATGATTGATGCCGGTTGTGATGTTTTGTGCGTCAATCTGGTAGACAGAACTGCTCCGTCCCGGATCATCAGGCTGGCAAAACAGAATGACATCCCGATTATTTTCTTTAACAGGGAACCGGTCTGGGAGGATTTGATGCAGTGGGAAGACCTGTATTATGTAGGTTGTGATGCAGAACAATCTGGAGTGATGCAGGGAGAGATAGCGGCAGATTATATTAAAAATCATCCGGAAGTAGACAAGAATCGGGATGGTGAAATACAATATGTATTGTTGGAAGGAGAAGCTGGGCATCAGGATGCAATCAGCAGAACGGATTTCTCTGTAAAAACATTGATCGAGAAAGAGGTAAATCTGGAAAAATTAAGTTATCAGTTCGCAGATTGGAACCGGGGACAGGCCGAAAACCGGATGAATCGCCTGATCAGTCAGTATAAAGATGGAATTGAACTTGTCATTTCTAACAATGATGAAATGGCACTTGGAGCTGTGGAGGCATATCGAAAAGCCGGATATGAACAGGCAGAGTGGCCGGTCATTTTCGGTATTGATGGATTAGATGATGCATTGGAAGCAATAAAAGCTGGTGAAATGCAGGGGACAGTGTATAATGATAAAGAAGATCAGGCGTTGCAGATAGCGAAGCTAGCTGTAGAGATTTTCCGAGGAGAAGATGTGAACCGAAACAAGTTAAAAGAAGGCAGGTATTATGTTTCTGAGTATCAGCCGGTATACAGCAGTAATGTGGAAGATTTTATAAAACGACAGACGAGGTAAGAAGTGAATGGAAGCAGCATGGATCGAGACATTTTATCAGGAGACAGATGCACCAAAAAGACTGGAATTACTAAAACAGAATACAGAAAATGAATTAACGCAGGCGGATGTGTTCCGAAAAAAATTATGGGTCGCCAGATATGGAAAGAGAAAACCGACAAAAGATGCATTCGTAGGAAGCCTGATGGAACTGAAATGTCTGGCAGAAGGCACATCGTTAGATTTTGGCGGACAAAGAAGAAAACAGGCAGCAAAGATTATTAGTACATTATGTCTGGCAGATGCAGATTCTTTGGACGAAGAATTAAGAGAAAATCTTCTGCTGGAATTAAAAAATGTCTTTTTGAAATTTATGGAAGTCAGCAGAGACGGAAGAGGATTTACTTCACTTGTGTTTGGAATGGGACAGCTATCGGATGAAGGAGTTGTGAAAAAAATCGCGGAACAGATCAGCGCCATTGCATTTCAGGCACCCCATGCATTGCACATGGATAAAGAATTTGCTCTTCTACAGGAGGCGGCACTTCAGGCATTTCGTCAGGAATACCCGAACCGGGAACATTTTCTGAAAAAATAAGCATGTAAAAAATAAGCATGTTAAATATTAACATAGATCATTATGAGGGAAAGGAAGGAATTATATTTTGAAAAAGTGGAATGATGTATATCAGATGGTGAAAAATGGAGATTTGGACGCATCACTTCTGAAAACAGGGTGCGAGAATCTGAAGGCAGCAAGAGAAAGAGCCGCACAGGTGATGGAAGGATTTAAGGAGAGCTTTGGAGCAACAGAAGATACGATGGTTGCACTTTGTTCTGCGCCTGGGCGTACAGAAATCTGTGGAAATCATACCGATCATCAGCATGGACGAGTGCTGGCGGCAGCAGTGAATCTGGACTTTCTTGCATGTGTCGCATTAAACGGAACGAGTGTTGTGCATTTTCAGTCAGAAGGCTGGCCAATGACAAGTGTTGATCTTGCTGATTTGGAAGTGAAGGAAGAAGAAAAAGAAACAACTGCTTCTCTGATAAGAGGCGTACTGGCCAAGCTTCATAAAGCAGGATATCCGGTAGCAGGCTTTGATATGTATGTGACATCAACGGTATTGCCTGGATCCGGACTGTCTTCCTCCGCAGCGTGTGAGGTGCTGATTGGAACAACGGGAAATCATCTGTTTTGTCAGGACAAGTTTGATGCAGTAGAAATCGCAAAAATCGGTCAGGCAGCAGAAAATGAATATTTTGGTAAGCCGTGTGGATTGATGGATCAGACTGCTTCTTCCGTGGGAGATGCAGTAGCCATTGATTTTAAAGATCCGGCAAACCCGATAGTAAGATCCATCAATGCGGATCTTACAGGACTGGGACTTGCACTTTGTATCATCGACTGTGGTGCGGATCATGCAGCACTTACCAATGAATATGCGTCTATTCCGGAAGAAATGAGCAAAGTGGCAGCGCATTTTGGTAAAAAAGTACTTCGCGAAGTCAAAGAAGAAGATCTGCTGGCAGATCTGGCACAGGTCAGAAAAGAAGCAGGAGACAGGGCAGTTCTCAGGGCTTTACATTTCTATGCAGATGACAGAAGAGCAGCAGAGGAAGCAGATGCACTGGAGCGGAAAGATAAAGAGGCGTTTTTAAATCTTGTAAAAGAGTCCGGACGTTCTTCATGGGAACTTCTTCAGAATATTACACCGGCAGCAGCCATCACACATCAGGACATGGCAGTTGCATTGGCCGTGGCTGAGAAAGCGCTGAATGGAAAGGGCGCATGCCGCGTACATGGAGGTGGATTTGCCGGAACAATCCAGGCATTTGTCCCGGTGGAAGATGTGTGTGAATTTAAGAAAACGATGGAAACTATGTTGAGTGAAGGATGCTGTCATGTATTGAGTATCCGTCCGGCTGGTGGACTTATCCTTTAAAGAATGAGGGGGAAATGAGATGAATCGAAATGAAGCAATTACTGCATTAGTGAATTATGCATTGGAGAAAGAGCTGATCGAGCAGGAAGAAAAAGTATGGGCAGTAAACCGGATCTTGGAGGTTATGCAGGCAGATTCTTTCTCATGGGAAGAGTCAGCAAAGGGAAAAGAAGCTGGTCTGACAGAGATACTGGACACATTGATCGATGATGCATATGAGCGTGGCGTACTGGAAGAAAATTCAGTCGTATACCGCGATCTTTTTGATACAAAACTCATGGGCAGCCTGACACCGCGACCGGTACAGGTGATGAAGAAGTTTCAACAACTTCAGGAAGAATCTTCCCAGAGGGCAACGGACTGGTATTATCAGTTCAGTCAGGACACGAATTATATCCGAAAGGACAGAGTTGCGAAAGATATCCGTTGGAAGACTGTGACAGAATATGGTGAGATTGACATTTCCATCAACCAGTCAAAACCGGAAAAAGATCCAAAAGCAATCGCAGCAGCAAGAAACCAACCAGCTTCCGATTATCCACGCTGCATGCTCTGCGAGGAGAATGTGGGATATGCCGGACGACTCAATTATCCGGCAAGACAGAATCACCGTATTGTACCAGTGACAATCAACAATACTGACTGGTATTTGCAGTATTCTCCATATGTATATTACAATGAACACTGCATCTGTTTTAATAAAGTGCATACACCGATGAAAATTGATAAAGCCTGCTTTGCGAAGTTATTAGATTTTGTAAGACAGTTCCCGCATTATTTTGTTGGTTCCAATGCAGATCTTCCGATTGTAGGAGGATCCATTCTGGCGCACGATCATTTCCAGGGCGGACATTATACATTTGCAATGGAACGCGCACCGATTGAGACGGAGATTTCTTTTGAAGGATACGAAGATGTAAAAGCAGGAATTGTAAAATGGCCAATGTCTGTTATTCGTTTAAATGCAAAAGAACCGGAAAGATTAATTGATCTTGCGGATAAAATTCTTGGAAGTTGGCGTGGGTATACAGATGAAGCAGCTATGATTCTTGCAGAGACAGATGGAGAACCTCACAATACAATCACCCCAATTGCCCGTCGCAGAGGAGAAGATTTTGAATTAGATCTGGTGCTTCGAAACAATCTGACAACATTGGATCATCCACTTGGAATTTATCATCCACATGAAGAGTTCCATCATATTAAGAAGGAAAATATCGGCCTGATTGAAGTTATGGGATTGGCAATTCTTCCGGGACGTCTGAAAAAAGAGCTGGAGGCAGTGGAAGAAAAACTCCTTTCCGGTGAGGATATGACAGAAGATCCGCTGACCAAGTCTCATGCAAAGTGGGCGGCAGATATTGCAGCGAACTACGAAATTACAGCAGAAAATGTAAAAGAAATCGTTCAGAAAGAGACTGGAATTGTCTTTTCAAAAGTTCTGGAACAGGCCGGAGTTTACAAACGGACACCAGAAGGAAAAGAAGCATTTTTAAGATTTATAAATCAAGTATAAAGTGACAAGAGATCCAAACTTAAAGCATACGGTTTAATTCTAAAATTTTAGAAAATTATTTGCCAAAAGCGTGTACATAATACTGCCTTTGTGTTATACTGCTTTACGTTTCTATAAGAAGTAGTATTAGAAACTATGTATTAGAATAATTCATTCTGTAAGCCTGATATTTTCGGGGTATGCAAAGGAAATCAGAACAATATAGAATCGCAATTTCATGAGATGAGAGGTAGTAGTTATGCAAAAGAAAGTTCAGATCGTCAGTGACGGATCACTGGATCTTCCACAGGAAATCACAGATGCACATGATATAGAAGTCGTACCATTTTATGTATCATTTAACGGTGAGACTTATCAGAAAGAAATAGAAGAGATTGGAATTCGGGAATTTTATCAGGAAATGGTAGACCACCCGGATGTATTTCCAAAATCATCTATGCCGTCAGTGGATGATTTTTATCAGACATTTGTAAAAAGTGCAAAGGAAAATATTCCGGTGATCTGCATCTGTATTACGACAAAATTCAGTGGCTCTCTGCAATCTGCAACGGTTGCAAAAGAGATGGTAAAGGACGAATATCCAGAGGCCAGGATCACAGTTATTGATTCCACGGTCAATACCGTTCTTCAGGGACTTTTTGTACTGGAGGCATGCAGAATGCGTGACATGGGATTGGATTATGAGGAAATCATTGAAAGAATCCTTCCTATCCGTGAGACCGGCCGGATCTTCTTTACAATCGGAAGCATTGATTATTTAAGGCATGGTGGACGAATCGGAAAACTTGCGGGGATAGCAGCAGGTGCACTGGGGATAAAACCGATGATCACATTGAAAGAAGGGGAAATCTTCAGTTCCGGACTCGCAAGAAACCGCATCAAATCTATGAAAAAGGTTGTGGAGATGACCAAAGATTATCTGGATGAAATCAACGCAAAACCAGGCGAGTACAGCTTCTGCATCGGTTATGGATATGATTATGAAGAGGCAGTCAAATTCCGGGAGATGTTAAAAGATCTCGTAAAAGAACGTCTCGGAATCGAAGAGATTGAAATCCACCAGATTGGTGCGACGATCGGAGTACACACAGGACCATATCCAATAGGGGTTGGAATTATAAAAAAAGCAGAAATAAATAATTAGTTATTACGGAGATAGCCGTTCCTGAACTTTTCTAGAGATCAGGATGGCTATTTTCTATTATATAAAAAGCCTCCGGAAGGTTCTGTGGGTGTATATGTCAAAATTGCTACAATAAGTAAAAAATATCGTTGTTTCGGGGGATATTTTCTGTCCTCACGCGTCTAATCTATGTAAGAAAAATGAATCGGCCGATGTAAAGGTGGTGTGAAAGTGACCAGAGAGCAATTGGGAGCATTGATTCTCGATTCCGAGAGACAATTGTATTCCACAGCCAAGACAATATTATATAGTGACCAAGACTGTGCTGATGCCATTCAAGATACGATTGTCAAAGCATTTTCGAAGATAGATACTTTGAAAAATGACAAATATGCCAGAACGTGGCTGGTTCGAATCTTGATTAATGAGTGTTATTCGATTCTGCGAAAATCCAGCAAATTAGTTTCGCTGGAGGAAATGAATGACAAAGGAGAGTCTGGCGGTAGCATGAAAACGTGTGGAGGTGCCGATAAAGAAGCAGAGAAAAGGGCAGATTACGCCGAGTTGTACAGGGCGGTCAATTCTCTGAAAGAGGAGCTGCGCTTGCCGGTAATTCTGTATTATATCGAAGATTTTAACATCAGAGAGATTGCGCAGATACTGGATATTACGGAAGGCGCAGTGCAAAAGAGACTTGCCAGGGCAAGGGGAAAACTTAGAATGAATCTGCAGGAAAGTGAGGCGGCGATATGAGGTTCGAAGATATGAAAAACAATATTCCAGAGACTCCGGATTTTATCCATGAAATGATAAAAAATGAAGTAGACAGACAGCTTCAGGAAACAAAAATTATAGCGATTCCAAAGAAAAGGAAAAGATGGAACAAAGCAAGAGTGGCAGCGGCAGCAATAGTCTGCGTGCTGGCAACTACCACAGCAGCTTATGCGGGTGTGAAAATGTACCGCATGTATGTGGAAAAACAGGGCGATTACAGTGTGAAGACGGGGATAACATCAGAAAATAAAATAGCAGATCTTCCGGCGCAGATTCACGATATTAATTTTAAGACCGGATATATTCCGGAGGGCATGAAATGGGCAGACGAGTCACATCTGGAATATCCGCAAAGCAAACGCATGGGTGGATTCAGCTTTGCGTCCGTACTTTTGGACAATGATGATCTGAATCAGGCACTGGAAAATAAAAATGTTGTCGAGTCCGAGGAGAGAACATTTGGCAAATACGAAGGTGTATATCTGAAATATAATAATTTAAAGACTGAAAAAGGTACATTTGACCAAAGAATCTATCTCTTTTGCCCAGATAAATACCGTGTGATCACAATCTATATCGGAGATGATGTATCAAAAGATGATGCTGTGAAAGTAGCAGAAAATCTTGAGATTACAGAAAATGACAAGATGATGGAAACAGCGAAGATGTATACCTGGAGCGATGAGGTCAACCCGAAGGTTGAGACCGGTGATGAAATGGTAACATCTGTGTCTGAGGATAAATTAAAGGTGTACAAGATTGGCGAAGATTTTACATTATCTGCATCAGGAGAAGATAAAGACGGAAACAATATCGTAAATGATAAAATTTCTGCCCACGTAGATTCGGTTCAGACAGCGGATGATCTGAAGTTGCTTAACGGTGCAGACTTACCGGAAGAATGGGAAAATGTAATCAATTCCAACGGAAAACTTGTAAAGAATAAAGTTTCTTATATCAAATCCGGCGATGGTGTGAATTCTGTAGATCGGGTCATTAAAACAGAAAATGTAAATCAAAAACTTGTTTATGCAACAGTCACGTATACAAATAATTCAGATCAGGAAATCAAGCACATGTTGTATATCGGAAATCTGGCATTGATTCGTCATGAAAATGGTGAATACCATATTTATAATGCAATGGAACAGTCCGGTAACGGATATGACCGTGTGAGTTGGGACGGCGTGGCGCATACTGCAGAAATGACCTACAGCAGTGTGCGGGAAGATTATGGAAATGGTGGTAATTACATTTCGTCTCTGAAACCGGGCGAGAGCATTCAGGTCAACATGGCATGGATTGTTAATGAAAATGATCTGGCGGGTATGTACCTGAATCTGGACGGTGAAGGCGGTGCTTATGATTTCGGTGAAGGGATGCTGGAAGCTGGAGTTGTAGATATCAGGAAGTAGAAAAAAGCCGATGCTTTGCGAAGAAATGCGAAGTGTCGGCTTTTTTTTGCTTTCCGGAGATTCATAACTTATATAAGTCGGTATGCATATAATAGAATCAGGTAATGTTGGTGCAAAAAATATCTATGATGCCGGCTAAGCGTATCTTACTTTAAATTGCTATAGCTGACATCTATAGCTGGATATTGATTATAGGTTTGAGCAAAATCCAATATTCCATACAAAACCTATTGACTAGCTAGGAAAAGAGTGATAACATTGCTTTCATGAAATCGAAAGGAGCAAGAGATTAAAACGTGAGAGAGGGGTAAGGCAATGAACTGGGAATTTATTATCAAATATTTGCCAATGTATGAACGAGCCGCCTTGCTGACTGTAAAACTTGGATTAGCCGGAGTTATCTGTGCGATTATCGTCGGACTGATCTGTGCAATCATCCAGTATGAAAAAGTACCGGTCGCAAGACAAATTGTAGCGGTCTATATCGAACTCAGTCGAAATACACCACTGCTTGTACAATTATTTTTTATATATTATGGACTTCCAAAGATTGGAATCCAGACAGATCCGCAGACATGTGGAATCGCAGGACTGACATTTCTTGGAGGAAGTTATATGGCAGAAGCGTTTCGAAGCGGACTGGAGACAGTCGCAGCAATTCAGACAGAAAGCGCATTGAGCCTTGGCATGAACCGACTGCAGGTTATGCGGTACGTGGTACTGCCACAGGCATTTTCAATAAGTGTACCGGCCTTTATGGCAAATGTAATCTTTCTTTTGAAAGAAACGAGTGTCTTTAGTGCAGTCAGTCTTATGGACCTTATGTTTACCGCAAAAGACTTAATCGGACTTTATTACAAGACAACAGAAAGCCTGTTTTTACTGGTAGTCTTTTATCTGTTGATCTTACTTCCAATTTCGATATTGGGAAGTCTCTTGGAAAGGAGGCTGCGTTATGCCGGATTTGGGGATTAGTGTTTTATTAAAAGGACAGAATTTCATGCGAATGCTGGCAGGACTTGGAGTGGCACTGAAGATTAGCCTGATTTCCGTAGTCATAAGCATTCCACTTGGAATCGTACTGGGAGTTTTGATGACCTGGAAAAATCCAATTACCAAAGCGATTCTTCGCATTTACCTGGAAATTGTACGAATCATGCCACAAATGGTACTGTTATTTCTCGTATTTTTCGGGACAACGCGAGCGTTTGGCTGGGACTTATCAGGAGAAAATGCATCAATTATAGTATTTACATTCTGGGGAGCAGCTGAAATGAGTGACCTGGTAAGAGGGGCGCTTATCAGTATCCCGAAACATCAGTATGAAAGCAGCGAGGCATTAGGATTGAGCAAAGTGCAGACTTATTGGTACATTATCATTCCGCAGACACTTCGCAGACTCATTCCGCTATCCATCAATCTGATCACACGAATGATCAAAACTACAAGCCTGATCCTGATGATCGGTGTGGTGGAAGTGCTGAAAGTCTCACAGCAGATCATCGAAGCAAATCGAATGAGCAGTCCCAATGCTGCATTTGGCATTTATCTTGTAGTATTTTTATTATACTTTTTCGCATGCTGGCCAATCAGTATGCTTGCAAAATATCTGGAAAGAAAATGGAGGTGATAGATTGTGGCAGAGACATTACTTACAGTAGAACATCTGATAAAAAAATATGGAGATCAAGTCATCTTAGATGATGTAAGTCTTGACGTAAAGAAAGGCGAAGTCATTGTGGTAGTTGGTTCAAGTGGCTGTGGAAAGAGTACATTACTTCGATGTATCAATGCCCTGGAGCCGATTCAGGGCGGCGTGGTCAAACTGGGAAGTGAGGTCATCGACCCGAAAAGCAAATCTCTGACCCGCCTCAGACAGAAAATAGGAATGGTGTTTCAAAGCTATGATCTGTTTCCACATCTGACTGTATTAGATAACATTTTACTGGCACCTACGAAAGTCCAAAAACGCTCAAAAGATGAAGTGAAAGAAGAAGCCATGAAGCTTCTTAGAAGAGTTGGACTGGAAGAAAAAGCCGGAAGTTATCCAAGAGAGCTTTCCGGAGGACAGAAGCAGCGAGTTGCAATTGTCCGTGCATTGTGTATGCACCCGGAAATCTTACTTTTCGATGAAGTAACAGCAGCACTTGACCCGGAAATGGTCCGTGAAGTACTGGACGTAATCTTAGACCTGGCAGCGCAAGGCAGAACGATGATAATTGTTACCCATGAAATGCAGTTCGCCAGAGCCGTTGCAGACCGGATCATATTTCTGGAAGGCGGAAAAATACAAGAAGATGAAACACCAGATGAGTTTTTCGAACACCCGAAGACAGATCGGGCGAAAAAATTCTTGAATACATTTACATTTGAGTCTGTAAAGAGAGATATTTGAATCAATCTGTAACAGGAAATTTTTAGAAAAAGCAAGACTCATAAGAGTTTTGATATAAGAAATGAGACAAGGAGAGTTTGTATTATGAAAAATGGAAAACTGAAAAAATTAATTACACTGGCAACCGTAGTCGCAAGTACATTTGCACTTGTAGCATGCGGAAGCTCAAGCTCCGATGATTCTAAAGGAAGCGATTCCTCAGCAAAAAAAGATTCCGGAACTGTTTATCGTACATTAGATGAAATCAAAAAAGACGGAACAATCAATATCGGAGTATTTTCCGATAAGAATCCATTTGGATATGTTGATGAAAACGGTGAATATCAGGGATATGATGTATACTTCGCGAACAGAATCGGTGAAGATCTCGGTGTAAAAGTCAACTTTGTATCCACAGAAGCTGCAAACCGTATCGAGTATCTGAAGACAGGAAAAGTTGATCTGATCCTTGCAAACTTCACAGTCACAGACGAGCGTGCAGAAGAAGTAGACTTCGCACTTCCATACATGAACGTAGCACTTGGAGTTGTATCTCCGGACAGCAACGTTATCAAGAGCCTGGACAAATGGAACAGTAAAGACCAGATGATCGTCATCTCCGGAACAACAGCAGAGACTTACCTGACAGAGAATTATCCGGACATTCCACTTCAGAAATATGATTCCTACGCAACAGCAAAGAACGCTCTGGAAAATGGAAATGGTGTAGCATGGGCAAACGACAACACAGAGGTTATTGCATTTGCACTTCAGAACAAAGGTTACACAGTTGGAATCTCTGAACTTGGAAATAAAGACACTATTGCACCAGCAGTATCCAAAGGAAACGATACATTGCTTGATTGGGTAAATGAGGAAATCAAATCACTTGGTGATGAACAGTTCTTCCACAAAGATTACGAAGAGACACTTGTAGACACTTACGGAAAAGACTACGAAGAGGAACTGGTTGTAGAAGGTGGAGCAGTGCAATAATCCAGAAGAATTTTAGCAGAAGAAAAAATGCAATATATCCGACAAGAGATGATTACAATCATTATAGGTGATGAGAAAAGCATAAGAGATATATACATTATAAGAAAATAAGGATAAGAGGAAATGAGCTGGCCGAAAGGCCAGCTTGTTTTCGTACATTGGATATTGGAGAACCAATATTGTATTTTGTCTTAATATTCATATATGCGAATGAAACGATACAAATTTGTAGACGAAAAGATTGCATTCTTTATGGAAGAATCTAACAGACCAAATACATAGCTGTACCATATTCTCCCCACCTGTGATACAATGAAACTATCATCAGGTGAGGAGGAAGACTGCGATGCCAAAAGGAAAGAATCAAAAATTCAAATTATATCGACTTGCACAGATTATGTTGGAAAATACGGATGAAGATCACTATATCACAATGCCAGAGATTAAAGAAAAGCTGGAAGAATACGAAGTCACTGCAGACAGGAAAAGTCTTTATAATGATTTGAAAGATTTGGAAACTTTGGGGATAGAAGTGGAAGGTGAGCCGGTAGGAAACCGGTATCATTATCATGTAGTTGAGCGACCATTCGAACTTCCGGAATTAAAGCTTCTGGTAGATGCAATCCAGTCTTCGAAATTCATCACCCAAAAGAAGACAAATACACTGATTAAAAAGCTGGAGAAGCTGGTCAGTAAATATGACGCACAGAAATTGCAGCGACAAGTCTATGTGTCTGGCAGAATTAAGGCCATGAACGAAAGTATTTATTATACAGTTGATGCGATTCATAATGCCATATCAGAGAACCGGAAAATCAAGTTTCAGTATTATCAGTGGAATGTGAAAAAAGAAATGGAACTACGGCATGATGGTGCCTGGTATCATATCAGTCCATGGGGACTTTCCTGTGACGATGAAAATTATTATCTCGTCGGATATGACTCAGAAGCAGAACTAATCAAGCATTATCGCGTAGATAAGATGCTTCATATCCGCATGTCTACAGAAGCAAGAGAAGGAAAAGAACATTTTAAGCAACTGGACATGGCAGATTATGCAAAGAAAAGTTTCGGAATGTTCGGTGGAAAAGAAAAGACCGTAAAACTTCTGGTAGATAACCGCCTGTTAGGTATATTATGGTTACTGGGACATTAAGACACAATCCACTCATTTAATCATAACTAACACGTTTTCTTAATTGGGTACTACCTCACACTGATACGTTTGTCAACATCTTTTATCCACTTAAATCATTACTTTTCCCCAAACTTTCTGAGACTTTTATAATCTTTGCTAGCAAACTTCTTTGGTACGTTAACCTTGTTTAGATACTACATCAAATTATACTCCCTGTAATTGTTGTCCTTCATTCCACATTTCATTAGTTATCTTCTTTCGATTCTTCAATACATCAATAACTACTTCTTCAATTAATGAATTGGCATATGCTCTATGCTCACCTTTTTTAGATTTCTTATACATATTTTGTAATTCTTTTGACACTTTTTTATCCCAGATAGTTCTTCTTGCGACCTCCTCAAACTCTTCTTGCGACAAATAAGATGACATAACTACATTTAAAAATTCTTCTTTCATAACACGGAACATAGCAACTGCATCATCTTCAATAAAATTATCCATAACTTTCTTACCTACTGCACCGCCTACAGCTCCACCTACCATTCCTCCAAGTGGATTACCTCCTGCAATTGCACTTCCTACTGCCATTCCAGCAATTCCTGCAGCTCCAGCAGTTGCATTTTTGGCTAATTGTTTTACTGAAATTTTTCCCATACATGCACTACATACATCTGGACCAAATACTACTGCAACTGTAACCGCTCCACTTACTAATTTCTGACCAGTAACTTTCTGCAGATTCAGTTTTTCCCCGACCGAGCTGGTAACAATCTTTGAATTTATTTTTTTAGCTACCTCTTCACTAACTTTACTCATTGGGCTATCTACTCCCTTTCCCAATGCATAGTTCCAAATCTTTCCTCTACTCACCTGCATCGTAATCGTGTAAATAACTGCTCCTTTTCCGATTACTTGTCCAGCAGTCATAAGTCCGTCTTTTGCAGCTTCTTTTACATCCTTCCCTTGCCACACTCCACTTGCAAAGATTATAATTGCTGTAATAGATGCACTCGTCATAGAAGTCATAATACCATTTGCCATATCCATAGTAATTGATTCAATAGTTCCTGATGCCGCAAGTCTATAAGATTGCGCATACGAAAAATATCCTTTTTTTAAATAATTTTCTGCTGGTGTTCCTGGCTCTATTCCATCTATATTTCCAGCATCAATATCTTTTTGTAATTTATTTCGTATCTCATTGTATTGGTCTCTAGGAACTTCTATCACCTGTCCTGAATAATCGTGAGAGCTATCTTTAAATCCTGCTCTATACGTATCTGCTGCACTTTTATAATACTTTGTCTGAACTTTCTGTCCATTTACTATTTTGTCAGCACCACTCTTTTTATGATGTCCGTTCTCTTTCTCCTGTCCACCTTCCACCTTCTTTCCAAGAATTCTATCAACAGTTTTATTTCCATATTCAGCACCATATCCATGTCCCTGACGCATATTCATTTCTTTTTTCATTTCCGAATACATGTCATGCCTTTCTGAAGCACTGGCGAAAGTTCCAACATTTCCCATATTTTGCTTCATATGTTCCATATCTAATTCTTGATTCAAATGTTTTTCCGCTTCATCAATATTCTTTTGAACATCTCTATACATTACCTGATTAGTAAATAATGCACATGGAATAACAGAACGTTCCAACATAGTTAAGGCATTTGCAATACACGTTAATGGAACAGTTATTTCATTTCCTTTTACTTTTGTTTTTTCTGCCCCACTTCCATATCTCACAATATTTTCCACCAATAACGTATCTGTATCTGTATCATATTCAGCCTTGTTTAATCCCGAAAAAAGAATTTCCTTAGTCTTTCCTTTTTTAGAATTTGCCTGACTTGCAATAAATATTCCACTTCCAGTTACAGCAAGTCCATATTCTCTTATTTCATTTTCATTCTCACTCGGAACTGCTGAAAAATAATAGATATCTTCATTAATCAAATCTCGTTGAAAATAATTCATAAATGCATTTACACGACCATAAGGCATATTAGATGAAGAAAATTTATAATCACTTTTATTCTTATCATTAAATGCAATTAATTTTGCTATTTTTTCTATGTTCTTATCCAGCTCTTTATACTTTATCGGTTCAATATTTTTCTTTTCCCACTCTTCAACACGTTTTTCACGCATGAATTTGCAATAAAAATAATATATCAAGCAACAGACTATCAACACAATTGTATATGTTCTAAACCATATCAGTCCGATAACCAATAAGACACCTATCACCTGTTTCTGATACTTATAAATCCATTTTTTTACTTTCACATAGTTTTTTGGCACAGTCCTTTTCAGATAAAATATAAGAAAAATGACTATCGCCAGTAATATTATGTATGGCATATTATTCCTCCTCTTGTGTTTTCAACGCACTCATTTTTGTAACCATATGGTAGCATATCATAATTGAAAATGCAATTATTTGGTAGCATACACTTGAGGTGATACTATGCATTTCCAACGCTTAGAAGACTTACGAATTGATAATGATAAAACTCAAGCAGAAGTTGCAAAGCACTTAGGTTGCCAACGTGAAGTATATCGTAGATACGAAAAGGGTACACGGCAAATTCCTATAGATTATTTAATAGAACTTTCTTATTTTTATAACGTCAGTATTGACTATATCATTGGCATAACCGATACAAAAACACCTTATCCCAGAATCAAGTAGCAATACTTTTTCTTGTAAATCTTCTCTGCTATTATAAAAAAATATAAAGATAATAAAGAATAAGCAGATACCAAGAAAGCCACAAAGCTTTCGGAGTATCTGCTTATTCTATTCCCTTCACCTATCACTTACGCTTCTTTTTCTCTGTCCGACATATCTCATACATAGATACAACCAGTTTCATTCCTTCGATCATCACACTTAACAAACTACTTTTTTTCATTCGTTATTCATTCCTTTCTGCTTCTATATTTTCAAGGAGCATAATACAGGCTAAAGCTAACATCATCCCCACTCCAAATGCTATATATTCTTTCATCTTACGACCTTTCTTTTTGATACCAGATAATCGTTATTCCGATTTCACTGCTAACTATGTAGAGGTCTGCATAATACTCTTCCTGTCTATCGGAATATAAAATATCTTGAAATTCCCGTTCCTCTTCACAGGTATGATACTTCTTTAATACTTCCTCGTAAGCCTGTTTTGTCTGGCTTACATCGTCGTCTATAATCAATATGACACATCCTCCGTCATCATCCATACTTCTTCCTACTCCATAGTAACTGTCCAACAATTCTACTGTAGAAATAATTCGCTCCCTAACCTTAGACGGCAAATTATACTCGGTACAAGTATCTCTGATTCGGTCTTTCTGTGTTGCTGTCCAAAAGTATCTCAACATCTTAAATCACTCCTATATCTCTTAAATGTTCCTCATACATACAATAAATCACATAAATTCTTCCACTGTTCTCTGGTAAGATAATATCGTAACTGTACCATCTCTTTTTCTTCTTCATTGGATGTTTCTTCCCCTTAATTACAATATAGAAGAAATTATTATCTGGAATCTCAACCTCATTACAATTCAGATTCAATTCATCCAGAACGTCTACCTCATCATCTTTTATCGGATTCAGTATGATTGCTACATATCCCTTTTTCCCCAGAGTCTTTTTATCCAGAATATCCTCCACATGTTCTAATATTTCTCTTGGAATTTTATACTTTGACATATACGGATTAACCTGTCTCAACATTTTCAGTTCTCGTCTTTTTCTTACTGTAATGTGCATACTATTCACCAGCCCTTCCTTCAGCAGACTTTTCTGTAGACTTCACTTTCTTCTCGACTTTCTTCGTCTTTTTCTTTTCAGATGTTTTATCTGTTTTTAGACTCTTTTCCAATTCCTCTAACATTTCTTTCACTGGAAAATCTATCAACTTCCATTTATCTTTTGGATAATGCAGTCCTAAATAAAGCGGATGAATACCGTAACTTTTCTTGGTACTCAGACAATCTACTGTAATACACTTTGCACTCAATCCCTTTTCCATTAACATAGACAACAAATCTATCTTTGCCTTAATCGTATTCTTATGTGTTGCCATTGAATTTCCCCACGCAACTACAATGTCATAAGTCTTGATATCTTTTGTTTCTAATATCTCTTCAATATAAGCAAGACTGTTACCCTGTAACTGACTGACACTTGGCTTTCCGTTTACGACCGTTGCATACAGATTCAACATTCTCAGTTCTCCCCATCCAAAATCATTTGCATGGTTTAACAGGTGCATATTTGATACGTCCAACATTCCACAGTTTTCTACTGATATGGTTGGATACATTCCTATAGCAATTGCTTTCTTCCCTTTCTCATTCCATGTTCTCTGTACTTCAAAAGTGCTCTTTCCATCATCTGTTCCGATTGCTGACACGTTCATAGATATTGTATTTTTCATCATAATTTTCATCCTTTCATCACAATAAAATAAGGGAAACCGACTTCTTTTTTTCGTCTGTTTCCCTTTTTCTCATTTTATTCATTTCAAGCTTTCTCATCCTAATATTTCATGATTGTTATTAACTAACGGTACTGTATTGTTAATCCTGTCTTATGTAGACTTCTACGATAAGGTCTTTCCACTGTACTGCTCTTATAAAATTACCAAATGCTTTTCTGTACTTCTTTGCTTCTTCAAAATTCAGTGTAAATCTGTCATATAAAACATACTTAGATTCATCAAAAGAAGTTTCTGTATCATACTCTTCACCTTGGATATACCATTTAAAAGCGCCGTTTTCCATTGGTGTGATTCTTGCTATAACAGCGTCTACCAGTTCGTCACTTAACTGTTTCTGATTCAAATCACACACACCATTCAGATATTCTTTTATTTTTTTAATCTCTCCTTCTACTTCTACAGGCTCATTATCCTCTTCATCCTGTGACAATATTGCCAGTTCATTCTTAATCTGTAACATCCGTTCATCAATCGTACATTTCTTGTCTTCGAACTCTTCACTACCGATCAAGTCATCCAGTTTCATATCTACAAGATTACTCATACGGTTCTTTAATCTTTCCGATTCTCTTTTCAGTTTTTCTATCTGATATTCACGATCTGTAATTCCAGTCTCTTCACTGTAATTATCCTGAATATCCTGAAGCAATTCTTCTACTGAACTTTTCTGGTCTTTCCATAACCTTTCCAGAATACTTTTAGCCATGAAGTCTAGTTTCCATTCACAGATAGACGGCACATTACAATATCCCGTACCATCCAAGTCCTGTTTTTCATGGAAACTTCTTTTACGGTAGCGGATTTGATGTCTGCACTGATATCCATTACTGACCTCACCATTTTTATTGGTTCTCCATTTGTATTTTCCGTACACACTGCCACATTCACATACCAGATGTCTGCACCACTTATCTTTTGATATCGGTTTAGAACATTTTCTACCGTCTACGATAACTACTTTCTTACTCTTTATAGCCTGTACTCTGTTCCAAGTCTCTTCTGATACAATCGCCGGAAAGTTACCTTTGACATATTCATATTGGCTGACATCCCGTACCGTTACCCTTTTATGTCCCAGAAAGTTTTTCGTATAAGATTTATTGTAACTGATATAACCGGCATATGTCTTATTATTTAATATCCGTAGTACTGACAAATGTTCCCAGTTGTATGTTCCATCTGCCTTTTTCCTTTTCATCTCTACCATTTTACCTGCGATAGTTTTTGCTCCCATCCCAGTTAAATACAGGTCATAAATCATTCTTACGGTTTCGGCTTCTTCCTCTATGATTTCATATGTGTTATCTATGGACTTTTTCCCTTTGATCAGTCTGTATCCTAAGATATTTCCATTACCATAAAGGACACCTTTTTCTCTGGATATTCTCTGTCCGGCTCTTACTCTTTCACTGATATGTTTTGATTCTTCCTGTGCCATTGCAGACATGATCGTAAGTCTTAACTCCCCATCCTGTTCCAGTGACCAGATACCATCATTGTAAAAGAATACTTCTACACCCCACTCTCTCAGTTGTCTTGTGTACTGTAAGCTGTCTACCGTATTACGTGCAAATCTTGATACTTCACGAGTACAGATAAGGTCAAAGTCACCTTTCTCTGCATCTTTTATCATTTGCATGAATCCCTCTCTCTTCTTTGCCTGTGTACCTGTCACACCTTTATCCACATATACATTAACTTTTTCCCAGTTCGGATGTTCTGCCAGAATCGTCTCGTACCATTGAAGCTGATTACTTAATGCGTTAACCTGTTCCTCATGTTGTGTAGATACTCTTCCGTAAAAACATACCCGGACTTTATCATGGATACTTGTTCTTGACCTGTTACTGATACACATTGCTTGCATCTTATAAGCCAAATTGTCCATTATGCTCGTTCCTTCCTCCTGTACTGTTTCACAACTTTCTTGTACGTCGAATGATTGATTTTATTATTTATGAATAACATCTTTATCAAGAGTGGTTTCATCTCCAACTCTTTTGTATCCTGATGTTCCATATGTTCCTCCTTTCTCTTACTCAACCATTCATAATAATAATATTACTTTGAAAAATACGATGATTACGAATGGTTGATAAGAATATATTTTTTCTTAAATAGCAGTGCTTTGCGCTCCGTTCCAAATCGGAGCACAAGACTGCTATCTACAAAAAAAAATAATTTTTTTTGCGAAACTTGTGACAATTTATTTTTTCATTTCTTTTGCTTTATTCAAGCTTTTGTTTCTCTCCCTCATACGCTTGATATGATTAGCCATTACACTTTCTTCACAAGAATCTTCATTTTTAACGTTCATATTTTTTCTTTCCCTCATACGCTTGATATGATTAGCCATTACACTTTCTTCACAACTTTCGCAAGAATTTTCACTTTTTTTAATTGTGATTTGTTTAAATGCGCCTACATTTGCAATAACATAAGTGATTCCATATTCTGCTTGCAAATTACTTTTTACTTTATTTAATCTTATAGTCAAATGATTTGGAGTTTTTGGCAACACGGTACTGACAATACTATTATTATTAGCAATTTCATTTAAATCTCGAAGCAACCCCGTCATAGAGTTTACATATTCATCTGCCTTATCCATAAGTTCTATTACACAACAAGCCACTATATCTTCATCCAAAGAATATCGATTTACATTCTTCTGATTTTCCCACAATAAATCTGATACTTCTTTTTCTGACATTCCCAGAATATTCCCCACCTTAACACAAGCTATATGAAAATCAGCAAGACGTATCTTTCGTTTTATGTGAAAAGTTTTACCATCTTTTTCACTTTGAAGGAACTCTGATAATGTTTCTAAAATGCACCCTAATATTCTAGGTCTATCTTTTTCAAATGATTTCCATAAATCATGTTCACTTTTTATTTTATCAGGTGCTATTCGTTCCAGTTCAATAATCAATGAACGGTCTAACAAATCACTCTCCCTTGCCACCAAAGAAACTCCGTTAATTGCCACTAAAGCTTTTATATCTAGAACAATTTCTTTTGTATTGTGATATAATGCTCGCTTTGTTACCGAACCTCCTGTAACGGCTCTTGCAATTGTATCCGATACATTTCTGCTTATACTAGACAAATTATCTAATGCTACAAAATATGAATTTGATAAACGAAGTTCTAATCCATCTGCACCTTTAGGCATCCCACAAAGATCACTTACCTTAGGGTCTATAATCTTTTCAAGTTTCCTCATAGTTGTACTTTTTGCTGATGATTTCTCCCCTGTAAGTATTAACAATGGATGACAAATTCCCATTCCCAAAAATGATGTAACTAAATATAATATAAATAGTTTTTCTTGGCGTTCATTTTTTAAATTGAAATGTTTATGAACTAATTCAAATAATTCTTCTGGGTCATATAACCCAGAAGGCATCACTTGATTTTGATAATCTGATGCATGTTTAAATATTACATTATCAACTTTTCCTGTACAAACACGTTCTCCTGAAACCACTATACATTCTTTAGTATCCTTATTTAGTTCATATATTATTTTGTCATCCATGTAGCAAATTCTACATGCAGTTTCATATATCGTTGGATTTGTAATTGGATGTATTTCTAAATATTCAATAATAGTCTGTGTCTGTCCGGCATTTAAAAAAACCTTCTCTTTTTCAAGGAAAATTTTTCTTATTAGTTTGTGTGCTTGTGACAGGGGAACACTCTCGTCCCCTGCTACAAGCATCACTTCATTTTTTGATGTACGAATCAATTCTACAGAATTGTCTTTCAAATATTTTTCAATATTTTTTATTTCTTTTTGCATTACTCTTCATCTCCGAAAATTTCTTCATCCTCCGCTTCTTCATACTCTTCATCCTCTTCATCAAGATACATTTCATTTACATACCATGCTGAATTTTTTCCTTGATTTAAAGTAACATGAACAGAATGACCTACTAATTCTTCAA
>OLNG01000775.1_pt1 | contig 21991 bp, 20 predicted proteins | sample 1643091 | NCBI WGS metagenome assembly OLNG01 (sample SAMEA3136661, study PRJEB25190) | human gut metagenome | biome: human gut; feature: human-associated habitat; material: faeces | place: Austria | collected 2013 | reverse complement strand
CATAAAGGTTTTGTTCTCTGTTGGAAGCTCGCGACTTTAGTCGTGAGTTCTTCACTGAGAAATTAGTCATATTGTCGCCATAGGAGGTGATCAAATTGATCCGTAATCTATGGTCCATTACAAAGATCTGCTGCGGATGCCACGAGGAACCGATAGCCATGAGGCTCCAGAACGGTCCGAAGTCCGTCTTTTATGCCTGCCCGGAATATGATAAGAAATACCATGGGGAGAAAGGCTGTCCGAACAGGGTAAGTACGGAGATCGTGGAGCAGATACTTGACATTTTAGGAGAAAAGATAGAGGAGGCAGAGCAGAAAGGGGAAGAGATCAACCTGACGAATTACAGGTTCACCCACAAGATGGTCGAGTGCGTGGTCTTAAGCCATTCCCCGTTTTCCCTGAAAATCTCCCTGAAGAACAAACGGGCTTTCCTGCATTAAAAAAAGCGGCTTACACAGCCGCTTTTTCCTTTCTTTTTTCTTTTAGGATAAGGCTCAGGCCTTTCATGTCAGAAACCCTGTACTTTTTAAAACACTGACTGAGCAGATGCTCCATGTCAATGTCATCCACAGAACACATTGCATCTTTGTTTGTACTCCAGAACCCGCCTATGAGGTCATAATAAACCTGCCCGGAAGATGTGACAGCTATCAGGCGTTTCATACTGCGACGCTTCGGATTTTCCCAATAATAACAGTAAGATAACTGCACCCGCATTTTACTGTCCGCATCCTCTTGTTTCCTCAGGTACTCTGACAGGGTACATATAAAGACCCTGCGTGTCGCCGTTACATCATCAATGGAGGAATGGAAGCGGAGTCCGCGGTCGCAGCTGTAATAATGTGCAGCTGTTAACAGCTTGTAATTTTCCACTCTGTCTCTTGGGATGCAGTCCTTCGCCATCTCATATACATCAATGTACCTTCCATAGCTGAACCGGTCATGGTTGCGTTCATACAGTCCAACGATCTTATCCAGGTCAAAGTCTAGCCGGTATCCTGCCAGGATCCCGCCCTTGGAAAGAAATTCCTTTATGACAGGAAAACAATGCCTTTCATCCGGGTAATCCGAAAGAAAGGCATTTGTGATCCCATTCACTTTCGTTGCACTTTCCGGAAGTTTCTCATCCGGACGGATATACAGGTCCAGCCTCTCCACTTCCCGCATGGAAAACGGATTTTTTTCATACCGGTACCGTATCGCCGAAAACTGTACGATCTGACATTTCTTTTTCAGACCGACAGTTTCCGTATCCAGGACAACGATCGTGTCATTATTCTTTAACAGATCTATGACCATCTGTTTATATCTGGATGTCCTCCATGTCATTGGCACCCCCTCGACCTGTAAAGAGCCAGGTACTGCTGGATGGCATATAACCCTTCTCTTTTGACAGGATCCTTTTCCGTTGCAGGATCAATGTGTAAATACAGATCCATGGTTGCATGGGAGGCTTCGTTATACTTCGCTTCCTCAAAAGCCTGCTGTACCGTACGGTTCCTGAAGATCCCAAACCCCAGGACATAATTTGCCGGATCCGGAATACGGATGGCATTCTCTGTAAAATACGGTGGTTCAAAGGTTGAGTAGGTATTGCTTGGAAGACCCAGATATTTGATCGCAGCCCGGTCAAATGCAATGTACTGGGCTACCTGTACCGGATAACCCTTAAACTTATCCGGAAGGAGGGACGCTGAAGTCTCCCCGATCTCCGTAACCGTTCTTACAGAGCCGTCAAATATCTTTGATCTCAGTCTGCAGACTACAACCGCATGGTTGACATCCGTCGAACGGACATCAAATTCCATGGACATCTGCGGAAACGTTCTGGACATATAAGCATAGATACTGGTATGGGTCAGTCGAATGTTTCCCTGCATGTCCGTATATCCTACAAGATCGATCACCCCATTGAACAGGGTACTCTGGATTGCTATGTAGCTTTTCATCATAAGATCTCCTTTCGTGTTCTTATATCGTTCAATGTGAAGAATTTGTCTTTGTCTGAAATCCATTTTACAAAAATCTCTGCACTGCCTGTTTTGGGGCGAAAAAAAAGGGAAGTGCCGAAGCACTTCCTTTTAGTTGAACGGAAGTTCATCATCAAGACCTTCCGGAATGTTCATGAAACCATCGTCTCCCATTCCGAATGATCCTCCGCCATAGTTCTGCTGCGGAGCATTCTGCTGTGGTACACTCTGCTGTCCGTAGCCCTGCGGCTGGGACTTTGGTGCACTCTGCTGTGGCACATTGTATCCGCCCTGCTGTCCATAACCCTGCGGCTGGGACTGTTGCGGCACACTCTGCTGCGGCACATTGTATCCGCCCTGCTGTCCATAACCCTGCGGCTGGGACTGCTGTGGGGCATTCTGCTGTGGTACACTCTGCTGTGGCGCATTCTGCTGGCCGCCATAGTTCTGCGGAGGCTGCTGGCCTGCACCCTGCTGGGAGAAGTTCTTGCCTTCAGCAAACTCCTGTTCCTCAACTACTACCTCTGTGGTATAAACCTTCTGGCCATCACGATTGGTGTAGCTGCCTGTCTGAATGCGTCCTGAAACAATGATCTTAAGTCCCTGACGGAAATACTTCTCAGCAAACTCGGCTGTACGTCCAAAAGATACGCAGCTGATAAAGTCTGCTGTTGCTTCCCCGTCTCTTTTAAAGCGACGGTCTACTGCGAGAGTATACCTCGCAATCGCAGTACCACTCTCACCTGCAGAATATCTCACCTCTGGATCTCTTGTTAAACGTCCCATTAAAATAACCTTGTTCATAGTTTTCTCCTTTCGTAATGAAATAATATTTTTACCACTTCAATATGAATAAAATTTCTTAAAATGGTAAAGTTTCAAAAGCCCGGCATTCATAGTAGGAAATGTCCCTGCTTTTAAATCCTTTCTCATCTGTTTTTTCCTTAATGTTCCTTATCCGCGGACCGCAGATACATACGGAACGGCTTTGTCCGGTCATGTAAAGGGAAGCGGCTTTTTTGATCTCCTCTCCTGAAAACCGGACGATCCTGGAATACAGGACTTCATGTGCCCTGTCCTTATCCAGAAATTCTGCAATAAGAGCCCCATCATCTGCTGTCCGCAGAAACGGCGTGTTTCCGATGATCACACTCATCTTCCCTTTGTACCCGGAAAAATTCCATAAACCGGAATATTTAAAATCCGCAGCGATACGCTCCTGGGCCTTAATCTTACATAGTACGGATATATAGGAACCGATCTGGATCTTTGAGGCAACCACTCTGGTCTTTAACATTTTCCGGTATTCTCCATAGTCATCTACAAAAACAACCTTTGCAGTCCTGGTCTTTATCATTCCATTTTCAATGTTTGAACCCGAAATACAGACTAAAAGAGCTTCTCCATCCTGCTGGATCTTCGCAACGGTTCCCGCCAAAAGTTCCCACGGCGGACCGCCCCTTCCCTTGATGACATACCCCTCAAGCTGTGAACTTGAGAGGATCCTAAGCATTGACCACACCTCCTAAAAAGTTTCCAAGACCTTTGCGGTAGGTAATCTCCTGGGTTTCATTTCCGACCCCTTTGAAGCTTGCGACGGCAACCAGTGCACGTTCAGGATCATCCATCGGGAAGAATTGTCCCATAAAACAGGACAGGGCATTTTTTTTCCTGATGCCTACATAGGAAGACGCTTCCTGAAGGATCTCTTTCGGAGAAAGACCTGTTACCTCCATTTTTTTATAGCAGGAATTAATCAGTTCATTGATGTCCGGGATAAGTTCCTCCAGGGATGTTTCCGAGCGGTGCTTCTGCTTTAAAACACCGGTATAGATCAGGGCATCCTCTTTTCTCCATGCGTTGATGAAGGTCAGAGATTCCCGCCCCACACAGGAATCACGGATAACCAGTTCCTGTTTCCATCCATTTTTTTCTCTTGGAAGGGCAATCTCCACCTGGAAACGGATATCGTTATAAAAAAAGTCTACGACCTCTGCTCCTTCTTCCAGATAATGCTCTGCAACCTGGTACAGATCCCCGGAAATTTTATCCAGTGCTGTTTTATGGATTGCTGATACTACACGGTACTTATCTTTTTTTGTATAAAGCAGATACGCGTAGTCTCTTTCCTTAAACAGCTGAGCCAGATGGAAATCTCTCCAGATGGAAGGCTCTGATGCATTCCTTGTCCATCCAAACAGATCATTGAGGGAACGGAATGTCAGTTCGTCTACCAGGTACAGCTTTTTCTCTATACGGAATGCAAATCCGGTAATGGAAAGCATCCGGATAGCCCATCCCGGAAGATCAGACAGTTTCCACGTCTTTTCCTCCTCATATGGATATCCTCTTAAGAGCATGGGCGAGATCTCATATAAATAGACGACCCCGTCATTGATCTTTTTTACAGACAGGATGCTTACCTGATCCATAAGGACTTTTTTCTTATAGGATGATTTATTGTAGTCATCCCATGCAGTTTTAAACTTGTTCATCTTAGATTCTCCTTTCGTTTTTTTATGAGTAAAATATGAGAAAAGAGATATAAGATGAAAAGACTACTCGATCTTGTCTACATCACAGTCGCGCAGATACTCCGTATCATGGGACAGGACATCGATGGTCCTGCCTGGAACATCAAATTCTTCCCCGCATTCCTTACACTTATAGGTTTCTTTATATTTTCGTGTACGTAGGGTTCCATCCACAAACACAGAAGACCCTGTATGCAGCACCTTATAATCATCAACCGCCTGCTGCCCGAAGGAATACACCCAGGGATAATCTGTCCTTTCCGTTACTTCCTGCAGTCCTTTTGGACAGTACTTCCTGTTGATTGCCAGCTGATAACGTGTATACGGTTTTTTCTCAACGTACCATTGAATAGGCTCACAGGTGAGGTTGCCTAACAGGAATACGGTATTGGAGATCTCTGCCCGGTTCAGGACACAGGAATGTGCTTCTCCCTGTTCCTCAAACGAACGCACCTTTTCTGCAAAGATCGGTGAGAAATAGATCATGTTCCCACCTGACCGGACGCTCTCAGCCTGACAAGCCTCACGTCTCAGGTTTACCGCTCCGCAGTGTGGACAGATTGCTTTCTTCTCCACTTCCTTCGTTGCAAGGAATCCTTTTGCATAGATCACGTCATTTTCCTTCCATTCGGAAATCCCATCGATCAGATCTTCATCCTGGGTAAATAAGATCGGGCTGCTGTATTTTAAAGAAGTGCGCAGCAGCATGGTGTCTTCCTTTCTGTCACCTCTGACCACTGTCACAGCAACCATTGCCGTCCTTCCATACATTCCTGTTTTTATCTGAGGTGCAGTCCTGACTACCCCGAAAAGGCTCACGTAATTATGAATTGCCATATTCTTTCACTCTCCTTTCTCCAAAATAAAAAAAGTGGCAAAGCATCGCTGCCTTACCGCTAATATGGAAAAATTTTAGTAAAAAAATCAGATTTTGGGGATCATACGCACCCCCTGGACGTCAGCGATCCGGGATGAATAAAAACAGCCCGTATTGACCAGCCTTCCAGACGGTTCCATCAGAAACAGCTGACATCCGCACCTTCTTCTGAATGGATAAAAAACCGCCTCTTCATATACTTTTGCAGAAATATAATATACATCATCAGAAACAGGATAGGCTTCCTTTACAGAAAAAGTATTCCCGTATCTGTCCTGGACGTACTCCCCATAAAGCCTGAGTTCCGCATCCGCCTTTAAAAGACCTGCATACTTTTCATATGCCTTTGCAAAAAACATGGCATAAACTTCTCCGGAAGAGGTGCCCATCCTTACGGATGCGATCATGCTTCCATCTTTCGATATCTTTTCCTCTGTCTTAAGCACAACCCCTTCCATAGGTATCAGGTCCTTATCCGGCTCCTCCGGGGGGTCCTCTACAACCGGAACACTTCTGTCAGAGACCGGTCCGCCTATATTCTGGAATACCCCTGCATCATTTAAACATTCTGCTTCCCTGTCAGACAGCTTTACCCTGTTCATTAGATCATCCGCGGATAAAAAGAACCCTTCCCTGCGTTCCTGCAAGATGTTTTCGACAGTCTTTCCTGATACTCCTGTAGATTTCAGTCCAAGCCTGATACTGTCCCTTTCCACAAAGCAGTCTGCTTCTGATACGTTGATATCCGGATCCAGAAAAACGAGATCCTTACAGACAGCATCATATTTGATACTCCTCATCTTGTCCGGAAAATGACTGATATATGCAGACATATAGTTTAAGGGAAAACGGTATTTTAAATAGGCAGACCGGTATACAAACAAAGCCCGGTAAAATGCCTCTGCTTTTTCACAAGTACTGCTGAAAAAAGAAACCAGCTCCCTCATACTTTCAGGATGAGACTGCCTGATCTGTTTCTGTATTTCCATACCCTCGCATCCGCAGATAAAATTCAGGTGTCCCTTTGAGATCACGTTCTTAAAAACCTCCGGATCAATGGGGATACCGGGATCTTGTATGGAAGAGATACACTCCTTGAAGATACTCAGATACTCCTGTTCTTCAAGATCCATGCAGAATAAACCCATTTTTTCTGCCTCATCCCTGTCACACTGGATGCGGTCCCTGCATACCGGCACATAATCCCTGATGTCCGGGTATCCGATCACAATGGTATCCTTTGATATCCTGGAAACTGCATACTTTTCCCTGATCTTTTTATATAAGGAATCGGACAGTTCAGAGCGTATCATAAACCGCGGATGATGGATCCCGGCTACAAATGTCTCTTCTGAAAGTTTTGTCAGTATGTCATTACAGACAGGATCGATATCCGTGATGCCAAGTACATAGCTTACCAGCAGACCGGGATAAAACGGATCTGACGGATAATACTCTTCAGCAAGCCTTAGGATATCACAGACTGTCAGGAAATATCCTTCCGTATCTGTTTTCCGTAGCATTTCTATTTCGGCTTCAAGCCGGGTGTCATACAGGCTTGTCCATGTACATCCACCTGCTTTTAAACGCGCAATCCCGGTTTTGATTTCCTCCTCTGCGCTACGCCCCACAGTCCAGTCCTCCGGCTCATACCGGAAGCTGCACTGGTCTATGATATCCAGTACATCCGCAACTGTTCCGGGTATATATTTTATCCCATCTGTTTCCCGGATCTCACGGATACAGGGAAGGCTGTCACTTTCTGCAATCTGGCATAACGCTCTTCCTTTTTCATCAGTTTCAATATAAATATCCCCATAGACGGACAGTGCATCATATGCCTCACGGAACAATACCGTTACGTCCTCTTCCAGCATGGAGTTTTTTGTTTCAAGGAGGACTGTCAGTTTTTCCCTCTCCTTAATTCCGTTTTCGATTCCAGAAAGGATATCCTTTGCTTTTCTTTTCCTGCTCTCAATCTCTTTGACCTTTTTATTTAAAAAATCCAGCTGATAAGAATCAGAAGCCGGGACCTGTTTTAATGACATTCTGACAACGGCATCCTCTTCCTGCAGACGGTTGTATTCTCCAACAGCATCCTTCCAGGATTCCCCTCCCGCACTTGGAAGCCCCTTCATTTTTCTCTTAAGTTCCCTGATCTCCTTTTTGATCTCCTTATTCCGCATTAATATTTTATCAAAAAGGCCGTTTTTTTCATGGACGATGATCACATGTCCCTGGCCGATCATCTCCATTGTGACAACAGGATCGTCTTTTGCGAGCGTATCGGAAAGCAGATGGCAGATCTCCCTGTAGCCGGCCCGGTCTTTTACAAGAAATAAAAGCTCTCCCCTGACACCGGCAGCCTCTACCATCATCCTCACGCCGGCAGCCGGTTTGATCCCGGCAGCTTCACAGGATTCCATAAATGCAGGGACACATGCCATGGATGATCTTTCTGCAAAAACTGCCGCCACACACCCTTTCCCCGACGCCCGCATGATACGTGTCTTTAAATTCTTTTTATCCATAACTTTCCTCCTTTTCATCATATTAATACCGGACTTGAAAGTGTGTATTTTGTAACGAAAAAAAGGGAGGCCTGTCTAAGCCTCCCCCAAAAATATTAGTCTTCGCTCAGTTCCTCATATTGTTCTTTAATAAGATCGCCATCGTCAAGCACAGGAGCAGATTCTCCCACCATGGATTCATCATACATTTTGATAACGTTCGGATACTTACGGAGCAGTTCCTTATTGTTTTTAAGTTTCATGGTTGCCCTGGAAATGCAGTCCTTTACATACGGAACGTTGGTATGTGTTTTCTGGGCGATTTCTCTGTAGCTGGCTTTCAGCTTGGCCGGGTTATCTGGCTGCAGAAGAAGGATCATGATCTCCAGTTCTTCCTCTGTCAGGGATTCTTCCAGAATGTGGTTAAAGCTTTCTGTCTCTTCGTTTTTAAAGAAAATGTTTTCCGGGGAGGAGAGGGAAGATGACTGTTCAAATCCATTTTCGCTCAGTACCTCATAAGAAACCACATCTTTTTTGGAAAGCAGGTCGATACATTTTTTAATGGTAGGGATTCTGAGTCCTGTCAGTTTCTGCAGGGTTTCGATGCTGGAAGGGATATTCTTTTCCTGGCAGTAGTTCATTGCTGCGGAAACTTTCCTGATGCCATCTGCATAATATGAGGTTGTCTTATGAAAATTTCGGGAACAGTATTCTGTAACCACGTGTCTGATCCATGGAAGAACAAATGTTGTAAGAGATGATTTACTGCAGTCATAGTTGTCAATCTGCTCAAAGATCACACACCAGATCTCATCGATCACATCATCACGATGTAATGGATTTCTCATGATCGTCGGGTAAGTCTCCCACATAACACTGTATACATAGGAACGTCCAAAATAATACAGTTTTTCAAGCATGTCCTTCTTAAGCACATCATTCCCGTAGGTGCAGGCTATCTTATATGAGTTCATAATCTGCGCCAGCACCTCCTGACTGTAATTCTCATTTTTTTTGTACTCTTTTCTTTCTTCCATCTTGTAATCCTCTTTTTTCATGTTGAGTCTCCTTTCTGATTCAAAATATACAGGCGAAAGTCACCGGTCATTCAATGAACAGACTTTTTGTTACTATCGTCCGTTATAAAAAACCGAGGGATCATATATCCCATAATTCTGGTTTTTTTCAACCCTAATCACTTCTTTTAATGTTTCCTTATCGATCAGTACAAGTTCCCTGATCACTGCCAGCAGGGTAGGCATGGCTCCCTGAGGAATATTTATCCCCGTATTGATCCAGGAGTTCCATACCTCTATGTAATCCGTGCTGGCCTGGGTTACAACAAATTCTGCAAGCCTTAACATCAATCTATCCATATTTTTTACCATGAAAAATTTGAATTCGAATTCACTTTTTTTCATCTCCGCTAGGTGGCGGTACTGCTGTTACTCAACGATCTGGGCATCTGAAAGATCTATCCCTCCGTCTTCATCTGCAGCAGACTCCTCCTTTTCCACAATATCGATCGTCTTATAGAGGAAGTTTACCACATCCTCTTCACATTCTAAATACTGCAGTCTCTGCTTTTCATATTCTGAATATTCTGCATTAGATAATTCTATCACATCTTTGGCTCTTTTTTCCATCTCCGCGGCAGATACCAGCTTATATTTCTCGTTGACCGCCTCGATCAGGAAGACTTTTTTCAGGCTCTGTTCTGCTTCTTTGAAAGTATGTTTTTCCCCATCCTTATCTAATACTTTAAGTTCTTCTTCGATAAGGGAATCCGGGATGGAAACAAAAGTTGTTTTTTCCAAAACCCTGTCAAGCAGTTCGCCCATGGTCTTCTCTCTCCGCTGCGTACGGTTCTGCTGCTTATCTTTATTGATTGTGCCGCGTACCATATCGTCAAGAGAACTGTATTCCGTGTTTTTCTGCATATAGTCATCCGTGATTGGGTACTCTATGTTGTAAACGGCATTGACCTTGACATAAACCTCTTTATTTTTGTATTTTAAAAATTCTTCCACTTTTCCAAGGTCTGCAGAGTCCCCCGGCTTCATTCCGATCAGTTTTTCTTCTATATCGGAATCCAGGGTGCGGTTACCAATCCCTACAAGGTAATTCTTTTTTCTCTCAACGAATTTTCCTTTCTGGGATATTGTAAAATCCATGGAAACCGTACACTCTTCGCTGACCTTTTTTAACTCCCCTGCATTTTTCAGGAGTGTGTCGACGATCTCTTTCTCTGTATCGTCATAGTTTTTTTCTTCTACGACTTCCTCTACCTGCATCCCTTCTAGTACAGGCAGTGACACGTAACTTGAAATGTCACTTACCTGTGAAAAAAGGACCGGACTGGATGCGCTTGACACCTGAGGGGAGATTACCCTGTCCTGATAGGCACTAAACCCTGCCACACCAAGACAGCCTACTCCGAGCAGAAGAAATAATCCTGCAAAGAAATTCCTCATTGTATGCCCCTCCTCTTACTGGTTATTCTGGCGTTCCAGTTTTTTTGCGTTTTTCTCTGCTTTTTCAGTATCCTTGATCGTAACATATCTGCTTCCACTGTCCTGCTGGATCTCAAACAGCCTTCCACTCTTGCCTTTTAATTTCAAGGTCTTTCCGGAAGTGACTGCATTTGAAAGCAGGTTGGCACAATCTTCCGTATTTGTATTGATGGATAATTCACCATACAGATTGGAACATCCTGAATAACAGGAATCGCAATTGATCACGGATGCCGGTATGGAAGCTGCTTTTTCCAGACTGATACAATCTGCATAAGCAGAAGAGATATCTTCCACGCTCTCCGGGAACGCAGATGCCGTATAGATATTGCTGTCACCCAAAAAGGCTTCAGACATGTCCAGTACGGAATCCGGGATAACCGGTGCATCTACCAGGCTCGTACAGCCTTTAAAGATTGCATTGATGGAAGAAAGGGCATTTGTTTTTGTCATATCCGGGGCTTTTGTAAGTTTGATACAGTCCTCAAAAGCTCCATCAGCTTCCATGACACTTACCGGAAGCGGATCGGATTGTTCAAGACTTGTACAACCTGAAAAGCAGTCCGTAATGATCTTAAGTGATGAACACTGAAAAAAAGACGGTGTTTTTTTCAGGTTTTCACATCCCTGGAATGTCCCCCTTGCGCTTTCAATGCTTTTAGGAAGGGTTTCGCATCCTATCAGGGCTGTGTTTCCTTCAAACCAGTAGTCGACATTCGTTGGTGTGATCTCATCTTTAAAGATCACATAAGTGTAATCCTCGTCAGCCCATGGCGTATCGCCATTGGCAAAGTTCATAGTGTTTCCGGAACCTGTGAATTCCAGGTCCCCATTGTTATAGATAGTTGCAAGAACATTTTCCTTTGTCGGATAACCCACCTTGTATTGTACTACTTTTGAGCGGGTTATCGGAACAGTAACTGTAGTTGTGCTTCCATGATATTCAATCTTTGTGTCAAAACTGTCTCCATGGGCCGGTGCTTTTTTTTCATCAATATCAAACGACCTTGCGGAATAAACAGAACCGGTCTCTGTATAGACGGTCACATCAAACATGGACATCGACAGTTCCTGGGACGGGGCAGTTTCCCCGACAAACTCTGCCTGTATGCTTGAAACTCTTTCCTTGGAAACCTTGGTGTACCTGTAATAGTCTACCCCTTTCAGTACCCCTATGATAAGAGCCAGGACTGCAAATACCACGATAAGAAGCCTGTTGTTTTTCTTCATAAAAATCTCCTTTCCGCTTCCTGTAATACCAGGAAACCGGGCATCAGCCCGGTAACCCCTTCTTCTTTGATACTGCCATACAGATGATATCTTTATGAACCTTATCGACTGTTTCATCATGGTTGACATTGATCATGTCAAGCGCAGTCTCGTAATCCCCATAATCACCATCCAGATAAGTGATCGCTTTTCCAAGGAGACCGGACATGAGCGGATTATAGTCTTCATAGGAATCCTGCATCTGTACCAGTGTTTCTCTGACATCTCCTGTCCTTAAATAAACCTCGTTGATATTCACAGCATAGTTTTCATCAAATTCCTTATCCACTTTCTTATCGTCTTTTTTCCCTTTGCCCATAAACAGGATAACGATGGCGATAACGAACAGGAACAATGCACCTGCCAGAAAAATATAGGAAGTACTCATGTTATTTACCTCCGCTTCTTGTCATCGTCAAAATACCCGATCAGTTCGGAAAGAACAGAACGGAGTTCCTCTTCTGTTATCCTTCTGCTGATGTACTTACGGGCATAAACACCGTCTTCTTTTGTAAAGAATTTTACATCAGCCACTTCATCGTTTAATTTTGACAGGGACTTTGTATCCACTCTCTTTAATTTTTTGCATACATCCGCAAACGGAATGGGACCAAACACAACCTTGACAGCGAAATTTTCAGAATAAGAGCAGGAAACGATGTCATTGCGGGCTCCGTGGAGAATAGAGACATCCCCGTAAACCCCGTCTTCATTTAACATCTTTTCACACCGCTCAGGAGACATTTCTTCTCCTGCAATATCGGCGATCTTCTGAAGCTCTTCGATCTTCTTTAAATACTCTGCTTTTTCAGAGTCAAACAGATGGACTGCCTGGTCATGGACATCTTCCTTGAGCTTGTCTGTTTCCTGTGTCTTTTCAAGGAGCAGGTCTGACAGTTCCTTATTCTTTCTTCTGAGTTCGTTGTTCTCATTGTTCAGTGTTTTTTCCATGGAAGCCCTTGCTTTAGTCACTGAATTTAATCTTGACTTAAGCTTCGCAACTTCCCCGGAATCTTCCTTTGCTGCAGAACCCTGTCCGAGCCTTGCCTGGAGCCTTGCGATCTCACCGGTAAGGTTCTTCATGCTGAGTGCATACTTGGCTTTTTCTTCATCATTGATGGATTCCTGTTCGGCGATCGCGTTTTCACGTTCTGCCAGTTCTGCCTCCTTCTCCTGAAGTTTTGTCCGCTCCTCTTCCAGTTCTGCCTCCTGCTGGTTCTTTTCGTTAAGAAAGGCTTCCTTTTCCTTTTCAAAGGATTCCCTCTCCTCTTCGATCTGTGTTCTGGAAGATTCCAGTTCCTCTGTCTTTAACCGGATCTCTTCCAGCTGCTCATTCATGAGTGCCTGCATATTGGCAGAAACCTGTTCGCCGGAAACTGTTGATTTTTTCGCTGTCTCAAGGGAATTATGGATTGCTTCCTTTAACAGTTCGATTCCCTCTTTTGGTTCATCCGGAAGGTATTTATCCGGAGTCACATAAGAATACACATGGAGCATGCGTTTTTTTTCATTGTAAAAAGCTTCCAGTTCTTTATAAGTACTTGTGATGTTTGCAATCGCAATGTATGCAAGCTCCTGGTCATCGACTACATAGGCATAGTCCAGTTTAAGGTCTTCCGGGGCATTTTTGTCCATGGTCACCTTAAGACTGCCATCTCCCTCATTTCTTATAAAAGAAACGTCATTGCCTTTGGTAACGGGTTCTGTTCCCTCTGCCAGCTCATAAAAAGTTTTTTTACAATACTCCTGCTGGTCTTTTACAAAGGAATCTACGTAATCGGCGTTTTTTTCGTTCGATGATTCTTCTTCCAGAGGAGTAAATGTCTGCGTGGGATCATAAGTCTCTTCCTCCCTGGTCTTTACAAGGAAGTTCACGCAGCTGCCCTCGAACTGGGGGATCACCGCCTTACATACGGAATTGAATTCCCGGATATTGGTGACCAGCTCATCTACAGAATCAAACAACAGCCTTCTTCCCACGGAAATGTTCCCATTTCCCCCATAGATTTGGAATAGTGGATATCTTGTTTGTACTTCATTGTTGAACTGCTCACAGCTCTTTTCTTTGATTTGGTAGATATAAGTACGCTTTCCGGTAATGGCCACCGCACGTCCATTCGTAATGACGACGGATGTCTCGAAGTCCTTATCGTTGATCTGCATCTTATAGGAAATATAATTCTTATTTCCTTCTTCTCTGGTCTCAAAATCAGGGATCAGCTCTCTGAGTTTTCCATACAGCTCTTCCAGTATCTGTTTTTCCATCTTGCTTTTTTGCAGAAATAATATTCTGCCCTCCTTTCCAGTTTTTTATCCGCACCCTGACGGGTGCTGTCTGCTTTCTTAATATGGAAAAAAGGAAAAATTTTGTTTTTTCCCGAAATCGTTACGCCCCCTTCCTTTTTTTCTCATAATACCCTGTACCGGGGGATCACGATTCTGACACGAAAAAAAAGGACTCCTCGTGGGAATCCTTTGAAAAATATTAATTTTTTCTGCGTTTTTTTCCAAGCATCCTGTAAAAGACAGCTCCGATACCTGCAGCTCCGGCTGTCAGTCCGGCAATGATCCATCCTGTCACATTTGTGTTGTCTCCGGTCTTTACGGTTTCCTGTTCGATCGGTTCCACGTTTCCGGTTTCCGGAGTAGTCTCTTCTGTCGGGACAGGTGTTTCCACTATCTCTTCCGGAGCCTGTGTGGTCTCTGCGGTCTCAAGTACCTTTGCAAGCCGGTCTGCTTCCTCCATGCTGCCATCTGTACCGAGTACCGTATAAGTGATGTTGTAAGTGCCGGGGGTGTCAATGTCTACCTCGGAATCATCCCTGGTGACACTAGAAACATACTCCTCGTCAAAAGTAGTTTCATCTTTTGGGAGTTCCTTTCCGCAATCTGTTTCAATATCATCCATTCCATATACATGGTCTAAAAGATTGGCTTCCACCTTGCACTGGACGGTTTTGCTCCTCTCATTTCCATGGATGTCTTTAAAGGAATAAACAACATCATAGGTACCCGGTACAGTGATGTCCACATTCTGGATGTCAACCTTTAAGGTATCCGGCTCAATCATACTGGTATCTTCAATGTTATTTTTCAGATCCGGGAGGGATTCCCCCTCCTTTACCGTGATATCCGGCAGCTTGTCAAGCATTTCCGATATCTGCACATTTTCCTGTTTCACTTTTTTTTCATTCTGCATTGCCACGTAACCGCCTCCGCAGCAGACAACTGCTGCAGCGATCACGATCCCGGCGATCAGCTTCTTGTTCATATTAGCCTCCTTTTGTTATCTTATGTCAAGGGAAGAAACAAGGACTTCCGCATCCCTGTCATCTGACAGACTGCGTATCGTGCATTTATTGCCATTAACGGATAGCACCATGCATACCCCATAGGTTTTGTGCCGTACCATGTCGTTTTTTTTGACCGTTTTAGCCCGTCCGCTTTCCTTGAGCTGAAGCTCCCTGACGAAACGGGATACCGGTTTGCCTTTTTTGTTCCCTACATAAGTGATAAATAATCTTTCCTTTGCCCTTGTGACTGCAACATAGAACAGCCGCCTTTCCTCTTCCACCTCTTCCTGTGATATAGGGGTATCCGGGGAACCCGGCGGGATATATCCCTCGTTGCAGTCTATGATGTAAACGTTTTTCCATTCCAGTCCCTTGGAACGGTGCATGGTGCTCAGGCACACACCCTGGTCATTATTATTGTTTAAGTTCATGGATCGTTTCTTTATGTAGAGCAGCCATTCTTTCATGGTGTGGAACTTCTGTGAATCCCTCTGGTATATGGAAAGCATGTGCTTCATCTCGTCAAAGTCCTGCTGCAGGCTCTCTGCATACTCCCTGAGATATTTTTCATATCCAACGTCTTTTAACAGGTAGTCAAGAAACTGCCTTGGGCTTTTCTTCCCCATTTCCCGGATATCATAAAAGTATTTCCGAATTATTTTCCTTGCGTTGTCCCTTCTCCAGTCCGTATATTTCCGGCTGGCTGCTTCTAAAAGATCTGCTTCCTGTTCCCCTCCTGCCTCATGCAGGATCAGGCGCATATACCGGTTTGGGCGGTCCGCGATCCTTTTAAAATCCCCGGGTGCTGCAATCCCCCTTGACAACCGGTAATATGCTAAAATATCATACCAGATCCAGTGTTCATAAGAATCCGGGATAGCCTCTGTACAATAATACGGGATACCCTCTTCACTGAATTTTTCAGCAACCTGTTCTGCCTGACGATTGTTCCGGTAGAGAACAGCACTTTCATTAAAGGCATATCCGCAGCTTTTTACATCCCCGGAAACGTCCTTCATTTGATGAGCAGGGCTCTCCTCTCCGATCACGCGTATCTTCGCATCCCCGGTCTGACCGCTTAAAAACTGTTTTTCATAACGGTTCTTGTTGAATCCGATCAGCTTTCCTGCACATCCGATAATAGCCGGATAACTGCGGTAATTCGTACTGATACAAAATACATGAGCCTGCGGGAAATCTTTTGGGAAATTAAGCATGATCTCCGGTCTTGCTCCGCGGAAACGGTATATGCTCTGGTCATCATCACCGGCCACGCAGAGGTTCTTTTTCTCTCCTGCCAGCAGGTATACAAGGTCACGCTGCAGGTAATTAACATCCTGGTACTCATCTACCTGAATGTAATCCCATCGCTCTCTTAACTGCCTGAGCACTTGCGGGTTCCCGGTCATCAGTTCATATGCCTTTACCAGCATGTCATCAAAATCAATGTACCCAGTCCTTTCCTTCATCCTGCGGTATTCATCTGACATAAAAAGGAAGTCTTTTCTGGAGATCCCTTTTATATCCTTTGGATTTACTTCTGAAGGGGACATACGGTTGTTCATGGCCGCACTGTAGAGCATCTGGAAGTTTCCGGCTGCCTTTGCCGGGTCACATACACTCTGGCATTTCCTTGCCGTTTCCAGTAAAAATTTCCACTGGTCTGAGGTCTTGATGATATTCTCCGCGGACAGGCCGCCATAAGTCATCAGGATTTTAAGGCACAGGGCATGTATGGTGGAAAATGTGATCCCGTTGGGTTCACCAAACTTCTTTTTAAATTTTACGGACATCTCCTGTGCGGCAGCTTTTGTAAATGTGATCATTAAGATCTTTTCCGGCGGGATACCCACCTCAAGCATGTGGTTGATCCTCCGCAGCAGCGTGGTCGTCTTTCCACTTCCCGGACAGCTGATCAAAATGACCGGTCCCTCCAGCTGAGCGATGGCTTTTTCCTGTTCTATGTTTTTCTTCATTTTTCTCTCCTTTTTTTTGTAACTTAACAGGATTATGGAAAATTTTTCCCTGACACGAAAAAAGCCGAAGGCAGATCGACCTTCGGCGCCTGTCCAAAGGAGCCCGGCTCCCTGCCCCCGCAGGGCAGGAAAGCTTATTTCTTCTTGAAGAATTTCATGTAGATCAGGGCACCTACCGCACCGATACCAACGATCAGGGCTGCAACACTGGCAATGATATTGAATCCATTCTCATCACCTGTTTTTACGGAACTTGTCGGGGTGTCATCACCCTTCTTGGATGCACTCTGTACATCGGTTCCTGATGCTGTGGAGCTTGTGGATGTTCCATCGTTCTGGTCAGTGGAAGATGTGATGCCTGCGGCTGCATTCAGCTTGTCTAACAGTCCTTTTGCATCAGACAGATACTGCTTAACCTGGTCTTCAGAGGTGGCACTCTGGATCTTGTTTGTATAAGCGGAAATAACCTTCTGTACACTCTCTGTGTTCAGGGTAGTGTAGTTCTTCAGCTCGTTGATGGCATCCTCTTTTACTTTGTCAAGGGAAGATGAGTTCTCCTTTAACAGGGAAACGGATTTCTCTGCCTGGTCATAGATCTGTTTCATCGCATCCTCACTTGAAGTCTTATCGATGTTTTCTTTTGCCTTTGTGATGGTGTCGTTGATCTTTGTCTTTGTGGTATCATCCAGTGTAGAGGAGGCATCCGGTGCCAGGGCATCCAGTTTCTCCTTATAGGAGGCATGGAGGTCATTGACATAAGTTTCCTTAAAGCTTGCTACCGCAGTGTTGTAAATGGAAACCGCATCCTCGGATGTGGATGCATCCATGATGTCAGTCTTGGCCTGGCTGATGATATTAAGGGCTTCGGAACTTAAGGACTTTCCGTCTGCCAGTGAAGTCAGTTTTTCGATCAGCTGTGCCTTCTTTGTGGCAAGGGCCTTGTTTTTGCTGTATTCCACGGTTGTATTCTTGATATCATTCTTTGCCTTTGTAAGGATCTCATTCATCTGTTCTTCTGACGTGGCATTGGAGATATCTGCCTTTGCAGAATCAACGATCTTGGATAAGGTAGTCTTTAACTCGGAATCAGTAACGTTCTTGACCAGGTTATCCAGTTTTGCCTGATAGGTTTTCTTTTTCTTCTCAAGCTTTTCTGCATCGCTGGCTTCTTTCTTGACTTTCTCCACCTTACCGGCGGCACCTTCAACGATCTTATTGACTTCCTCAACAGTCTTGGCATCTTTGAGGCTTTCTTTTGCTTTTGCTACGATCTCCTCTGCTTTTGCTTTGACGGTCTTATCCGTGATCCCTTCCACCAGTTTGTCAAGGCTTGCTTCTGCTTCTTTCTTTGCTGCGGAAACTTCATCTGTTGCTTTCAGTTTGCCAAGTTCTGTCATGGCATTCTCATATACCTTATATGTGTTCAGACGGGAAACGTCTTTCATGGATGATACCGCTTCATCAAAGATCTTCTGGGCATCCTCTGCCTTATCTTCTTTTGCGTCGGCAAGGACATCCTTCATATCATCCACCAGCACATCCTTAAAGTCTGCATCACTTAAGGATACATACTCCACAGCGGCCTCCATAAGGGTGCATGCATCGGCATATTCTGCTGCGGAGGCTTTTTCTGCCATATATGCTAACAGATCCGGATCATCCTTGTTAAGGGAGATCCCCCTCAAGCTGCTGATGGTATCCGAAACGGAAGATTTTGACTTTTCGTCAAGGGCGGACTTCATGTTTGCAAGGATCTCCTTGGAAACCGTCTTTATGGACTGGATGGTCTTAGCAGAATCAGCTGCATCGATCTGCTCCTTTGCCATGGCTACGACCTCATCCGGGAGCTGGCTTTCCGCCTGGATCGCATCCCTTGCTTCGTCAATGTTTTTCTTTGCATTTTCTTTTAAGGTATCAAGAACCCCGTCTTTCTGGTCGATCACGTTCTGGATGTCCTCTTTTGCGGAATCCAGTTCGTCATTGATCTTTTCAATACTGTCAGCCTGGCCGATGGCTTCCATAGCAGAATCATAGATCTCCTGTGCTACTGCCTTTAATTCATCGGTCTCAAATTTCGCACCATCAAAGAATTCCTTTAATGCTTCTTTTGCAGCTGTCCTCTGGCTTTCTATGGTTTCCTGTGCGAGAAGGCTTTCCAGTGTGGCAGAAGCTTCCGCAGAAAGGACCTCGATATCCTCGGTAGAGGAAGCGTTTGTGATCTTTTCCTTTACTTCTGCAAGGTATTTTTCTGCAGCTTCTTTTCTTTCACCGGTCAGGGAACTGATGTCGATAGCTTCGATCTCTTTGATGGCATCTTCAGTGGCTTCCTTCAGTGCCTCGTCTGTATCTCCGCTGTTATCTCCACTATTATCACCGGAATTGCCTCCATTGTTATCCCCGTTGTTGTCTCCGTTGTTGTCTCCGCTGTTGTCCCCATCGGAGCCGTTATTATCTCCGCTGTTGTCGCCATCGGAACCATCGACGTCTCCCTCTGCTTTCTGGAGATAATCTTTAGCCGCATCGAAAATGGAATCAATACTGTCAAGATCAGTGATCTTTTTGATCTCCTCCTCGGATAAGGACAGATCTCCCAGCTTATCCTGGACATATCCTTTGACACCGGCGATCACATCAGTTTCCCCGTATACGGAAACAAAGGCACCGGTGATCTCCTTTACCTTATCCAAGGATGGTTTGATCACATGGGAGTCATCCCCGTCAATCCCCTGGTCACTGTAAGAGGACAGTACAAAGGAAAGGAAATCCGAAACAGTGGCAAAATTATCTTCCGGGGAAATACTCTCAAAGAAGCTCTTTAAGATGGAAACATCCTCTTTGGACATGGCACTGCCTCCGGCGGATACCTTCTGTTCCAGGGTTTCTACCACTTCGGTCAGTTTTGCCGCATACTTTGTCTCTTCTGTGGCTGATCCATCAGAACCGGATTCCTCTGTCCCGTCCGCTCCTGCAGCCGCAGCTTCTGCCTCCCTCATGATTGCTTCGAGTTCTGCGTCGCTGGTGTCCTCTACGGCACTCTCCTGGGCCGGTATTTCTGATGCACTGACTGCTGTACCGGGAGCGGCTACACAGAGACTCATGCCGAGAAGAAGAGCATTTACATATCTTTTCTTCATAACCATTATGCAGGATTTTGTTTGCATCCGCACAAACAGACATTATCCTGCCCTCCTTTTTTTATATTTTTATTGCGGATCCTCTGCGCTGGTCATGCGCAAAGCTAAAATGACAAAAAAAGAAAAAAAAGAAAAGGCCAGTGTAAAAACACTGGCCAAAGCCATCATGCCGCCTGGCAGTACGCCTGACGGTATGCTTTTATCAGATTTTCAGAAAAAACCACACCGGAGCCGGTATATTTATCCCAAAAACCTTTTAGGGAATAACGGATACCGTTTACCTTTCTTTCCAGGATAGAGTTGTAAAATTCCTGTATCACATCCTCGATCTGCCACTGGTCAAGGAGATTCCTTGCCGGCTTATATCCAAGCCCTGCTTCTCCTCCCGGAAGATAACCCTCCGCGGTAAGGGATACCATTACCTGCTCAAAGAACGGATCTTTTGCATATTCCTGATCCATCCTTTCCACGAGCCGCATCCACTTTTCATAGTTTTCATCATCCGCGGACATATGCCTTACAGGGTTCATATACCCCTTAACGATACCCTGTAAGATTGTTGCTGCCTGAATTCTGCTTTTTTCATCCATGATGACCTTTCTCCTTTCGTATTATAAGTTTCAAAAAGAAATATGAATATCAAAATGGAAAATAAAAAAAGCAGGACAAAAGTCCTGCATGTTTGCAGAAGTCCTGCCTCTCAAAGGAGGATGGCGAACAATACATAGATCGCCATAAAACCTCCTCCAATGACTGCTGAACAAGCCACGGTTTTTGCAAGCTCCGGCAGCAAGGCTTCTCCTTCCGGTACATCTAAGATATCCCTGAGTTCTTCTTTCATTTCTTCAAACATAATTTTTTCTCCTTTCGCGTTTCAAATTACAAAGAAAGTGAAAAAAAACAGGAGGAAATGAAAAATCATGGTTCGATTTTGACTGCCTGTACCACATATCTGGTTGCTTCGTTGCCCGTACAGGTACTTAAGGTGATGACCTTGTCCTTTACATCAAATTCCAGTCTTGTAAGCCCCAGGGTGTCCTTTGCCTGCATCTTTTCGGCATATTCGACCAGTCCCTTGCCGGGCCCTTTGATCAGGGTATACGTATCGGAACCCACTTCTGCCGTATAACAGGAAAAGATCTCATACTTGCATACCTCATCCGGAGTCAGTATCCAGATGTATTTGCTTTTCTGGATGGTCTCCGGCTGCTTGAACTGTTTCAGCTGTCCGAACATGGAACCATTTTTCATGTTATGTCCATAAATGATGGTATTGCTGTCTCCCAGGTTCCTTTTGTTCTGACAGTCAGTAAAAATAGTCCCTGCAAAATTATCCTGCTTCTCAAAAGTCCGGTGCAGATAGAAATCATTATCCTTGTAATGCACCATCGGGTAGCTGATATCCGGAAGTGCTTCCACATACAGCCAGCCGACAAAATCCGGATTGATCTGCGCCAGTTTTTTACAGTCGACCTCTATGGGAGCAGTCCAGACCTTTTTCTTTGTTTCTTTGTCCACCCATGTTTCGTCTTTCACATCTGCCTTTTTTTCCGTCACTACCATGTCGGATATCTTTGCATACTCATCCGTTCCAGCCTTATATTCACTGAATATCTTATACAGGTTCCCCCCTGCATAGGCACATACTCCGATCGCCACCACAAGGATCAGGATAGTGATGAAGTTTCCCAGAAAGGCAAAGTGGTTTTTCTTCTCTTTGATTTTCAGCTGTGACATATAATCTCCTTTCTCCCGCCGGAGTTTGGATCCCCGTCAGGGTTGTCGGGGATAATGTGAGAAAAAAGTGAATTCGAATTCACTTTTTTTCAAAAAAAAGAGAAGCTTACGCTCCTCTTTTTCTTATTTGATAAACAGGCTCACTCCACATTTTCCCAAAAAGTCTGAAAACGAGATC
>OLNG01000769.1_pt1 | contig 22226 bp, 27 predicted proteins | sample 1643091 | NCBI WGS metagenome assembly OLNG01 (sample SAMEA3136661, study PRJEB25190) | human gut metagenome | biome: human gut; feature: human-associated habitat; material: faeces | place: Austria | collected 2013 | reverse complement strand
GTTTTGTATAATGAAACTGATATCAGAGACGTAATAGCACAGATGCCGGAGCTTGTGTTTTATGAGTATTATTACAAATTTAAATCAATCTATGATAAGCAAGAACCAAATTCGGACTCCGGATTTGAACCTAAAAAAAATCCTGTCTACAAATGGATCATAGGTATATCTAACTCTGAAGCAGATGGAGTTAGGCTTTATAATTACGAAGGTACGGTTGAACAGATTAAAAATCGATTAATAAGTTTGATCAAAGAAGATAGGGAAAATGATAAAAGTGGATGGGATTATGGCAGTGAAAACGAGAATGAAATCTCCGATGAATCAGACAGTGATAAAAAAGTATTTTCTGGCTTTGGTTGTTATTCTGAATATCATATCAATTATACAGCAGAAATGCTGACGGAGATTGAAAAGTTAAGCGACTGATTGAGAGGCATGTATTTACATGGATAAGATAGAAAGGAAAAGATATGGATTATAAATATACGGCATATGATCGGATTATTCACATTACAGAAAAATTACCAAAAGATAAGATTTCAGGATTCTCTGGATGATAATTATCATGAATTTGATCGTCAAAAATTACTTACATTGTATGACGCAATTGGTATACCAGAAAATATGCAGGCTGCGATATAGGGTAAGTTCACAAAAAAGAAAGGGCATCCGTATGGATGTCCTTTTTTTTGTATAATAAGAAAATTCCCCCGGAAGATTGGAGAAGTCCGGGGGATTTATATTAACTGCGCAAATGGCAGTTTCCTAGAAAACGAAAAATTTGCGGGGATTCGTTTTCCGTTTATTAATATGTTTTTTTCTTTCTTACAAAAATTCTTATTTTTCTTAATTTGCCATAATATACATGCGGACGGAACTTGAAACAGGATTTCTAAAAAAATCTACATATTAAGAAAAGTTGGAGTTCCGACTGCGATGTCAGCTGGGAGACAATATAAAAGAAGAAAGAAAAGAGGTAAAACAAATGGCAAAGAAAAATTAAGTAAGATTGCGGCATTAAGTTTAGCAGCAGCAATGGTCTTAACAACTAAGTTTTTCTTATAAAAATGTTTCTCTTTTAAAAAATGATATATATATGAAATATCCGTTTTAGGAAGGAGGGCAGTTTTATAAGAAAAACAAGGATTCTCCTACCCTCTAAATGAAATGTAGGTATCCTGATAGGTCGATGTGATCCATAACTTCACAAAAAGTGTATACCGGATCAGAAATATCAATTAATTTTTCGATTTCTAATGGTAATTTCAGTTGACGAGCTGTATAATTATTATTGGTATTTTGGTTTAGTAGCATAAATACATTATACCAAAAAATCGCTCAGACCACACACGGTCTGGGCGATTTTTCTGTTAGGAGAGTTTTTTTACAGCCCCCTAAAAAAGAAAGGATGATTTTTAAACTTTTTAATAGAAACTTCCCTTATAACCCTCGGCAAGGACGGTATTGCTCCAGGAACCATCCTGGTTTCCAAAAACAGGCTGCACTCTGTAATATTCATCATTTTTAGCTTCAATACAGAGCATTCCATTACCGCCAACAGTGTAGTTATAATAATTGTTTGTGGTGTAGTATACAACTCTGTCCTTTGTAAAATCACCGCTTCCATTATATTCGATACGATAGCCTGTAGCACCTTCTACACGATCCCATGATAATTTCATCGAATGTTTTGTCTTGCTGGCATAGTTATCAATCTTTAATTTAAGTGGATCATGTTTCTTTGTTCCAAATGGGCTTGTAGTATCTTCATACCCTTTGGTGTAAATTGTGCTGCACCATGTGCCTTCTTTACCATCAAAGACAGGTTTTACTCTCACATACATATCACCTGTGATAATGGCTTTGTCATAAGTCTTTTTATTACTAGCACTGTCAGTGCCTTCCGCATAATAGATAGGGCTGTATCCTGAAACATAACCTTCTACATTTTCTTCTTCAACGATGTTCTTAAAGAGCATATCAGAACTTACCTGGATTTTGTAGCCAGTAGCATTTTCTACTTTTTTCCAAGTGATATCTAATGATCTGCTACCTGCACCAACTCTATAAGAGCTGATCTTTGCTTCTACGCTCTGTTTAACAGTAGAGTTGTTCCACTTATCAAACTCGTCTTTCCATTTAGACCAGTCTGTGTTTCCACCCCAGGAAGAACCACTTCCCCATGAGCCCCAGGAAGAACCACTTCCCCATGAGCCCCAGGAACTAGCTGCTTTGTTTGAAGTGCCAAATGTGCTTGCGTTTACATTTACGGCTCCCATGCTGCATAAAGAGGATGCAGCCATAACGGAAGCTAAAGCCCCTACAATAATCTTCTGCTTTTTCATGATTATTTTCCTTTCTCTGCCGCTTTTCGGCAGTGTATCATAGGATACCGGGTAATACGTTAGGGATGCTCGGCTATGTTACGGTATCCGACATGGTAAGATGAATTTTTTTGTCCGAGCTTTGTATAATATGATTGTGTTATCCGATTTCGATTTCGCAGGATTTTCATGAGAAAAACACGGAATAGAAACAAAAGTTACTTTAAGAAAAGAATCCGATTCTTTTTGACTGCGAAGAATATTACACATATATATATGCGTTTCTATCTTCGCAAGTATATCTGCGAATGTTAATCGCACCTATAGGTGCGATTAAGAAACCGCAAAAAAAGACCATCTCTGTATAGAGATGATCCTTCTTTGTTTAACAAGCGGCTGTAAACGGTACGACATTTCCATGAGAATCTATGATAAGATCATTTTCCGCATTTTTTCCACGGATATTTTTACCAAAAATCTTCTGTAAATAATAAACAGTTCAATATTTCCTTACAATTTCCCTTAGTGGACATGTCATAGACAGTAAATTTATTGTTTCCTTTGTACTGCATCGTATTTTCTCCTTTTGTTTTCTTGTCGGTTATTGTCTCATATTTAGATTGTTTTAATCCCCAGCCGGTCTCTCGCGAAGGCTGATTGCCGAGCAAAACCCGGCGGTGCTTACTTCTTGGCAGTAGGAGATACCGATATCTCCGCTCCCTACTGCCGCTAGGTTAACTATACAATTCATCTCACTACCTACATTTCATTTAGAGGTTAGGAGAATCCTTGTTTTTTTATAAAACTGCCCTCCTTCCTAAAACAGATATTTCATATATATCATTTTTTAGAAGAGGAGCATTTTTATAAGAAAAATTTAGTTGTTAAGCCTGTTTTTACTCCTTCTTTTTTGTTTTTTCCAGTAACATTTTTATTAATGTAGTATAAATATCCATTTTTTCTCCTTTTAGATCGTCTGTATGACTCTGCCAGACTGTATGATAAATTGTGTATGATTGTTATCCGGATAAATATCCAGTTGCGAATCATCTGCAAGATAAGCTGCCATTGCTTCAAAAGCTTCTAACATGATAGTCTTCCAGCTATAGCAGGTATCTAAGTCACTGATAAAAAGAATTTTATTTCCATCTCTGTTAAGGTTCGTATATCCACCATCACAGGAAGAAAAACAGATCTTTATCAGATCTTCTGATTTATCTGTTCCAACGCTTCTTTTCTTATGTTTTTCTAATCCAAAATCAGCATTTGCTGTATGGATGTATTCCTGCATTGCTTTTACAGCGGCAGCTTCGTCTAAAAAAGTAAGTTCGAGATTTACCGTAAAACATGCTCCCATATTAGTTCTCCTTATTATTTTTGTATCTTCCTTTTTATTAGTTCTTATCTATATTTCTTATAAACGGCTAATAGGGACTTATTTTACAGTCCCTTTTTTGTATGAAGTCTCCACACCTATGCGGTGCAGTCGCTCTTATGGGCGTGTTACTCTGCTATTACTGATAAAAATAATTTCTGAAAGCATTTTGGACATACTGGACTGAAAAAGTTAGTTCGAATATTAAAGTTTTTGCCTCCATATATACATATTAATAATGCAATATTTTTAGATAATAGGAGGAATTATAGATGATAAAAAACATGGATAACATTGATGCACTTATTGCTGCATATGATTACAAAAAATAACGAAAAGCTGGTTTTAGTCTCATGAAAAAATCCCCTGAATTATATGGGGAATTGTTAGAACTAATTGCAAAAAATTATCTTACGGAAAGGAGGACCATCCGAAGATGGTGGCGAATTTCTCTCCAGTCTAAGAAGGGATTTCTCGCTTAATTTTAATAACTAATTTTTCTTATAAAAGCAAGGACTATGAATTGTAGAGTTAACCTAGCGTTAGTAGTGGGCCGAGGGAAAACGGTATACCCTATTGACAAGATGTAAGCACCGTCGGTTTTTGCTCGGCAATCAGCCTTCGCAAGGATACCGGATGGGGATTAAAATAATGAAATCACTAACAGAAAAACAAGAAAATTGCCGTTATTCATTTCCATATCAAGGAAAAAATATGGATCAAGTCTATTGTAAGTTGAAAAATGATAAAGAAACACATTATGTAACACCGGAACAATGTGAAAATTGTGAGCAGTTTAAACATCGGTATATTCAGTTTCCTCTCACGATTGATGGAATTGAGGTTGAATCAATTGAAACTAGAGGGACTTGCATAGGAAGTCCCGTTCGAGTTATGCCATGTGCTGAAAAATATAAAGGGAAAACATTTTTAGGATTATATTTAGGAGAATTGCCCTGGTGTATTCATGTTTCTCACAATGAGGAAGATAATAAACTTCACGTTGATACTGCTAATAATCCAGCAATTTATGTTTTTGAATTGCAGAAAATCATCTATGGTTTCGAAAGCTATTGGAACATAATTGAAAACCCAAAGCAATTTGTTGATATTACGCAGGAAATGATAGAGTCGCAATGGTATGTTCGGCTTCTAAAAGAAATTTTTGAAAAAAAATAAAAAAAAACGTTGAGATTAAAATGAGAAGTCCCCAAATGGGCTTCTTTTTTTGTCCTAAATTTATTTTATGGATAGAAGAACGTATGTATGGTATAATAGATTGATAAGAAATATATTATTTGTATTTAGAGGGAGCGGAGATGTGGATAAGATATACGCAGCAATAGATTTAAAATCTTTTTATGCATCCGTTGAATGTGTCGAGAGAGGATTAGATCCTTTAACAACAAATTTAGTAGTAGCAGACAAAAGCCGGACGGAAAAGACTATATGTCTGGCTGTATCACCGTCTCTAAAATCTTATGGAATCTCTGGACGACCTCGACTATTTGAAGTTATACAACAAGTAAAAAAAATAAATGCACAGCGGATAAAGAGCGCCCCTGGACATAAATTTATCGGGCAGTCTTTTTATAATGAGAAATTATCTGATCCAGCTGTTGCACTTGGCTATATTACCGCTCCCCCTCGAATGAGATTGTATATGGAATACAGTACAAGGATCTATAAGATATATCTTCAATATTTTGCACCAGAGGACATCCATGTATATTCCATTGATGAAGTTTTTATTGATCTTTCAGGATATTTAAAGACATATGAGATGGAAGCAAAACAGCTGGTTTCAAAAGTGATAACAGAAATATTAAAACAAACTGGAATAACAGCAGCAGCCGGGATTGGAACAAATCTGTATCTTGCGAAAGTGGCAATGGATATTATGGCAAAGCATGTGCCGGCAGACGAAAATGGTGTTCGAATAGCTCATCTTAATGAAATGACGTACCGAAGACAGCTATGGAATCATATGCCGATTACCGATTTCTGGCGGATAGGACAAGGATATGCTAAAAAACTTGCTGTATATCAAATTTACACGATGGGAGATATTGCACGATGTTCCATTGGAAAAGAAAACGAATACTACAATGAAGAATTATTATATAAATTGTTTGGAATTAATGCAGAGTTACTGATTGATCACGCATGGGGTTATGAACCATGTACGATAGCAGATATAAAAAATTATAAACCAGAGGAAAAAAGTATTGGTTCCGGACAAGTATTAAGTTGTGCCTATTCAACGGACAAAGCAAAGATTGTTGTATTAGAAATGGCTGAACAGATATCTTATGACCTCTTTGAAAAAGGTCTGACAGCAAAGCAAGTCATATTAACAGTAGGATATGATAGGGAAAGTTTCATGCAAACAGATTATAAGGGTGAAATTAAAACGGATCATTACGGACGAAAAGTCCCGAAACATGCCCATGGGACTGAAAACTTTCCGAATGCAACCGCTTCGTTAAAAATTATATCTGATAGTGTGGCAAAACTGTATGACCGGATTATTGATAAAAAATTACTTGTTCGGCGGATTACCTTATCTGTAGGAAAGGTGCAGCCAAAAGAAGATGTTGAGTATCAACAATTAGATTTGTTTACAGATTATGAGACACTAAGAAAAGAACAGGAAAAAGAGAAAAATCTACAGGAATCCCTATTAAGTATTAAGAAAAAGTACGGAAAAAATGCAATTTTGCGGGGAATTAGTTATGAGGAAGGTGCTACAACTATAGAGCGAAATGAGCAAATAGGAGGACATAAAGCATAATGGGAAAATATGATGATATTATTAATCTTCCACATCATGTGTCAAAGAAACATCCGCAAATGTCATTACACGATAGAGCAGCCCAATTTGCTCCGTTTGCTGCATTGACAGGATATGATGAGGAAGTAAGGGAAGTCTCCCGAATCACAGACCAGTTTCATCCACTTGAAAGTAAGAAAAAAGAGGAAATTAATCAGAAGTTGTGCGTATTACAAAAAATACAGTATAAGCACCCATTAATCAGCATTTATTATTTCGTACCTGATAAAAGGAAAGTAGGCGGAAGCTATACCGAGATGTATGGGCGATTGAAAAATATAGACTTAATAGAGAAATGCCTTAATATGAAAAATGGAGAGAAGATTCCAATGAAGTATGTAATGGACTTACAAGGAGATGAGTTTGCTGATATTACTTTTTGATTTTTCGTACAAAAATTCTTATATATGAAGGTTTTGATATATTACAAGAGAGGGAGAATAAAAACATGAATGTAGATCCAAAACAGATTGAAAGTTTAATTAATACCTTTTGTGAAATGAATGATGAGTTTAGAGAAAAAGCTGTAGCTGCAGTTAACAAAGTTTTTTTAGATTATGTCACCTCAATGGCTTGTATGAAGAAAGGAATTCTTGTTACAAAAGAAAATCAAGCGAATGTTATTTCAGAGATTACAAAACTCTTAGAGACGGTTACTGCAATGACTGAAACTCAGCAGGCAACTACTGCTATATTTATAGAACATTTAGAACCTGGAAGTTTTACAGAGGAAAGCAATCTTGAGATTAAAATTAATCAGAAGAAGATTACATTAAATCAATTTATCAAAAGAGTTCTTCCAAATGCAGATATAAAAGAAGCAAAAAAATGTACAAAGAACTCAATATGGACAAGAGGTGATTTTTATATACGATGCACTAGAAGTATCTCAATATATTATTGACTATTGCAGAGAAAAAAAATACTATATGAGCAACCTGAAATTACAAAAAGTTTTGTATTATGTACAAGCTGAATTTCTTGTCACAACAAATAATCCATGTTTTAAGGATAAGATAGAAGCATGGATGTTTGGTCCAGTAGTAGAATCTGTTTATCGAAATTACAGAGTATATGCCGGAGGAAATATAGCTGTTGGTAATTCAAAGCAGAGGCATCATATAAAGAGGCAAGATATGAAACTTATACAGGGTATTGTAGATGAATGTGACCAATACTCAAATTCATCTCTTATGCAGATTATTTTTAAACAGTCCCCATATAGGAATGTTTATCAAAAATATTTTCATAATACGATACCAAATAATGCACTAAAAGATTTTTTTGAGAAGGAATAAAAATGAATAAACTAAGAAAAGTAACATTAAGTTTTATATTAAGTTTACTGCTTATTACAGGGGTGATGCCTACCGGTACAACATATTCGCCTGTTGTCTCTGTTGAAGCGGTTGTATCAAAGAAACAGACAGCGAAGTTTGTCAAGGCTGTGGATGGAGATACCGCTAAATTATCCGTGAAAGGAAGAACTTATACTTTCCGATTCCTTGCAATAGATACACCAGAAACCGTTAAACCAAACACGCCTGTTGCTTTCATGGGAAAAAGAGCATCTGACTATACAAAGTCAGAATTAAAAAAGGCGAAAAAAATCCAAATACAATACGATGGCAACAAAACGGATAAATACGGAAGAAGACTTGCGTGGATATGGGTAGACGGAAAATTACTGCAGGATAAATTAGTGAGAAAAGGGTATGCTCGTGTATATTACATATATGGAAAATATAGATATACTGACATCTTAAAAACCTCAGAAAGAAAGGCAAAAAAGAAAAAACTCGGTATCTGGAAGAACTATAGCGCTGCTTTTCCTGACAGTTCATCATCCAAGAATACTACAACACCAACGAAAGAATCAAATAATTATGTCTGGGTATCTAGGAACGGTAGCAAATATCACTCTTATACCGGTTGCAGCGGTATGAAAAATCCGAGCAAAATAAAGAAGGCAGATGCTGTGTCAAAAGGTTACACTGCTTGTAAAAAATGTTATTAGTTTTCATCAAGTCTCCATATCTTAATATATGGAGACTTTTTGTAATTTATCATTCATATTTGGTTTTTTCCTGCAAATCGTAAAGGTAAATTATATTTTGCTGTAAAAAATATTATCTTTTCAAACAGTTAATTTATAATGGAAAATTATCTTTCGATAAAAAGACACAAAAAAATCAAATCTTTTTTATTTTTTACACATATTAATGATGATGAAAATTTTATAAAAACGAGTGGGCTTATAAAACATAATGCTATAACTAAAAGGAGGTAATCTTACATATGATCTACATGTACTTGTTAATAAAATAATTAACAAATAAATCGGAAAAACAATCTCATTTTTTTAAATTGAGAGAAAGTAAACATAGCAAATGGAGTGATACACATATGATTAATAAAAATTTAGATACCAAAAAAAATAGAAATATATTTGGTTTAGGGTCAGTTCCTGTATCCGTAGCGGCTAAAGTATATGGTAAAGATGCTACATGGATTAGAGCTGGTATTATAGATGGTTGGTTACCTATAGGAGTGGCGACAAGAGATGGTAAACAGGTAACTACAGTTGACGAAATCAATAGTAAGTATGGACGTATTAATTTTTATATTTCACCCAAAAAATTATATGAGGAAACAGGTTACATATGGAAAGGGGAAAAGATAGCATATATTAAACAAGAGGAAAATTAATAAAAAAAATAAATTAACAGCGCATAGTTTATGAGATTATCAGACAAAACGAAAGTATGGTGGATTTTCTTAAAAATATTTCTTAAAAAAGTTGAGTGCAAATAAGTAAAGACTTAATTGCAGTTGAAAGTGGTTTGTTCATATATTATTCCTACATAACATATAAAATAACCGCATAAATAAAGGGTTAGCTGTTTCCGTAGAAGAAGCCGCAAAAGCAGGTAGATTCTAAGAAAAACTCTTTATTTATGCGGGTTTTGGGACTTCCATTTTATGTGGAAGTCCCTTTTTTGTTTTCTTGTGAACTTCCTAAAACAACCCTATGTACACATCACGTACACATAAAATAAAAATGTGTACTTGGAACACCTGCCTCATAAAGAATTGTTGCATGAGTATGTCGTAAACTGTGAAAGTCCCATTCTTCACTGATAAGAGTACAGTTTTTTGCTTTGTCGCTGCCTGAGCCTCTGCCTTTGTTCGGTATCCGCTACCGGTTTTCCATTTTCTTGTCCCATCCACACTGACCAGTTGAAAATAATACTGCGAGGTCTTCCCTCGTTTTCGTGTGCCAACTTTTCCCATGAAAATCATCCTTTCGAAAAAAGGGTATAAAAAATACACCCTATGCAAAATGCAGGATGCGTGGTATAATCCATTCATCTATAATGTCAGCGCTATTGGCTTCAATCATTCGAATCAATTTCCTCAATATTTTATTAGGAATCTTAGAATTATTATTTGAAAGAATAACTTTTCCGGCACTGGTAATCCAAAGTTTCGTTGCCATAGATGTTGCTCTTCCTTGCGATATATGAACATGAATTGATTCTAATGGGTCACTTTCATTTGACCAAAAATAAATACTATACGGTCCAATTCTAAGAAGTTGCGGTATTTAAAATCCCTTCTTCTTGAGAAAATTCAATAATAAGATGTGCATTATTACGAATTAGCTGTTTAAAATAGGGCATTTCTGTTTCAGAATATCCTTTAATATCCTCCCATTTATAATCAGGTAACCAGCAAGTTGCATGTTTAAAACAGCATTTTTCATCTGGTGTTTCGATATAGACTTTTACCTTACCATCTGGTTTCATTTCAGAATGAACGATTTCTGTATCATCGTTTAGTGTCATAAATGGATACATCATAATAAATACCTCCTTTGTTCAATTCCATAATTCATATCCACAACTCCCAGCGGCTCAAAAAATATCATGTAATTATCTATTACAGTACATTTCTCGTATTTTAAGAGATAGGAATCCAAAGCATCCTTAAGAAAAATTTCTGTAACATCCAGATGCTCTGCCATTTCGTGTAGATTCCTACAGTCATATTGGTAAGCGGATAATATACCAGATAAACCAATCTGTTTGTTGTAAGCCCACATCTGGGCTTTTTGTTCTTGTTTTATATTCTCTGTTTTACTCTGATCTAATATGTTTCCTGCACTTGTATAATGATGTTCTAACTCTTCGGCAAGGACACAGGCTTTCTTTGCCTGGGTGGGAATGTCCTTGCGAATTGCAATACATTTATCCCTGATCAGACCGTCATGAGTGGAGAGAGATACTTCTTTTACTGCCAGACCTTCTTGATCGGCAGAATCTAAAAGTTGATCATATGTCAAGTGGACACCACCTTCCCATGTAGTGATTTGCTATAATCCTAGTTCCTTTAAAACTTCTTCCTGAGACATTGCAGGTTGATAATCAGGGTCACCAGAATGATATGCATTAAGAGCAGCGATTTCTTCTGGATCAGGAGTAACTTCATCTACATTGTTAAGCAAAAATGCTGCCTGAATTAAATTCCAGACTTTCTCAGCATCTTCATCGCTCATGATAGTAACAGCGCCAAAGATTCTTTCTTTTACATTAGACATATAATCACACTCCTTTATAAATCTGTCAACGGTTGCCAATATCAATAATATCAATGATAACACCATTTACATCAAATAATACTCGAAAATTACCGACACGCAGGCGATGGCCGGAAGCTCCTTGCAACTTTTTAATATCACCTTCTAATGGTAATCTGGAGATGGCTGTCATCAAACGTTTCTGTGTAGGCTTATCTTGCTTTTTTACAAATTATTTCTCTAATGTGTCAGAATCTGATACATCTATAATATCCTCTATGCTACAATTAAGTGCTTTTGCTAATTTATATTCAGGGTTCATTATATGGGACAGGATTATACTTTATCTTTAATTATTATTTTTATATACTAATATATGTTAATAGATAAAACGAAAGGAAGGAATTAATATGAGCGACTTAATTGTAAGACCAAGAATGTTAAATTTGAAAGGACTTATGCCTGTAAGGGTGTGGGTTCTTTTTTGGTAAAATAAAAAGACCAATCAAGAGATTGGTCTAATTATACTAAGTTACCAATAGCCTAGCAGCGATGCCAACACATGACACTTACCTCGATAATGGCACTGATATAGGACTTACTGTTGGTAGCTTTATCTTATCATATGCAAGAAAAACTGTCAATATTCCAAGAAAAAATCATTATTGTTTAGGAAAAGTAAAAACAAATTTTAGGATACCTGCTTCTTCTAATTTTTTTAATTCATTTTTATAACCACCTGTTTGCAAATGAGAGTAATATAGATTTGCAAAAACATCAGCAATTTGAATAAGATTATTATCAGATGAATCATAATATGTAACATCAAATTTCTTGTCAGTGGTTCCATTCATGGATAGTTCAGTATTAAGATAATTTTCGAGAAAAAATCTTGATTCAGTTTTTTCATTTCGCTCATCAAGTTGAAGTGAACAATCTTCTTTTGGGATATATCCCCTATGTATAAAGTATTCCATAGCTAACTTTATGGTGTAATTAAACACTCTCGCAGTATTTTGGCAAAATTGATCAGTTAATTCTGAATTTTTTATTTTAATGATATACAATTCAAATGATGGTTTACGAGAAAAGAAATCGACAAAACTTTTTTTCATTTCTTTGTCAAACTGGGAACCTTTAAGTTCTTTAAAAGTTTCATTAGAAAACATTTTGCCGCCTTCTTTTATGAGTTTTCCCGTTTTGGGGTGATACTTATCTTTATCTAATTCAAGAAGTCTATCATAATTAGAAGAAACAAATCGTTTGTAAGATCTTTTTAAAGATTTTTTATTAAGAACTCTGACTAAAGCAATTACAAAATACTTATTATGAGAGAGATGATTATTAATAGATCCGGATTCATCAATATAAAATGTCAAAGTTTATACTCCTTCGTTTAAAATATATGTAAATGATTATAGCAGGCAGTATGTGAAAGAGCAAATGAATTATAAGAGTTTTGTATATAAGAATTTCTGTGTATTTTTGTTGATAAAATATTTTAATGCAAGTTGCGGAGATTGAAATAACATATTGTGACTATAAAGTATATATGTTACAATTTAAATATGGGTGTTACCATGCATTAAAATCATTTGGATCACTATCTCGCAGCAAGAATGCAGGGCATTCTTGAAAGTTATTATAAAAATTCTTATCTCTCTGCTATGTGCTAAGATTTATACAAATTGATTAGAAAATCACACAGGCTAAGATGCCCTGTGGTAAAATGAGACAAGGATGAAGAAAAAGAGGGAAAAATATGCATTATCAGATATCAGAAAACAACTTACAAAAAATGGATATCTGCCAAATGATGAGATTGTCATGGCAGCTTATGGGGCACTACATGGTGTCCCATTATTGGTCGAGTCTGACCCGGGGCAGGGAAAGACAAGTCTTGCTTTAGCAATGGGACAAGCCTTTGGGCTTTCTGTGTTGCGTGTTCAGTTTTATGAGGGATTGACTGCGGACAAGATACTGTACGATTACAACTACCAAAGACAGCTACTTTCCATCCAGGCAATACAGAGTACTTTAGCGAAAAATTTAGATGGGAAGACGATTAACGAAGCGATGGATGTAGCAAAAACGATTGATTTTTATGGAAAGGATTTTCTAATCCGTCGCCTGGTATTGGAGTCTATCTGGGGAGAGCAACGGTATGTCCTGCTCTTTGATGAGGTAGACAAAGCATCAGAAGAATTAGAATACACGCTATTGGAGTTTTTAGATGATTTCTCCTTGAGCATTCCCCAATATGGCACCGTAAAGGCAAAAGAAGGGATGGAGCCCGTTGTCGTACTAACATCGAACAATTACAGGGACTTATCCGATGCACTAAAGCGAAGATGCAATTATCTGTATCTTCCAAGAAAAACAAAAGAAGAGATTATGGAGATTTTGAAAATGAAAGCAGAAGCATCTCCAACAATCATCGAAGGGGTGGCATCCTGTCTTTACCAGTTGCAGAGCCTGTGCCTGAAACAGATTCCGTCTATTTCAGAAGGCATCACATGGGCTGGCTATCTGCAGAAACTGATGGATTGAGATCTTTCGTTTCCTAAAAAAAGCACCGAAGGAGTTCAAGGTATTAGTAAAAATGCGGAAATCGATAGAAACAGATAAATTCCGGTTAAAGGTTTACCGGGAAATATTGAAAAGATAATAAAGAATAGAAAAAAATGAGGAGAAGAGGATTCATAAGATGAACGATTATATAGCTAGATTTCGTGTAAATGATTTCGAAAAACAGGAGTTAAAAGAACATATCAGAGAAGTGCAGAAATTAGCAGCAGCTATGGGGAAAAGAGTTGACTTGAGGAGACCTGTTAGCTCAAAAGAGCTACATTCTGATAAAAAAACTACTTTGGAAAGTACGCTTTCTCTTGCAGGCTTACTTCATGATTTTGGAAAATACAGCATTAAATTTCAGAGGTTTATTCACGAAGAATGGAGACGGGCAAAAGAGGGGATAGAAAGTAAAAGACAATCTGGTATTGATCATGGTGTTTACGGAGCAAAATATATTTATGATTTATCAGAAAAGTACGGACCGAATGGAAGGATAGTGGGTGAACTACTCGCAGATGTTATTTGCTATCATCATGGAGGACTTCCTGATGCAGAAGATTTTAATGGAGACAGCCTATTGTTGATGAGACTGCAGGATGAAAATAGACTTACTGATTATGAGCAGGTAAAAGTAGCTTTTTTTAAGGATTTACAGATTACGGAGCAGGAGATAGAACAGCTTTTTAAGAAATCTATTGAAGAGATAAAGCTGCTCATTCTAAAATCTTCTACAGGAAGTGAAGCAAAAAATAAGAGAAAAAATGATGCCAACTTTATGCCCAATCTCTTTATAAAGCTAATTTACAGTATGTTGATAGATGCCGATCGATTAAGCAGTATGTGCTATGAGACTGGTGAGGATTTTGCTTCTTATGAAAAGGCACAAGACGAAATTCAAATGACCTGGAAAGTATATAATCAAAAGTTTGAAGAGTACCTTTCTAGATTGCAAAAGAAGTCAGAGACTTTAGAAGATACAGGTAAAAAAAGAGTGAATGCAATTCGTCAGAAAATATCAGATGAATGTTTTGAAGCGGGCAGGAAAGAGAGTGGCATTTATACATTAACTGTTCCGACAGGTGGAGGAAAGACCTTATCGAGTATGCGATATGCGTTAGAACATAGCGAGAGAACAAATAAGGAAAGAATTATTTTTGTTCTTCCTTATACAACGATTATTGAACAAAATGCAAAGGTTATAAGAGAGGTTTTAGGAGAAAATTGTGATTTGCTTGAACATCACTCTAATGTAACAGAAGATGATAAAAGAATGTTGGACAGTTTGGGAGAGGAACGGGACTACAGACTGCTTACAGAACGATGGGAAAACCGCATTGTATTTACAACAATGGTGCAGTTTTTAAATACCTTTTATGGAAAAGGAACGAGAGATATGCGAAGAATGCATCATCTGTTGAATGCGGTTATTATATTTGATGAGATTCAGACGGTTCCTGTCAAATGTATGGCTTTATTTAACGGGGCGATTAATTTTTTGAATCGGGTGGGGAATACCACAACGATTTTATGTACAGCAACACAGCCAGATTTCAGTAATATTTCTAAAGATATAAGTCTGGAAAATGTAAAAGGGGAACTGATAAATGCGGTAGAGGGAAATTTCACGCAGTTAAAAAGAGTTGAAATAAAGAATTGCTGTGCCATGAAACCATATACAATTGAAAATGCAGCGACTTTTATATGGGAAAAGAAAGCACAAGTAAACAGTCTTTTAGTTGTCGTAAATAAAATAAAGACAGCGAAAGATTTGTTCCGGTATTTACAGAAGGATAAGGAGAATGTAGAAACTCAAAATATAGAAAATGTAAAAGGTGTTTTAGTCCAGGATACCCGATTATTCCTTTTAACAGGAGACCAGTGTCCGGAACACAAAAAAGATGTTTTAGACGAATTATTGAAAGCTTTAAAGAAAGGAGAGCAGGTGCTTTGTATCAGTACTTCTTTAATTGAGGCAGGGGTAGATATCAGTTTTGAAGCGGCAATCAGAAATATGACCAAATTAGATTCTATTGTACAGACCGCAGGACGTGTCAATCGAAATGGAGAAAGAGACCTGGGCTATTGTTATGTCATTAATTTAGAAGAGGGTAGCTATGAACATATGTCGGAAATTCGGCTTGGTCAAAAGTGGAGTAATGTTATTTTTTATAAGGCAGAACAGGAGAAAAAGGACATTTTATTACCAGAACTTATGAAAGAATATTTCGATGATTATTATAATGATAATGAATGTAGTGGGAATTTTAAATATCCAATAGATGGAGGCAGAAGAAGTATCTATGAGTTGTTGACTCTTAAGAGAAATCAAACAGGTCCGAAACTGAACTGGAAGATTCAATTTAAAAGGGCGGCAGAAAACTTTAAAGTCATTGATGAGGATATGACAACAGTTCTTGTTCCATATCTCGAAGAAGGACAGGAGTTAATGAGGCAGATAGAAAATGTGACGGTATATACGAGTATGGCGGAAAGAAAGGAGCTGTTAGAAAAAGCAAAAAAATATTCTTTAAATATTAATCGGTATAAGTTTAGACAAATTTATGATGCTGGTGGAATTACATTTAAAGAAGATATGGGAGTCTACCTCCTTAATTATGCTTTTTATGATGAAAAAGAAATGGGAATTTTATTGGAAGCAGATTCTGATAAATATATTATGTAGAAAGAATTATTTATTTTAGAGTAGAATTTTGATAAATGTATTTTTGTGAAAAGATATTTATTTAGAATTCTGATAAATGTGTATTGTAAAAAAGGAATATTATTTAAGAGTGAATCTTCATGAATATTTATATAGAAAGAAACGGCGTTTTATAAAACATAAATCGCCGCATCTAAGATAAAAAGATAATTTCAATCCACATCTATAAAGATGACCTGTTTACTATAACATAAGTAAAAAAATTTTTCAAAAGACTTTACAAAATAGATAGCCAGGTGTATTATAAGTTTAACATAAATAGATAGAAGATAAATATGAAAGGAGGAAATATGAAACCAAATAGAATTGTTATAAAAGTCTATGGGAAATACGCATTATTTACAGACCCCATGACAAAGATAGGTGGAGAAAAAAGCAGCATGATGATTCCAAGTTATGAGACATTGAAAGGGATTGTATGTGGAAATTATTGGAAACCCTCTATCAATTGGATCATAGAATCTGTTAAGGTTTTAAATCCAATTCGTACAGAAAGAAAAGGAATCCGACCGATTAAGTATAATGGAGGGAATGACCTTTCTTATTATACATATTTGTCTGATGTTGCCTATATTATTTCTGCGCATTTTGAGTTTAATAAGAGAAGACCCGATTTACAGGAAGATTGGAATGAAAACAAGCATTATTATGTTGCAAAACGTGCTCTTGAAAAGGGGGGAAGAAGAGATATATTTTTAGGGACAAGAGAATGTCCCGCCTATATTGAACCAGGAGATATGTCTGAGCCGGGATACTATGATGATAAAGGAACTCTTTCTTTTGGATTAATGTATCATTCTTTATGCTATCCTAATCAGAATGACGAGGGAAATTTATATTCAAGATTCTGGCATCCACAGATGGAGAACGGTATTATTCATTTTTGCCGCCCAGAAGAATGTGAAAATACCATTTTCTTAAGAAAAGGTACGAAAAAAGAACTTAGTAATATTCCAATCTTAGGAGTGGACAAGGAGGAACTTCTTTCTGGATATCAGGAAGGTGGTGAGCTGCAATGAGCTGGATGAGAGCGTTGTATGATACTTATGATAATCTGGAATTACAGGAAAAAGAGGGACTGTTAAAGATAGCACATTCTACACAAAAAGCACATCTTGAAGTGCAGTTGTCAAAAGAAGGAAAAATAATTAATGTAAGCTTTCTTCCGGTAAAAGATTCAGACACAGTAATTCCTGTAACGGAAGAATCAGCAAGCCGTAGTTCTGGAGCGGCTCCGCATCCTCTTTTTGATAAGATAAAGTATCTTGCTGGTGATTACGAATTATATACGGGAGAAAGTAATGAGGAGCATCATCAAAAATACATGGAGAATTTAAAAAAGTGGTGTGACTCGGAATATGGCGATTATAAGATAGAAGTTCTTTATAAATATTTGCAAGAAAATCGACTAATACATGATCTTATAGAAAGAGGAATCTTTTCTCTGGATGAAAAACAGTATTTGACTAAAAAATGGGAGAATGCAAGCGAGAAATTAACAGTAGGTGATCAAAAAGATGCCTTTATTCGTTTTCAGGTTGATGCAGTTAACTTATGGGAAGATACTAAGCTGCAGGAAAATTATATCCATTACTATCTGAGTAATGGAGGAGAGATTGGCTTTTGTCAGGTAACAGGAAGGGAAGAAAGGTTATGTGTAAATCACCCTTCTAAAATAAGAAACAGCGGCGATAAAGCAAAGATGATATCTTCTAATGATAAGACAAACTTTACTTATCGTGGACGTTTTCATGATGTCGGAGAAGCATATACTATCAGTTATGAAGCTTCACAGAAAGTTCATAATACTTTAAAGTGGCTGATAGAAAGGCAAGGAGTTAAAGTAGGAGATAAAGAGTTTGTTCTGTGGGGAGTGAAATCAGAGAATGTACCATCTATTCTGGAAAGTACAGAGGGTGTTGCATCTGCTTATGAAGAAGAGGATAAGACAGTATCAATACAGGAAGATGTAGCCGAACGATTTAACAGAGCAATCAGAGGATATCATGGAAATGTGCGGGCAGACAGCCATTTTGTATTGTTAGGAGTAGATGCAGCAACGACAGGAAGATTATCTGTGATATTTAGCAGAGAATATTTTGGAGCAGATGGAAATGAGCTGATTGAACGAATTGAGCAGTGGCACAGAGACTGTGCATGGAATGTTTCTTCTTATAATAAGAAACTGCAGAAACGAGTTTATTTTACAGGAGCACCTTCTCCATATGAAATCGCATTATGTACTTATGGAAGAGAGCAAGGGAATTCTATAAAAGGAACAGATAAAGTGATTGCAAATGCAGTAGAGAGAATTCTGCCATGCATTGTTGACGGGAAAAAAGTACCGATAGATATTATGAGAGAGGTTGTGCATCGGGCACAGCATCCGCAAAATTATAAAAGTAAAACTTTATGGCAACAGGTATTATCAGTAGCTTGTGCGTTGACAAGAAAGCATTTGATAGAAAAAGGAGAGGAGTGTTTGGTTATGAAATCACCAGAGAGTTTAGATGCAAAGTGCGGAAGAATGTTAGCTATCGCAGATGCGATTGAAGCGTGGGTATTGCGTGAGGAGAAGATAGACAGAACTACAACGGCAATGCGTTACTACACAAAGTTTTGTGAAAATCCATGTGATACATGGGTGATTATTCAGAAAAATTTAAAACCATATGAAATGAAGTTAAGAGGGAGAGCCCGAAACCTTCAGACATTACTTGGAGAAATTTCAGCAACTATTTCTGAAGAAGAATTCCAGCAAAAACGAAATTTAGATGGTACATTTTGTTTGGGATTTGACAGTCAAAGATATGAAATTATTGAGGAAGCAAAGCGAATCAAAAAAGAAAATGATGAGAAAAAAATGAAAAAGTTAGAAGAGGAGGAAAAGTAAATGGGTGTATTACAGAACAAGATTGATTTTGAAGGAATTATCGTAGTAGAGAATGCTAATTGTAATGGGGATCCTTTAAATGGGAACATGCCGCGAGTTACCTATGAAGGATACGGAGAAATGTCCGATGTCTGCATTAAAAGAAAGATACGAAACCGTCTTTTAGATGCAGGAGAAAATATTTTTGTTCAGTCCGATGATAAAAATACAGATGGATACAAGAGCTTAAAAGCAAGAGCAGAAGCGAATGAAGCTTTTGGAGCAGAACTTAAAAATGGAAAGAAAGCAGATGCACAAAGAGGATATGAAATTGCTTGTAAAGAGTGGATGGATGTTAGAAGTTTTGGACAGGTATTTGCATTTAAAGGTTCTGAATTATCTCTAGGTATCCGTGGTCCGGTATCTGTTCAGCCAGCTTTCAGTGTAGATCCAATAGATATCACAAGTATGCAGATTACAAAAAGTGTAAATAGTGAAGATAAAGAAGGAAAATCCTCTGATACAATGGGAATGAAGCATCGAGTAGACTTTGGTGTTTACATATTAAAGGGAAGTATTAATGTACAGCTTTCTGAAAAGACAGGTTTTACCGAAGAAGATGCGGAAAAAATTAAAGAAGCTATCCGCACTCTGTTTGTAAACGACAGTTCCTCTGCAAGACCAGACGGAAGTATGGTAATGCATAAGTTATACTGGTGGAAGCACAACTGCAAGATTGGACAGTATTCTTCTCACAAAGTGCATAACAGTATTGAGATTAAGAAGAAAGAAGGAGTTCGTAATCCAAGAAAGATAGAAGATTATGAGATTATCTGCCACGAGTTACCTGGACTGGCGGTGGAAGAATATGAAGGTTTATAATGAAGAAGATTATCTGATGCTTTCTGGAATCCAGCATTTTGCATTTTGTCCAAGACAGTGGGCATTAATTCATATCGAGAATCAATGGGAAGAGAATGTACGGACAGTAGAGGGAAACATTATGCACAAGCGGGCACATGATGGCCCGCAGATAGAAACGAGAAAGAATCTGCTTGTTTCCCGTCAGATGAAAGTATATTCTAAATATCTTGGGATTAGTGGAATCTGTGATGTGGTAGAATTTAAAAAATGCAAAAAAGGAGAAGAAGGCGTACGTCTATATGGAAGAGAAGGACTCTATAAAATACATCCGGTAGAATATAAAAAGGGAGAGCCAAAAGAAAATAATGCTGACCGATTACAGCTTGTGGCGCAGGCAATATGCCTTGAAGAAATGATGTGTACAAGAATAGAAGAAGGTGACTTATATTACGGGACAACAAAACGGAGAGAACATGTGGAAATAACAGATTCTCTTCGTCAGGAAGTGGAAAATATATGTCTACAGATGCATCAGTATTTTGACAGGCAGTATACACCAAACATTAAAAGAACAAAGTCCTGCAATGCTTGTTCACTGAAAAATATATGTCTGCCACAGCTTTCAAAGAAAAAGTCAGTACACAATTACATTTTAAAAACGATAAAAGATGGGGAGTTATGAGAAAATTATTAAATACACTATATGTAACAACTCCAGAACGTTATCTTGCATTAGATGGAGAAAATGTGCTGGTTCTGGAGGAAAAGAAGATACTTATCCGGCTTCCACTACATAATCTCGAAGGAATTGTGACCTTTGGTTACACTGGAGTAAGTCCTGCATTAATGGGAGCCTGTGCGAAAAGGGGAATTTCCCTAAGTTTTATGAATCCAAACGGACAGTTTTTAGCATCCGTAAGCGGAGAGAACAAGGGCAATGTTATTTTAAGAAAACAGCAGTATAGAATTTCAGATTCGCTGGAAGATAGTATCCCTATTGCCAGAAATATGATCATTGGTAAAATATACAACAGCAAATGGGTATTAGAAAGAGCAACAAGAGATCATGCCCTGCAGGTTGATGTGGATGCCATCAAAAAAGTGACCGCCAATCTGGATGAGCACATTCGGCAGTTATTAGAATGTGATTCAATGGATCGCATTCGAGGAATTGAGGGCAATGCGGCAAGTCAGTATTTTTCTGTATTCGACCAATTGATTCTACAAAATAAAGAAGAATTTTTCTTTGAAAACAGAAATCGACGTCCGCCATTAGATAATGTCAATGCCATGTTATTATTTGCATACACATTATTGGCAAATGAATGTGCCGCAGCTTTAACTGCAGTCGGTTTAGATGCTTATGTCGGTTTTCTTCATACAGACCGACCAGGAAGAATCTCTTTAGCATTAGATTTAATGGAAGAATTAAGAGCTGTATATGCAGACCGTTTTGTATTAACATTAATTAATAAAAAGACGATTAAACCGGAGCATTTTGTAAAAAAGGAAAATGGAGCGGTCTTGATGAACGACACAGGACGCAAAACAATGATTAGTGCATGGCAGGGCAGAAAACGCGATAAAATCAAACATCCATTTCTCGGTGATAAAATAGAATGGGGTCTCATACCTCATGTTCAGGCGTTATTGTTAGCCAGACTTATTCGCGGGGATTTGGATGAATATCCAGTTTTTTTGTGGAAATAAGAGGTGAGAAATGCTTGTATTAATAACATATGATGTAAATACAGAGACAGCTTCAGGAAAAAAACGTTTAAGAAAAGTAGCAAAAGAATGTCAGAATTACGGACAAAGAGTTCAAAATTCTGTTTTTGAATGCATTATGGATAATGCAAAAACAAAGGTGGTAAAAGCAAAACTACTCGAAATAATTGACATGGATAAAGATAGCCTAAGATTCTATTATCTAGGTAACGCTTACAAAAATAAAGTAGAACACTACGGAACAAGAACAAGCATTGACTTAGAAGGAACCTTAATTATCTGATTCCAGGGCACAAATTCAAGTCGAGCCGCTGCGAGACTTGGCGCGTGATTCTGGTCAGCGTAAGCTGAC
>OLNG01000763.1_pt1 | contig 22322 bp, 38 predicted proteins | sample 1643091 | NCBI WGS metagenome assembly OLNG01 (sample SAMEA3136661, study PRJEB25190) | human gut metagenome | biome: human gut; feature: human-associated habitat; material: faeces | place: Austria | collected 2013 | reverse complement strand
GCGAAGAGCGTTGCTGCCTAGGCTAGCCCCTTGTCACACAAACTACCGAAGCCTCAATTTTTTTAACTTAGAAGTTGCGTTTAAAGCAATTGCCGCCGCCGGTGGGCGCCCATCCCGAGGCGCTTCCGCGTGAACCTCCGGCGCCGCATGGCCGGGTGCAGACGGCCACGGGGCGGGCGCCGACCGGCGGCGGCATCGGAACGGAAGGAAAGGAGGATGGAGATGCTACATCCCAAGCCATTCCGAGCGGTGCTCGCGAATCTCGGTGACGTATTCGGGGCTGATGTGTATGGGGAACCGGTCGCTTGCGGTTCTAGGGGACCAGAAAATGCCCTTCTCCGCCAAAGCGGCGGCCGCGTTAAGGCGGGGCATATCGTCCACCGTCACGATGCATTCCCCGTTATCCAGCGCCTCGGCCACGAGCTTCTTGCTGGATTCGGGCATGCACGAGAACGTTCGCGCCAGCTTGTCGAGCTTGGCGGCGCGCTTGCTCGTTAGGGCATCGTAGTCGGCCTGCAGCTCGGCGAGCGCCTGGCCGGATTCGGCGCGGAGCTCTTCGACGGCTTGGCCGTAGGCGGCCCGCGCGGCGGCGAGCCGCTTCTCGCACGAAGCCTTCGCCGACTCGATTTCGGCTTCAAGGCGCTCGCGCTCGGCCTGCAGCTCCTTTCTGGCTCGGCGCTTGGCGACGGCGTTGCCGATGCAGGCGCCGAGGCACAAGGCGGCAACCGCCAAGGCCGCGGCGGGAGCCGGGTATTCGGCCGCCATGCACGAGCCTTCGCCGAGCAAGGCGAAAAGGGTCGCACCGCTGAGGCCGAAGAAGCAGGCGATGTTGAGCGCGTTCTGCTTGAGGTATTCGATGGCTGCTTTCACGGCTGCCCCCTGGAAGGTCGGTGGTTTCGATGAATCAAATCATAGCATGCGCCGTTTATGTGGGCGCGGGGCTGGTAGTCGGCTGGCTCGCAAGCGGGGCATGGCGAAGGCGTTAGGAGGTTTCGATGGACCCGGATTTGGCGTTCGCGCTGTTCCTGCTGTGCGTGTTCCTGTTCGGAATAGGCTTCGGCGGGATGCTGGGCGGGAAGTGAGGCGAGCCATGGATGGCGCGGCGTTCCCGGCGGGAGAAACCCGCCACGAGTTCGACAGGGGCGTCGTCGTGGCGCACGCGCCGCGCGACGTGCCGGAGGCGGCAATGGCGGAAAGGAGGACGGAGATGGAAGGGCAAGCGAAGGCGTACTTCACAATCCCGCAGCTTGCCGACTATTGCGGCGTGCCGAAGTCGGCGCTCTACGCGGCGGCGCGGAGGGGAGACCTCAAGACGGTGATGCCGAAGGGATGCGAGCGGCTGAAGCTCGTGAAGATGGAATGGTTCGAGGAATGGATCGGAGTGGGCGAATGATTCCAGGAAAAAATAACGCGCCCGGAGATTGGAACCCGCAGGGCGCGGCCTTTGAAAGAAAAACGCCGCCCGGCAGCTAACCGGGCGGCAGCAGAGCTGGCCCCGCAGGCGCGAGCCTGCGGGCATCGCGGGCAGAGGGCGGTTACCGACCCGCCATTTCCCGCGAAGGGCTTTTTGCCATGCTGCGCACGGCGCTAGCCCGCATCGCCTTGCCTCGCCGGGGCGCGATTAGCACCTCCAGATTGCCTGTGCCGTGCGGCTTTCGGCCTATGACGCTTGCTGGGCGCCCGACGCTGGAGTTCCGTCTCCCCGTGGCGATGCGACGCCGCCCGGGGTTCGGTACCCCCGGCTTTGTCCATCCGGCTTATGCGGAGCCACCCGCAAGGCCCGGACGACTCACATGGGCCTCGTGCTCAAAACGTTGGCCAAAGGGACCACCTCCAACGAATCAGAGTGTGTTTTGGGCGCGTTCGATGTTAGTGCATGGTACTTCCCGTTTGTAAACGGAATGGAAACGGAAAGGTGTCGGATGTCGTTGAAAAAGCGAAGGGCCTACGCGCTGATGACGCAGGAGCAACTGGCCGAGGCGGCGGGCATATCGTCTCGCACCGTTAAGAAGATGGAAGCCAAGGGAGTGGGCAGTTCGCCTGCGCGGCAGGTTGCGAAGGTTGCCCGGTGCCTCGGGTGCACCGTGGAGGATTTGATTGGAGAAGAAGATGGCGGAAAAAAATAACGCGCCCAAGGTTGGTAGCCAGGCGGGCGCGGCTCAAAAAAGCACTGACGATTCTACCACGTTCGCGGAGGACGCGCGATTCGCCGCGCGAGCGCTCGGCGCCGGCGAGCTGCTCGAGGGGGCATCGACGCCCCGCAGGCTTTTGGGCTCGCTCGGAATAGCCATGGTGGGCGTCGGCTGGGTGCTCCTGCTGGGCATCGTCCTTTAAGGTGCTTGAAATGGGATTCTACCTGCAAGACGACATGTGGGAAGGCGCGTCGGTGCTCCCGCGCAAGCAGCGCGACGAGGTAGTCGGCGCCCTCGCGCAGCTCTATTTCGACGGCACGGAGGCGCCGCTCAAGGGGGCCGCGCTGGCCGTCTTCCTCACATGCAAGGAGCGCGTCCTTATCGCGAAATCGCGCTCCGAGGCGTCGTCGCGGCCGAAGCCGCGGGCGAATCGAAAGCGGAACAAAGCGAAATCAAACGCGAATCAAAACGATATCAAACGCGAATCAAAACCGAGCCTTCCTATTAAAGAGGGAGAAAGAGATAGAGAAGAAGACACTGACGTGTCTTCTATCCCCCCAAACCCCCCGGAGGGGGACTCGCGGGAATTCCGCGCGCTCGGCTTCGTCGACCCCGACGACCTGCCGAGCGACGAGCCGGGCGAGTTCGAGCGATTCGCAGCCGAGTGCATCGACGCCTTCAACGCCGTCACCGGCAAGGACTACCGCTCCTCGGGCGGAAAGGACTGGCTCGACCTTCGCCGCATCTACGACTCGGGCCGCACCGTCGCCGACGTGCGCAAGGTCGTCGCGGCGAAGCAGGAGCAATGGGCGAATTCCGACATGGCGAAGTTCATACGGCCGTCGACGCTGTTCGGCGCGAAGTTCGAGGAGTACCTCAACGAGGGCGAGGGGGTGGCATCAGATGAATCGGATTGGGACTTCGATTGACGAGCTCGCCGAGCGCATCGCGGCAATCCGCGCCTCGATAACGCCCGAGCGCCAGGCCGAAATCGACGCCGAGATCGCGGCCGAGCGCGCCCTTGAGGCGAGGCGCAAGGTGGTCGCGGTCGGGATGCCCAGCATCTTCGAGCGCACGCCGTTCGGCAAGGCGCCGAGCCGCGCGCGCCGCTGGGCCGAGAACGCCTGGGACGGCTCGCCGCGCAACCTCGTCGTGATGGGCGATTCGGGCGCGGGCAAGACCGAGGTCGCATGCGCCATCCTCGCCGAATCGGCGACGCGCGTCCCTTGCCGCTTCGCCACCTTCGGCGACGTGCTGCGCGGCGTGCGCGACACCTACGGCGCGGAAGGCAGCGAGTCGCGGGCGCTGGCGCAATGGACCGGATGCCGAATCCTGTGCCTGGACGACGTCGGCAAGGAGAAGCCGACCGCCGACGCGCTCGAGAAGCTCTTCGCGCTGCTCGACGCGCGCTACCGCTCGGGCAAGCCGACGCTCTTCACGACGCAGTACCAATCGCCCAAGGAATTGGGGCATCGGCTCATGGAGAGCGGCGGCGACAAGCCCACGGCGCAGGCGATCGTGCGCCGCGTGTTCGGCGGCGGGGAGTACCAGGCGGAAGTAGTGCGATGTTAGGAGCGAAATGAGGATTTGGGTAGTGAGCACGGGCAGCGGCCCCGTCGCGGCGTACGACAGCTTTTCTGCGGCCCGCAAGTACGCCGCGTCGCTGAAGGCGGCGGGAATCGCCATGGTCACGGTGAAGTCCGTGAGCCTCCACAGCGTCGGGGCGGTTTGATGGCGACCGCCAGGCGGAACAAGCGCACGGGAGCCTGGGAGGTCCGCTGCTACGCGGGCATCGACCGGGCCACCGGCAAGAAGCGCAACCTTTCGCGGACCCTGCCGCCCGACGCCTCGGGGGACGAGGTCGCGGCGGCCAAGGCCGACCTCGACCGGATCGCGGCGTTCTGCCGCAGCGGCGGGGTTTCGTGGACGGTCGGCGGGCTGCTGCGCTACGACCTCGAAAGGCTCCCCGCTTTGGGATTGAGCCCGACGACGGTCGACGGCTACGCGAGCTACCTGCGCTGCTACATCGAGCCGTACGTCGGGTCGATGCCGGTGGCGGACGCGCGTCCGTACGTCTTCAGCTCGCTTCTGCGGCGCATCGCGACTCGGGGCGGCAAGGACGGCAACCCGGTCTCGCCAGCGACCGCGCGCAAGGTGCTCGCGTGGCTCTCGGGGGCGTTCGGGCGTTTGGCCTCCGAGGGCGTGATAGCGCAAAGCCCCGTGGCGGGCGTGAAGCCGCCGAAGCAGGCGCCGCCCGAGTCGATGGCGCTTTCCGCGGACGAGGTTCGCAGGCTTTCCGCCTGGCTCGAAAGCCACGAGGGAGACCCCTGCGCCGACGCCATCTCGCTGTGCCTCGACACCGGCCTTCGCCGAAGCGAGCTGGCCGGCCTGCGCGTAGGCGACTACAACCGCGCATTCGGCCAGATCAAGGTCGCCCGCGTGCTCGTCGAGACCCGCGGCGGCGTGGTCGAGAAGGAGCCGAAGAGCGGCACGTCCAAGCGCTGGGTGCCCGTGCCCGGGACGGCGGGCGAGCGGCTCTCGCGGCACATCGAATCGCAGCGGGAGCGACTGGCGGAAAGCGGGGTCGCGCAAGGCGCCGACACGCCGATGTTCGCGACGGACGGCGGCGCGGCCGTGCGGCCGAGCGACCTGACGGCCGCCTTCAGGGCCGCCGCGGACGCCGCGGGGCTGCCCAAGCGGCACCACCTGCACTCGCTGCGCCACACCTACGCGACCTACCTCCTGTCGACCGGCACGAGCTTCAAGGAGGCCCAGGAGCTTTTGGGCCACGCCAGCGCGACGACAACCCTCAACGTATACGGGCACGTGGTGCCCGGAAGGAAATCGGAGGCCGCCGATGCCTACATTCGGTGGCGAGAAGGGAAATGACCATGAAGAAGAAGGAAATGGCGGCGCTGTTCGACGAGCTCGGGGAATGCGCCCTCAAAACGGAGGTCGTGCCAATCGGGAAGAAATCGGGCCGCGTCTGCCAGGAGTCGATGGAGTTCGCGCTTGTCGCGATGGCCATGACGTTCGCTTTCTGCGCCGGAGTCTCCGCCGACAATACCCGCGAACCGCTCGGAGGAATGGGCGAGGCAGACCGATACAAGGCCATCGGGTGCATATTGCAAGCCGCAGCCGACATGGAATTGAAGGACGCGAAATGATGGAACGACGGGGGAACGACGGGCATGCCGCGGACCGTTCCTCGGAGCGCCGCGAATGCCGACGCGAGCAGGGCGGATGCCGCAAGGCGGCCTGCCCGTGCGGGCATGGAAAGGTAATGCATGGGAATGAGTGCGGGAAACGCCGCGGAGAACATCGCGGGAGGTGCGTGATATGAGCGGGCTGCTCTGCCTGGCGGTCGCCATCCTCGGCTTCGCCGGCGTGGTCGTGACGGTGTGCGTCATAGACCTCTTCGTGAGGGTGTCGCGCCTCGAAGACCGCGAGATGTATCCGCGCCTGTCGCCGTCGGTCTACGACCTCGACGAGGGAAAGCATGGAAGGAAGAGGAATGGGCATTTCTGAGAAGGTGAGCGAATCGCTCCTGGCGCAGCTCGACAGGCTCGAAGCGGTCGACGCGTCGAACGCCGACGCGCTGAGGATGGAGATATCGCGGGCCAAGGCGGTGCAGGGAATCACGTCGCAGCTCATAGCAAACGGCAACATGACGCTCGAAGCGTGCCGCCTGAAGCTTGAGTACGGCGAAGTGAAGGTGCCGAAGGGGCTTCTGGGATGACGCGCGGGGTTTGGGGCGAGCGCGAAGAGCGGTGGCTTCGCGAGAGGTACGCCTACGAGCACGCGCCGCAGCTCGTCGCCGAGTTCGAGCGGGAATTCGGCAAGAAGGTGAGCAAGGGGGCGCTCTACACCCGCGCGAACAAGCTCGGGCTGCTGAAGATGGCGCGCGACTTGCCGCCCAAGGCGGTGCGGCGAATCACTTGGCGCCGCGAGCCCGAGATGCAGGGGTGGATGGAGCGCAACGACCGCGGCCAATGCGAGACCGAGCTTTCGCGCGAATTCGCCGAGGCGTTCGGCTTCCCGCTGTCGCATCCGCAGATCTCGGCCTGGCGCTCGACGAACGGGAGGACCACGAAGCCGAGCCGCGGCGGGAGGAAGCGCCGCCCTGTCGGCTCCGAGCGCTACGACGAGCGCAAGGGCCACGTCCTGGTCAAGGTCGCGGAAAACCCGACGGCCCCGCAGACGAAGGACAATTGGCGGTTCAAGCACCACGTCGAGTACGAGAAGCATTTCGGCCCCATCCCCGAGGGGTGCGACGTGGTGATGGCGAACCGCGACAAGCGGGACTTCCGCCCCGAGAACCTCGTCGCGGTGCCGCATCGGCTCATGTCGCGAATCAACTCGCCCGACAGCCCGCCGTGGGACGACGCCGAATCGCTCCGCGCGTGCGTCGCGTGGTGCGAGCTCGACGCGCGCGTCCATTCGGCGGAGATGGCCACGCCGCGCGAATGCGGCGTATGCGGCAAGACGTTCACGCCGCCGCCGAGCGCGATGCAGTCCGCGCACCTGCGGAACATGAAGACGTGCCCCGAGTGCCTCGCGGCGGGGAAGAAGAGCCGCGGCGAATCGAAGCGGGCCGAGCGCCGGACCTGCGAGGTGTGCGGCGAGCCGTACATGGCGCTTCGGAGGTCGCAGCGCCGTTGCCCGAGGTGCATCGAGGAGCTTCAGGGATGCACCGTCGAGTACCACAGGCGGTGGCGCGAGCGGCATGGGATTGATTGAGGAGGAAGCGAATGATGGAAATCGAAACCGTATGCGCGGCTGACATGCTGCCCGTACGCGCCCACGAGGCGGATGCGGGAGCAGACCTCAAGGCGGCGCGCGACGTGGCAATCAGGCGGGGCGATACGGCCAAGGTGTCGACGGGCGTGCGCGTGAGCATCCCCGAGGGCTGCTTCGGCCTGCTGGCCGCGCGAAGCTCGCTTTGCGGGCGCGGCCTGATGATGCTCAACGGCGTCGGCGTCATCGACAGCGGCTACACGGTGCAGGGGAGGCGCGAAATGGCGACTAGCGAGCGAAAGCCCGTGAAGACAAGGAAAGCTCATTGGTGCTCCTACTGCGGCGGCACAATCCCGGCAGGAGCCGACGGGACGGTATGCGAGAGCGGTTTTGGCCTTTACGGCCCGTTCCGCGCCTACGCGTGCTCGCGCTGCGTTCCATACATCGACGAGTTCTGGAAGTGGTGCGGTGGCGAGTGCGAGAACACGGAGGCCTATTTCGAATGCTTCATGGATGACGAGCACGCAGGATGGAGGTCGGAATGATTAGCGACGAAGAGCGCAAAGAGATAGCGCAGGAGCTTCGCCATTACGCGGCCTACGGCGAAGGCGCGACACTGACAGAGTGGTGGGCGAGGCTGCAATCCATCGTCACTGGCGAGGATGATTTTCCCGACCCGCGCTCGCTGTTCATGCGCCTTGCGGGGCTGATTGACCGCGCGGAGGTGGCCGATGATTAGCGACGAGAAGCGCCGCGAGGTTGCGGAAAGGTTGCGAAACGCGTCGGCGTGTCGCGGCGATGCGCCGTGGATGGTCGAGGACTTGATGCTGGCGCTCGGATTCCGATGCTACGAGGACGGGGACGGCCAGTTGTTCGACCGCCTTGCCGACTTGATCGACCGCCCCACATGCGAGCTCGTCGAGGTTTGGGATGACGAGACGAAGCAGCACTACTTGGATTGCACGGCGTGCCACTTCGGCAGGCTGTCGATTGAGCTGGACGACGTGGGCATGCGGTTCAACTCGCGCGCGCTTTGGGCCGGTGTCGACTATACGTCGCTGACGCATTGCCCCTACTGCGGAGCGGACGTGGAGCGATGAGCAGACACAAGCAATTCACCGATGAAGAGCTTCGCGAGCGACGAAATCGGCAATGGTATGAGTCTCGATGCCGCTGCGGGCATGTGGGCATCTGCCCATTGTGCGGCGGGTATACGCGATCGGCTTCGGGCTACCACCCGAGCTGCGCGAAGAAGGCGGGCTTGACCGCTAACCTCAAGAATTGGAAGAAGGAGCAACGATCATGATGGAAGAAGAAACTTCGAAGCGCCCATGTCAAACGAACGACCCGGTGTACGCGCCTGCCCACTATGCCGGCGATGGCAAAATCGAGTGCAAGGCCGCGATGGGCTCGATGATGGCGGGCTACGACCTCGCGGCGGTCTGCTCAAACGTGGCGTACTGGTGCGGTTGCGCTTTCAAGTACTTGTGGCGATGGCCGCTGAAGAACAACCGCGAAGACCTCAGGAAAGCGCGCGAATGCATCGATATCGCGCTTTCGCTCGTCGGGGAGTAAAGGAGAAAACGGAATGTCAATCAACAAGGTAATCGTCACGGGAAACCTGACGCGCGACCCGGAGCTTCGCGAAACCGGGGACGGTCTCCAGATACTTTCTTTCGGAGTGGCCGTCAACGACCGCCGCAAGAATCAGCAGACCCAGCAGTGGGAAGACCGCCCGAACTTCGTGGATTGCGCCATGTTCGGCAACCGCGCCGCGAGCGTCGCCCGCTTCTTGTCCAAGGGCACGAAGGTTGCCATCGAGGGAAAGCTGCGCTGGTCCCAATGGCAGGCGAAGGACGGAAGCACTCGAAGCAAGCTGACCGTCGCCGTCGACGAAATCGAGTTCTTACAGCGTAAAGAGGACGGCCAGCGCGGCATGAGCGCCGAGACCGCCGCGGCGTATCGGGCGATGGGCGTAGCGCCGAATCAAGTCGCTCCCGCCGCGCCGCTCTACGAGGACGACGTTCCCTTCTGATTGATGGAGGAACTTTGACGCGATGCCCGCCTTTTGAGCGGGCATTTTCGCGTTTGGCGTGCATGTTGGTGTTACGCAGTATAGAATATGTAACACCACATGAGAGAGGAATCGCATGGCAGAGGAATTCGACGCGCTGAAGCGCTCGCGCGCACGCGCGTACCTGGAAAGCGTCCGCGCCGAGCGCGTCAAGGTCGACGCGCTGCGCGACGAGCTCGCGGCCGAGCGCGAATCGATGGAGCCCAAGGGCATCAGGTTCGACAAGCTCGGCGGCTGCTCGTCGGCGTACGCGGACGCGATCCCCGACGGAGTGTCGCGCATTGAGGCGATGGCGGAGAGATATTCGCTGCGCGAGCGCGGATACATCGAGGCCTCGTCGCGGGCGCGCGAAGCCATATCCGCTGCGCGGTCGGCGAAAGGCGCGTCCGTGCTCATGCGCCGCTACCTTCTCGACGAACCGTGGTGCGAGGTCGCCGCCGACGTCGGATGCAGCAGCCGCACCGCGATGAGGCTCCACGACGAAGCGCTCCTCGACGTGTACGAATCGATGCCGCACGAGTGGCGCATTCCCCGCCATCCCGCCGTGTGATTCGATTCTTGTCGCATTTTGGCGGCTTTTGTCACATTTTGGCAGCTTTTGTCACAACATGTCACATCGCCGATATGGATACTTATTGAATGCGAAAGCCGTCTGGAACCAGGCGGCTTTTCTATTTCCGCCGCGGCGTTCTCGATTCCTCTTCTCGCGCCGCGGCGATTCATGGATCGTCTCGACCACGACGGGGGCGCTATGACTCTTCTTCAGCTAGGCCAAATCGCAGCCAAGTACGAGACGGAGATGGCGCACGCCATGCTCTTCGCCGTCGCCGTGGCGAAATGCTACGGAGGTGGCAAATGGATAAAGGATATTGCCTGATGTGCGGCAACCTGCGCGACGTCTACGGCGGCGTGTGCAGGCAGTGCCAGGAGGACGCCCGCGTGGCGCGCAACGCCGCGAGGCTTGAGCAAGACGCCCGGGCGCGCGCCAAGGAGCGGAAGAGCTCCCGCTGATGGCGACGAAATCGCGCTACGCGAACGGCCACGCGCGCCGCAAGGTCCGCGCCTGGCTCAAGGCGCAGGGCAGGCCGTGCTGGCTTTGCGGCCAGCCGATAGACTACTCGCTCCCGGCCGGCCATCCGATGAGCTTCGAGGTCGACGAGATAAGGCCGGCGTCGCGGGGCGGCTCGGTAATCGACCCCGCGAACGTCGCGCCCGCGCATCGCATATGCAACGAGCGGCGCGGCAACAAGAGCGTCGCCGACATGAAGGCGTCGGCGGGGCCGCGCCCCCGCGACGTCGGATGCAAAACAAGCAGACGCTGGTGACCTGGGGGTATGCCCCTCCCACCCGTCATAGGGCGCGCCCGGGGGCATTGCGCCTTTTTTTCTCACCAAGTTCCAGCTTACCCAGCTCCAGAAGGAAGGGGGAGCCCGCGATGGGGAAAGTCAGGAAGCTGAGCGACTCAGAGCGCAAGGCGATCGTCGCCATGTTTCCCCAGCTCGGAGTGACGGAGACGGCCCGCCGAGCCGGCTGCTCCAAGTCGACCGTGCAACGCGTCTGGTCGACCGACGGGCCGGGCGGGGAGGATACCCAGAAAACTTACCCAGGCGCGCTCTCGGAGCGGCAGCCCGAGACGACCGCGGAGCGGCTCACTGAGCTGCGCGGGATACTGCGCGCCGCGCTCAACGACGCGCCGCCGCAGGCGGTCGCGGGACTGTCCCGCGAGTACCGCGCGACCATCGAGGAGCTCGACAGATTGGAGGGCGGAAATGGAGGCGACCCCGTCGACAGCGCCCTCGACTCGATCGCGGCCAGAATCGCGGCGAAGATGCCTGCCCCGTAGGCACGTATCGTCGCCGCGGGGCCGCGCCGACCTCCTCGACGAGGTCGTCGACTTCGCGAAGCTCATCGGATACGGGGTCGGCGATTGGCAGCAGACGCCGCTGCGGGACTGGTCGCGGCTGGACTCGCGCGGCAAATGGGTGCACCGCCGATGCGGGCTGTCCGTGCCTCGCCAGGCGGGCAAGTCGCACGACGCGATCATATGGGCCGCGTTCCTCGTGCTCGAAATGGGCTATTCCGTCCTTTGGACGGACCACAACTATTCGACGACCTGCGAGATGCTCGCGCGGTTCCGCAAGATTTTCGGGAAGCGCGTGGGCGACCCCGACGCGCACCGCGCGATAAACAGGCGCGTCTCCGACGCGAAATCGAAGACCGCGCAGGAGAGCTACGAGTTCGCCAACGGCGGCGTGCTCTGCTTCTCGACGCGAACCGACTCCGCGTCGCTCGGCTACAGCTTCGACGTGATCATCTACGACGAGGCGCAGCTGCTGACCAAATCGCAGGCGCAGACCCTGAACCCGACCACGACGCACGCGCCGCACAAGAATTCGCAGCTCGTCTACGTCGGCACGCCGACGCGAGCCGGCTGCGCCGCAGATAGATTCAAGGAGCTTCGCGAGGAAGCGTGGGGCGACGAGCCGGGCGACGACATGTGCTGGCTCGAATACGGCGTCGACGAGGTCGGCGACCCGATCGACGAGTCGCGGTGGTACTTGGCGAACCCGTCTCTCGCGGAAGGCCTCGTCGAGGTCGAGGACGTGCGCACCGGCGTCATGGGAATGAAGGGCGACGACCTCGCCATCGCCCAGGAGTACCTCGGCTATTGGCTCCCGCCGAGCGTGCAGATGGAAAGCCCTCTCATCGGCGAAGACCTGTGGCGCTCGACGCTCATCCCGCCCGAGGCGGTGCCCGCCAGGTTCTCGAAGCTCGCGTACGGCGTGAAGTTCAGCTCCGACGGCGGCTCGGTCGCGCTCGCGGTCGCCGCATCGGACGGGACGGCCGCCCATATCGAGCTTCCGTTCTGCGAGCCGACCGCCCGCGGGACGAAGTGGCTCGTCAACTGGCTCGCCGTGCGCGCGAACCGGGCGTGCTCGGTCGTCGTGGACGGCAAGAGCGGCGCCGGCTCGCTCTGCGACAGGCTGCAAGAGCTCGGCACGCCGAAAGGCTACGTCATAAGGCCGACGACCGACCAGGCCATCACCGCGGCGAACCTCATTTTCGAAGCCGCCGGCGACGGCGGGATAACGCATATCGAATGCCCCGCGCTCGACCTCTCCGCCGCGACGGCGACCCGCCGCGAGATAGGCAAGGGCGGCGGATGGGGCTTCGGCGGCGACAACTCGACGCCCATCGAGGCGGCGGGCCTCGCGCTGCTCGGGCTCGCAACATCCAAGAGAAACCCGAAGAGGAAGGCGAGAGTAACCTGATGGCAATCTCAATCCCCTATGCCGTCGCCTCGGCCGAGGGCCTTTCGGCGGAGCACCGCGAGACGGTGCTCGAACTGCTCAACAACTGGCAGTCGCACTACTCCGGCAACGTCGTCCGCTCGCAGTACTACGAGGCCCGCAACATGCTCAAGGACCTGGGCATCGCGGTGCCCGATTCGCTGCAAGGCCTCGAAGTGGCCTGCGGCTGGGGGTACAAATGCGTCGAGGTGATGCGCGACCACGTGTCGTTCGACGGGTTCACGTCCCCCGGGGACCGCGACGCGGAGAAGCTCCTGAAGCAGGTCGCGCGCCGCAACTTCATGCCGACGCGCGTCGGGAAGGCCGTCAACTCGGCGCTCAAATACTGCTTCAGCATGTGGGTGGTCACTTCCGACGAGGAGGGCCACGCGCGCATATCGGCGTACCCTCCAACGCTTTGCACCGGCATATGGGACGATGTCGGCGAATGCCTGTCGGCCGGCATGTGGGTCGTCTCGTTCGCGAAGGAGCGCGGCCGAAAGACGAATCGGCCCGATTGGGTCGACGTCATGCTCGACGACTGCCTCATCAGGCTCCGCGCCGACGGGGACGGCAGATGGTCCGCCGACTACGTCGAGCACGGCCTCGGCATCGTGCCGATGTTCGTGATGCCGTACAACCCTGACGACGACCGGCCGTTCGGCGTGTCGCGCATAAACTCCGAGGTGCGCTGGCTCATAGACTGCGCCATGCGCGCGAGCGTGAACGAGGAGGTCGCCGCCGCCTTCGCCGCGTCGACTCAGAAATACCTGCTCGGCACCGACGGGGACGCCTTCGAGGACAAGACGAAATGGAGCGCGTTCATCGGCTCCATCTTCGAGGTTTCGATGAACAGCGAGGGGCAGATTCCCCAATTCGGCCAGCTCACGCAGCCGAGCATGCAGCCCATGACCGAGCATTTCTCCAACCTCTGCAAGCGCATGAGCGCCGCGACCGGCATCCACGCCGGCCAATTCGGAATCGTCGGGGACAACCCGAGCAGCGCCGACGCCATCTACCTCGAGAACTCGCCGCTCATCCTCAAGTGCAAGAGCTTCATCAAGGAGGCGAAGGCCGCGCTTTCCCGCGTGGCCGTGGCGTCGGTCGCGACCGAGCTCGGGAAGAGCTACGCAGAGGCCGAGGAGGCCTGCGACGTGTCCGTCAGCTTCCTCAACCCCGCCATGCCGACGCTGGCGCAGCAGACCGACAGCTCCATCAAGCTCGCGTCCGCAGTCGAGGGCTTCGCCGGCACGCCGACGTTCTGGCGACTCAACGGCCTCGACGACGACGAGGTGAGGAACGTGGTCTCGGAGATAAGGAGCAACGTCACGCGCTCCGCCGCGTTCGACAAGATTTTCGACCCTTCCCAAAATCAGGCGAAGACGGCGGCGGCGAATGATTAGCTCGGCCGAGTTCGCGGCGTACAACCGCGCGGTCGCGCGAATCGGCGACAAGGCCGCGTCCGACGTCGAGTCGTCCGTGCTCGCCTGGTGCCGCGCCAACGCCTCGGCGAGCGTGGCCGAGAAGCGCGAGGCCGCCAAGCTCATCATGGATGGGTACATCCAGGGATACGACGACATCGCCGCCGTCTTCGCCGCCGAGTGGTACGACCGCCGCGCGCAGAAGAGCGGCGTCGCGCTCGATCAGGCCATAACGATGACGACGTACAAGCCGGAGTCGGTCGATGCCGTCGCGAGGTACCAGGCGAAGAAGCTCGCGAAGGGCGGAGACGCCGAGTTCGCGAAGGCGTGCGGCGAGTTCGCCAGGAACGACGCCTTCCGGAGCCTGAACGAGACGATCGTCGCGAACGTCGGCCGCGACAGGGACAAGGGCGCGAGATTCGCCCGCGTCCCGACGGGCCTCGAGACCTGCACGTTCTGCCTGATGCTGGCGAGCCGCGGCGCGGTCTACCACACGCGCAAGACAGCCGGCGAGTTCAAGCATTTCCACCGCGGATGCGACTGCAAAGTCGTTCCGAGCTTCGATCGCGACCCCTACGCCGAGGTGGTCGAGGGGGTCAAGCCGCGCGAGCTGCAAGAGCGGTGGGAGCGGTTCAAGGAGATAGACGCGACCGAAGGGCTGAGTGCCGAACAGAAGGATGCGCGCAAGCGCAAGATACTGAACCTCGCCGAGGCAAAATCAAACCCGGCAACCGAGTACAGGGCCGACAACCTCGACTTGTCCAAGTTGGCGCCTGGGGAGCTTAAAAGAATGCAGAAGTATCATCCGCTTGAGTGGAAGAGCTACGTTCATCTGTCCGAACGCGGCTATGGCCAAGCACTTCTGTCTGAACAGGGCAATGCGTCTGCGAATATTGATATCTCGATGCTGCTTGATGGTGACTGGCATTATTGGGATATGAAGACCATACTCGGCGGGATTCATGCGCTAAAGAAGCGTATGACTGAGTGCTATTCGAAATGGATCAGACTAATCAACGAGGATTCCGTTGTGCCGGACTCAATTGATAAATCGCTGCTCGATTATCCGCGAGCAGCGATAGATAACAGGTACAGCGAAATGAGCGATAGGGAAGCAAGGCAGCAGATTAGGGAATCCATGGTTTACCTTTCGGACAATGGTCCCCTTGATTTTCCTCAAGCGGTTTTAATCCTCAAAAATGGCTCAATAGAGACTATCTATAAATAAAAAAGATGGTTCCAACACCAGACCGAGCCCGGAGCGGAACCATCAAGCAATTGCATTTTATCACATCGGGGCGTGGCGGAACAGGCAGACGCACCAGTTTCAGAGGCTGGCGGGCGCAAGTCCGTGCGGGTTCGAATCCCGCCGCCCCGACCACACTCAATCATAGGAGGTATACCGAATGAAGCGTGACCTCGATCTCGTTCGCTCAATCCTCATATACGTAGAGAACGCCGCCGACGAGGTCGACGCGGACGACATGGCGACGGAGCGCTGGCCGATTGAGACGGTCGCGTACCACGTGAGGCTCATGGCCCACCACGGGCTTGTCGACGTGTCGTGGGACGCCAGGGACATGAACGGCAACACGATCGAGCTAACCGTGGCCGGCATCACTTGGGACGGCCAGGACTACCTCGACTCCATCAGGGAACCGAAGGTCTGGGGCAGGGTCAAGAAGGCCCTCGCGGGCACGGTCGGGTCCACCACGCTGGACGTCGTGCGGCAGACGGCCTCCATGGTCGCGCTGGCCATGGTCAGGGAAGGCCTCGGCATATAGGCAAACGCAATAAAGCAATGCGTGCATGGATTTCGCCCCGTCTTCGTTGATGGCGAGATTCAAGTCTTGAACGAGGAGACAGGGCGTTTGCAGATCGTTGGGCTTCCCGACCTGGATACCGGCTTGGAGATAAAGAACGTGCAGTCGGCAAAGAGCGAGAACACCATCAGCAAGCACATCGGCAAGGCGAAGTGGAAACAGGGATACAGGCAAATCGTTATCGACGTCAGCGAGAACCCAAACATCTCCGACGAAGAAGCCAGGGGCATGATCGCCAGCAGCTTGCGACGGCACTCGATGCCAAGCGCTTTGATGATCAACCATGAAGGCGAGGTAGAGGCCGTGTATAACCCGCAGAAATAAAAAAGGGGCTCATACCGCTACGGCGGTACAAGGCCCTTTTCGACACGAATCATACCACATCGGGGCGTGGCGGAACAGGCAGACGCGCCAGCCTCAGAAGCTGGTGGGCGCAAGTCCGTGCGGGTTCGAATCCCGCCGCCCCGACCAACGATTCCAGATAAGGCCGTTGGGCTTTACAAAGGAGGAACGCATGGCATCAGATGATTTCGAAGTTTTAGCCTTCAAGATTCTCTCGTATCTCTACCGATGTATGAAGAACGGCAAGAAGGCCGATATCGCAGCGCTGCGACAGCTCGTCGGATGCAACGAGGCGTATTTCGGCGCAGTCGTCAGAAGCCTTCAATCGAAAGGGTACGTCGAGGGCTTCGCTTTCGACGGCTTCTCGGGCGTCGTCATCGACTCGCCGAGCCTGGCTGCCATGTCTGATCCCGCGATCACTATGGATGGGGCGATCTTCGTGAGCGAGAATTCGCGAATGCGCAAGGCAAAGGACTTTGCCGGACACGCATTCGAGGTCGCGCTTTCTGCGGCCATCCAGGCGGCGACATCGCGTATCTAATCGTGCCCAACACAATCGAATAGCTATCGCCGTAGGCCCTTCGGGGCCTTCGTTGATTCAAGCCATCCGCACGGGTGGCTTTTTTCATACATGGAAGTGCCCCGCACGGGGCGAGACGAGGCGCCGCACGGCGCCGGACAGGAGGAAGGCATGGAGAACGCAGGCCAGGACCCGGCAGGACAGCAGGCGCAGGCAGACCCGCAGCAGGCGGCGGCCGACCCGCAGCAGGCCCAGGGCGGCTCCGAAGGCAAGGACTACAAGGCCCTCTACGAGGACGCCGTCAAGGAGTCCCGCAAATGGGAGAAGCGCTCGAAGGACAACCTCGAGCAGCTCAACGCCCTGAAGCAGTCCCAGGGGAAGCCCGACCCGACCATCGAAGAGCGCATCGCCGCGCTCGAGAAGGAGAACGGCGACCTCAAGGCGGCGTCGGCGCGCGCGAAGCTCGTCGATTCCGTGGCGAAGGCGACCGGGCTCGACCGCGCGATCGTGGCGACCCTGAGCGGCGCCGACGAGGAGTCGCTCTCCGAGCAGGCCGAGGCGATCGCGGCCATCGCGAGGCCGCAGGGCGGCGCGCCGCGCGTGCCCGAGGCCGGCCAGAAGCAGAAGCCAGGCAAGCCCTCCAAGAAGGACATCCTCGGAATCGAGGACAAGAAAGAACGCATGGCCGCCATCGCGGCCAACATCGACCTCTTCAAGTAAGGGGAGAAAGGGGCCAGAATGCCCGACATCAAGACCCTCGCAGCAGCACGCAACGTCGACCTCGTCGACACCTTCACCAAGTCCATCGCCAAGCTCGCGAAGATGCTCTCCGCCTGCGACCCCATCAAGGCGAACGTCGGCGAGACGCTGCACCAGAAGAAAATCACCGGCAAGCTCTCCGAGACCGAGTACGTCGAGGGGCAGGAGATCCCGGAGTCCAAGTACACCTGGGCCGACGTGACGACCTACGAGGTCGCGATCAAACCCTACCGCAAGAAGACCACCTTGCAGGAAATCAAGAAGCGCGGCTACGAGGCCGCCGTCGACGCGACCGACTCCGCGATGATTTCCGACATCCAGCGCGGCATCAAGAAGGACTTCGTCAACGTGCTCGCCGGCGGAGGTGCCGGCGCCGTCACCGGCAAGAACCTCGTCGCCACCGCCGCGAACGCGTGGGCCGCGCTCGACAACCTCGTCGAGGACTACTCCTTCGGCGACGTTGACGTCATCTACTTCGTGAACCCCGTCGACTTCGCGAAGCAGATCGCCGACTCCGAGGTCTTCTCCGCCTTCGGCATCTCCTACATCGAGAACTGGGCGGGCCTCGGCACGCTCGTGTCCACCGGCTCCGTCGCCGCCGGCACGATTTACGCCACCGTGAAGAACAACGTCAAGGTCTACACCGCGAGCACCGAGGGCGACGACCTCTTCGGCTTCTACACCGACGAGTCCGGCTACATCGCCATCAACCATTCCAGCGAGCTGAAGAGCCTCGCATACGACACCGTCGCGTACACCGGCATCACCTTCTTCGCCGAGTACATCGACATGGTTGTGAAGGGAACCATCGCAGCAACCGCGTAAAAGGAGAGCAAATGATTGCAACCGTGACATACCCGTACCGAGACCGCGAGACGTACGAGATCCACCGCACCGGCGACGAGGTCGAGCTGACCCCCGAGCGCTTCGCCGAGCTGTCCGCCGCAGGCTACGTCGACGCCGCCGAGCAGGCCGCCGAGCCCGAGCCGGAAGAGCCGGAGAAAGCCGAAGCGGACGAAGCCGACGAAGGGGCGCCCAAGGAAGCGAAGGACGTCCACGAGATGACGGCGGCGGAGATGCGCGCCGAAATCGAGGCGAGGGGCGGCTTCGCGCCGAAGAAGGCGACGAAGGCTCAGCTCGCCGAGCTTTTGGAGCAGCTGTGAGCGAGGAATTCGCGACTCTCGCGGACTACGAGCTGAGGTATGGCGCGGTCTCCGACGGCGACGGGGACAAGGTCTCCGCGCTCCTGTCGGACGCGTGCGACATGCTGCTCGCGGCCTACGAGTCGCGATGGGGCGAGTACAGGCAGGGCGAGCACGCAGCATTCGACCGCGCCGCCTGCGCCGTGGCGTGCTCCATCGTCTCGCGGGCCGCGAACGTGTCGCTCGGCCTGGCTGGTGCCTCGCAGTACAGCCAGACCGCCGGCAGCTATAACGCGTCCGTGACTTTCGCCAACCCGACCGCCGAACTGTGGGTCGGCAAGGCCGACCTGAAGCGGCTGGGGCTGGCCGGGTGCCGAATCGGCAGCATCGACGCGATGACGGGGGCGGACCGTGCTTAATCTCATCCCGGACGAGGAGGTCGCGGTAATCCGCGATTCCGCGAGGCTCGACGACCTCGGCGAGCCAATCGATTCGCAGCCGTCCCGCGAGGCCGTGCGCTGCGTGGTGTGCCCCGGCCCCACCTCAGACTTGGGGGCGGAGCGGCCCAACGGCGCGCGAATCGCTTACACGCTGCATTTCCCGAAGACGTACAGGGGCGACCTTCGCGGCTGCTCGGTCGAGGTGCGCGGAGAGGTGTTCGCCGTGGTCGGCGACCCGATGCGCACGACCGAGGCGGCGACGCCGGGCGCATGGAACATGGCCGTCGAGGTGGCGAGGGCGGATGGGTAGGTTCAAGGCGGACCGTGCGGGATACGCAGCGCTCATGAACTCGGCCCCCGTGCAATCCATGGTCGAGCGCAAGGCGCAGGCCGTGAAGGCGGCCGCGGACGCCGCGCTCTCGGAAGGCGGCTACGACTTCGAGGGGCACGAGGTGAAGGATTTCGACGGCGTCCTCGCGAGGGGGCGCGTCGTGCGCACGAAGACAGACCAGGCGCGCTACAGCGAGGCGAAGCGCAAGACGCTCTCGCGCGCGCTCGATTCGGCGAGGGGGTAGCGAATGGACGTTGAGGCGGCGGTCGCGCGCAGGCTCGCGCAGGCCGCAGGAGTGCCAGGGTGCCTAGAGGTGCCGGAGGAAATGCCCGACTCGTTCATCAGCGTCGAGCAGATCGGCGGCGGAGGCTCGATGTTCGAGCCGTGCAGGCTCGCCGTCGACTGCTGGGCGAAGAAGAAGGAGCGCAAGAAGGCCCGCGCGCTCGCCGAATCGGTGGCCGCGGCTGTGGCGGACCTCGACGAGGAGGCCAACTTCTTCCATCCGGAAGTGACCAATTTCTACCGCGAGAACGACCCGGACACGGGCCGCTCGCGGTACATCGTGCAGATCCAGATATGGGTCTGCGAATAGCAGAAAGGAAACAGCATGGCAGAGGCCAATGGCAACAACCAGGCGAACGTCAGCTCCGCGAAGGGCGTGAAGGGCGGCTACATCTTCTCCGCGCCCGAGGGGACGGCGCTCCCGACCGACATCAAGACGCCGCTCGACCCGGCATTCAAGTGCCTCGGCTTTATCAGCGAGGACGGCTACGTCGAGACCGTGGACGAGGACTCCGACGACATCCCCGACATGAACGGCGACATCATGGACTCGACCAACTCCAACCGAGTCGAGTCCGCGCAATTCACGCTCGCCGAGATCAAGGCCGAGACGCTCAAGCGCCAATACGGCGAGAAGAACGTGACCGACGCGAACGGCGTCATCACGGTCAAGCACAACTCGAACTCGCACGACATCTTCTCGTACATCTTGGAGCTCGTGCTGAAGAACAACCGCCGCTGGCGCAAGGTCATCCCTGCCGGCAAGTCCGCGGAGCTCGACGACCTCAACATCTCCAGCTCCGAGCTTTGCCAGCGACCGCTGACGATGAAATACCTGACCGACGAGGACGGCAACACCTGCTACGACTACTTCGAGTCGACCGAGACCACGGCGACCGCATAGCCGCAGAGGGGCAACAGCTTTTGGCGGGGCCGAGCGCCCCGCCTTTTTTCGCATGGAGGAAAGAATGGAAAAGAAGAAGCACGAAGTCGCGAAGGTCGGGTTCCGCGGCCAGGAATTCGACATCGACAAGACCGCCTTCGCGTCGCTGAAGGTGCAGACCGCGCTCAACCTCGGCGACAAGGACCCGCGTGCAGCGAACGAGGCGATGAACCTCATCTGCTGCGGGCGAGTGGTGGAATACATCGGCCGCATCCCCGACGAGGGCGGCGCCCTTCCCGACGAGCTCGGATGCTCCGCCGAGGACTGGCAGGCCTTCACGGCCGCGATAGGCGAGGCGGTGGCGGCAAAAAACTGACGTCCTTCGCGCGCGACTGGCTCGACAACCGCGCCGACGTGGTCGCCGACTTCCGCCAATACTACGGAATCGACCTCCCGGTCGAGCCGACCGACGACGACTGCTCGCGGTGGTCTCTGCTCTGGTACGCGCTGCCGCGCGAATCGCGCACGGCGCGCCGCCAGACTCCGGAGCTTCGGTGGAGCGAGGGGGAGTACATGCTCGCGATGGCGGTGCACGCGCTTGAGGTCATCGCATGGCAGAGGACGAAGGACGGCCAGCGCGGGCGCAACAAGCCGCATCCGCTGAAGACGCCCGCGGAGCGCGCGGAGGCGCAGCAGCACCGCGACAACGCGCTCGCGGCGCGCGAAGACATAGACGGCATTCTCGGAATGCACGAAGGAGGTGCGTAAATGGGGGCAGTCAACGTCGGAAGCGCGTCGGTCACGATCATGCCGACCATGAATGGCTTCGCCGGCAAGCTCAACAAGCAGCTCGGCAGCGCCGGCACGTCCGGCGGCGCGGCCTTCTCGAAGGCCTTCGGCGGGAAGGCCGGCGGCGCGGCGGGGGGAATCGTCTCGAAATTCAAGAGCGCCGGCACCTCCGCCGGCGCGCAGATGGGAACGGCGGCCGGCGCGGCGCTGAGCGCGAAGGGCACCGCAATCGCGGGCATCGCGGGCGGCATCGCCTCGGCGGCCGCGCAGAAAATCATGGCTGCGCTCTCTTCTCTGACAGGCGAGATAACGAACGCTTCCGACTCGGCGCAGAAATTCGCCAGCACGCTCGGGTTCGGCGGCGTGGACACCTCGACCATCGACGCCCTGACGGCCTCGACGCAGGACTATGCCGACAAGACCATTTACGACCTGGGCGACATCCGCAACACGACCGCGCAGCTGGCCGCCAACGGCGTGTCCGACTACGCGCAGCTGTCGGAGGCGGCGGGCAACCTCAACGCCGTGGCCGGCGGCAACGCGGCGACCTTCAAGAGCGTCGGCATGGTCCTGACGCAGACGGCGGGCGCCGGGAAGCTCACCACGGAGAACTGGAACCAGCTCGCCGACGCCATCCCCGGCGCGTCGGGCAAGCTCCAGGAGGCCATGAAGGCCAACGGCGCGTACACCGGCAACTTCCGCGACGCCATGGAGAAGGGCGAGATATCCGCCGAGGAATTCAACCAGGCGATCATGCAGCTCGGCATGACCGACGTCGCCAAGGAGGCGGCGACCTCGACGGCGACATTCGAGGGCGCGATGGGCAACCTGGAGGCATCGGCCGTCACGGCCGGCGCTAAGGTCCTCGACGCGTTCAAACCGCTCCTCACCGGCGGCATGGCCTCGGCGGGAGAGGCAATCGACGGCATCGGCGATTCGGTCGCCGATTTCCTCTCGAAATGCCAGGACAACGGCGCGATACAGGCGCTTTCGGACGATGTGTCGCTCCTCGGCGGCGCGGCGCTCGACGTGATGGGCGCGGTAGGAAGCCTCGTTGGCGCGGTGCTCGGCATCGAGCCGGGGGCCGACGGCGCGGCCGACGCGGCGGACTCGTTCAAGGGCGCGCTCGACGCGGCGCATCCCGCGATCCAGGGAGTCGCCGACGCGGCGTCATGGCTCAGGGACAACGCGGCGAAGGCCGCGCCCGCGGTGCGGGCGCTCGCGGCCGGATTCGTGCTCATGAAGGCGGCGTCGGCCGTCGCGGGCGCCGTGAAATCGCTCTCGGGCACGCTGACCGCCGTCTCGACGCTCTCGACCTTCGCAGCCGGAGGCCTGACCGCCATGGCGGGCGGCGAGA
>OLNG01000745.1_pt1 | contig 22912 bp, 26 predicted proteins | sample 1643091 | NCBI WGS metagenome assembly OLNG01 (sample SAMEA3136661, study PRJEB25190) | human gut metagenome | biome: human gut; feature: human-associated habitat; material: faeces | place: Austria | collected 2013 | reverse complement strand
TTTTCCGGGGTCTGCAACACCTCTATCACCAGTTCAAATCTGGTTGGCGCCTCTTATAAAAAACACCCGGAATATTTATTTCCGGGTGTTTTTATTAAAGAATACAAGAAAAGCTGCCGGTGGCAGCCTCTCGTATATTATTTCATTATAATTGAATCTTCTTTAACATATGATCGACGAATACTTTTGCATGCTCCACATCCAGATCATCCGGATGAGTAAGTGCAAGATCGAAATTCTGGATAAAACGGTCGATCTGGTCGTTATTCTCGTCAGTTCTCATGGATTCATACTTCATACGTACCTTCTGCGGCATCTTTCCCTGACAGATAAAATATCCAAGATAATCGTTGTCTGCTTCGATCCAGGCACTGACGCGTCCGGCAATATCCTTATAATATTCCGGGGAATCCCCCATTCCGCAAGTTCCGAATAAAGCGATCTGTTTGCCGCTTAAGTCACTTAAGAAGTCACTGACTTCCATACTGCAGCTTCCGCGGTGTACGCAGAATCCGATGAAGTAGACATTGGCTTCCGGAATTGTCTTATCTGTATCGATATCGATCAGATCTTTGGAATTGCCAGGAAGGCGCGAGAAGATAGATGCAGCAATTTTCTTTGTATTTCCGGATTCACTCTGATATAAAACAAGATAATCTAACATAAGAATTCCTCCTTTTTGCGTTTGCTGATGGTCACAATTTATTGTACATCTGGATTACATTGAAATTTCATGAGTTACATATAATGGCCGCCGCTGTAACCGCCCGGGGCACCGCAGCACATTCCGCCGCTGCAGCATAAGTTGCAGACGATGTTGGCAATACATAATTTTACACACCAGTCGCTTCCGCCGCCGAAGGTGGTGGTATACGGATTCTGGCGTTGGCGGTACCAGCTTCCGCCGCTTTCAAACTGGTTAACTAACATCTGGTATTGATAGTTGGCTGGTTCCATGCGGAGCGCTTCTTTGGCATGCTGAATGGCCGTTGCATTGTTGCCGAGACCGGAATTGGCAATCGCACTGTAGTAATACCACTGGGCAGTATGCTCGTTGATTCCGTTTAATACGTTCATTGCTTCCTGATACCGGCCGTTGTTGATGAAGTTGGCAGCAGCTCTTAAGTGAAGATCCTGCTCACTTTCCTGACCTGCATTACCTGCATTACCGGCCTGTCGGTATTCTCCGTAGAAGCCGCGGAACGGACCATATCCGTTCTGGCTATATGGACCGTAATTCCCGGAAGAGCCGTATTCCCGCTCTTTCATGATCTGCTGATAGGCCTGCTGGACTTCTTTGAATTTCGCCTCTGCCTGATCCTTGTTCGGATTATTGATATTGGCATCCGGATGATATTTTCGGCTGAGGTTACGATATGCTTTTTTTATCTCGTCATCAGAAGCATCACGGGATACTCCTAAGACACTATATGGATCTGTCATTGTTCTTGATCTCCTGTTGTTGAATTATCTGTGTCAGGATGTGGATTATCATTCGTGGTTCTACCGGCAGTGGAATTGCCGTCAGCAGTATCTGCAGCGTTGTGTGTATTCTTGCCGGCGAGTCTTTCGGATGTTACGGCAGTGTATCTGCTCCATACTCCGGAATAGAGAACGTTCCGCAAGATCTCTGCATGCAGCAGTATCGGAAGCTGTTCGAATTCCCTGGAGCATTCCGACATCATAAGCGTCAGAAGGCTGCGGCAGTCATCTGCAAATGCAGGATCGTCCAGGTATGCCTTCCTGAATGGATTATAGCTGCCGGATTTGATGTCTTTTTCGACATCATCGTAGGCATCCATCAGATAGATGAATTTTCCGAGGAAGAATCCGATCTTACGAAGAGAGGATTCCCATTCATCGTGGCGGTATGCAAAAATCTCAGCCATGATATTGCCAAAAAGTCCGGACATAAGATCCAGATTCTGTTCATTTTCTGCCTCATATTTTGAGATTTGGGCGAGATTTTCTGAGATGACCTTACATTTTACGGGATATAATTTTTCAATCTTCTTTATCTTTGAATGCAAAAGTTTTGCGGCAACAAAAGCTTTCTTCCTGTGTTCGTCTGCCCAGTCATCTTCACACTTATAATAAGATAACAGCATGTTGATGGCTGCGGCATATTCAGTAAATTCATTGGTCTTTGCCGCATGCTTTTGCATGGGATGTGCAATACAACGGACCATCTCTGTCTTTGTGTCCGGTTCATAAAGACCGGTGAGCAGGATCACAAGAAATGTCATATCAAAGGATAAAGTCACCTGACCTCTTCTACCATAACATTCTTTTAAGGCTTTGCATAGTCCACAGTAATAAGAATGATAGACATCATAATCTTTGAATTTCATCTCGGCTTTGTTGATAGAAATATAACCAAACATGGGAACTCCTTAGCTTCGTTTGATAAATCTGGTGTTACACTTCGGGCAGCGGATCTCAATCTTGCCTTTTCCTTTTGGAACACGGATCTTCTGTTTGCATGACGGACATTTGTAAATGTGGTGTGTCTTGCGCTGTGTTATCATGTTACGCTGCCTGTAGAAAAATGTCCGGATGCCGCGTGTCATCTGTAGATATTTCTGATTCTCGGCGGCTCGTTTGTAAGTATTTTTGGAAAACATCCGGAAATAAGAATAGATGATACCGGCCCATGCCAGCCAGGAAAGGATTCCCCGATGCGTCCATCCTGCGATCAGCATAAGGATCAGGGATCCACAGATGGTAAATTTGCCAAAGGAATCAACACCATATCTTCCGTACATAAAACGTATAAATCTGTCTTTTAGTTTCAATTCATTCACCTCTTAAAATAGTACTTGCAATATACATTTAATCATACGCCGGGAATAGGAAAAATCAATAAACAGAGTATTAAAATTTCTAAAGATTTTAGATGAGAAAAGTGCAGAAACTGTGGTGGATGTGTTAAGATAAGAATGTTAATTTCGTAGAACGGGGTTGATAACGGGGAGGAGGCAGAATATGCAGAAGCTGACGGAGCTGATCAGAGAAGATATGAAACCGGCACTTGGCGTGACCGAGCCGGGAGCTATCGCATTTGCCGTGGCAAGTGCGAAGAAATATACGGAAGGTAAGATTGTAAATGTACATGTGGCATTGAATTCCGGTATGTACAAGAATGCATTTACCTGTGGAATTCCTAATTCGGAGAGATTCGGCAACTATTATGCGGCGGCACTTGGGGCGGTAGCGGCAGATGCGGAAAAAGGACTGGAATCGCTGGCAGATATCACACCGGAAGATGATGAGAAAGCGGCGCAGATGGTGAGCGACGGTCTGGTGGAAGTGGTTATGGATCATGTCGGATCCGAGATCACGATCGATGCCGTGGTGACAACGGAGAATAACCGGTGTAAGGTGATGATCCGGGATGCACATACGAATATCGTAAAGATAGAAAAAGACGGCATTGTAATATTTGAGACAGAAGATAGGATGTACAGGGAGGAATCCCGGAAAAAGCAGGCACGTCCGGTAATTCACGGATATTCCCTGGCAGAGATCCTGCGGTATGTAAATACAGTTCCGGTTGAAGAGATTGCGTTTATAGAAAAAGCGTATACGATGAATCTGGAATTATTAAAAGAAGGACTGGCTTCGGACAGGGCAGTATTCGCAAAGAAACTTTATCGTGAGAATGGCAACCGGATCATATCCAGGGATGCACTTAAGACGGCACAATTACTGTGTAACGGTGCGATAGAGGCCAGGGTTCTGGGCCTTTCCAGACCGGCTATGAGCATTACCGGGAGCGGTGCACACGGGATCATTGCGACGATGCCGTTGTATGCGTACCGGCATGTCAATGAAGATAAGACGGATGATGAGACCCTGTGGAGAGCAACTGCACTCAGCTATCTGATCACGATGTATATCAAAGAGTACTCAGGAAGATTATCGGCATTTTGCGGATGCGGGATTGCAGCCGGAACCGGGATGGCCTGTGGACTGGCATATCTGCAGGGAGCGGATGGAGAAAAACATACAAAAGTGATTCAGAATATGGCAAGCGGTCTGACCGGAATGATCTGTGACGGAGGCAATCACGGATGTACGATGAAAGGGATCGTGGCAGTAGATGCAGCATTCCGTGCAACAGATATGGCAATGGATGATATCTGCATAGAAAATATTCATGGAATCAACGGCAGGACTCCGGAAGCAACTATGAAGTACATGGGAATGATCGCATCCCCTGGAATGACAGGGACGGAAAAGACGATCGTAGAGATTATGGAATCGAAAAAGTAAAGAAAATAGAACAGCACAGGGAGGGATCGAATCCGGAATGGGAAATGAAAATGCAGACAATGAAAGAAAAAAACATCACCGCGGAAGAAGGCGGAAGAAAAAAGGGAATATAATCGCCAATGTGATTCTTGTGATCGCACTGATCGTATTCTGTGTGTCGGGCTTTCAACTGTTTAAGATCGGAAAAGGTTATCTGGATGGAAGAAGTGAGTATGATAAAGTGCGGAAACTTGCGGTGACGGATGATAAGAATAAAAATGATAAAGATAAAAATCATAGTGAAGACGGAGATGATACATTCTCTGTTGATTTTCAAAAACTGTTGGAGATCAATCCGGATACGATCGCATGGATCAGATTCCCGGATGAGCCGAGTCAGATCAATTATCCGGTTGTTCAGGGAACGGATAACAGTAAATATCTGAAGAAAACATTTTCGTCTAACGAAAATACGCTGGGAGCAATCTTCCTGAATGTTGACAATCAAAAGGATTTTTCGGATAAAAACTCTGTAATATATGGACATAGAATGCGGGACGGTTCGATGTTCCGTCACCTGCAGGATTATGATACCCGTGAATTCTGGAAGAATAATCCATATTTTTACATATATACCGTTGATGGAAGAATTCTGAAATATCATATTTATTCGGCAGGACAGGTAGTCGACACTTCGGAATCGTATCAGACAACATTTGAAACAGATGAAGAATATCAGGAATTTTTGAATATGACGCAGAGTACTTCTCTGTATAATACCGGCGTGGAAGTGACAACGGCAGATACGATCGTTACATTGTCGACCTGTACCAGTGCCAGTGATAATCACCGGTTTGTTGTAAGAGGGGTAAAAGAGGAGGAGACGAAACAGTGATGAAGAAAGAATATACCTATGAAGTAGGAGATGTGGTAACAATGAAAAAGCCGCATCCATGTGGAAGTAAAGAATGGGAGATACTAAGGGTTGGAGCAGATTTCCGACTGAAATGTATGGGATGCGGACATCAGATCATGATCGCCCGCAAATTGGTAGAAAAAAATACAAAAGATTTGAAGAAAAAAGCTTGAAAAAATCGAGACTTTATGGTAACATAGGAACTCGTGATACAATAATTCTGTCCTAAAATAGAGACAGAAATCCTTGCTCCCACATAAGATGAGCGGGGGCCAAAAGACCAGAAGGAGGTGCAAGACGACATGAACAAATATGAATTAGCTGTTGTTGTCAGTGCAAAAATCGAAGACGACGAAAGAGCTCAGGTAATCGAAAAGGTGAAAGCATTAGTTGAACGTTTCGGTGGACAGATCTCTGACGTTGATGAATGGGGTAAGAAGAGATTAGCTTACGAGATTCAGAAGATGAAAGAAGCATACTACTATTTCATCCACTTCGAGTCTGATGCTGAGACTCCAAGCGAAATCGAGCAGAGAATTCGCATTATGGACAACGTTATCAGATTTTTATGCGTTAGACAGGATGCATAAGCAGGAAGTAGAGGTATAATATGAATAAAGTAATTTTGATGGGACGCTTGACAAGAGATCCTGAAGTAAGATATTCACAGGGTGAGAATTCTACAGCAATCGCAAGATATACATTAGCTGTAGACCGCAGATTCAGACGTAACAACGACGGAGAGCAGACAGCTGACTTTATCGGATGCGTTGCTTTCGGAAGAAGTGCAGAATTTGCTGAGAAATATTTCCGTCAGGGACTGAAGGTTATCGTAACCGGACGTATTCAGACAGGAAGCTATACCAATAAAGAAGGTCAGAAAGTTTACACAACAGATGTTGTTGTAGAGGATCAGGAATTTGCTGAAAGCAAGGCAGTAAGCGACGCCAATGCAGGAAGTTTCCGTGCGGCAGCTCCATCACCGGCTCCGGCACCAGCCACACCAGTATCTGATGCAGGTGACGGCTTCATGAACATTCCGGATGGAATTGATGAGGAATTACCTTTTAATTAGGCAATAGTACCGTGCTGTGGTACTTGCCGCATTTCATTTTGTTGAAAGGAGAAACCAAAATGGCTTACGATAAAGGAAATCGTCCAGAAGGCGGCTTCAAGAGAAGAGGCGGCGGACGCAGAAGAAAAAAAGTTTGCGTATTCTGTGGAAAAGAGAATAACGAGATCGATTACAAGGATACAGCAAAATTAAGAAAGTACATCTCTGAAAGAGGAAAAATTCTTCCTAGAAGAATTACTGGAAACTGCGCTAAGCACCAGAGAGCTCTTACAGTAGCAATCAAGAGAGCACGTCACATCGCTCTTATGCCATACGTACAGGACTAATATTGAATATTGAAAACCGTCAGTGCATTGCACTGGCGGTTTTTTGCGTAAAGAATGCTGTCACGATTGGTTTATTTTTTTGTACGTTTGTCTCTTTGATTTTATACAATCTTGTTTTTCTCGGTTATATTTGTTAGATTGAGATAGAAGCCATTAACCATGCAACAGGAGTCAGCATATGGAAGTCCGGTTGATAGAAAACAAAGAGTTATTAGAATCAGCAGAGTTGTTTAAAATCGAAAATCTGTTATGGGGAACAGAAAAGATTGCAAAAACGTATGGATATATTGGATTCGTTCCGGGAGAAGGATTATATATCAAACTTGTGTGTGTGGAGAAGAATCCTCTCCGAATTTATAAAAAAGATCAGGATCCGGTTTACAAGGACAGCGCTATGGAGGCTTTTTTTCAATTTAAAGGAAATGATACGGCAGATGAAATGTAGCGCAGAAATACAGGAAGAGCAATGGAATGTGAATCTTACGCTTCCGATAGAAATACTGGAACAGGTATACGGGAAATTGAATTTACAGGAAGGATCCGATTTCCGCTGCAATTTCTATAAAATTTGTGAAACAAAGGAATACGAACATTATGCAGCGTACAGATGCGTAGAAAGCGAACAGCCGAATTTTCATCTGCCGGAGTATTTTGAAAATGCAGTAATTTTGAAAAGAAAGTAACAAATACAATTGGGAGGTTGTACTTATGAAAATTTACAAAGCAAAAGATTACAAGGACATGAGCAGGAAAGCAGCGAATATCATCTCTGCACAGGTGATTATGAAACCAAACTGTGTACTGGGACTGGCAACAGGATCTACACCAATCGGAACTTATGCTCAGCTGGTTGAATGGTATAACAAGGGAGATCTGGATTTCTCGGAGGTTACGACAGTAAATCTGGATGAATACAAGGGATTGCCACGTACGAATGATCAGAGCTATTATTACTTTATGCATCAACATCTGTTTGACCGTGTGAATATTGATCCGGAAAGGACCAATGTTCCGAACGGAATGGAGCCGGATGCGGAGAAAGAATGTGGAAGATATGAAGAACTGATCCGTTCACTGGGCGGTGTGGATCTTCAGCTGCTCGGACTCGGACATAACGGACATATCGGTTTCAATGAGCCGGGAGAAGCATTTGAAAAGGAAACACATTGTGTAGATCTGACAGAGAGTACGATTGAGGCAAATAAGAGATTCTTCGCATCTGCCGACGATGTGCCAAAACAGGCATATACGATGGGAATTAAGACAATCATGCAGGCAAAGAAGATACTGATAGTAGTGAATGGAGAAAACAAGGCAGATATCGTAGAGCGTGCTTTCTTCGGCCCGGTCACACCGGAAGTGCCGGCTTCTATTCTCCAGCTGCATAATGATGTGACGTTGGTTGGGGATGAGGCAGCGCTTGCTAAAATTGGGATTTAATTCAGGAAGGCTGTGGATACCCGAACCGGAATAAAGCTTGGAAAGGCGTTCCTGTTCAGGTTCCATCGGCGGGTCAATTCTAAAGGGGCAAAATTCTGCTAAAAGCAGGCTTTCAAAATTTGAAACTCGGCATATGCCTCAGACAGTCAAATTTTGAAAACCCAACGCAGAATTTTGTCCCTTAAGAATTACCAACGCCTCTTTCACATTCACTGGAACACCTTTCCAAGCTTTATTCCGTGTGTATCAAATGCCTTAAGAATTAAATGGCAATTGCGTAACGATTGTGGCCTCTACCGGGTTACACTTCCGGGCATTTCATTTATTAATATTCGCTGCCAGTCACGACTTGAAGGAAACAATAGATAAGGATTATTGTGAATGTGGAATGCCGTTAGAAACAGTTAGAGAGTCAGAAGCACCGTTAAAGGAACGAAGCGAACGTGTTTGAGGCGAACGCCGAGTTTGAGCGTAGTTCCTTTGCTTTTAGGTGGTTCTGACTCTCTTAGTGTTTCTTATGGTATGGAACCTGAACAAGAAGCCTTATCTATTGTTTCCTTCAAGGACTGAGAGGCCGCTTCCCCAGTTAATAAATTAAATCCCAATTAAATCCCAAGAAAAATTATTTGAATTCCCCCTCCGCCATAGCCTTAATCGAAGATGCATACTCCGAAGGAGTCATTCCGGACACTTTTTTGAATTGTCTGGAAAAATAATGGATGGAGGTATATCCAAGGTGTTCTGCGATCTGAGTGAAATTCATCCGGTTGGTCCGGATTAGTTCTTTGGCAGCATTGATCTTCAACATAGAAAAATATTCAATAATACCAAGACTGCAGTGCTCTTTGAAAATCTTCTGGAGCTGGGAACGTCCGATCAGATTATCCTTGCAGATCTGGTCAATGGTTACATGTGTTGTCAGATGACTTTCCAAATAATCCACAATACGGCCAAAAATCTCGGCATCACTGTTACTTTTCGTAACTTTCTGAGGATCAGCCTTCGGAAGTTTTTTTGAAAGTACGATCGGATTAGAGTAGCGCCGGATCAGATGAATCAGAAAATGTTCCAGATAAAGCTTGATCATCTGCTGTGCGCCAAACGTGTCCGGATCTTTCAGCGGCATATTCTGAAGATAAGGATCGTCAAGGCGGCAGTCGAAACATCGGCGGGCTTCTATGATGATGTTGGCAAGAAGATTACGTTCCGTCTCGTCAATTTGTAAAAGACGGTCATTAAAAAAGTACATTGCATCATCGTTACATTCAAAAGAAATAACGACCAGATTGGGAGCAATCCCACCGGTTGCTTTTACATCATGAAATTCATTCGGTTTGTGGAAAATGAGATCTCCCTTTTTTAAAATAGTATAAGATTTTCCACGGGTAACACCGACTTCTCCTTTGTCTACACAGATAAATTCCCAGAAATTATGAGATTCCCCGGCAAAACTGAAATTACTCATATATTCAAAATAATGGATACTGAATATTTTCCCGATGGTGATAGAATTTTGCAGTTCGACTCCATGATATGCCATAATGATTCTCCTTTGCAAATATTTGCATCATATTTGATATCATCATAACGCAGAGTTGTCTGAAAAGTAAAGGGAAAATAAAGATTGTACAAATATTTATCGGTATAGATGGATAATTGTATAACTTCACTGGACGAAAGCATAATACATTTATGAAACACTTGGTCTATAATACAACATAAATAATAAAAGAATATGAGGTGATACGAGAGGTATGGAACGTAAAAACTTATGGCAGACGTACAGTGAAGCGCAGATCCGGGAGCTGGAAGAAGTGAATGCGCAGTATCGTACATGTCTGGATGAAGGTAAGACGGAACGTGAATGCGTCAAAAAGACGATTGAACTTGCAGAGGCAGAGGGATACAGGAATATGAAAGATCTGATCAAAGCCGGCACAAAGATTCATGCAGGGGATAAAGTATATATGGATTATATGGGGAAGGCCATTGTACTTTTCCAGGCAGGAACAGCGCCGGTAGAGGAAGGAATGAATATTCTGGGAGCACATATTGATTCGCCTAGAATTGATGTAAAGCAGAATCCGTTGTATGAAAACGAGGGACTTGCTTATCTGGACACACATTACTATGGCGGTGTTAAGAAATATCAGTGGCTTTCAATCCCACTTGCACTTCATGGTGTAATCGTAAAGAAGAATGGAGAAAAAGTAGAGGTCTGCGTTGGGGAAAAAGAGACAGATCCTGTACTGGTTATCAATGATCTTCTTCCGCACCTTGGAGCGAGACAGAGGGAGAAGCTGGCAAAAGATTTTATCGATGGGGAACAGATGGATCTTCTGATCGGCAACCGCCCGGAGGACAAGGAAGAAAATGCAGTTACAAGAAGAATTAAAAATCTTCTGAAAGAAAGATATGATGTCGAAGAAGAAGATTTTCTTTCCGCAGAACTGGAGATTGTACCTGCGGGAAAAGCAAGAGACTGTGGTCTGGATAACAGCATGATTCTTGCATACGGACAGGATGACAGAGTATGTGCATTTACATCCCTGTTCGCAATATTAAGAGCAGAAGAGGTTGCAAGAACTTCCTGCTGTCTGCTGGTAGACAAGGAAGAGATCGGTAGTACGGGAGCAAGTGGTATGACATCCCGGTTTTTCGAAAATGCAGTTGCAGAATATGTTCTTTTGAATGAAGGCGTTGAATACAACGATATTGTGCTCAGAAGAACACTGGCAAATTCAAAGATGTTATCATCCGATGTAAGTGCAGGATTTGATCCGATGTACGAGGATGTATATGAAAAGAGAAATGCAGCATTCCTGGCACGCGGACCGGTGTTTAACAAATATACAGGATCCGGCGGAAAGAGCGGATCCAATGACGCGAATCCGGAATATATTGCACAGCTCAGACAGATTATGGAAGAAGCAGGTGTGAACTTCCAGACAGCAGAGCTTGGCCGTGTTGACGTAGGCGGCGGTGGAACGATCGCTTATCTGATGAGTGTATATGGAATGGAAGTCATTGATAGTGGTGTGGCTGTGTTAGGCATGCATGCACCATGGGAGACAACAAGTAAAGCTGATGTATATGAGGCTGTAAGGTGTTATGAAGCATTCTTAAAAGCAGAATTTTAAGATGCGGTAACATTATCTATAAAAAACTCTCTACAAAAAAAGTGACGCAATGGGGTGCGGAATACCGGACTTCATTGCGTCACTTTTTATGCATCACGTTCCCGTTCTTTGCTGTTCCGCAGGGCATCGGTAATGCCTTTGACTGAAGAGGCATAGGCAGACGGCGACATCCCGGTAGCGATCCGGAATTGTTTGGAAAAATATGGAAGAGAGCTGTAAGAAAGGAAATATGCAATCTCGGTAAGATTCATGGATCCGTCGCAGATAATATCTTTCGCTCTTTGAATCTTCATTTTATTAAAATGGTCGATCACGCCACAGTCAAGCTGTTCATGAAACAGAGACTGAAGAGCTGATCTGGAAATGGAAAATGCATCGCAGATATCGCTGACGGTCAGTTTTTCGCAGATATGAAATTCCAAAAATTTCAGAATTTCACTGAGCCGTTCATGTTCTGTGGATTCTTTTTCCGGAGAAGATTTGTGCATCGCAGAGGACGCATTCCCGGTGGGCTGATGTTCACGGATCAAAGTGATTAGGAATAATTCAAGGTAGAGAAGGATCATCTGCTGTGAAGCAAACGGTGTATTGTCTTTTAACTCTACCTGTTCGACAGAAGGAATATGCATTGGCGTGGAAAACGTCTGCCGGGCTTCTATGATGATCTGCGATATCATGGAACGTTCTTCCATACTCAGGGTGAAATTCCTGCGGATAAAGAAATCCATGGCAGGAGAATCACAGGTAAATGACATGACTACCAGATTCGGAGAGTCTTTTCCGATGGATTTGATCGCATGGAATTCATTTGGTTGGTGAAAGATGATATCTCCGGTTTTGAGAGTAGTCCAGGTGTCATCAGCACGGACGGCAATGGTTCCTTTGTCAACATAGAGAAACTCCCAGAAGTTATGAGATTCACCTTTGAATTCAAAATTTTTCATATATTCAAAATAGTGTAAAGTGATGATCGCATCGATATCGATGGAACGCTTTAATTTGGTCTTTATATAAGTCATAATCAGTCCTCCTAGCTTATATTGTAACAGGATATGGACAATATGACAATAAGCGAGGACGAAACTCTAAGCATTGTTGTGCATAATACAATATAATAAACAAAAAGAAACAAGAAAATTGGCGAATTTGCCAATGAGAGGTGGTTCATATGTTGGACATAAAGATAAACGCAATACAACTTAGAATGGACGAGAGTGATCTAAGGTTTTCGTTCTGTAAAGGGGAAACAGAGTGGAGCTGGACGAAGGATTACCGTCCGAAAATGGAGTGTAAAGAGGGAACCGTTTTTTTTGACGAAGCACTGGAGATTCATCATGAACTGGTACAGAACGGAATCGGAAAAGGAATCCGCAGTTCATTTGCCGGATTTGAGATAGAAGGAACTAAAGTTCCATATGCATTTGAAACTTATGCATGGATTGAGGAAACTACAGAAGACATTTTCTTTGAGTGGGTTCCGATATGTGAAGAAGGGATTACGGTAGAAAAAGTATTCTGGCCGGGAGAGATGGAGTTAGAAGAAAAGAAAAATGACTGGTATACACTGCTGAATATGCAGCAGGGAGTGCTGATCCCGAATGACTGGGAGACAGAGCTTACAGCAATTCCATTCGATGGATTCTTCGAGACAGCCGGCGGTTATATGCCATGGTTCTCACAGTTTAAGGGGCGTAACGGATACATTGCAATCTGCACAACACCATGGAATGCAGGATATCAGGCAGAGCATCCGGAGAACGGACCATATACACATGTAGGAGTGAGATTCGAGCCAAGTCTCGGCAGGATGGATTATAAGAGAGTGGTAAGATATACACTGATCGAAGATGGAGATTACAACGATGCATGTAAGATCTACAGAGATTATGTAAGAGAACAGGGTAACTTATGTACGCTGAATGAAAAAGCTGCAAGAGTTGCTTCTGTAGATGATCTGATTGGATGCAGCTTCATCCATAAAGGAATTAAGACATTCGTTCAGCCGGAATCAGACTTTTTTGATCCGGAGAATCCAGATAAGAACAACAACCTGACACCATTTGCAGTCAGAACAAAAGAGATGAAAGAGCTTCATGAACTCGGAGCTGGAAAATTATATCTTCACCTGGACGGATGGGCAGAGCCTGGATATGATAACAAACATCCGGATTATACACCGGCCTGCGAAGAAGCCGGCGGCTGGAAAGATATGAAAGAACTGGCAGACACGATGCAAAAGCAGGGAGACCTGTTCGGCATCCATGACCAGTACCGTGATTATTATTTCGCAGCAGAAAGCTTTGATGAAGATTATGCATGCAGACTTACAGACGGAACCATACCGACACATAAGAGATGGGCTGGCGGGCAGCAGTCTTACCTGTGCGCAACGCAGGCACCACATTATGTAAAACGTAATTTCCGGGAGATTGAAAAGAATCAGATCCATCTGGACGGTGCTTATCTGGATGTGTTCACCTGCAATGAAGGTGATGAATGTAATAATCCAAGACACCGCATGACAAGAAGAGACTGCTATGACTTCAGAGCAAGATGCTTTGATTATCTGATGTCAAAAGGAATTCTTCCAAGTTCAGAGGAAGTCAGCGACTGGAGCGCAAGAAGCCTTGTGTTCTGCCACTATGCACCATATGATTTCATGCTCCGCAAGCCAGGAAGCCCAAAACACGGTGTACCGGTACCGTTATTCAATCTGGTATATCATGACTGCCTGATCGAACCATGGATGATGGAAAAGATTGATGACACAGAAGATTATATGTTGTATGCATTATTAAATGGCGGCGCACCTTATCTGATCCGTGACGGTGCATATCCGAACTTTGATGGTTCCTTTGATGGAAATGTAAAGATGCACATCGAGGAAGACATTAAGAGATGTAAAGTTGTCACAGACCTTCATAAAAAGGTCGCAAAATGTGAGATGGTAAGCCACGAAATGGTAGATGGTAATCCACAGGTTCAGAGAACTACATTTGCAGATGGAACAAAGGTTACAGTAGACTTTGAAAAACAGACTTATAATATAGAAGTAACAAAGGATGAAGAAAGGGCGGGATAAAAGTTATGAGCAAGCAGATGACAGTTGCAATTGCAGGCCTCGGAAGCAGAGGAAGAGATACTTATGCAAAAGCTGCAAAAATATATCCGGATAAGATGAAAATCGTAGCCATTGCAGATATTGATCCGGAAAAAGTAAAACTGACGGCAGAAGAATATGACGTCCCGATGTCACACTGTTATGAAAGCGCCGAAGACATGTTAAAGGAGGAAAAACTTGCGGATGTGATGATCATAGCAACACAGGACAGACAACATGTGGGTCAGGCTATAAAAGCTTTAAAGAAAGGGTATCATCTGCTTCTTGAAAAACCAATTTCACCGGATCTGGGTGAATGCAGAAAAATATCCGAAGTGGCAAAAGAATGTAAAAGAGAAGTGGTTGTCTGTCATGTTCTAAGATATACACCAATCTATCAGAAGGTGAAGGAAATCCTGGATGCAGGAACGATAGGTGATGTGATCTCGATCATGGCGATTGAAAATGTCGGATGGTTTCATCAGGCACATAGCTTTGTCAGAGGCAACTGGGCAAATTCAGATGAGACAAGCCCGATGATCTTACAGAAGTGCTGCCACGATATGGACTTATATCTGTGGCTGGCGGAAAAGACCTGCAGATCATTAACATCCTATGGCGATCTGAATTATTTCACACCGGAACATGCACCGGAAGGATGTACAGGCAGATGCCTGGAAGGCTGTAAGGCAAAAGAAAAATGCATCTTTGATGCAGAAAAGATATACCTGGAACATGAAAGAATCGGTTACCGCCAAGGTAACAGAGGGTGGCCGTTAGATGTGCTTGTTCCATCCGGACCAACAGAAGAAAAGCTGATAGAAGCACTGAAGACAGGTCCATATGGAAAATGTGTATTCCATTGTAACAATAATGTAGTGGATCATCAGGTGGTTAATCTGAATATGACAGATGGAACAACGATGAGCTTTACCATGTGTGGCTTTACAGCGGAGACTTCCAGATATGCGAAGTTTATGGGAACCAGAGGTGAAGTGATCGTAGATATGCAGCCGGATGAAAAGGAAAGCAAAATCGTAATCGAGTATTTCGATCCGGGAAGGACGAAAGAAGTAATCGATGTAGCAGCTTTATCGGATGATTTTTCGGGACACGGCGGTGGAGACAATAAGATGGTTGAGGAATTTCTGGATATTATAAGCGGAGAAAAGACAGAGAGTACATACATAACATCTCTGGACAGATCACTTCAGAGTCATTATTGTGCACTGGCAGCCGAATATTCGAGACTGCATGACGGAAAAGCAGTTGAGATAGATACATTCCGGTAAATATGACAACAATATAGTATATGTGTTTTTTGCAGAGCAGCAGAAGACTTCATATAAAACGTAACCCTGTAATAATAAGAGAAGGAGTGAACATTATGAAAAAGAACATGAGAAAAGTAGCAGCTCTGGGACTTTGTGTAGCCCTGGGTGCAACGATGCTGACAGCATGTGGCGGAAGTAAAGGCAAAAGTGCTTCCGGAGGAAAGACAGAATTAAATTTTGGTATCTGGGATGAGAATCAGAGACCGGCTATGGAGAAAATGGTAAAGGCATATGAAAAAGAAAATTCAGATGTCAAGATCAATATCCAGTTAACACCATATAAAGGTGGGGAATATTGGACAAAACTTGAAGCTGCAGCAAGTGGTGGAAAAGCCCCGGATGTATTCTGGCTGAACGTTCTTCATCTGGACTCATATGTAGAGGGAGGAATCCTGGATGATCTGACAGATAAGATCAAAGACTCAGATATCAAGGACAGCTATTCTGAGACACTGGTTAATAACTATGTCCGTGATAAGAAGAACTATGCTGTGCCGAAAGATTTTGATACCAATGCATTGTGGTATAACAAAGAAATCTTTGACAAGTGCGGAGTTCCATACCCTACAGATGATATGAGTTATGATGATCTGGTTGCAACTGCTAAGGCATTAAAAGACAGCGGAAAACTTGGAGACGGTGTATATCCGTTTGCCTGCCCGGTTGATTTCCAGACATGGTATTATCAGACTGTCTATGCAAATGGCGGATATATCTTAAGTGATGATAAGAAGTCTACAGGATATGATGATCCTAAGACACAGGAAGGTATCCAGTGCTGGATCGATATGTACAATGAAGGATTATCTCCAAGTGCATCAGCTCTTTCAGAGACAACAGCAGATGCGATGTTCGAGGGTGGACAGCTTGCAATGAACTTTGCCGGATCATACATGGTTCCAGAGTATGCAAGCAATGACGCAATCAAAGATAAGGTTGATTGTGTAGAGATTCCGACATTCAACGGAAAAGAAGACAACTGCATCAACGGACTTGGATATGCAGTGTTTGAAGGAAGCAAGAACAAAGAAGCAGCGGAAGATTTCGCTATCTGGCTTGGAAGCAAAGAAGCTCAGGAAATCCAGGGAAAAACAGGTGTTGTAATCTCTGCAAGAACAGATGCACAGAAATGCTTTGCAGAAGCTAATTCACAGTACAATCTTGCAGCTTACACAAATCACGCTGATGAAGCATATCCACTTCCGGTATGTACGAAAGCAGCAGAACTGTATGATCTGGAAGCAACAGAACTTCAGAAAGCATATAATGGAGAGGAATCACTTTCAGATGTCTGCAAGAGTCTGACAAAACAGGCAGATAAGTTACTTCAGGAATAATAGTAAGAAACAGGTGAAAAGATATGGCTGAAGGTAAATCAAAAACAGGCGTAGTGAAAAAACGGGCGAGTAAGAGAGAGAAGAAGGATTGGATTGCGGCGTATATATTTATTGCGCCGGTTACCCTCGGCCTTCTGGTGTTCTATATCTGGCCATTTATCCAGAATATCTGGTTTAGTTTTAACGAAGTAGTAAATTTAATGTCGCAACTTTTTGCGGTCTGGCAAATTACCAGAAATTATTCCATGATGGCGAAGTATTGAAAACATTTGGAAATACATTGAAGTACGTTGTAGTTACGGTTCCGGTTGGATTGTTCTTATCAATCCTGATTGCAACTCTTCTGAACTCCAAGATTAAAGGTACCTCTATCTACCGTACATTGTATTTCTTACCATCCGTAACCATGGCAGCAGCTGTTGCCATGGTATGGAAATGGATCTACAACGAGAAAATGGGTATCTTAAACAGTGTGATCCGTGCACTGGGTGGAAAAGGTATCGGCTGGCTGACAGATCCGAAAATTGCATTATATAGTGTTATGATCGTAGGTCTCTGGATGTCGGTCGGATATAACATGATCATCCTGCTTGCAGGTATGCAGGGAATTTCAAAATCTTATTACGAAGCAGCACAGATTGACGGAGCAGGACCAATTCAGTTATTTTTTAAAGTAACGATTCCTCTTCTGACACCAACGATCTTCTTTGTGATGATCACATCCATCATCAGTGGATTCCAGGTGTTCGATGTCATTTATATGATGATCGGAAAAACGAATCCGGCATATGCAAATACGCAGACGGTTGTTATGTTATTCTACCGTCAGGCATTTGATTATGGATACAAAGGATATGCAGCAGCAATTTCAATTCTGATCTTTGCAGTAATCATGCTGGTAACAGTGATCCAGATGATCGGTCAGAAAAAATGGGTAAATTATGATTAAGAGAGGAGGAGAAGAAAAATGAAGAGTAAAAATTCAAGAAAAATAATTGTACATATCTTACTTCTCCTTGGAATTACGATCACGGTATTTCCGTTTGTGTGGATGATCCTGACTTCTTTTAAGACAGTCGGAGAGGCCATGCAGATACCGCCGACCATTTTCCCGAAGAAGTTTCTGACAGATGCGTATTCATCTATCGTAACAGCACTTCCGTTTGGAAGAGTATATTTGAACACAATTATATCAACTGTGGTAACAACTGTTGTACAGGTGCTGTTCTGCTCTATGGCAGCTTATGCATTTGCAAGAATCGAATTCCCATTCAAGAATGCAATCTTTGTACTGGTGTTATCTGTACTTATGGTACCGGGTCAGATATTCCTGATCCCACAGTACCGGATTGTTCAGAGTCTTGGACTTCTGGACACGATACCGGCATTGTTCCTGCCAAACTTATTCAGTGCATTTGGAACATTTCTTCTGAGACAGTTCTTTATGTCATTGCCGAAGGAACTGGAAGAAGCGGCGTTGCTGGACGGTTGTAACCGTTTCCAGATCTTTGGAAGGATCATGCTTCCGCTTACAAAAGCAGGTATCGTATCGCTGGTAATTTTTACAGCGAAATTTGCATGGAATGATTTCATGTGGCCATTGATCGTTAATACGTCTATGGATAAGATGACACTTGGTCCTGCTCTTTCGACATTACAGGGACAGTATACAACCAAGTATCCAATGCAGATGGCAGGAGCCGTAATGGCGGTTATCCCGATTATTGTATTGTTCTTCGTCTTCCAGAAACAGTTTATTGAAGGTGTGGCACAGTCAGGAATCAAGGGCTAGAATATGAATAGTTATAAGAGGATGAGATAGCAGGTCTTGTCCTCTTTTTATATGAAATAGAGACCATCCGTTATGTCAATAACAGGATAGTCTCTTATAGTTTTTACAATTATTCTATATTGTCCAGGGATTCCGGCTCATATTTTTTGAATATCCGGTCAAACAGAATACTGTAGATAAATGCTACTACAGAGAATCCGCAGATCCCGCTGATCACAACGACCAGAGCAAATGTCTTAACAGAGCAGGCGCATAAGTACAGGATCAGTCCGGTGATCACCAACATTACCAGTGTATACGGCAGGTGTCCGAATGTCATAAAAACTGCATTTTTTAACGCCTGTGTTGTACTGCACACAAAATGTGAGATGATCGGAAAGACATATAAGAATACAGATAATGCAACGAGACATACACACCAGAGGAGAATGCGTATCACTGCAAACAGTGTTGTATTCTGTGAATTGATGATGTAAAAATCCATTCCAAGAAAGATAAAGACCAGAATGGAAAATACCCATATCAGTGTACCTTGTTTAAAATTCTGACGGAATGATTTCCAGAAATTCTGCCAGATGTAGGGGTCCTCACCACGAACCATTTTCAGTGTCACATAGGAAAGTGCGCTGGTGGATGCACCGATGGTGATGATCGGAACACAACTGAAGATAAAGATCAGGTTCAATAGGATCAGATCAAATATTTTTGCGATGAACTCCATAATAGGGTTATCGGGATTGAAAAAACGACTCATAATAATTATCCCCCGTATAAAAATAAATAATAATAAAAATCTCTAACTATTGTAACATATTATATATAGGATGTGAAAGATATGTTATAATTTTACATATGATGTCAAACAGGCAGATCATTTCTAAGTCGTCATTGAAAAAAGGAGGAAGTATATTTGGACAAAAATTTTGGTTCAATGCCGTTGGGAAAAAAGGTAGAATATCTGTGGATGTACTATAAGATATGGCTGGTCATACTTGCAGTGGTAATCGGTGTTATCTACCTTGGCTGTACGATGTACAAGGGCAGACATACGACAGTTCTTCTGAATGTAGCGGTCACAGGGGGCGATTCGCAGAAGGCAGAAGAATTGAACAAAGATTTCTGTAAATACGCAGGCATTGACGAAAAGGATGGGATCATCCGGATACAGGCGAACATTCCGGAAGATGGAGGAAGCCTGTCCTCAAAGACAGCGCTGACAACGCTGGTAGGCGCAGATGCAGTGGATGTACTGATCTGTAGAGAAGATGTATATCAAGAGTACAAAAAACAGGATGGTTTTCAAGAAACCATTGATTTTCCGGAAGATAATATGCTTAAAAAGAAGAAGATTATTTCTTATGATGATGCGCATGCGGCTATTATGGTGAATGCACAGAATCAGAAAATGGCAGAAAAATTCATCAGCTATCTGGAACAATTAAACCACATAAATAATGCAAATTAAGAAAATAATAGGATAAAGATTTCTGGAAATAGTTATACTACAATGAATCTAGAAACGAAAGATCCTAAAGACATGGAGGTAATTATAATGAATAAACCAGTATTAGTGATCATGGCAGCAGGAATGGGAAGCAGATACGGAGGTCTGAAGCAGTTAGATCCTGTAGACAATGACGGACATATTATCATGGATTTTTCCATGTATGATGCAAAGAGAGCCGGCTTTGAGAAGGTCGTATTCATAATCAAACACGAGATCGAAGAAGAGTTCAAAGAGCATGTGGGAAAACGTATGGAAAAATACATGGACGTAGCATATGCTTATCAGAATATCGACAACATTCCGGAAGGCTATGAAGTACCGGAAGGACGTGTAAAACCTTGGGGAACAGCACATGCTGTATATAGCTGTATGGATGAGATTGACGGACCGTTCGCAGTGATCAATGCAGATGACTATTATGGAGTAGAAGCATTCAAGCTCATCTATGATTATCTGTCTACACATGCAGATGATGATAAGTACAGATATACAATGGTCGGATATCATCTTGCCAATACGGTAACGGACAACGGATATGTATCCAGAGGTGTATGCGAGACGAATGAGAATGGAGAATTGATATCCGTAACAGAACGTACCAGAATCGAAAAGTACAACGGCGGCGTTGCATACACAGAAGACGACGGTAACACATGGGTACAGGTACCGGATGATACAACGGTATCTATGAATATGTGGGGATTTACAAAGAGCATCTTAGAAGAGATCAAAGCTGGATTCCCGGCATTTCTTGACAAAGGACTGCAGGAGAATCCTATGAAATGCGAGTATTTCCTGCCAACTGTAGTAAGTAATCTTCTCGCAGAAGACAAAGCAACAGTATCGGTACTGAAATCCGCAGATAAATGGTATGGAGTAACTTATAAAGAAGATAAACCGGTTGTGGTTGCAGCCATTCAGAGAATGAAAGACGAAGGACTGTACCCGCAGCATCTTTGGGAGGGAAAATAAATGAATCCTGTAACACGGGAACAAAGAGATGAAGCGATTGCACATTTCAAATATGAAGGAACATTAGTAAAGGACTGTCCATACGGAAGCGGACACATCAATGATACATTTCTTCTGATATTCGAGATTGCCGAGATGGGAAGAATCAAAGTCATTCTTCAGAGAATGAATTCTACGGCATTTCCAAAACCGATAGAAGTCATGGAGAATATCAAAGGAGTAACGTCATTTCTGAAAAAGAAGATTATAGAAAATGGCGGAGATCCGGAACGTGAGACATTGAATGTGATCCCGGCGGTTGATGGGAAACCATATTACATAGATTCTACGGGAGATTACTGGAGATCTTATAAATTTATTACTGATGCAAGTACCTATGATCTGGTAGAGAAGCCGGAGCAGTTTTATGAAAGTGCGGTGGCATTCGGGAATTTCCAGAGTCTGCTGTCTGACTATCCGGCGGAGACATTGCATGAGACGATAGAAAAGTTCCATGATACGAGAAACCGGTTTGCGCTATTTAAGAAAGCAGTGGAAGAAGATGTTATGGGAAGAGCAGCTTCTGTAGAGAAAGAGATCCGGTTCGTTCTCGAAAGAGAAGAGATTGCTAATTGTTTTGCAGAAATGCTGGACAGGCATGAGCTTCCACTTCGTGTTACACACAATGATACAAAATTGAATAATGTTATGCTGGACGATAAGACTGGGAAAGGAATCTGTGTGATCGATCTGGACACAGTTATGCCGGGGCTTGCGATGAATGATTTCGGGGATTCCATCCGTTTCGGTGCAAGTACGGCACTGGAGGATGAGACAGACCTTACGAAAGTATCCTGCAGTATGGAATTATTTGAATTGTATACAAAAGGATTTTTAAAAGGATGTGGCGGAAAGCTGACATCTAAGGAGATCGAGCTGATGCCGATGGGCGCAAAGACGATGACATTTGAATGTGGCATGCGTTTCCTGACGGATTATCTGCAGGGAGACAAATATTTTAAAATACACAGAGAAGGTCAGAATCTGGATCGCTGCCGTACCCAGTTCAAGCTTGTTGAAGACATGGAACAAAAGTGGTATACTATGAACGAAATCGTGAAAAAGTATAGTGACAACTAGGAGGTACTATTGTGGCCAAGAAAATATTAATTACCGGAGGAGCCGGTTATATCGGAAGTCATACGGCACTGGAACTTCTGAATGAAGGATATGAAGTGGTTGTATATGACAATCTTTGTAATTCATCTAAAGAATCTTTAAAAAGGGTAGAAGAGCTTACCGGAAAGACGATTACATTTTATGAGGGGGATGTAATGGATGAAGCTGCATTGAAGGCAATGCTGGAAAAAGAAGGCGTAGATGCGGTTATCCATTGTGCAGCACTGAAAGCAGTCGGAGAATCCGTACAGAAGCCATTAGTGTACTACCGTAATAATATAACAGGAACTCTGACGCTGATGGATGTTATGAAACAGACCGGTGTTAAGAATATTGTATTCAGCTCTTCTGCAACTGTATACGGAAGTCCGGAAGAGATGCCGATCACAGAGGAGTGCCCGAAGGGACAGTGTACGAATCCTTATGGATGGACAAAGTCTATGATGGAACAGATCATGACAGATGTACAGAAGGCAAATCCGGATATGAATGTCATCCTGCTTCGTTATTTCAACCCGGTAGGAGCACATGAAAGTGGACGTATCGGAGAGGATCCGAAGG
>OLNG01000734.1_pt1 | contig 23290 bp, 23 predicted proteins | sample 1643091 | NCBI WGS metagenome assembly OLNG01 (sample SAMEA3136661, study PRJEB25190) | human gut metagenome | biome: human gut; feature: human-associated habitat; material: faeces | place: Austria | collected 2013 | reverse complement strand
CCGCGGGTTTATTTCTTTGTGGACTCTTTTTTTGTTGGTTTCACACAGGAGGACAGCATATGATCACAGTAAATGGAGTAAAAAGAACTCTGGAGCAACCGTTATCTGTTACAGAATATCTGGAGAAGAACCAGTATGTACCAGTACAGGTTGCCATTGAATTAAATGACCAGATCCTGGCAAGAGAACTTTATGGAAGCACAATTTTGAAAGAAGGAGACGTTATGGAAATCGTTAGTTTTATGGGCGGCGGAAGCGGCAGGAATGAAGAAATGGACAGAACAGAAGATAAACTGATTCTTGGAGGACATGAATTTACATCTCGTTTTATTCTTGGATCTGGTAAATTTTCACTGGATCTTGTAAAAGCATGTATTGAAAAAGCAGGAACACAGATCATTACGCTTGCCCTTCGCCGTGCAAATCAGGGGGGACTTGCGAATATTCTGGATTATATTCCAAAGAACATTACGCTTCTTCCAAATACCTCCGGAGCGAGAAATGCAGAGGAGGCTGTGCGTATTGCGAGACTTTCCAGAGAGCTTGGATGTGGAGATTTTGTCAAGATTGAAGTAATCCATGATTCCAAATATCTTCTTCCGGACAACTATGAAACGATCAAGGCAACAGAGATTCTGGCAAAAGAAGGGTTTGTAGTTATGCCGTATATGTATCCGGACCTGAATGCAGCAAGAGACTTGGTCAATGCCGGTGCAGCATGTGTAATGCCTCTTGGATCTCCGATTGGTTCCAATAAAGGAATCTGCACAAAAGAATTTATCCAGATCCTGATTGATGAGATTGATCTTCCGATCATTGTAGATGCCGGAATTGGAAGACCATCCCAGGCATGTGAGGCAATGGAAATGGGAGCTGCCGCTGTTATGGCAAACACCGCAATCGCAACTGCAGGTGATGTACAGGTGATGGCAGAAGCATTTAAAAAAGCAATTGAAGCAGGCAGAAGTGCTTATTTATCCGGATTTGGACGGACTTTGGATAAGGGAGCCAGTGCTTCTTCACCGCTTACGGGATTTCTGCACGACTAAAGACTATCAGATAAAGGAGAAGACAAAATGTCATCAAATACAACAGAACATGGCGAACATTTTAACGAGAGTATCGTCAATGAAGTAATTCTGGAAGATATGAAAAAAAACCGTATCGATCATATGAAATATCTTCCGGGAATGGAGACAATGGAAGAATCCGATGTTATGGAACAGGTCATCACAGCGATGAATGCCTATGATTATGATAAGTATACAGAGAAGGATGTCCGCAGAGCACTGGAACATGACAATCGGACGGTTGAGGACTTCCAGGCACTTCTTTCTCCTGCGGCACTTCCACTTCTGGAAGAGATCGCGCAGGCGGCGAGAGTGGAGACAAGAAAACATTTTGGAAACAGTGTATATATGTTTACACCAATCTATATCGCAAACTACTGTGAAAATTACTGCATCTACTGCGGTTTTAACTGCCACAATAAAATTCGCCGTGCACAGCTGAATGCAGAGGAAATTGACAAAGAGATGGCAGCAATCGCAAAGACAGGTCTCCAGGAAATTCTGATTCTTACCGGAGAGAGCCGTGTAAAGTCCGATGTGAAATATATTGGTGAGGCGTGTAAGATCGCAAGAAAATATTTCAAAGTGATCGGGCTGGAAGTTTATCCGATGAATTCGGATGAATATCATTATCTGCATGAATGTGGAGCCGATTATGTGACTGTTTTCCAGGAAACTTACAATTCAGATAAGTATGAAACACTTCATCTGGCCGGACATAAACGAATTTTTCCATATCGCCTGAATGCACAGGAACGTGCATTGAAAGGTGGTATGCGCGGTGTTGGTTTTGCTGCACTTCTGGGACTGGATGATTTCCGTAAAGATGCCTTTGCTACCGGTTATCATGCCTGGCTTCTTCAGAGAAAATATCCACATGCTGAGATTGCATTTTCCTGCCCGAGACTGCGTCCAATCATTAATAATGACCGGATCAATCCGATGGATGTGCATGAACCTCAGCTTCTGCAGGTAGTCTGTGCATATCGGTTGTTTATGCCATTTGCCAGTATTACGGTTTCCACCAGAGAGTGCGAAAGAGTTCGTGACAATCTGGTTAATATTGCGGCAACCAAAATTTCCGCCGGGGTTAGTACAGGTATTGGAAGCCATGTAGAGGATATCGAAGACAAGGGAGATGACCAGTTTGAAATTTCAGACGGAAGATCTGTGGATGAAGTATATCAGGCCCTTTTGAAGCATGATCTTCAGCCGGTCATGAACGATTATGTCTATCTGTAAAGAAAAAAATGGTGCCAGAAATGAAAATGCTGGTGCTGCAGAATATAGAAATATAATAGCAGTAACGAACCGAAGACTCTGTGAAAGACCTTTTCTTGAACAGGTGGAGAGAATCTGCCAGATGCATCCCAAAGCACTGATCCTGCGGGAAAAAGATCTTTCAGAGTCTGCATATGAAGCAATGGCAGGACAGGTTCTTAAGATCTGTGGCAGATATGATACACCATGTATACTCCATAGCTTTGTAGAAGTGGCCCGGCGATTGCACCATCCATATATTCATCTGCCTCTTTTTTTACTGGAAGAATATTGTGGAAGACTCAATGATTTCCGAATAGTAGGTTCGTCCATCCATTCTCCGGAGGAAGCGGTCAGGGCACAGAAAGCAGGCGCAACCTATGTGACGGCGGGCCATGTTTATGTGACAGACTGCAAGAAAGGGCTTCCACCACGTGGACTTGAATTTCTGAAAGAAGTCTGTACAAAGGTAACAATTCCGGTGTATGCTATAGGAGGAATTCATGCAGGAACCGGACAGATCCAGGAAGTAATGGACTGTGGGGCATCCGGCGGCTGCATCATGTCGGAGATGATGAAAATTTGATAGAATATGAACTGATACGTTCCAACAGAAAGACATTGACGATTCAGGTAAAACCAGACGGAAGTGTTATCGTACGGGCACCGGTCCGGCTGGCGAAATACAGGATTGCGAAATTTGTAAAAGATCACGAAACGTGGATATTGGCACAGCAGGAGAAACTGGAGAAATATCGTGAGAATATGCATGTGATCACAGACGAAGAGCGTCAGGAAGGAATTTTGCAGGCAAAAAAGATCTTTCCTGAACGTACCGCATATTTTGCAGAAAGGATGGGAGTTACCTATAACAGAATCACGATCCGGGAACAGAAAACCCGTTGGGGAAGCTGCAGCTCTGCGGGAAATCTTAACTTCAACTGGAAGCTGGTACTGATGCCATCGGAACTTCTTGATTATGTGGTTGTCCACGAACTGGCACATCGTAAAGAAATGAATCATTCGCCGCGTTTCTGGGCAGTTGTGGAAAAAGAACTGCCGGATTACCGCGAACGAAGGGAAAAATTGAAAAAAATGGGAAAACAGCTGGGATAAAACCCGGCTGTTTTTTTGCCATTCATGCAAAAGTAATGTATAATATAAGGCAAGGAGGCGGAACATGATGAAAAATATGGTCATATATTTACTGGCAGTCAATTTCATTACTTTTCTGTTGTACGGAGACGATAAGAGCAGAGCACGGCGTCATGCCTGGAGGATCCCGGAGAAAGTTCTGATGGGGGCTGCAGTTATAGGCGGAAGCATCGGAGCTTTACTTGGGATGAGTATTTTTCATCACAAAACAAGAAAACCGAAATTTTATATAGGTATTCCGCTGATCATGCTCATAGAATTTGGCCTGGCAGCCTGGGTTTGGTATACAGGTGGACATTTCTGAGCAGACTGTAGAGAACAATAGTGAAAATATGCAAGAAAAGAGGATAAAAACATGCCAGGAACATTGATCTGTTATGGAGATTCCAATACATATGGATATGATCCGCATAATACAAATGAAGGAAGATATCCCAAAGAGGTCCGATGGACAGGAATACTGGATACAGAGACAGACTGGAAAGTCGAAAATCATGGTGTAAATGGACGAAGCATACCACATACGGTCAGCACTGTAAAATTTGCCTGTCAGCAGGTTCGAGACTGGCATCGAAAGCCGAATTCGGTATGGCTTCTGGTAATGCTTGGAACAAATGATCTTCTGGAAAATCCGGATTTTACAGCAGCGGATGTGGCAAAGAGGATGGAACGCTTTCTGAAGCGAATGATGGAAGAAGCAGGACTTGCAAGCAGAAAGATGCGCCTTCGTCTGATCGCACCGCCGGCAATGCAGGAAGGACAGTGGGTGGACCGTCCGGAACTTCTGACGGAATCCCGCAATCTGGGAAAAGAATATAAAAGGATTGCAAAGCGCCTTGGGATTGCTTTTACAGATGCCAGTGGATGGGAAATCCCGACAATTTACGATGGAGTTCATTTTACGGAAGAAGGACACCGTATTTTTGCAGAAAACATTCGAAAAGAATTAAATATTTAAGAATGATAAGGAAAAAAGACAATGGTAAAGGTAGATTTGATCACGGGCTTTCTTGGCTCTGGTAAGACCACATTTATAAAAAAATATGCCCGTTATCTGATGGAGCAGGGACAGAACATCGGCATCCTTGAAAATGATTTCGGAGCCATCAATGTGGATATGATGCTTCTTCGTGAGCTGGAAGGTGAGAACTGTGAGCTGGAAATGGTAGCCGGTGGCTGCGATAAAGACTGTTACAGAAGACGTTTCAAAACAAAACTGATCGCAATGGGGATGTGTGGTTACGACAGAGTTCTGATCGAACCGTCCGGAATCTTCGATGTAGATGATTTCTTTGATGCACTTCATGAAGAACCACTGGACCGCTGGTACCAGATTGGGAATGTGATTACAGTTGTGGATGCGAGTCTGGAAAAAACACTTTCAAAGGAAGCGGATTACGTGCTGGCTTCGGAAGTTGCCAACGCAGGATGTGTACTCTTAAGCAAAACACAGGATGCATCTGCAGAAGAAATTCGACAGACAGTTGCACATCTGAACCGTGCATTGCAGGAGATTCACTGTTCGAGAGTTTTGAAAGACGAAGTGATCTGCAAGGACTGGGAAGACTTCACAGAAAAAGAATTCAAAAAAATCCTGGAGTCCGGTTATTTGGTCGAGGATTATGAGAAACTGTATGCAGATCAGGACGAAATTTTTCAGACATTATTTTTTATGGATGAGAAGATTGCTGTATCAAAAGCAAAACATGCAGCCAAAAAAATCTTTGAAGATCCTGCCTGCGGTGGAGTTTTGCGTATTAAAGGATTTTTGCAGGATGGAGAAAACTGGCTGGAACTGAATGCAACGCAGCACGAGATAAGCTTAAAACCGATCGGTGCAGGACAGGATGTGCTGATCATCATCGGCGAAAAATTAAACGAGGAGAAAATTAGATATTATTTGGAATGATCTGCTGTGTTAAAGAATACAGCATAGAGGAAGTAATGGAGGAACAATACAAAATGTCTGTTGAAACAAGAATACTATTTACGGATCTGGATGGAACTTTACTGAATGATCATAAGGAAGTGACATCGGGAAACCAGGCGGCAATTGATGAAGCTCTGGCATGTGGACATAAGATCGTAGTCTGCACAGGGCGTCCTCTGGCGAGTGCGCGTGTCTGTGCGGCAAAAGCCGGACTGGATAAAAAAGGCTGCTATGTGATCTGCTTTAACGGAGGACAGATCTATGATCCATATCATGAAAAGACCGTTTACGGTAAAACCTTCTCAAAGGAAACTGCGGCAAAGATTATCGGGGAAGCTATGAAGCGTGATCTGCATATTCAGAGTTACTCAGATACACATATTCTTTCTGCCAGGGATACGGAAGAACTTCACAGATATGCAAAGATCAATCAGCTGCCCTACAAGGTTGTAGAATGTGCGGCAGATGTTGTGCCGGAGGATCCGTATAAACTGATCGCGATCACACCGGCAGAACAAAAAGAGAAAAATATTTGTTTTCAAAAAGAAGTGATCTCGCAGTATGCAGGAGAAGTACACAGCTTTTTCTCTAATGACTGTTATCAGGAAATCGTACCAGAGGGAATATCCAAGGGATTTGCGGTTCGATGGTTCTGCGATTATCTGGGAATCCCGATTGAGAATTCTGTAGCCGCCGGAGATGCACAGAACGATGTGGAAATGCTTAAAGCGGCCCATGTGGGAGCTGTCATGTGCAATGCTTTTCCGGGAATTGCGGAATATGGAAACTATGTGACGGAACACGATAATAACCATGACGGAGTGGCGGAGATCATTCATAAATTTATATTGAAAGATGCCTGAGAAATCAAAGTAGAAGATATCATTGCAATTCGGAAATGATCCCCCCGGGGGTAACTGTAAGCAGGATATCGGATTTATGGGGATATAGACTTTTTTACACATGTGTGATAAGATTGAATAAGTATGAAATCTAATAAAATAACGAAATGGAGAACTATAGAGAAATGAAACTTGGAATTGTAGGACTGCCAAATGTAGGAAAAAGTACACTGTTTAATTCACTGACAAAAGCCGGAGCAGAATCTGCCAATTATCCGTTCTGTACCATTGATCCGAATGTTGGGGTTGTTACTGTACCGGATGAGAGACTGAAACTTCTGGGAGATTTTTATCACTCAAAGAAAGTAACACCGGCGGTGATCGAATTTGTTGATATCGCCGGACTTGTAAAGGGCGCTTCCAAAGGTGAGGGACTTGGAAACCAGTTCCTGGCAAACATTCGTGAGGTAGATGCGATCGTACATGTTGTACGCTGTTTTGAAGATCCGAATGTCATTCATGTAGACGGAAGCATTGATCCGCTCAGAGACATTGAGACGATCAATCTGGAACTGATCTTTTCTGATATTGAGATTCTGGAACGTCGAATCGCCAAAGTTACCAAAACAGCCCGTATGGACAAAGAGGCTGCAAAAGAACTGGATTTCCTTCAGAGAGTGAAGAAGCATCTGGAAGACGGCAATATGGCAATCACTATGGAACTTGAAAATGAAGATGAAGAAGCATGGATGGGAACCTATAATCTGCTTACCTGGAAACCGGTCATTTATGCTGCCAATGTAAGTGAGGACGATCTTGCAGATGACGGAGAATCCAATGCTCATGTACAGGCGGTACGTAAATATGCAGCAGAGCAGAAGAGCGAAGTATTTGTGATCTGTGCAGAAATTGAGGAAGAAATTTCTGAACTTGATGATGATGAGAAAAAAATGTTCCTCGAAGATCTGGGGCTGAAAGAGTCCGGTCTTGAGAAACTGGTAAGGGCAAGCTACAGACTTCTGGGCTTGATGAGCTTTCTGACATCAGGAGAAGATGAGACTCGTGCATGGACGATCAAAATCGGAACAAAGGCGCCACAGGCAGCCGGTAAGATTCATACAGACTTTGAAAGAGGATTTATCAAAGCAGAGGTTGTGAATTATCAGGATCTTCTGGACTGTGGTTCTTATGCAGGTGCAAGAGAAAAAGGACTTGTCCGTATGGAAGGTAAAGAATACATCGTACAGGATGGAGATGTGATCCTGTTCAGATTCAATGTATAAAAATCGATAGCCTTAAAGGTATATCGGTTTCTGTACAACATATCCGATAATACGAAGTATATGATAAAGGGGTTTTATGGAGATAACAGTAAGATTTCCGAATCTGGGGTTTTTGTTTGAATATGAGGACAGAACTTTTTCTGTTCTTGGATTTGATATCACAATATACGGGATACTGATGGCTGTAAGTCTGCTTATTGGGCTGGGGATGATTCTTCTCTGCGCCAGATGGCAGAAATTGAATCTGAATCTCTGCCTGGGGGCGTCAATCTCGGCACTGATCGGTGGAGTGATCGGAGGCAGGCTTTATTACATTGCTTTTTCATGGAGTCAGTTCAGTGGTAAATCCTGGAAGATCCTGTGTGATATACGCAGTGGCGGTATCTCTATTTATGGAGCAATTCTGGGGGGCGTGCTTGTGGCAGCTCTCTTCTGCCGGCTCAGTAGAACGTCATTCTGGAAAATGGCAGATATTGTATGTATGGGACTGCTCAGCGGACAGATAATAGGTGTATGGGGAAACTTTTTTAACAGAGAGGCTTTTGGCGAGTACACAGACAGTCTGTTTGCAATGGGACTTCCGATGGATTCCGTACAGAAGAGCGCGGTGACAAAGCTGATGAAACAGCATCTGGTAACTTTCAGAGATATGGATTACATTCAGGTACATCCACTGTTTTTCTATGAAAGTATCTGGTGTCTGCTGCTGCTTCTGATTTTGTTGCTTTATACCTGGAGAAAAAAATTTGAAGGTGAGATCTTTCTCAGATATCTTGCAGGATACGGGCTGGGCAAGTGCGTGATCGAGTGGCTTCGCACGGATAAACTGTATATTCCGAAGACAAAGATACCGGTTTCCCTGCTTGTGTCTGCTGCACTTTTCCTAATCTGTGGCATTGTTGCGACAGTGCGAAGGATTCTTTCAAAGAAAAGAGAGAAGGTTAGCAGACGCAGGAGAGAGGAGCGTAATGCCGCAGAAGAGAAAAATGATGGCAGCAGACTGGAAGACATTCATAACTTTGAGAATGTACAGGATGAGTTCAGAGACATTCTTGAAGAACTGGATAGAGCGGGAAAGATGGTGGCTGAAGAAGATACGGAATCAAATGAGTCGGAAGATTCAAAATCCGCAGAAACTGCTGAAACGACAGAAACGGAAGTTTCAGAGTCTGTCGAAGATGCGGAAGCGGCAGAAGCTCCGGCGTCTGCAGAAACTGTTGAATCAGAGAATAAGGGAACGGAGGGATCTGCCGAATCAGCTGAGGCTGAGCCAGAGGCTGGACCGGATGATCGCGAAGATGTATAAATAATAAACGGGTAACATGAAAATAGACATGTGACAGAGTTAAAGGGGGTTCTCCAAAGGGAGGACCCCCTTCGCTTTTTAAACAACTTTGAAAATTAGAAAATCTTCTGTAATACTCTCGTAAAATATGGCAATTTTCCGCTTAAAATGTATAAAATTGTTCAGAAAAAAACTACGATTCCCACTTGTATTTTCAAGGTAAATAGGTTAGAATGACTTTATAAGTGGTAGAAAGTGGTGAATAGTGGTGGCAAATGGAGGGAATGTGGCATATTTATCCATTTCCGCCGGCAGATACGAAGGGGAGAATCGTATCTCACGAGAGTAGGTGAGTTTATATGTTCATGGGCGAATACAATCATACAATCGACGCGAAGGGGCGTCTGATCATCCCTTCCAAATTCAGAGAACTCCTGGGAGAGGAGTTTGTTCTGACAAAGGGACTTGATGGTTGTCTCTCTATTTATCCTATGGATGAATGGAATGCCTTTGAAGAAAAACTCAGAGCCTTACCACTTACAAACAAAAATGCCAGAACCTTCACACGTTTCTTTGTAGCAGGTGCGACAAACTGTGAACTGGACAAGCAGGGGAGAATTCTTGTACCGCAGACGTTACGGGAATTCGCTGGTCTGGAAAAAGACGTTGTGCTCACCGGAAACCTCAACAGAATTGAGGTATGGAGCAAAGAGAAGTGGAGCGAGAATTGTGATTATGATGATATGGACAGTATTGCAGAGGGTATGCAGGACATGGGTATCATCATCTAAGCATTACGCCGGAAAGAAATCCAACAGGAGACGGATATGGAATTTAAACACAAATCTGTATTACTGGAAGAAACCATCGATGGTTTAAGGGTAAAACCTGATGGTACTTATGTGGATGGAACTCTGGGAGGAGCAGGGCACGCACAGGAAGTGTGCCGCAGACTTTCTGCCAAGGGGAGATTTATTGGCATAGATCAGGACCAAGATGCAATAGTTGCTGCGAGTGAACGGTTGTCCGCCTATGGTGACAGAGTTCAGATTATTCGCAGCAATTATTGTTACATGGCGAATGAGCTGAAGAACCTGGGAATTCAGAAAGTTGATGGAATTGTTCTGGACCTGGGAGTTTCGTCTTATCAGTTAGACAATGAAGAGCGTGGATTTACCTATCGTGTGGATGCACCGCTGGATATGAGAATGGACCAGAGACAGAGCCGCACAGCTGCGGATATCGTGAATGGTTATGATGAAAGAGAACTGTACCGTATCATTCGTGATTACGGTGAAGATAAATTTGCAAAAAACATTGCAAAACATATTGTGGCTGCGAGAGCCAAAGCACCGATTCAGACAACCGGAGAACTGACCGAGATCATACGACAGTCGATTCCGATGAAAATCCAGGCAACTGGAGGACATCCTGCAAAGAGAACTTTTCAGGCAATCCGAATTGAACTGAACCGGGAACTTGATGTTCTGAGAGAATCACTGGATGGGATGATCGATCTTCTGGATGATGGCGGAAGAATCTGTATTATTACCTTTCATTCTCTTGAGGACAGGATTGTAAAAACAATTTTCCGAAAAAATGAAAATCCATGTACCTGTCCACCGGATTTTCCGGTATGTGTATGTGGCAAGAAATCCAAAGGAAAAGTGATCACGAGAAAACCGATTCTGCCAAGTGAGACAGAAATGGAAGAGAATCCGAGATCTAAGAGTGCAAAACTCAGAATCTTTGAAAGAAGATATCTTTAATTAAGTATAGAAGTAGAAAGTTGTGAGATGTAGATGGAGAGGACGAACAGAGCAGTCACATCCAGAAAAAACAGAACAAATGCCAGAAATGCCCGTGGAATGTATGTGGATGGGAATGCGGTGCGAAGACTGCAGGAAGTTCCTGCGAGACCGTATCAGGCTCCTGGAGTGCAGACCGCGCGGCGAGTTCGTGAAAATATGCTGGAGAGACCGGCAGCTCAACCGAGACAGCTCAGTCGGGAAGCACAGAGAAACAGAGAAAAAGCAAAGAGCATGGGACGCGGTTTTGTGGTGTTCCTTGCAGTGGTAAGTGTTGCCGTACTTTTTTGCTGTGTCAATTATCTTCAGCTGAAATCGGAGCTGACAGGTAAGATAAAAACAGTTGCTTCTCTGGAAACAGAACTGTCACAGATTAAAGAAGACAACAATGCATATGAGAGTCAGGTAACTTCAGATGTGGATCTGAATACGATCAAGAAGCTTGCCATAGGGCGTCTGGGAATGAATTATCCGAAAGATGACCAGAAAAAGACTTATACTATGCCGAGTAACAGTTATGTAAGACAGTATCAGGAAGTTCCTGAGTCCAAGAGGTGATAGATCATTGAGCAATACCAATACGAGGAATCGAAGAAGACCTCAGAAAAAAATTAATCACAAAATGAGAGGAAAGCTAGTAGGACTATTCGCTGTAGTGCTGCTAGCTTTAGTTGGTTTACTGGGCAGAATTACTTATATTAATGCTACCAGTGGCAAAAAATACAAAAAACAGGTTCTGACACAGGCACAGCAGAAGTATCAGAGCAGTACTCTTCCAGCGAAAAGAGGAGATATTTATGACCGTAACGGTAATATCCTGGCGACAAGTCAGAAAGTGTATTCTGTGATCCTTGACTGCAAGACCGTCAACTCTGATGAAAAATATGTAGAACCGACAGTAAGAGCACTGACAGACGTGCTGGGACTTGATGAAGACAAGATTCGGTCGATCCTTTCCGCCGAGGATACGAAGAACAGCCAGTATCAGATCCTGAAGAAGCAGCTCTCCATGGATGAGAAAAAAGCTTTTGAAGATTATGAATCTCCGGCTGAAGACAGCGAGCTGTCAGATGCACAGAAAGCAGAGCGGGCAAATATAAAAGGGGTATGGTTTGAAGAAGATTATCTGAGAAGTTATCCGTTTAATGAGCTTGCAAATGATGCGATTGGATTTACACTTTCCAGAGATACGGCAGACGTAGGGCTGGAGAGTTACTATAACAGTACGTTGATGGGTACGGATGGCCGTCAGTATGGATATATCAATGACAATGCAGATGTGGAACAGACGATCATCGATCCGAAAGACGGACAGAGTATTGTAACAACCTTGGATGTGGGTGTACAGCAGATTGTTGAAAAATATGTTAATGGATTTAAAGAAGCCATGGGAGCAAAAAATATCGGTGTGATCGCAATGAAGCCATCTACCGGTGAGATCATTGCCATGGATGGCGGGGACCGCTATGATCTGAATGATCCGCGAGATCTTTCCAGCAAGTGTTCCGAAGAAGAAATTGCGGCAATGAGTGATGAAGATACAGTGACAGCGTTGAATGCCATGTGGAGTAATTTCTGTGTTACTGAGACATATGAACCGGGATCTGTTGTGAAGCCGATCGTTATGGCGGGAGCACTGGAAAAAGGCAAGATTTCAGAAACAGATACTTTTGTCTGTGATGGTGGACAGACGTTTGGTGCGAATGGTGATACGTATATCAAGTGTGCGGTATGGCCGGATGCGCATGGTACAGAGGCGCTGCGGGATGTTATTGCAAATTCCTGTAATGATGCGATGATGCAGATCGCAGCAAAAATGGGAACAGAACAGTTCCTGAAGGCACAGACATTGTTCAACTTTGGAAGCCGCACGGGAATCGATCTTCCAAATGAGGGATCAGGTGTTATTCATACGGCAGATACCATGGGTGAAACAGAACTTGCCTGTTCTGCATTTGGACAGGGATTTACCTGCACGATGATCCAGGAGATCAATGCAATGTGTTCTGTTATCAATGGAGGCTCCTATTATCAGCCTCATCTGGTAAGTGAGATCAAAGACAGCAGTGGTTCAACTGTAAAGAAATTTGATCCGATTTTTATGAAACAGACAGTTTCTTCAGAGATATCAGCAGATATCCGTTCTTACATGCAGGCCAGCGTGCAGGAAGGTACCAGTGGTACATCCAAGGTACAGGGTTACAGTTCCGGTGGTAAAACAGGTACTGCCGAAAAACTTCCGCGAGGAAATGGTAAATATCTGGTTTCATTTATTACATTTGCTCCGGTAGATGATCCGCAGATTCTGCTCTATGTAGTTGTGGATGAACCGAATACAGAGGACCAGGCCGACAGTAAATATCCGCAGTATATCGCGCAGGGAATTCTGTCAGAACTTCTTCCGTATCTGAATGTTACTCCGGATGAATCTGAAGACGGCAGTGTTCCTGAGACAGAACTCTGGGAAGGATTTAAAGGCCACCTGGTAGATGTATCCGGAAGTAGTGTGGATGAAAAGGGAAATCTGGTGGATGGCAGTGGAAACCGCGTGGATCTTGAAGGAAACCGTATTGATGAAAATGGCTATCTTTTAAATGACAACGGAGAACACAAGCTGGATGATAACGGACAGTATATCATGTCCACATATCTGATTGCGTCTTCTTCGGATTCAGACACTACGTTGAAGGAAGCGATTTCAGATACCAATGTTCCTGCACCACCGGAAGAGGATGAATCGGACACTACAGAAAATAACGATATGGAAAGCGAAGGCATCACAAACGAAGAGGCCGGGCTGGACTAAATAAAGAGTCGTACACATCTCCTCTGGAGAACAGTCATATATTGTTAAGACTGTTTTCCAGAGGATTTTTTTATGAAAAAAAATTATACATTTCATAAAAGGAAAGTGTGGATCGTTTTCTTTTTGTGTCTGCTGATGATCTTGTGTCTGATTGGCAGACTGATCTATCTTATGGGCTTTCGTTCGGATTATTATTATGAAAAAGCGGAGGATCTTCATGAACGGGAAAGAGACATTAAGGCCGCACGTGGTGAAATTGTGGACGCAAAGGGAAAAGTACTTGCTGCAAATAAAACAGTGTGTACGATTTCTGTAATTCACAGTCAGATAAAAGAGCCGGAAAAAGTGATCGCTCTTCTGACAGAAAAACTGGGGATATCTGAGCAGACTGTACGGAAAAAAGTAGAAAAAATTTCTTCCATAGAAAGAATACGTACAAATGTGGAGAAAGAAACAGGAGATGAAATTCGAAATGCAGGATTTGCGGGGATAAAAGTAGATGAAGATTACAGGCGTTACTATCCGATGGGGACACTCGCGTCGAAGGTGCTTGGGTTTACAGGCGGGGATAATCAGGGAATCATTGGACTGGAAGTGGAATATGATGATATTCTAAAGGGAAAACCTGGAAAAATCCTGACAACAACGGATGCGAGAGGGATTGAACTGGACGGAATCGGTGAAAACAGAGAAGAACCACAAAAAGGCTATACACTGAGAATAAGTCTGGATGCAGATATACAGAAATATGTACAGCAGGCGGCACAGAAAGTGATGGAAGAAAAACAGGCCGAAAGGGTTTCCATACTCCTTATGAATCCGCAGAATGGAGAAATTTATGCCTGTGTAAATGTTCCGGAATTTGATCTGAATGAGCCTTTTGAACTGAATTCAGGCATGGATGCAGAAGGGATGAGTGAAGAAAAAAAACAGGATCTTCTGAATCAGATGTGGAGAAATCCGTGTCTGAATGATACATATGAACCGGGATCGACTTTTAAGATCATTACGATGGCAGCCGGCCTTGCGGAAGGAGTAGTATCATTGAACGATTCTTTTTACTGCCCGGGATATAAGCTGGTGGAGGACCGGCGAATCCACTGTGCAAACCGAAGAGGCCATGGAGCACAGAATTTTGTGAAAGGTGCGGAAAATTCCTGCAATCCGGTGTTTATTGAGGTGGGATTACGGCTTGGTGCGGATAAGTACTATCAGTATTTTCGACAGTTTGGACTGATGGAAAAGACCGGGATCGATCTTCCGGGAGAGGCGGGAACGATCATGCATCAGGAAGAAAATATGGGAGAAGTGGAACTTGCGACGGTATCGTTTGGACAGTCTTTTCAGATCACACCGATTCGTCTGGCAGCAACTGTGAGTTCCCTGATCAATGGTGGAACGCTGATCACTCCTCATTTTGGAGTAGCGATTGAGTCATCAGATGGAGAAACAGTAAAGGCGCTGGAATATTCCAATGGCAGAAAGATTCTGGATGGCAAGATCTCTGAAACTGTCCGGTATATCCTGGAGCAGGTAGTTGCGGAGGGATCCGGGCGCAATGCAGCAGTGGAGGGATATCGGATTGGCGGAAAGACTGCAACATCACAGACGCTTCCCAGAAGTGCAAATCGCTATATTTCTTCGTTTCTGGGATTCGCACCGGCAAATGATCCGAAAGTTCTTGAATTGTGTATTATCCATAATCCACAGGGAATTTATTATGGAGGAACGATCGCAGCTCCCGTTGTGAGAAGTATCTTCGAAAATATACTCCCGTATCTGGGAGTTGATAAATCAGACGAAAAGCCTTATAATCAAACGTAATAAAAAACGAAAGAATGATAAGAGGTGTGAGGATGAATATTCAAGTTGTATTCCCGGTACTGATCTCATTTGCGATCAGTGTGATCCTGGGACCAGTCATCATCCCGTTTCTGAGAAAACTCAAGATGGGACAGACAGAACGAGTGGAAGGTGTGCAGTCGCATCTGAAAAAGGCAGGAACTCCGACAATGGGTGGAGTGATCTTTCTGATCGCTGCAGTGGTTACTTCTCTGTTCTATGTAAAAGACTATCCGGCAATTATTCCGGTACTGTTTCTGACACTTGGATTTGGAATCATCGGTTTTCTGGATGATTATCTGAAAGTTGTACTGAAACGTTCAGACGGACTGCTGGCATGGCAGAAATTTGGACTGCAGGTCGTTGTGACCGGTATTTTTGTTTTTTATATCCTGAACTATACAAATATTGATCTTGCAATGCGTATCCCATTCTGGCCGGATCATTATCTGAATCTTGGATGGCTTGCGATTCCGGTGCTGTTTTTTGCTGTGATCGGTACTGTAAACGGTGTGAACTTTACAGATGGCCTGGATGGACTGGCTTCCAGCGTGACTTTGATCGTAGCGGTATTTTTTACCGTAGTTTCCATTGGAACAAAGAGCGGGATCGAACCTGTGACAGGAGCCGTTGTCGGTGGACTGATGGGATTCCTTCTGTTTAATGTATATCCGGCAAAAGTGTTTATGGGAGATACCGGTTCTCTGGCACTGGGCGGATTTGTGGCAGGTGCTGCATATATGATGCAGATGCCGCTGTTTATTTTGCTGATCGGTCTGATTTATCTGGTAGAAGTACTTTCTGTCATGATTCAGGTAACTTATTTTAAAGCCACTCATGGCAAACGTATCTTTAAAATGGCGCCAATCCATCATCATTTTGAACTGTGTGGATGGTCAGAAACGAGAGTTGTAGCGGTATTTTCTGTAATTACTGCTGTTATGTGCCTGATCGCACTTCTGGCATTATAAGATGTCCAGACCAAAAGGTCAAAATCCACATGAGCTTGCTCATAGGTAATAAGGAGGAAATTAAAATGAATTTACAGGGGAAAAAAGTGCTTGTATTTGGTTCCGGAAAAAGTGGAATCGGTGCAGCAGAGCTTCTGGCGAAAGTAGGGGCGCAACCTGTCATTTATGATGGAAATAAAGATCTTGATAAAGAGACTGTAATAAAAAAAGTTCCAGATTGCAACAATATTGAAGTATATGCAGGAGAACTTCCGGAAGAAGTGCAGAAGAGACTGGATCTGGCAGTGCTGAGTCCTGGTGTACCGACGGATATTCCGCTTGTAAAGAGCTTTTATGAACAGGGACTTCCGGTATGGGGTGAGGTAGAACTTGCGTATCGTACCGGCAAGGGAAGAGTACTGGCAATTACAGGAACAAATGGCAAAACAACTACAACAGCTCTTCTGGGAAAGATTATGAGTGATGCAGAAGATTCTGTTTTTGTAGTAGGAAATATTGGAACTCCATATACATCAAAGGCACTGGAAATGAAAGATAGCTCCACAACAGTGGCCGAGATCAGCAGTTTCCAGCTGGAAACGATCGAAGAGTTTGCGCCGAAGGTAAGTGCAATCCTGAATATTACGGAAGACCATCTGAACAGACACCATACGATGGAAGAATATATCCGCGTCAAAGAACTGATCGTCAAAAATCAGACAGCAGAGGATTACTGTATCCTGAACTATGAAGATGAAGTGCTTCGTGAGTTTGGCAGACACATTGTTCCGAAAACTGTGTATTTTTCAAGCGTGAGAAAACTGGACGAGGGTATTTATCTGGATGGAGATCTGATCGTACTGAAAACAGCAGACGAAGAAATCCATCTGGTACATACAGGAGAACTGAAACTTCTCGGACAGCACAATTTTGAGAATGTTATGGCGGCATCTGCAATGGCATATTATGCAGGTGTGTCTGTGGAAAATATCCGTAAGAGCATCTGTGCGTTCACAGCAGTAGAACACCGCATTGAATATGTCATGGAGAAAAATGGTGTTGCATATTATAATGATTCCAAGGGAACCAATCCTGATGCAGCAATAAAAGGAATCCAGGCAATGAACCGTCCGACGATTCTGATCGGTGGTGGTTACGACAAAGGTTCCAGTTATGATGAGTGGCTGAATTCTTTTGACGGGAAGGTAAGATATCTGGTGCTGATCGGCCAGACGCGTGACAAGATCAAAGAGGCGGCAGAACGTCTTGGTGTCTGCCCATGCATTCTCTGTGAAAATCTTGAGGAGGCAGTAAAGATATGTGCCGAAAAAGCCAATCCTGGTGATGCGGTACTTCTTTCACCGGCATGTGCAAGCTGGGGACAGTTTGATAATTATGAACAGCGTGGAGACATGTTCAAAGAATATGTAAGAGCATTGTAATATAAGACCAGACTTCTGTGACGGAAGTCTGGTCTTTGCATATATTAACTGTAAGAGACTCTGTGGGAGTGGATCATTTGGATGAAATTCACGTGATTGGGGGAAACTGTCTTAAGGGCAGCATAACTGTGCAGGGATCAAAAAATACAGTACTTCCGATCATGGCTGCATCACTGCTTCAGAGGGAAATCTGTGTTCTGAGAGGCTGTCCGCGTATTCTTGATGTCTGTTATATGGAAGAAATCCTTCACATTCTGGGAGTCGTTACCTGGTGGAAGGGCCATGATCTGTATCTTGACTGCAGCAAAGTCTGTGGAATGGAAATTGCCTCGGAGTATACAGGAAGAATGCGTTGTTCTGTGATTCTGCTGGGAGCACTTCTCGGCAGAAACCAAAGAGGTGTGATCGGTTATCCGGGCGGCTGCGTGATCGGAAAACGTCCGATAGATCTTCATCTGTATGCGCTGAAAAGTCTGGGTGCGATAATTTCAGAAAAAAACGGAAAAATTCAGGCAGATTGCAAAAAACTGAAAGGGCAGGAGATAAATTTTCCTGACAGAAGTGTAGGGGCCACGGAACAGGCACTGCTTGCAGCTGTTCTGGCTGAAGGAGAGACCGTACTCAGAAATTGTGCAAGAGAACCTGAGATTACATGGCTTTGCAGATTTCTGCAAAAGATGGGAGCACGGATCTGTCATGAGAAAGAAGGGTGCATCCGGGTTCAGGGAGTGACCTCTCTTCACGGGACAGAGATGCTGATACCGGCAGACCGGATCGTTACGGGAACATATCTTTGCGCGGCTGCAGCTTCGCGTGGATCAGTGACTGTGGAGAATGCACCTGAGGGAGAAATGGAGGCGTTCCTTGAAGTATATCGGAAAATGGGTGGACAATATGAATGGAAGAGTGGTAAACTAATAGCGAATGGAGCCGGAATACAATTTTCGGTTCCGTTTCTGGAAACAGAAGCTTATCCGGGATTCCCGACAGATCTTCAGTCACCACTGCTGGCAGTACTGACTACAGTTCCGGGAATAAGCCGTATAAGGGAGAATATATTTGAGAACCGGTTTAAGATATGCAGTGAACTTACAAAAATGGGGGCACACATAGAAGTCAGGGGAAGCGAAGTAAAAATTTGTGGAAGCAGATTAAAGGGATGCAGGCTGCGGGCAGAGGAACTGAGAGGTGGAGCAGCGCTAGTGATTGCGGCTCTTGCAGCAGATGGAGAATCTGTGATAGAGGGTGTTCCTTTTATCCGAAGAGGGTATGAAGACATTTGCAGAGATTTGAGGTACCTTCAGGCAGAAATCTATATGGAGGATATCTTATCGGTTTGAGTTAATATGAGTTCAGAGGATACAGGTATTAGTTTTTTATGAGAACATCCAATTACAGGAAATTTAAAATAACAAAAAAACAGGCGAAACTGGTCGGAGGAGCTGCTGCTGTTGCTGTTCTGGCCGGGATTATTTTTTTCTTTGCTTTTTTTCATGTGTCAAAGGTGGAAGTGATGGAAAGTAACCACTATACAAAAGAAGAACTGAAGGAAATGGTTCTTACAGGAGCTTTTTCTTCTAATTCTGTTCTGGCACCGATCACGTGTTCAAAAAATAATGTGCAGGGTGTGCCATATATTGAAGGATATTCCGTCAGCAGATCCGGTCGGAACTCGATCGTGATCAGTGTCCGTGAGAAAAGTGTAGTGGGTTGTATCCCATATCTTGACAGCTATGTGTATTTTGATCGAAATGGAATGTTTGTAGAAGGCGACAAGACCAGGGATGAGTCTGTCCCCTATTTTGAGGGTATTCAGGTAAAAAAAGTTGTTATGAATGAAAAACTTCCGATTAAGGATGCTGTTCTAAATACTGCGGTTGCACTTTCTACGATTTTTGCAAAAAATGATCTCCAGCCAGATTATATCCAGCTGGAGGATGATTCCACCATAGACCTTATTTATGGAGACATCACGGTAAAACTTGGAAAAGATAAATATCTGGAAGATAAAATGTCCAGAATGGTTGCGATTCTTCCACAGATTACGGGTGAGAAGGGGATCCTTCATATGGAGAATATCACAGAAAGTTCTAAAACAGTGACTTTTGAAAAAGAGGAAGAGGAAGTAACTGCAGAGAACTGGACCGGAGGTTATGATGAAAATGGTGATTATACCGGTGATGGTGAATACGATGAAAATGGCAATTATGTAGGAGCAAAACCAAAGACGGCACTTGATTATGCAAAAGAAAACTGGGTAGGCGGTTATGACGAAGAAGGCGATTATACAGGTTCCGGTGAATATGATGAAAATCTGAACTATGTTGGATCGGAGCCGACGCAGGAACTTCTGGACAGCTTTGGAGACTGGACAGGCGGATATAATGAATCCGGTGGCTTTGATGGTGTCAGCGAGTATGACAAAGATGGCAACTACGTGGGACCTATGCCGGATAATGACGGCACTTCTTCAGGTGATACTTCGGAGGAAGATTCAGAAGAAGACAGTTCTGATACGAATACAGATTCCTCGGATGAAGATACTGAGAGCTACAGTGATGAAGAGTCGGATGGCTGGGATCAGGGAGATACAGATGAGGAATCTTATGAGTGATGGAAATGGCGAATAATAGTGAAAAAAGTATAAAAAAACAAAAATAGTAGTTGATTAATTCGAAAAAAAAATATATGATATATCTATATGCAGCCTGATACGCTGATATCAGGTAAATAAAGGAGGAAGTACATTGTTAGAGATTATGTCAAATGAAGCTGAGTCCTCTGCAAAGATTATTGTAATCGGTGTAGGCGGGGCTGGTAATAATGCAGTTAACAGAATGGTGGAAGAAGCCATCGGAGGAGTTGAGTTTGTTGGTGTAAATACTGATAAACAGGCCCTGACACTTTGCAAAGCTCCAACAGTACTTCAGATTGGTGAAAAGATTACAAAAGGCCTTGGCGCCGGTGCACAGCCGGAAGTTGGTCAGAAGGCCGCTGAAGAGAGCATAGAAGAAGTAAAACAGTTGATCGAAGGTGCTGACATGGTATTTGTTACCTGTGGAATGGGTGGTGGTACCGGTACAGGTGCAGCTCCTGTTATTGCAGCAGCAGCTAAGGAAATGGGAATCCTGACCGTTGGCGTTGTAACAAAACCTTTCCGTTTTGAAGCAAAAACACGTATGAACAATGCTCTTACAGGAATCGAGAATCTGAAGAAAGCTGTTGATACATTGATCGTTATCCCGAACGATAAACTGCTCGAGATCGTAGACCGTCGTACAACTATGCCGGAAGCACTTCGCAAAGCTGATGAGGTTCTGCAGCAGGCTGTCCAGGGAATTACAGACCTGATCAATCTGCCGGCACTGATCAACCTTGACTTCGCGGATGTTCAGACAGTTATGACAGATAAAGGAATCGCACATATCGGTATTGGTGAGGCCAGAGGAGATGACAAGGCTATGGAAGCTGTTCAGCAGGCTGTATCCTCTCCGCTGCTTGAGACAACCATCAAAGGTGCTACTCATGTGATCATCAATATTTCCGGAGATATTTCTCTTATGGATGCAAATGATGCAGCAAGCTATGTACAGGAGCTGACAGGTGAAGATACAAACATCATCTTTGGTGCTATGTATGATGATTCTGTTGCAGACTATGCTAAGATCACAGTTATTGCAACCGGATTATCCGATACAGCTGCAAAGACCACTCCATTTGGTACAAGAAGCAATACAACACCATTTGGTGTACGTAAACCGGCAGCAGCTACATCTGCACCGTCTTCCAGTACAATGTCCATGCCAAGCTTCAGTCTGCCGACTATGAACAATGGTTCTTATACAGGCAAAGTTCCGACCAGCACAGTACAGAAGAAAGATATCCAGATTCCGGATTTCCTGAGAAACAGATAGGAAGCGACAGGATTAGAAACTGAATGATTCAGACATAAAAAAGACGCTGTTTGATGCAGCGTCTTTTTGAACGTCAGGATCAGCATTTGCAGGAGAAGGTATTACATTTTGTTTCGTTACATCCGTCTGTGCTGCATCCGGCCACATCAATGGCAGAAGCCGTACATTTGCGCTGATCGTTATAGGTACATTCCTGAGCTTTACAGTCGATGTTGATTTTTTCACAGCCGCAGTGATGAGCTTTGCTGTTTGTCATACCGGCAGTCGCGCGGTCACGAAAACTTCCACAGTTTGTTTCATCTGCACGATGAGCATTATCTCCTGTAATCTCAATATCGCCTCTGGAACAGAGCTCATTTTCATTGTAAAGACATTTTGTGGCACTACATTTCAGAATTGTCATAATAGAAGCCTCCTTCTTATATAATGATATGATTATGCATAACAGCAAACGTCATGCAGGAATAGTATGCGCTGAAAAAATAAAAATATGTATAAAAAATAACTTGACATTATATAAAAGACATGATATCTTTTTAAAGTACGTGGAAAACAAAGCAGAGTTTCACTCTCACCTCAGCGCATATAATGCGACTCAGGTTGATATATCGCAGCAGGCTGATCTACAGAGATTGGGGAATGCACAGAGATAAAAATGAAAAAGAGGTTTCATTTGGTTATCCCTGGATATAGCAGAGTGTGGAAACTGTCCATACTCTTTTTTGTTTTCATAAGACAGGGTGGAGTTACTGGTCCTATACAGTAGCTGAGAGATTCAGGTTTATCATTTATTTAAATGTATGGAGGTGTACTACAATTAGCAATTTAATGATTAACGAACAGATCAGAGACAAAGAGGTACGTTTGATCGGACCGGATGGAGCACAGCTTGGAATCGTTTCTTCAAGAGAAGCATTTGCAAAGGCTCAGGAAGCCGGACTTGATCTTGTTAAAATCGCACCGCAGGCAAAGCCGCCGGTTTGTAAAATTATCGACTACGGCAAGTATCGTTATGAGCTCTCCCGTAAGGAAAAAGAAGCTAAGAAAAAACAGAAGACAATTGACATCAAGGAAGTACGTCTTTCTCCAAACATTGATACCAATGACCTGAAGACGAAGGTCAATGCAGCAAGAAAATTTCTTTCTAAAGGAGACCGTGTTAAGGTTACATTACGTTTCCGTGGAAGAGAAATGGCACATATGGCAAGCAGCAAACATGTACTTGATGATTTTGCAGAACATCTTGCAGATGTGGCAGTTGTTGAGAAAGCCCCTAAGATTGAAGGCAGAAGCATGACAATGTTTCTCAGCGAAAAGCGTTAAGCAGTTATCACAGACAGCGTGTTTTGGCACGTGTTCTTGATAATAAGAAATAAAAAACAGTACCACGAATTAAGGAGGAAATAATTATGCCTAAGATTAAAACTTGTAGAGCAGCAGCAAAACGTTTCAAAAAAACCGGAACCGGAAAAATCATGAGAAATAAAGCTTATAAGAGCCATATCTTAACAAAGAAATCTCAGAAGAGAAAGAGAAATCTGAGAAAAGCTACTGTTGTTGATTCTACAAACCTTAAGAACATTAAGAAAGCACTGCCTTATTTATAATAATAAGCAGCAGATGATATTGGAAGACGAACAGGAGGAAATAAGAAATGGCAAGAATTAAAGGCGGATTAAACGCAAAGAAAAGACATAACCGTA
>OLNG01000733.1_pt1 | contig 23305 bp, 25 predicted proteins | sample 1643091 | NCBI WGS metagenome assembly OLNG01 (sample SAMEA3136661, study PRJEB25190) | human gut metagenome | biome: human gut; feature: human-associated habitat; material: faeces | place: Austria | collected 2013 | reverse complement strand
AGGTTGCCGGCGGCAATGTTGCCGATGATTTGTCCCTGGGCTTCCAAGGGGGGGGCTGTGAATGTTTTTACCGGGGTAAACTGTTTGTGGACTGCTTCCGCTTTCCTTTTCTGATGTGCCTTGGCTGTGACTTGAAGGATATGGGAAACCATATCCTCTATAGTTTTTTTTGCTTCATCTGCCATGGCGCGGAGTTGCTTTTCAAAGTCTGGCGGAAGCTCAAACTCAATTTCTTCCTCCCCTGACATCAGTTTTTCAATGAGGGCGAGCTTGGCGGGGGGGATGGGTCGGTTTGTTGTAATCCAATTATCAACAGTTCTCTTGCTAACCAGAGTTTTTTCAGCAAGCCACTCACGGTTTTTGCCGATGGTTTTTAACCAGTCTTTGATGTCTTTTGCATTGAGCATGTACGCATTTTGCACAAAGCGTGCAGATTGGCAATAAAAAAATAATACCCGACAACTCAAAAAGCGTGTTTTTAGATTGACCAAATCGCACATTTCGTGCTTTATTGAGTTATCAACAGAACGCAAGACGCGAATATGATCATCGACCTGAAAAAAGAAACGCAAGAAGTTCGGGAGTGGTTCCGGGATGCGCAGGCCGCTACAGGCTTGAGCGGCCGGGCTCTCGTTATCGGCGCCATCATGGATTTCCGCCAGAAGGCAAAAGAACGTACTCTCCAACCTCGAAAAAAGAACCCCGAACCTAGGAAGCCCGCGGCATGATTATCGAATACGACAACGAGGATCGGTGCATCCGGGTGAATGGCGAATACGTCGCCATCCGGGAAGCGGAGGGCCTCATGGACGATTTGACGCTGGCGATTGACCAGTGGGAAGTGGATCACGCCGCGCAGTGCGACAACCCTGACGGCCATATCGACTGAACCATGGAAGAAGACATCATTGAAGAATTGAAGCTGCTCGGCTGGCACGAGCTTTAATAATGAAAATATTATGACCTACCCTGAATCAGAGTTTTACGACTGCAAGACCTTGGCCCTGATGTACGATTCCGACCGGGATGTGATCAAGCGGACCGTCCATGAGTTGAAGGACAAGGGGCATGTGATCGAGATCCTGTACTGGGGCAAGCAAGGGAAGATGAAAGTACACGGCAAGCAGTTCCGCCGGGCGTTGCTCCGTGAATATGGAGAAGGAGGAATGAGTAGATGAAGACCTTGTTCCAATTCCTGGCAGGTGGAGCCTGTGGCCTTTTCGTCATTGGCCTGTTCTGGCTGGCGGTGGAGCTGGATAACGCCGAGCTGCAGGCCGGCAAGAGTCCGCATTCCGGGTTTTGCCCGGAGTCTCCCTCCCCCATGAAAGCTTTTGACGGTTTATCAAAACCGTCCCGCCCTCACGGCATGAGGAAGCAATAACCAATAGAATACCAATATAATGGACAATACCAACACCGAAGAAAACAATGCACAGCTCTGCACGCCCGACGAAGCCTGCTGCTGTGATACCGCTGCCGAACAAGCGCCCGTTACGAAGGAAGAACTCCGAAAAGCGATTGATCATGTCATGGATTTGGTAGGCCGTTACGACGGAAATGTTGTCGTTACAGCCATTCTTAAAAATGAAGAAGAAATCCTTCGGATATTCAGAGCTTCTAATGCCGTGTTTGTGTCGGATGGAGCAAATACCACGGTTTATACTTGGACGGGAGCCTGTGGCTACCTCCTTAAAGCAAATGAATGCTTTGATTCCAATGTAAAAACCATAGGGGAGGGAGTTCGTTTATTCCTTGAGGCACAAAGGAAAGAGAAAATGAAGGATCAGATGAACCCCATTGCCGCCATGCTCGGAATCGCTGGCTGCGAGTGCGAGGAGTGCCAAGACTGATTCAGTTGGCCGGGGACGGCGGCAACCGAACCCCGGCCTGTTATCAATAGCTAACCAATAGAATACTAATAACGTGAATACCAATACTACAAACGAACTTTCCAATCAAGCGCCAGGCAATCCGTTTGCCGTTCAGGCTTCCGCCGGAGGCGGGGCCCTGGCTGCCATGACGAGCAATGCAGCCGTTACTTCCGTGCTAGCGTCCATCTGGATTGCCAAGCAGTTTCCGCGGGATTTGGCCGAAGTGACGGCCCGCATGAACCAGGCTTGTTCCCGGCTGACGCTGGCGCAGTCCGCCACGTATGCTTTTCCCCGCGGGGGAACGACGGTGGAGGGACCCAGCATCCGGTTGGCGGAGGCGCTGATCGGGGCCTGGGGGAATGCGGAGGCCGGATGGAAGGAGGTTGCCCGGCACTGGGATCCAAAGGGAGCGGACGGCAAGGGCTGCATGGTTTCCGAGTGTGTGGCGTTTTGTTTTGACAAGGAGACCAACGTGAGGAGAGAGATTTCCTTTTCGGTTCCTCATACCCGAGATAAAGCTGAAACTGATGCCAGAGGGAAGAAGACGGGGAAGATGTTGCGGGTGCCGCTGGATAGTGAGCGCGATATTTACGAACTTTGTGCCAATATGGCTTCCCGCCGCATCCGCGCCTGCATTTTACAGGTTCTTCCCGGGTGGCTGACGGAAGAGGCTTTGGCAGTGACGAAGAAGACGCTGGAGAATGGCGATTCCCGGCCTCTGGCGGATATTATCCGGTCTTTGGAGGCGAAGTTCCGGGAGTACGGCGTTTCCCGCGCAATGCTGGAGGCGAATTTGGGACACAAGTTGGAGGAGACGACCAAGCCGGAGGTGGTGAAGCTGGGGAAGGTGTTTAACAGCATTGCCGACCCGATGCGGACGACGGAAACCGTGGATTTGACTGTGGAGGCCGTCAATCCGCAGGGCGGGCGCAGGGTGTTTACTTCCCGCGACTACCCGGCTTTTGTGATCACGGATCCCGCCGCCGTGGACTTTTTCAAGCATTTCACTACTAAATATGAGCACGAATAAAGAAAAAGTGAGTTGGCTGACTGGTCTCCTGACCGGTTGGGGTATTAAAGAGAGTTGGGCAAAAGTCATTGCCGGAGCTGTGATTGGGGCCCTGGTTGCCGCGGGGATTCTGACGCAACCCGGCTGCGGTCATTCCGTGGATGTAACGCCGGACAAGACGGTCGTATGCAAGGACGGCTCCTGCCTGGTGCTGGAACCGGGGCATATCTCCTATAGTCAAGCACAGCCGGAAACGGACGTTCCGCCCGTCGTGCAATCCCTGAAAAAGTAAGGCCATGTGCAAACCCCTCAAGGAATATCTGGGAGTGATCCGCGATTATACGCGTGAGATCGTCACTTTCGGCGGTTTTGTGATAGCCGTGTTCATCTACCTGGATTTCCGCGAGGTGGTGAAGGAGCAGGCTACCAACGCGGCCCATACGGCGGAGATCCTGCGGACGATGGATACCCGTCTCCAGCATTTGGAGAATTACCACCAGCAACAGCTTAAACAGCGAGATTAACTCCAACTGTAAAGTTTTTCTTACCAGTTCTAACCAATTCTAACAGAAATAATTGATAACGATGAATCCTACAGAAAGAAAGATGGCCGCGGCTATCCTCCGGTTTGAAGACAGCCGCGTTACCGGGCCGGATTCCCTGCGCGTTTCCCGCCTTCCCGCCGCCGACAAGGGCGGCAAGTGGGAGATTTGCGGCATTTGCGACGGCATTGAACCGGACGTGTTTAACAGATTGAAGGCCCTGCTGGATGCCGGAAGGCGTGAAGAGGCCTGGGAGGGATGTCTCCAGTACGTCCTGGATAATACCGCAGCCGTGCGTTCCTGGCTGGGTTCCGACGCTTTTCCGGCCACGGAGTTTATGTTGCGGGACCATTTTTTCAATTCCGGGAGCAGGAATACCGGGAAGATTTTGCAGCGCGCGCTGAATGTCCACGGCGCCGGGCTTGTGGTGGACGGCATCCCGGGAAAACAAACCCGGCAGATGTTGCAAACCGTTCTCGCCCAGACGGGAGAGTCCGAATTTCTCTCCAATCTGAACGAACGGCGCAAATCATTTTACCATTCTTGCAAACAGTTTCCCGTGTTCGGCAAAGGATGGCTGAACCGCTGCGACGATGCGTTCAGCGTGGCGCAGGAGCTTGTTTAGTTGTTTACCATTAGTTGTTATGGGATCTATTTTCAAACCTAAAGTGACACAGGCTCCGGCTCCGCCGGTAGTAGAAGAGCCGCTGAATCCGACGGCAACGGAGAAGTCTGTTTCCGATGCTTCGGAGGATGTTCAGACCAAAAGCAAGCGCAGGTTGAAGCTGTCCGATACGGTGAATAATCCGAATTTGTCCGGCGGTTTGTCCACGTTGCGCAAAACCTTGGGATAGCAGCCATGGAGGCACGCGATTACATTGCCCTGGCAGATAATCTGCGCACGGAACGTGCTGCTTTTGAAGGCGGCTGGGATGAAATGCGCCGTATTATCATGCCCAGGGCTACGGGCAACGCCTATCCCGACCGCGTACCTGATAACGGCGGCGGCTTGGAGCATAGCGACGTCGCCAATAACAGCTTGAAGAAACTGGCATCCGCCCATTTAACTTATATCACACCTTTGGACAGGCGCTGGTTTACCTTGCGCCCGGTAGGTTTTAATAAGGATGGGAATCAGGCTCTGAATGATTGGTATAGCAAGGTTACGGAGGTGATGGAGCGGGAACTTGCCGTTTCCAATTTTTATTCAGTGATTCATGAGGTTTACCTTGATCGCTGTTTGACCGGAACCGGCTGCATGTTTGCCGAGATGAACCTTAACAGGAAGCTGATTTTCCGGCACATTCCCACAGGCACTTACGCTATCGCGGAATCGGAGTCAGGTGATGTTGATACGCTGGTGCGCTGGTTCCGGCTGACGGCTCACCAGGCTGCGCAGAAGTGGCAGGAGGATGCCCTGGGCCCCAAGGTAAGGAGAGCGCTCAAGGATGCCAAGCGACGATACACGGATTCTTTCGAGTTTGTGCAATGCGTCCTGCCCAACCCGAAAGGCAAGCTGTTGTCCGACCATCTGCCGCCTGACAAGAGGCCGTGGAAGGACGTCATTATTTCGTTGGACGATAAGAAGATTGTGTTTGAGAGCGGTTTTTTCGAATTTCCGTTCCTGGTGACGCGCTTTCTGCGCTGGGGCGATAGTCCCTACGGGGTGGGGCCGGCGTGGTTCGCGCGGCGCACGATCCGCATGGCTATCGACATGGAGAAGATTCTTTACACGCTGGGGCAGACAAAGGCTTATCCGAGGCTTTTCCTGCTGGCAAAGCAGTATGGGGAGGTGGATTTACGCGCCGGCGGCCAAACCGTCATTTCTCCGGAAGCGGCGGAACTCGGCTTGCCGCGCGAATGGGGCACACAAGGGCAGTATGATATTGGGCTGGAATACCTGCGAGGGCTGTACGCCAAGATTGAAGAGGCTTTCTACGTTCCCATGCTGGAAACCGTTTCCCGAATCGACCGCCAGATGACGGCCACGGAGGTGGCTGCCAGGGAAGCCGAGAAGGTGCTTGGCTTTACGCCTTCTTTCACGTTGTTCGTGAGCGATTTCAGGGTGATGTGCCAGCGTATTATGGCCCTGTTGTACCGCGCCGGGAAGCTTCCGGAGCCGGTTCAGGGCGTGTTTGAGGTCAACCGGCGGGGCGCTCCTACACGCCTGGCCGTCCCCCAGGTTCAGTTCATGGGGAAGATCGCCCAGGCGATTGCACGTACACAGACGGACGGCTTGATGACGGCTCTTGAGTCTATCGGCACTTTGTCGCAGATGACCGGCCGTCCGGAGCTGCTGGATATTGTGAATCTCAATAAGGCCGGGGAATTGATTTACGATTCCAAGGGCGCCCCGATGGAGTGCAAGGCTTCGGAGGATGAGGTGAAGAAGAAGGAGACTGAAAGGAGGAATCAGCAGGAAGCGGCCATGCAGGCAGCCCTTGCCGAACAGTCCTCCGTGGCTAACAGGAATAATGCCCAGGCCCAGCAGGCTTTACAAACGACATGAAGACGGATCCCATAAATGAGTACGAACAGTGCATGAAGCGCCGCAGAAGGATTTTCCGGGAAGCATTCAGGAATCCGGAAGTTCTGGCGGAGCTGAAGAGGCATTTCCAGACCGATCTTCCCTGTTTCCAGGGGAAGGCCGGTTCTTACGACCCCCTTGACGCTATGCGTCGAGACGCCTACCGCGAGGTGGTTTTGTTCATCGAAGCGGTTATTGGCAATCATTACGAACCAGAAGAAGAGACTATAGAAGAAATACCATGATTTTATTTAAGTTGTACCATAACCGATTTCTTTTTGAAGAGACCCCGGAGAATGGAGGAGGTAACGGTGGTGGTTCCGCTCCTCCTTCCTCTTCCGGACGTCCCAGCCTGGCTAATCCTGCACCGGAGCCAACTCCGGCGAACGATGAGCAGCCGGCCATCCCTCCCCCCTCGGATCCGGGTTCTCCGCAGGGAGACCCGCCTTCCCAGGGGGATTACGTGTTGACGTTCGATGATACGTTTTCCGGCGACGAGACGCTGCAGCATTTGCTGACCGAGACCGGCAAGGCCCACGGGCTTCCTGTCGCAGGGCTTTCCGCGTTTATTAAGGATATGGATGCGCGTCTGGCGGCCAAAGCGGCCGAACAGCAGCAGGCGCAGAATGCCGCTATGGAAGAGGCATGGAAACAGCTGGATGGAGAGTGGGGACGGGACAGCGACGCCCGCCAGATGCGCGCCGTTCAAATGGCTGGGAGGTTGTGCCGTATGGCCGGTATCGACCAGAGCGTGTTTAATGAGATGGGCATTGCCGATCATCCGGCCATGTACAGGATTCTGGATGCAGTAGGCCGGATTCTGGACGAGCCGGATCTTCCGGCGCCCCCCGGACGGCAGGAACAGCAGGCCCGCGGTGAAGCCCAGCGCATGATGCACGATCCGGAACATCCGGATTATTCGGCATTCCACGATTGCGACCATCCGCGCTTTGCCGAGGTGAGGGCCAAGTATATGCGGCTGATGGGCGCGTAAGCAGATATTGCTTTTCCAGCAAGCCCTGTTTCCTTTTTGGGAGCAGGGCTTTTTTAAGGCAGAAGTTCCGGCAGGGATTCCGCGGCGGACCGCAGCTGTTCTGCGGAGGGGCGGATGTACACGCTATGCACGGCGGAAGAATCATGCCCCACCAGCTCCATGGCCAGCCCCTGCGATACGCCTGATGCCTGCAACAACGTGGCGGCCGTCGCCCTGATACTGTGGAATGACTTGCTGTTTACTTTCCTTCTTCGTCCTTCGGCAGAGCCATGCACTACACCGATGCCGTGAGTACGCAACAATAATCCGAATTGGTAGGAAGCCCCATCCCCAAGGGCCAGCAGGGGCGCGTGAAGCAATGCGTCCGCCGGTTCCCCCGCTTCCTTCCAGCGGGCAAGGGCCCATTGGTAAAAGCCCTTCCTCATGGGCTGGTCCATCCAGCGCCCCGTCTTGCCCGTTTCAAAGCGAACGACGCGGCGCTCCCAGTCAAACTGATTCCAGTTGAGGCGCAGAATGTCCCCCAGCCTCTGCCCGAAGGTTTCAAACGAGCAGCGGACCGCAGAACTCCACAGGGGCGGGAAATGCTCAATCATGTAGCGGATTTCGTCCATGGTGAACGCTTCCTTGTGCAGCTTCTCGCCCGCGCGGTCCGGGGGAATGGAAACGCCGGCGCACGGGTTGCGGTCAATTACTTCCGAATCCACGGCGTCCGCGAATGCCTGGGATAGAACGGACATATCCTTGTATACAGTCTTCTGCCGCACCAGTTCGCGGCGAGCCGCCACAAAGCCTTTGATGTCCGCTTTGGTGATCAGGCGAAGCGGGGCGTTCGCCCGCGCTCCCAGATACTCGTAAAAATGCTTGCAGGCGGTTCTGGCGTTGTAGGCCGTCTGCTCGGAGACAAGAGCTGCCTTGCGCCCTACAAATCCATCACACCAGGCACGCACGGAGGTGTTGTTGTATGATTGATGGTTTTCCGCCTCCGCGCAGGCTATCTGCACGCCTCGCTGGTAGGCGATACGTTCCGCCAGTTTAGCCGTGATGCGGTCTCCTTCAAATTCTCCGCCATTCACAGGAACTTTCGTGGAACGGCGCTTCATCTTGCCGTCCGGCCCCTGAAATGTCACCATCCAGTAGGGGGAGGATTTTTCCTTGTTGATGGACAGACGCCCCTTGTAAAAAGGCTTATTCATACCTGTAATATCTTCTGTAATGGTTTTGTAATAAGGTTCACGTAAGAAAACCTACGTGAACCTTATTCATAATCCCCTACGTTATCAAGGTTTACGTAGGTTTTCTTACAGAAACTTTTGGCGGAGAGAGTGGGATTCGAACCCACGGTGGGTTTTAAAGCCCACGTTCGATTTCGAGTCGAGTGCCTTAGACCAGCTCAGCCATCTCTCCACTTGGAAACCGGAGGCGGTTGTATCCGGTTTGCCGGATACTGTAAAGAACAGAATCACCGTCCAGCGTCATTCGGATGCCGTTAACGTCTCGGCGAGGCCAACGGGCCGAGCGTTGCTTCCGCCTCAAATCTTTGGGTCTTATTATGAGGAAGCGCACTCTTTTCCGGACCGGGAGGCGGCTGCGGCACACGCTCCCTCTCCTGCGGTTCCATCAACCAGGAACAGGAAGAGACCAGAAGAATAGAAAAAGACACAAACAAAAAGGAGATTGCAAATCGTTTCATCATTTCCTTTTAAAAAGTTGAACCCCATTATGCCGGACGACACAACGGGGTTCAAGGAAAATACGTGGCAAACCTTTATTTGGCGGACTGACGGGGACGCAGGAGTTGTACTCTATCGCCGGGTTGAATACTCATACCAGACGGTACGCTGTCTTTAATAATGTCAGCTACCGTCTGATTTTTCTCCAGGGAAGTTACCTTTAATTTACCAATGCTGCGACCTTCACGGGTAACAAGAAGAACCGTATTTGGATCAATACTACTACCCTGTCCGGCCCCAATCACAACAAAACCCCACTGCGGATCCACGGATAGAACGGGATACTCTTCCCCATTTTTGGCAAGAGCAGCTCGGTATTCAGCTTGCTCCTTCTGGCGGCTAGCCAGCTCAGAAGCTTGTTCTGCCCGTCTCTTGGAAGCCACTTCCGTAGCACTTTTAATCTGGTCAATATCTTCCTGGAGCTTCTTATTGGAAGCTTCCAAAGATTCCATCTTCTCCTGGATTTCCTGTACGCTGGAAACACCGAAATCTTGCAACTTGCTCTTTAATTCCTCAATCTGTTTATTGATTTTGGACAAGTCCGCATTCAACTGCACTTCTTCTTCCTTCAACTCCGCTTCCTTGGAAAGCTGTTCATCACGCTGCTGCGTCACGGAAGCCTTGTTGGAAATCAGACTAAGATTTTCTTCCGCTGCCAAGCCACGATTCTTAATCATGTCGTTGCGCAAGCTTGTCCAAGTACGTATTTCCTTGTCCAAGGTCTTACGATACGAAATCATTTCTTTAAAATCCTGGTACTGGCCATTAATACCAAAAAGGCCGCTAAGACCGGAGAACCAGGCGCCCGCCCCTGCTGCAAGAATCAATAAAACTACTAAGACAGTTTTCATTGTGTATGTATGTGAGAGTGTATGGAGTGTATTGAACCGGAAAAATGCTAGGGACGAACAGATACAACGACGTCTCCGGCTTCAACACGTTCGCCGGCGGTTACCGTACTTGGTAGAATAGTGGCCGTGGAAACACGGGATTCAACAGCGTTTACGTCAAGCTCGGCAATTTTGTTGCCGTCCCTCATGACGGCCAACTTGGAACCGGGCACCACGCCCAGATCGGCGGCTCCTCCGTCAATCACAACTACATTAAAATCATGAATCACCTGGGAAACCCTCGTTTTCAGGTTGGGCGGAGAAAGGCGGGCATCCTGGTCGGCCTTGAGCTGACGAAGAGCGGCATTATTCACAACAAGCTGTTCGGTTTCAGCAACGATGGCATCATGTTTTCCCTGTTCCGCCTGCTTAACCACTTCCAACTGCTTGGACTCTTCTTCCAGCCCCTTGATTCTGTCAGCAATGGCTTGGATACTTTCCATATCCTTGCTCTTGGATTGCAATTCCGCCAAAGCGGTTTGCTGCGTTTGAAGGTCAGATTTCTTGGCCTCATTGGCTGAGGCCAATTCCTGATTCTTTACTTCCAGTTCATCCTTTTCCTTGGTTAAAGCATTGATGTCATTCGTCAGAGCCTCATTCTTCACCAGGAAATCGACATATTTCGTCTTTTCTTCCGTAAATTCGCCACGAAGGCCGTTCAGGTTCTTGTAGCGGGAAGCACATTCCCTACGCTCCTTGGTTAGAGCTTCCTCGTTATCAAGATAATACATGGCTCCTCCGAGAAGAGCAATGACCAAGGCTGCTATTGATACTTTGACCCACATAGGAAATTATAGAGATGAGAAGGTTCCTGTTACTTTTGTGAGATTGGCATGAACATTTTCAGATTTCAATATCAAAATGACATCCTCATTGTTTTCTTGATATTTTTTTCAGGCAAGCTCCGTAACGGGAGTGTGCAAGAACCGTTTTATCAACATTTTAAAACAATTACTCTCTATTTTCTTTTCAAACGGGAACTCATCTTCTAGTCTTTCTGAACCGTGAGTTACCAGGTCTTTGCCAGAAAATACCGTCCTCTGACATTCGATGACGTCCTTGGACAGGATCATGTCGTCCGGACGTTGAAAAACGCCATTGAGCACAACCGTCTCGCCCATGCCTATCTCTTTGTAGGTCCCCGTGGAACGGGAAAGACATCAACCGCAAGAATTTTTGCGAAAGCTCTAAACTGCAGCGGTGGGCCCAAAGTGGATTTTGACCCGCATGAAGATATATGTGAAGAAATTGCGGAAGGGCGGAGCCTGGATGTTCTTGAAATAGACGGAGCATCCAACCGCGGCATTGATCACATCCGGGATCTCAGGGACAACGTACGGTTCGCTCCGAGCAGAGGAAATTTCCGTATCGTCTATATAGATGAAGTGCACATGCTCACTAAGGAATCCTTCAACGCCCTGCTCAAAACGCTGGAAGAACCGCCACCTCATGTCAAATTTATTTTCGCAACCACGGAACCCCACAAAATACTGCCAACCATTCTATCGCGATGCCAGCGCTTCGACCTGCGCCCCATCCCTTCTGAAATCATTGCAGAACACCTGCTCCATATCGCTTCTGCAGAGGGAGTAAGTTTGAGCAGGGAAGCAGCCTTTGCTGTCGCCAAAGTGGCGGATGGAGGTATGCGGGATGCACAATCCATGCTGGACCAGCTTGTTTCCTTCTGTGGAGATCATATTGAAGAACAGCAGGTACTCCACATTTTCGGCATTACTTCCCGGGAGACCGTGGCCCATGCTCTGGCGCTTATTTTGAACAAGGAACTTCCCTCTCTCCTGCATCTTCTGCATGAACAGGCGGAAGCAGGAAGAGACATGAGCCAGTTCCTTTCCGAAATTATCTCCGCCGTGCGTGAAATTCTGGTCTCTAAAGTAGATCCAGAAGCCAGCTTTGATTCTCTCCCGGAATCCTCCAAGGAGGAACTCGCCGAATTGGTCAAACGCACCCATACGGACAAAATCCTGCGTTTGGTGGAAGTTCTGGCGGAAACGGAAGATAAAATGCGCTGGTCCACCAATAAAAGGCTTCATCTGGAAATGGGCCTGATTAAAGCCGTTCATACTCTGGCTGAGGCCAGCATCAGCGATATTATCATGGCGTTGGAAGGTGCTCCGCTAGCCACCGCGGCACCGGCCTCTTCTTCAGATCTTGCTTCACAGCAGGAACCAAGTACATTTATTTCCTCCGCCACGGCACCCACTCCGGCCCCCCGGCAAAACATCCAGTCTCCTGTTGCTGCAACAAACCCAACCCCAGCTACGGAAGAACATTTGATGGATCCGATTCCAGATTTTTCTGTGTCCTCCCCTGCTTCATCTCCCGCAGTACAGAAAATTCAGAGCACTGACGCTCAAGCTTCTCCCCATCCTACGCAGGAAGCCGAACCACAACAGGAAACTCTTACACCCGCTGCCCCCCCCACCTCTCTTGCCGTTGCAGAGGAAGAATTTCCCTACTCCGCCACTAAATTGCGGACAAAAACCGTACCTGCCTCCGAAGAAATCACCCGGCATCCAGACTCCGATGCCTCCGATGTGTCGAAATTTCCTACGGATTCTCCAGAGCCTACTTTTATGGATCCAGAGGAAAATCTTCCTCTGGAAAGACGAACTAACAGTTTCTTTGACAATCTATTCGATACTCCAAGCACATCATCCCAAACCCAGGCACCCGTAGAAAAAGAGGAACCGGCAGTTCTGTCCCAACAATCAGGAAGAACAATCACGGAAGAAGACTGGAAAACGGTGTTGGAACAAATGTCCGCCAAATTCCCTCTTCAAGCGGACTTTCTAGCCAACAGCGTTTTTTCCGGTTATGATGGTGTAGCAGTCGCCATTTCTTTTCATCCTTCTGACCGTCAGGGGATGGACAGTCTTGGAACCGGCCCTCTGCGAACAGCTTTGGAAGCTGCTCTTTCCCAATATATTGGAACCTCTGTTACTATTTCTATCCGTCAGGATTTCTCCATTCCCGAACCCGTGCAGGAAGAACTGGCTCCTCTGCCTGCACCACCTCCTTCCGCATCCACCATTCCTGCACCTAAACCTCATACCCCGCAGAAAAAAACCGCAGAGCCTGTCCAGGAAGCTTCCAAAGAGGAAAATGAAGATAACTCTTACTACACGGATCCGCTGATTGATGCTGCTATGGAGATTTTCCGGGCTCGTATCATTTCCCAATAGTCAACTCATCCACCCAGACACAACGACCATGAACATAATGAAAATGATGAAACAGGTCCAGCAAATGCAGGCAGGGCTTGCGGCCGCTCAAGAAAAACTCGCCTCCCAAACCGTTACAACGGAAGGAGCTGGAGGAAAATTGAAAGTTACCGCCACCTGTGACGGCAACCTCACGGAACTGGTCATTGATCCTTCCATCATTGACCCGTCCGATTCAGAATTTCTCCAGGAGCTTCTCCTTCAAACCATCAATGCAGCTATTGCCAAGGGTAAGGAAACAGCCGCGGCGGAAATGAAAAAGCTGACAGGAGGCCTGGATCTCCCTCCAGGCATGGGCTTCTAATCTGTCACCACAGTGCATCGGCTCAGAAGACGCAAACATCTGGCAGAACCTCTGCCAACGCTATCCGGAGTCAACCACTTGGGAATAGCGCTGGGTGGCGTCTCTCTGTGCCTGTGGGTCATCGTCGTCACTATTTTCTGGACCGGTTCAGACACGATGGCTTTTGCAACGTCACTGCCCATATGGGCTTGCTGTCTCATTTTCTCCTTTCCGGCGCTCATTGCATGGCTGGTCTTCGGTTCCCGGATCGGTCTGCTTGGCATTATCGTCTGGGTTGCGTACGGCATCGTCATTACAGACTTTCTCCCGCCCATTGCCAGAACTGGAATGGAATACTACAAAATGCCGCCATCTCCGGATGCCAGGCAAATAAGGGTTCTTACCTTGTACGAGGGCTGCGAGGAACCCCCTCCCATTGAACAAATATCCAAACTCCGTGCAGATGTCATTTTCGTCCAAGGCTGCAGCAACTATAACCGAACACTCAAATTTGCCTACAGCATTTTCGGTAGAACCTCTTATATCAAGCAAATAGGAAGTTGCGCGATCATTGTAAGGCACGGTCAGATTGGTCCAGCCCAGAGCATCACGGACACAGCCGGTTTGATTGTAGACTGGATACCGGAAAATTCCTCCTTGGCGATTCGGCTCATCAACATCAGTCTGGAACCTTTTGAACATCGCTTCGACCTGTACTCCCCCGCCTGCTGGAAATATTTCCATACACTCCGCTTCATCCACCGTAAACAACTTCAATACCTGTTTGATACCCTGAGGGAAGTAGGAACCCAGCATGGAGAACTTCCCATTATCATGGCCGGGAACTTCAGCGCCGCCCCTCAATCCCCCATTTTCTCCAAACTCAGTTCCGACTTTCAGGATTGTTTCAAACTGAAAGGTGCCGGTTACGGAGCTACGCAACCTGTCAATTTCCCTCTATTACGCCTAGACCGAGTTTTTTGCACGCCGCCGCTCAAACCTGAAAGAGCCAGTACTGTGCTGATACCGGATACTATCCGCCGTTCTATCGTAGCAGACATTGCAATTCCCTGATCTATACCTTTTACTGCACGGCAACGCCGTTCCTCCTCAGGAAAAATTGTAAAAAGCAAAGATTTCCGGCATCTACAACGTCTTTAATGCACGGGAGATAGCAGGAAAAAGCTGTTTCTTTCGGCTTACCACATCAGTAGCGGAAAACAAATTAGGGCCAAGCCGCTCGTACTCGATATTTTCCAAAGCTTCTTCATCCCCGACGGCCAGCAACATGGAATCGTGAGTAACGATATCCGTAACCAAAAGGCAAGCAAGCTTCAGCCCCTCTTTCTCCACCAGATTCCGAAGTTCCCTCACTAAACCTTCCTGAACATCTTCCAAGCCAAACATACCAATTTCCTCAATCTGGGAAATACTGATCTTATGCCCGTACTCAGTAAAAGTCTTCCTGTCCGCCTGAATAATAACGGAAGGTTCAGTTTTGGAACGCAACAGAGAACCGGTAGCAAAAAACTCCTCTGTAAACTTCTTGGCATCTATTTTGGCAATACCTGTCAGCCATTCCAACATTTCCCTATCTGCCCGAACCGCCGTAGGAGATGTCAAATTCAGGGTATCTGAAAGAATCCCCGCGCACAGGCAGACCGCTACAGCCTGGGAGGGTTCCACATTACGATGGTAAAATCTGCGTGCCACCAAGGTGGATGTGGATCCTACGGGTTCATTCAGAAAACGGATTGGATCCCGTGTAGAAAGCTGGGTACCCAAACGGTGGTGATCCATCACCTCCACAATCTCCGCCTCCTCCACCCCCTTGACGGCCTGAGAAAATTCATTGTGATCCACTAAAGCCACACGTGTACGGGGCGGATCCACCAAATCCGTCTTACTCAGTACACCAATTATTTTGTTCGTCTTGATATTCATCACAGGGAACAATGCCTGCTTGCGCTTTACGGCAGCCTGCCTCAACTCGGGCAACGGCATATTCTCCGGAAAAACGGTGTAATCCTTCTGAACCTGCTCCCTCACCTTCCGGGAACAACGGATCAACTGGCCAACACTGGCCGTATCCCAGGGAGTACTCAAAATACATGTTCCCGTCGTCTGGGCCGTCTCAATAATGTCCAAGGAAGGGAAAGCACCGGACGTGGTCACCAAAGCGCGTACGCCATGTTCCACTGCATATAGCTGCACATTCGGACGGTCCCCACAAATAACAATCAGATCCCGGACAATCCCTTTTCTCCTGTAATTTGCGAGCCTTGTTCGAACGCTGGGTTCACTGGAAGCACCCACCAGCAGAATATTCTGCGTTTCTTCTTCACTTAAGGATTCCCCGGTCAGACATTTTCCGTCAATGGTGGTGGCGATATTGCTCAGGCTGGAAAAGACGGAGCGCACATTCATCTCCGTCATATTCAGAGGCATGAGCAGGCTCAACAAATCAAAATAACGCAATAGGCCATGAAGGTTGTAATCAGCGTCAATAACCGGTATGGTTTGAAGGGAATTTTCCGTCATCCTTCGATACGCCGTCAGGAATGTATCGTCCGGACTTACGCTAATCACATCACGACGACAGATTGTCCCGGCGGTGGGCGTCACGTCATGAATCAGTATCGGCTCCGGCACTCCTGCCTTTTCCAATACCCAGGATGTTCTCAGCGTCATTTCCCCACATCTGGCGGCAACCGCACCAGGTTCGCCATGAGTTCTTAAAAACTCCGCATTCCCTATGGCTGAACAAATAGCATCCGTATCCGGATTCTGGTGGCCGATCACATAAACGGGCCTATTCTCTGTCTTCTCCGGAAGCATCTTTATATTTCCTTGTACAGGTTAATCTATATTCAGCCTGACGGGCACCACCACCTTGGAAGCAATGGGCACACCGTCCTTTTCCGCCGGATAAAAAGTCCAATTCTCTCTCACCCAACGCATAAAAAGGCGGTCCAATTCCGCATTTCCCGTTGACTGAAGAAGATTGACGGATGAAGGTTCCCCATGGGAATTTACTCCAACCACTACTTTCACCACGGCATTCACCTTCCCAACTTTAGAAGAATTGACGGAATTGGGCAAGGACGGAGCATGTTTATAACGCACCTTTTTATCAGGAGAAATATTCTGATCCGGTTCCGGACGCCCCGGCAGGGATACCGCCGGGCGCTTCACAGGCTGCCTTCGCTTTACTTCATTCATGGAAATCCGCATGGCGGCGAGCTCCTCCGGCAAGAGTTCGGAAGGAGCTTCATCCAAAAGAAAATCCTTCATTTCGGAACAATCTTCATTTTCCGGCAGCTTCATCGCCAATAAGTCTTCATCTGACGCAATCTCCGGAACAGGGCTGACTGTGGAAGGAGCTGCAACCGGAACAACAGATGTAGGCTGAACTTCTTCCATCTCCTGAGAAACTTCTTCGGACGGGGACACAAACGTCATTTCCACTTCCCCACCCTGGACGGAGGGAAACCACATATCCTGCAAATGTATGGCTACAAGCACAGCACACAAAGCCACCTGAACACCCACTGTCACTGCCACCGCAATCAACATTGCGGATCTGGAAGTGGAATGGGGAGTGAATTTTACAATTCCGGGCTTTTCATCCATAAAAAACGGGCAGGGAATGGGGATGCACCTGTTCAATATATCAGCCCCTTCCCTTTGACAAGCTCATGCACAGCCATAAGCAGACCGTTATCATTTTGTTATTTGCAAAAAATACATGAACATCAATAATTCAATGCCTCTCGAATGCGCTGAGCAAATCCGGCGGCCTTCTCAGCAAAACCCAATTCCGGATTCTGGTACATGATTCCTCGAGAGACATTAATCAGGGGAGGCGCCACGTGACCGGAACCACTCAGGCAGGAAAGATCACCGCCTTGAGCACCCAGGCCGGGAATGAGCAAAGGAGCATCCGGAATACGCTCCAGAATACTGGAATCTGCATTGGTCAAACCAACCACCATGCCTACGGAAGTTTTACAGCCTTCCCGCACAGAGCGGAGCACCATGTCTCCCACCAGTTCAAAAACCCTGCGGCCCCCTGCCAGTTCCTGCCGTTCCACATCCGCAGAACCGGGATTGGAAGTAACTGCCAGCAGATAAACACCTTTACCTTCATAATTCAGAAAAGGCTCCAGCGTGTCATATCCCATAAAAGGACTCAACGTCACAGCGTCCACACCCAGACGTTCAAAGTAAGCATGAGCGTAATACTTCTGAGTCTCTCCAATATCTCCACGCTTAGCATCCAGCACCACCGGAACATCCTTAGGCATATCTGGAAGCAAATCCTCAAGTATTTCCAGGCCGCGCAACCCCATGGCTTCAAAATAGGCAATATTCGGCTTAAACGCCGCCGCATATGGAGCGGTTTCCTCCACAACCTTCCGCAACAGCGCAGGAATCGCCTCCAAATCATCCATGCCGGGGCGCGGATCCAATCCGACACACAAGGCGGAACCGGTCTCTTTAATGCGGGCGGCAAGTTTATCCGTAAAAGATTGGCTCATGCCGCCCATTAAACCACGGCCGTCACAAGCACGCAAGTCTCAAGCAGAAGGAACGCCGAAAGCAGAGAAAGACAGATACGACTTTTCCACCACGCCCGCAAATGCTATATTATGAACTGTATGGCATCTACGTCCCCCCAGTCTTCCATCCCTCTCCCCTCCTGCTTGGAAAAACCGCTGCCTCTGGATGGATTCCAAGGCACTCCGGATGAAGTAGAACAGCAATGGTACGATCAAGTTTATCTGGGTTCCGGAGACAGAATGAAGCAGCTTACCTGGAGAGCCGTCATCGTAGGCATGCTCCTAGGCTCCATCCTTTCCCTCACTAATCTGTACGCCAACCTCAAAATGGGATGGTCCTTTGGGGTGGCTCTGACGGCAGGAATTATCTCTTTTGCCCTCTGGAACGCCTTTGTGCGCCTGGGCATTTCCAAATCCCCCATGACTATTATGGAAAATACATGCATGCAGTCCGCTGCCAGTTCTGCAGGCTATTCTACAGGGGGAACCCTCACCTCCGCCGTAGCCGCCCTGCTCCTGCTGACAGGACAGCACATGCCTCTTGGCACTACCTTCGCCTGGATATTTTTCATTGCCGTACTGGGTGTCACCATGGCCATTCCGATGAAACGCCAGATGATCAACATTGAACAAATAAGGTTCCCAGACAGTATTGCTACGGCGGAAACCCTCAAAGTTCTCTATTCTGAAGGCAAAAAGGCGGCGGGCCAGGCCAAAGCCCTTCTTTATTCTGCCCTTTTCGCCGCCGCTAATGCCATCGCCATGGCTGCAGGAGGAGAACGATGGCTTGGAACGGTCCAGCAACATATCCTCGGCAACTGGTACCAGCGTACTATCTTCTTCAAATGGGATCTCATGTTCGTGGGTGCGGGAGCTCTGGTAGGCATGAAAACATCCCTCAGCCTCTTCATCGGAGGAACCGTTTGCTGGGCTCTTTACGTTCCGTGGCTGGAAAGCCAGAAATTGCTTCCCGCGGGAGCAGGTTATCGGGAGAGCGTAAGCTGGACCCTGTGGGGAGGAACCGCCTGCATGGTCGTCGCCAGCATTGTGGCTTTCCTGTTCCAATGGAAAAGCATTGTTCGTTCCTTTTCTTCCCTGGGAGCCATGTTTTCCCTGAGTAAAAAACGAAAACTGACAGATGTGGAAAAAATAGAAACGCCCATGAGCTGGTTTCTGGCAGGCCAGCTTATCTCTTTGGGAGCTCTCGGCTATCTGGCTCATACCTCCTTTAACGTTCCGTACTGGATGAGCTGCATCGCGGTAGTCATATCCTTTTTCCTGGCGCTGGTCGTCTGCCGAATCACCGGAGAAGCCAATATTACACCCACCGGAGCCATGGGAAAAGTTACACAGCTCATCTTCGGAGGGATTGCACCCGGGCACGTAACAGCCAACCTGATGGCGGCCAATATCACTTCAGGAGCGTCCAGTTCCTCGGCAGACCTGCTCGTAGACCTCAAAGTAGGCTACCTGCTGGGAGCTAACCCCCGCAAACAATTCATCGCCCAGTTTTCCGGAATTTTTCTGGGAACCCTCGTCTCCGTGCTGGCCTTCCGCTCCATGGTTCCGGATGCGAACGCTCTCCAGGCTTTCAATGCTCCGGGAGCCAGAACATGGGCGGCCACAGCGGAAGCACTGGGCATGGGGTTCAGCCATTTGCACAGCATCAAGGTGCTTTCCATCATTGCAGGCGGTATTCTCGGACTCATTCTGGTGTTTATTCCCCGCTATATTCCCCGGACAGGAAAATGGCTCCCCACCCCCATCGGCTTCGGCCTGGCCTGGGCCATCCAGTGGAACGACTCCTTCCTTTTCTTTACAGGAGCTGTGCTCGGCTGGGCTGCGGACCATCTTTTCAAGGCCAAATCACGGGAATATAAAGTCCCCACCGCCTCCGGCATCATTGCAGGCGCAGCCCTCACGGGAATGGCCATTCTGATGTTCAGCATTTACCAGGCAGCCCTCTGAACGAAAAGGCTATATTCAAAAAAAAATCCATCTCTACAAAAGATCCTGTACAGCTCATCTTTTGGAACCGGAGCATAAATTGGGGCAGTACAATAAGAATATCGACAAACGGGTTGCGAATCCGAGGTCCATATTTACTTTTAAAAGAGAATAGCTTGTGTAGGCTGACCATTCCGCTTCGGGAAGCAGGAGTTTTCTGAGGACGGAATTTTGGCTATGTGCCGGAGTAAGGAAAATCTAGAACCGGTATTTACCGTTGGGTCATGATTTTTTTCTCGGATAATACCGATAATGAGACAAAAAAGACTATTACTAATCGTTTTCCATCTAAGATTTTAAATAAATTGAATATTTCTTTATAACATCAATATATTTCATGTTTTTCAAAAAATTAGAAATCCGATAGATTTTTCCGGTGCATACCAATGTATCAAGTTATATTTCCATCCCAAAAATGAAACCCATTATTTCTGTTATCTCCATTTTTTTATCGTTGGGAACCGCCCAAGCAGCCACCATATTCTCCACCACGAACACTAACACCACCAACAACGCAGGTAACAACTACTTTGGTTCTGCGACCCAATCGTCCAATCGTCTTCTTCCGTCATGTCCGCCGCCACGAATAGGAAGGAAGCAACACTTCCCGAAACCGTTTATTTAAACAGCCTTTCTCCGGACATGCATAGCGGCTGCAGAACCGGCACCTATAAAAACAATACCCTGAACTCTTGGGAGGGCATGTATTTGTCGGCAGTAAACTTCTCCACAAGTAATGAAGTGGTTCCGGAACCGGCAACCGCTACGCTGGGTCTGTTCGGTCTTAGCACTCTATTGTTACGCCATCGCCGATAAATTTTATCATCATGCCATCTTTCAAGGAAGAAAGGGGGAAATCCCCCTTCTTCCTTTTTTCGGCGAGGGAAACAAACTGATTCCGGAACAAATGGAAGAGCCTGCACGTATAACCGCCTTTTCTCCCATCCCTGCACAACTTCCTGTCCACTTCTCAATTCACCAGTTTTTTCAACACCATTTCTCCTTTGGAAGCGCCCTGAGAAACACCGCTTACTTCTGCCTTCAGGATATAGGAATCAAGGTTGGTTCTGTACTTCTTCAATTCCAGTCTGTAAATATTATCCTTATTTTCCACGCCAGTTCTGCCCTCATGAACATCGGAAGCCACCTCCCTGTTACCCTCGTATAATCTGACAGAATGGATTTTCAAGGCGCTGGGGCCATTCTTCCAATGGAAAGTAGCAGTATATGTGCCAGAAGCAGTCACCTGATCCGTCACATCAAACTGCAACGGAGAACCTTGTTGGAGTTCCCATGGACTGCCCGAGGAATGCTTTTCTTCCGCACCCAGGGCGTCCAACATTTCCCGGTGGGTATTCATCACACGATTAGCAACGGCCAAAGTATCCCCCGCCGGTTTGGCAGAATATATTTTCCCATTTCCGGCAAAGGCCAGCTCATCCCGAACCATCTTATCCATAAATGCGGCATGGGCGGCATCACGCGTCTTCTTTCCGGTCAGGACATCCATCTGAAATTCAAAAAAATTCTTCCACCGAGGCAAATAAAAATCGGAAACAAGCCCGGCCCACTGACGATTGGAATAATCATTCAGAGACCGGGGAACCTGATCAATCCACGTAGTGATAAGCATCTTCGCAGACTTGTCCATCAAGGCTTTTTCCTGCCGGGAATCACCCCAATCCAAAGCCCTTTTCTGCCAAGTTCCTAATAGGAACTGGCTATCCGTCGCCAAAAGGGCATCCATATCTGAAATCAGAGACAGGAAACGCTTTACCTGCTTCCTGTACGCAGCCAAATCTCCGGAATCAAAAGCACTCCTGACCTGTTGAAGCTGGTAAAAAGCAGCGTCCGCAAGAGCCTGACGCACAACATCCACCAAATCATAACGAAACGTCTCCTTTTTCACCAAATTCGGCTGATCATTCGCGGCCTTCAGATAACCGCGCGCCGCCTTTACAATATCGCCCAGGTGATAATATCGCTCCCCGCTGGACCATGTGGATGCCTTTCGAACATTCCAGGACGGGCGGGCGCAAATAATAGACTCCGTACACCCTTCCTGAGAACGAACGGGGTTATAGATGGAGGAAGACAGAACTTCCAACGCCTTCACGACAGCCTTTGGTGCGGAACCGTAACGCTGGCGCGCGTACTTTCCAAGCCACTCCCGGACGGAAATATCCTCCCTAGTCCACAAACGGTCGCTGAACAGGGCGTAATGAAGGGGGTTCGTCTCAAGCCCTTCGGACAAAGTTCCCATGCCCACCAGTCCCTTATCCTTATAGCCGGACAACTCACTTCCGAGCCGGGACAGAAGGGGAACCCCCCCGTACATTCCCGTATTGCCTCCAAAGTTCGCCAGTTCGCACCAGACCCACGGAATACCATTAAAAGTCCTTAAATTCTTTCCCCCGTCAGCCATATCCTTGGTAAGCTGCAATACAAGCGCACGCTCCGGATCCAACCCGGACAACAACTCTCGGGTAGGATTTCCACCCCAGGCCTGAATCACCCAGAAAGCCCCCGGAGAAGCCTTTTGCATGGCTTTCTGCACTGCCTGTGCCGCCTGCGTTACGTCAATATCCCCCTTCCGCCCCCCCTCATGAAACAAATCCCCGCCAAACATCTTTCCGGGAATGCCGTATACCTTGCGGAGAGCCTTGTACCAGTCCGCGGCCAGTTTGGGAAAAGCCTCGCAAGTGGGATCCACCACCCACGGCCTCCTGAAATTAACCCATTCCCCCTGAGGAATAAGCTTCAATCCGTCTATCCGGACATTTTCCTGAAAGTCAGAAGGAACAAATCCCACATACCCCTGAAGTACAGGTGTCATCCCCAACTGTTCCATACGGGAGACAATGCGCCTTCCCATCTGGGCCATTTTATTTATCTGTTGCTGGCTCAGCGGACCACCGTGGCCTTCCAGATTTCCCATATTCCACCACGCGGCAAATGCCGGATTAGGGATAAAACGAAGAGCTTTTTCCCGGGGATACCCCAAGCCTGCCAGAAAATCTTCCCATGTCTTTTCCAAACCCGCCGTTACCAGCGCATGCGTAAACCCATTCAACGCCAGAAAATCAATCTCCCGCTGCCATCTGTTCCAATCCCAAAAAGCCGCCGTATAAGAAAGGGTGCAGTAATTATAGGCAAAAACGATATTCCACGGGCTTTCTACCGTAACCGGACTGACGGGAACCGGCAAAGGGGAAGGAAGCATTATCCGATTTCCGTTCCACGAAAAATGGACCTTGGCTATATTCTTTAAATACCATCCATACCCCGCCACCAAGCGGCGCACATCTGACGCCTCCACCCGGATACCTCCGGCAATACCGGAAATAGTGATCTTGTTGCCCTGATCCGGATTTAAGTGGAACAAGACAGAACCCTTTGCCGAGGGAGTTACACGCGCCACGACATCTTCAGCCGCCGCCACAGGCGATCTTTCTGCGGCAGATACGCAAACAAGCGGAGAAATGGCAGTTCCAAGAAGCGCCCCGGCGGCAAAAGCATGAGAAAACATAGTAACACTAATACATACAAGAAATACGACATCTTACAAGAAGGAAACTAACTAAGAGAATGTAGGGGGGGGAGAACGGGACCGAGCAAGAAAAGAACAGGCCCCGCGAGTCAAGTGAC
>OLNG01000712.1_pt1 | contig 23986 bp, 20 predicted proteins | sample 1643091 | NCBI WGS metagenome assembly OLNG01 (sample SAMEA3136661, study PRJEB25190) | human gut metagenome | biome: human gut; feature: human-associated habitat; material: faeces | place: Austria | collected 2013 | reverse complement strand
CAAGTAATATGTAATGAACTAGGTCTTAACGAAGAGGAGAAATAGATAACTTCCATTTTGTATGTATGATAAATCTAAACAGTATTTTAGCAACATTTCCTGAGTGGGGGCAGAAAGTGCCCCCACTTTCACTATTAGGGGCGAAAAGCGCCACCATATATCATAAATGATGGGTTCAAGGGAAAAATCCCTTGCTAGAACACCATTTGGATGGAGTTTTCTGTATATGGAAAAAAGTATGGGATGCTGGCAGAAGGAGATGAAGGAAAGCTGATCTTTTAGGACAGTCGTTATCTGAAATTCGAGAGGACAATTTATAATAAGAAGTGAACTTCTAGTTTTTCGAACTCAAAAATTTAATATGAAATGAAAAGGTAGAGTGTATAGAGAAATCTATATGCTCTATTTTTTTTGCCCATTTCTAGAAAAAAGTAATAAAAAAACTATTGGCATTTTGTTACTGGAGTTTGAAAACTATCACAATCAGATAAATCAAAGCAAGTTGAAACGCAAGTGTGCTCGTGATTTCATTGAAAGTCTATTAGGTGTTAGGCTTAAAAAATAGTTTTATAAAAATAGGGAGATGTGTTTTGGAACAGGAGGTAAGAGCTATCCTTGATAGATAAGGACAATGCGAAGAAATGGGTTGCTAAAGGGGGATTATCCGAACTTATAACATTTAACGATAACTTTTCAATCGTTAAATAATGTAGTAGATACGATTGACCATACGTACTTATCATATGTAAAAAGGGTAGACGTACTTGCAGTTATGTCGTTCCACATTGAAAATATTATAAGATTTGTGAAATCTTAGTGATTTCTTTTTCTTATATCAAGTTATACAAATAATTATTTGTCATATTATAAAGAGTGATTTACAATAAAAATAGGAGGAAAAAGGAAATGAAAGTATTATTAGTTAATGGAGGACCACATCCTAAAGGGTGTACAAATAGAGCGTTAGAAGAAGTAGAAAAGGCATTAAAGGAAGAAGGAATAGAAACATTGATTTATCATATTCCTAATGTTCCTTTACAAGATTGTATTGCTTGTAATACATGTGCGAAGGCAGGAAAATGTATTTTTGATGATTGTGTTAATGAATTTGTAGAAATGGCAAAAGATGCAGATGGCTTTATCTTTGGAACACCTGTTTATTATGCACATCCAACAGGTAAAATTCAAAGCTTTATGGATCGTGTTTTTTATAGTGCTAAATCTGCATTTGTTCATAAACCAGCAGCTGTGATTTCTTCATCAAGAAGAGCAGGAAGTGTCACAAGTATGGATGTTTTAAACAAGCATTTAAGTATTTCTGAAATGCCTATTGTCACATCAAACTATTGGAATGAAGTGCATGGACATACACCAAGTGATGTTGAACAAGATAGAGAGGGATTAGATACAATGTATGCTTTAGGTAAAAATATGGCTTGGATGTTAAAATGTATTGAAGCTGGTAAAAAAGCAGGAATTGAAGTTCCTCAAAATAAAAAGAGAACGACAAACTTTATTCGTTAAAATGAAAACACTGTATGTTTCTGATTTAGACGGTACGCTTTTAAATAGTCAACAACAAACATCAACTTATACTAATCAAACAATTGAAAAACTTGTTGATCAAGGAATGTTGTTTTCTTATGCAACCGCAAGATCTTATTATTCAGCCAAACCAGCAACTAAAGGCTTAAGTGCAAAAATTCCTTTGATTCTTTATAATGGCGCCTTTATTATTGATAATCAAAGCCAAGAAATTTTAGTATCTAATTTCTTTTTAAAAGAAGAAGTCAATGATTTAGCTCATTATTTTAATCAAAAAGGCTTTTATCCTATTGTTTATGCTTTTATAAATGAACAAGAAAAATTTAGTTACATTTCTAGTAAATCAACGAAACAACAACTAGATTTTATAAGTACACGTAATGATAAAAGAAAAAATCCAGTTGAAAATAATCTCTTTCAAGGCGATGTTTTCTATGTTTCATGTATTGCTTCCAAAAAACAACTAGAAAGTTTTTATCATGATTTAAAAGATCGATATCAATGTTTATTTTCTAAAGATATTTATAGTCAAGATTGGTGGCTTGAAATCTTACCTAAAAAAGCAACCAAGGCGCATGCTATTTTACAATTAAAAGATTATTTAAAATGTGAGAAGGTTGTTGTGTTTGGCGATGGTTTAAATGATTTATCGATGTTTGAAATAGCGGATGAAAGCTATGCGGTAGAAAATGCCTGTAAAGAGCTTAAAGAAAAAGCAACAAGTGTTATTGGTCGTCACGACCAAGATGCGGTAGCACGTTGGTTAGAAGAAAATTATAAGGATTAGTATGAAAGATTTATATTATATTTTAATGTACAATAATTTAGGTAATGTTAAAGAATGTAAAACACTTATTAAACATGGTTTGATCCAAGTGAATGGTGTTGTTGAAACGAATTGTAAAAGAAAGATCCAAGAAGAGGATGTTCTTATTTATCAAGGAAAAATATTAAAGAGTCAACCATTTCATTATCTTATGCTCAATAAACCACAAGGTTATCTTTGTGCCAATAAAGATGAAAAGGAAAAATGTGTTGTTGATTTAATTGATTATCCAGATTGTTTTTGTTTAGGAAGATTAGATCGTGATACGACAGGACTTTTGATTCTTACTAATGATAAAAGTTTAAAGAAATTATTGTTACCACAAAATCATGTAGAGAAGACCTATCTTGTTGAAACAAAAGAAAGACTTAATAAGGAAGATCAAGAAGCTTTTAAAAGGGGAATCATCATTGATCAGAAGATTCAATGTTTACCAGCAAAACTTGAAATTATAGATGATTATCACGGATATGTGACAATAGAAGAAGGAAAATATCATCAAATCAAAAAGATGTTTTTATCATTGAAGAATGAAGTTGTTTCTTTAAAAAGAATTTCATTTGATGAAATTCTTTTGGATGAAAACTTATCAGAAGGTATGTCACGTCCTTTAAATAAAGAAGAAAGAAATAAGCTCATAAAAAAAGCGGCTCAATATTGAGTCGCTTAAACTTTTTCTGTCGTTAAAATAACAATAACAGCACCGACGATCGATAAGATGACACCAGCAAGTAAAACATGTCCAACACCTAAAGCATCAAGCATAATTCCACCTGCGAAGTTTGCAAATACTCCTGATAAAGTCATTGAAGTTGTAACAAGCGATTGTCCTTTAACACGATCGGCAACAGCAATTTTTTCATTAACATAATAAACAGAGGCTGGAACAAATAAAGCATAGGCAAACATTTGACATACTTGGGCAAGATAAATCATAATCATGTTTGTCGCAAAATATGTAAGTGCATGTTTTACACAGAACATTAAAATTGAAAATTTAATAAGTGTTCCACAATTAATTTTTTCAGACATCTTTGTAAAGAAAGCCATTGTTGGAAGTTCCAACATTGCTGCAACGAAAACAGCATTTCCCATATCAGCACTTGTTCCACCGATATTTGTAATAATTTGAATAAAGAAGTTATTGATAATTGTATGCGCAAAATAGACAAGTACAAAACCAACTAAAAATAAAATAAATTTTTTATATTTCATACAGAACTTACCAAAAGAAAGTTGTTCTGTTTCTTCTTGTTTTGTATCTTCTTTGACTACTTCTTTTTCATAACCTTTTGGTAAAACAAACATTTTAACAACAACAAATAATAAAGCTGTAAAAATAATATAGAATAGAGGTAAAATACCTGGTGCAAAACTTTCGACAACATGTCCTAAAATAAGAGAAGCGATTGCATAAGCTACAGAACCTAATCCACGAGCAAGACCATAGTTGATTTCAATACCATGTTGTTCAAAAACAAAGGCAAGAGAATTCATTAGGGGCATGATTGATGACATGATTGAAAAAATAGTAACTACTAAAAATAAAACAAATAAAGCACTTCCTGGAATTAAATAAAGAATTGCGGATAAAGCAATGACTAATAAAACAATTGGTGCAATGATATTTCGCATTTCAATATTTTTATGATTGTCTGCAAAAGAAGCAAGCATTGGTTGTAATATAACAGCGATAATACTTGAAAGGGCAAGAGCAATACCAATTTGTGAGTTTGTACATCCTTTATCTAATAAAAAGACAGAAGCATAACCCATCATAGAAGCAAAAGCAGCAAAGTAGAAAATTTGACTACCAGCATACTTCAAGTTTAAACTACGATTTTTTTTCATAAACATTTCCTTCCTTAAATAATAATCATATTGTATGTTTAAATATAAATAACTTATCTATATTCTATCATAAAAAGAATAATTGTAAGCGCTTTTTTATATTATGAAAAAAAGGAGAATATTTTGACTTGCTTCGAAAGAAACTTATAATAGAAGTGGTGATAAAAAATGAAAGAAATAATAATTGTAACTGGAGCAAGTTCAGGTATGGGAAGAGAATTTGCTATGCAAATTGAAAAGAAGTATCAAGTAGATGAAATATGGGTGATTGCTAGAAGAAAAGAAAGATTAGAATGTTTAAAGGAAAAACTACAAACAAAGGTAAAAATTTTTGCTTTAGATTTAACGCAAAAAGAATCTTTTGAAATTATTCAAGAAGCTTTATTTCAAGAAAAACCTAGAGTAAAAGCATTGATTAATTGTTCAGGCTATGGAAAATTAGATCATTATGAAAATATGTCAATTGAAGTTATTGAAAATATGATGAATTTAAATATGCTTGCAGTTGTTAAAATGGTCAATAGTGTTTTACCTTATATGCATAAAAAAAGCTATATTGTCAATCTTGCTTCATGTAGTGGTTATATGCCAATCCCTTATTTAAATATTTATGCTTCGACCAAAGCATTTGTCTTAAGTTATTCAAGAGCTTTAAATGAAGAATTAAAATATCGACAAATTCATGTTTTAGCTATATGTCCTTATTGGGTAGAAACAGAGTTCTTTGATCGTGCAGTTGAAAAAGATAAAAAGCCTGTTGTGATTCGTTATGGAAAAGTTTATAAAGCAAAAGATGTTATTAAAAAAGCTATCAAAGATATGGAAAGTTCTAAGGATGTTTCTTTATATGGAACAATCAATCGAATACAAATTTTAGGAATGAAGGTTTTGCCACATCGTTTAGTTAAGAAAATTTGGATGATTTATCAAGAGTTAGATGGAACAAAAGAAATAAGATAAATTGTATTTAATTAAAAAAATCTTTAAAATTAGAGAATTTTTTATTAAAGTATGATAAGATACAAGTAATAATGAATATGAAGAGGTATGTGTGATGAAAAAATTTATTAGAGAAAATATTGATCATCAACCAATTGTTGATAATGTTTTTAAGATTGTAAATCTAGCAAATGATGCAATTGCTAAAAAAGGAAAAGAAAATATTGTCAATGCGACAATTGGTTCATTATATGATGAAGATGGAAATTTAGTTGCATTAGATACCGTATTTAATACGTATAACAGTTTAGATAATAGAACAAAAGCAAAATATGCTTCTAGTTTTAGTGGAAATCCAAATTTTAGAAAACAAGTTTATAATTGGGTCGTACAAGACACAAAACTTGATTTATGTCATAGTGTTATTGGAACACCTGGAGGTTCAGGAGCCGTAAGTTCAACGATTTTAAATGTATTAGACGAAGGTCAAACTTTAATTATTCCTCATATTGCATGGGGTAACTATAAATCAATGGCAACGATTGCTAATTGTAAAGTACAAGCCTATCAAATGTTTGATGGAGATGCATTCAATATTACAAGCTTTAAAGAAACTTGTCGTGAAGTAATGGCAAGACAAGGTAAAGTTTTAGCGATTATCAATGACCCATGTCATAACCCAACAGGATATTCTATGACAGTTGAAGAATGGAATCAAGTGATTGATTTTTGTAATGAATTATCAAATGAAGGACCTGTTATTATCTTAGATGATATTGCTTATATTGACTATTCTTATAACTTAGAAAGATCAAGAGATTATATGAATGCATTTAATCGTATGAATGATCAAGTCATGATTGTTGTAGCGTTCTCTTGTTCTAAAACACTTACATCTTATGGTTTAAGATGTGGGGGTGCTGTTATTTTAGCAAGAAATCAAGAAGATGTTCGAGCACTTGAAATCTTAATGGAAAAACATGCAAGAGCTTCTTGGTCAAATATTCCTAATGCAGCAATGGAAAACTTTGTTAAAGTTACAACAGAACATAAAGATGAATTTAACGAAGAAAAAGGGAAATATGTTGATTTATTAAGACAAAGATGTGAAGTCTTTAAAAAAGAAGCAGATGAATGTGGTTTAACTTATTATCCATATAAAGAAGGTTTCTTTGTTACTTTAAAAGTGGAAGATGATGATTTATTAACACGATTCCATGAAGCAATGCTTGCTCAAGATATTTATACAATTAAAGTCAATAAAGGTATTCGTGTTGCTTTATGTTCTTTATCAGTAGAAAAATGCCAAGGACTTGCCTTTAAAATGAAAGAAATTTTAGATAGTTTAAAATAATCGGGGAAACCGGTTATTTTTTATGGAAAGAAGAAAGTATTTATTTAAAGGCAGAGTTCAAGGTGTTGGTTTTCGTTTTCGTTGCTTTTCTATCGCAAATGAATTAAAATTAACGGGGTTTGTAAAAAATGAATATGATGGTTCGGTTTCTATGGAAGTTCAGGGAGAAGGAATGCAAATAGAAAGAATGATTGAAAAGCTCTATCAACAACCATTTATTGAAATAGAACAAATCCATTATCATTTATTAAATATAAAAGAGTATGAAAAATCTTTTGAAATACGATATTAAGGAGGAACTATGAAAACAATTGCTATTGTAGCAACAGGTGGTACAATTGCTGGTACTGGAAAAAAAGGGAAAACTGCAGCATATCATGCAGGAGAAATTGATATTGATTCAATTATTGAAACAATTCCAGAAATCAATGAAGTGGCGCATATTAAAGAATATCAATTAATGAATATTGATAGTAATGAAATGACTCATGAAAAATGGTTGATCTTAAAAAATAATATTGAAGAAATTTTGTCGGATGATACGATTGATGGTGCGGTTGTTACTCATGGAACAGATACTTTAGATGAAACAGCTTATTTTTTAACTTTAACATTAAATACACCAAAACCTGTTGTTTTAACAGGAGCAATGCGTCCAGCAACAGCAACGAGTGCAGATGGTCCATTTAATCTTTATCAAGCTATTTGTTTAGCTTGTCATGGAGAATCTTATAACCGTGGGGTTCTTGCTTTATTTTCTAATACAATTTATTCAGGAAGAGATATTGAAAAAGTTAATAATTTTAAAATTGATGCCTTTGATCAAAGATCTCTTGGATGTTTAGGATATATGCAAGATCAAGAAGTCTATTTCTATACACAAACAAGTAAGATTCATACGATAAAATCACGTTTTAACAAACGTATTGATTCTATTAAAAGTGTAGCGATTGCTTTTTATTACAGTGGTGCGGATGCTAAAATCTTATATGATCTTGCAAGTGATCATGAAGGGATTGTTATTGCAGGGTCAGGAAGTGGAAATTATAGCCAAGCTTGGTTAAAAGCAATCGAAGAACTTTCTGAAAATGGTACAATTTTTGTACGTTCTTCACGTATTTCACAAGGAATTGTTTTTGATGATGAAATCTTTGATCCGCATCATTTATGTATTTCATCAAATACCTTATCGCCACAAAAAGCGAGAGTTTTATTAATGCTTGCTTTAACACAAACACATGATCGTGATGAAATAAGAGAAATCTTTTTACAATATTAGAAGGAGAAATCCTTCTTTTTTTTAACATGTATGAAAAGAAGATAGATTTATGGTACACTCTACTTGCAATAGAAATCTGTTAATTGGGCTGGTCGTAAGACCAGGGTCCCTCAATTTGCGGGTAAGACACCCGTTTTTTTTTTAGGAAAGAATAAATTTTGAGAGGTTTAAGTACAAAAATAATTTCAATGAAAAATATAAGAAGGAGAAAGAGTATGAAATTATATTATCCTGTCATTTTCTTAAAAGAAGATGATGGAAGATATTTGGTTTCATTTTCTGATGTTCCAGAAGCAATAACATATGGGAATGATTTTGAAAATATTGATGTAAAAGAAACTGTTTTAAAGATTGAATTGAATTTAACTGGATTATATGAAAAAAACTAATTTTATAATTATAAAAAAGAGTAATGAATCAGTAAAACTGAATCATTACTCTTTTACGTATACAGCAAAGTTTTTATCCTCACAATAAAAATCACCGTAACCATCTTCATTAATAAGAACTCTTTGATAACCATTAAAGACATTGACATAATAACAATGACGATCTTCTTTACCAACATACATTGATTTAATACCACCAGTTGAATTCGTCATAATAATAACCATTGCTTTTGTTTCAGTATGTCTTGTCCAACCAATTAAATGAGGATGATCGAAATAATCCTCTTGATTTCCTTCGTTATATTGTTTTCTTAAAGAAAGGAGCTGTTGAAGCATTTCTTTTTTTGAAGAAACATTTTCATAATCAATACCTTCTAAATCACCATAGAAAACACAAGGATACCCTGCTTTTCTTAAAAGAGTTAAACAATAAGCATGTCCTTTAAACCAATCAGGAATGAAAGAAGCTAATGATTGACTTGGTTCCGTATCATGATTATCGACAAAAGTAACTGCATTTGAAGGATACATGGAAACAAGCGTTTGATCAAAAATATGAGAAAAATCATAATTTTCATTATGACTTGCATCGTAAAAATGATAGTGAAGAGGAACATCAAATAAAGACATTTCAAAATTGACTTCTTTTAAATACTTTTCTAAATGATACACATCTCCGTGCCAATACTCACCAACCGTAAATAATTCTTTATTAAAATCGTGATATATTTTTGGCAAGAGGTTTTTATAAAAAGAAGCGGGAATATGTTTAACAGCATCGAGACGTAAGCCATTGATTTTAGTTAAATTTATATACCAATAAAGCCATGAGGTAACTTCTTGAACGGTTTCTTCATTTCCAAAATCTAAATCCGCTCCCATTAAATAATCATAATTGCCATTTTCATCATCGACTTCTTGATCCCAACTTTTTTGATCAAAAAGGAAAATGGTATTACGATGGGTCTTTTCATCATAATCAATCCCATCAAAATGATACCAATGCCAAATAAAATCAGAATATTTTTTATTTCTACCAGGAAAAGTAAAAAGAGTATAGACTTTAATTTGTTCATCACCAGAAATGATTTCATTAGTATTTTGACGATTGACTTCTTTTGCGTTAACAATTTCAGTACCGTCAGCGCCCATTTTATGATTTAAGACAATATCTCCATAAACATCAATTCCTGCTTTTTGAAAAGCTTGAATACACGCTAAATAGTCCTCTTTTGTCCCATATTTTGTTTCAATACTTCCTTTTTGATTAAATTCTCCCAAATCATAAAGATCATAAACACCATAACCATTATCATTGATACCACCAACGCCTTTATAAGCAGGTGGTAGCCAAATAGCTGAAAAACCCATTTCTTTATAAGATTTTACTTTTTCTTGAAGTTGTTTCCAAAGTTTTCCTTCAGGTTTTATATACCAATGAAACCCTTGTAATAAAACACCATTTTCCATTTTTTTCACCTCATTGAAACTATTATACATCATTTTATTTCATTTTCCTAAAAGATGCGGTAAAATAAAGAAAATTAGGGGGATTATATATATGTATGAATTAATATCAAACTTAATTCTTTATGGGAATTTACCAGAGGATGAAATTTTAGTACAACTTGCTAAGTTGTTATCAGATGATGAAAAATCAAATCATGAACTTCGTCAAGAAATTTACGGCCAAATAAAAAGATTATTAGAACTTGCAACTCAATATGGATTTAATGATAATTTATGGCATAATTATTTAACTTATTTATTAATGACAAATGAAAATCCATTTAGTATGACTTGTGAAAAACAAGGAGCAAGAGAAGGAACTGTTAATCATTTTGCTTTAAATGATTTTAAAGTATTTTATGATCTTTTCCATTATGATTTTAGGAGTATTGAAAAAGAATTAAATATTGATTGTTTTTCAACACTTGCTGATTATAAAGCTTTATCTAAACCAGAATTGATGTACAATAAAAATGTTTCTTTAAAAGTCCAAGAACTTTCTAAAAAATTAGAAGAAACAAAGAATGAACAAGAATTCTTTGATGTTGTAACGCAATTCTACAAAGATTATGGAGTAGGTATGTTTGGTTTAAATAAAGCCTTTAGAATTGCGACAAGTCATGAAAACTATGTAGAATTAAAACCAATTAATAATATGGATGAAGTTGTTTTAGATGATTTAGTTGGTTATGAAATTCAAAAGAAAAAGTTATTAGATAATACTGTAGCTTTTGTTGAAGGAAGAAAAGCAAATAATGTTTTACTTTATGGGGATAGTGGAACAGGGAAATCAACAAGTATTAAAGCAATTGTAAATGAATTTTATGATCAAGGTTTAAGAATGATTGAAATCTATAAACATCAGTTTAAAGATTTATCAAATATTATTGCGATGATTAAAAATAGAAATTATCGTTTCATTATCTATATGGATGATTTATCATTTGAAGAATTTGAAATTGAATATAAATTCTTAAAAGCAGTAATTGAAGGCGGGGTTGAAACAAAACCTGAAAATATTCTTATTTATGCAACAAGTAATAGAAGACATCTTATTAAAGAAAACTGGTCTGATCGTAATGATGTTGTTCAAGAAAATGGAATGCATCAATCAGATACCATGGAAGAAAAACTTTCATTAGTTAATCGTTTTGGAGTTAAAATCAATTATTCTAAACCAATGAAAAAAGAATTTAATCATATTGTTTTAGAATTAGCGCATAAAAATAATATAGAAATGGATGAAAAAGAACTTTTATTAGAAGCCAATAAATGGGAATTATCTCATGGTGGAACTTCAGGAAGAACTGCTCAACAATTTATCAATTATATTTTAGGATTGGAGAGATAAAAATGGATGCAATCGAAGCACTTACAACAAGAAGAAGTTGTCGTAGTTTTAAACAAGAACAAATTAAAAATGAAGAATTACAAATGATTTTAGCTTGTGGTTTAAATGCCCCTAGTGGTAAAAATAAACAATCAAGTAAAATTGTGGTTGTTCAAAATCAAGAAGAAATCAAAGAACTTTCAAAACTTAATGCGATTATTTTTGGAAAAGATGTTGATCCTTTTTATGGGGCACCAACAGTATGTTTTATCTTTGTCCCAAAAGATGAAAGTAATGGTATAAAAGATGGTTCATTAGTGATTGGTGCTATGCAAACAGGAGCTTATGCTTTAAATATAGGTTCTTGTTGGATCAATCGTTGTAAAGAAATGTTTGAGTTAGAAAAGGGTCAACAATATCTTCAAAAATGGCATTTAGAAGATTATGTTGGTGTTGGTTGTTGTATTTTAGGATATGTTGAAAAAGCTTTACCTGAAAAGAAAATTTTAGAAAATCGTATTATTCAAGGATAGGAGAATGAATATGGATAACAAAACTTATGAATATGTTGAAGATCGTTCAATGACGATACAACAATACATTAACAATATTTTTAAATGGATGATTATAGGTGTTTTAACAACTTTTGTGACGGCTTTTGCTTTAGAAAAATCATCATTTATGTCTTATGCAGGAATGCTTCCTTTCATTTTAATTATTTTTCAATTTGCGGTTGTTATTGGTTTATCAAGACGTTTAATGACAATGAAACCAATTACGGCAAAAGTTCTTTATATGATCTATTCAGTCATTACTGGTGTGACATTTTCTTATGTTATTGCAAGCTATACTTCCTTTAGTGTTGCACTGGCTTTTTTAGTAGCAGCTATTTACTTTGGTGTGCTTGTTGTATTAGGAACAGTGATTAAAATGGATCTAACAAGAATTGGAACAATCTGTCTAGCAGGATTATTTGTTTATATTATTTTTTCAGTTATTGTGATGATTTTTCATTTAGGTGTGGGAACACTTATTATGCCACTTATTTCACTTGCATTATTTGCAGGAATTACGGCATATGATATGCAAAAATCATTACATCTTTATAATTATGCTTCATCTAATCCAGAAATGTTAGAAAAATTAAGTATTTATGGAGCATTTAATCTTTATTTAGACTTTGTTAATATCTTCTTAGATATTCTTCAATTATTAGGAGATAATAAATAACTAAAAGAGCGAAAGCTCTTTTTTTTAAATGCAAAATCGATTATAATGTCTTTTACACATAGGAGGGAATATGAAAAAACTAATTGGAAGTAAAGGATTTTATAAAATGGTTCTTGCGATTTGTATACCCATTGTTATTCAAAATGGTTTTACAAATCTTGCAAGTTTATTAGATAATATTATGATTGGACAATTAGGAACACTTTCTATGTCAGGAGTTTCTATTACTAATCAATTATTACAAGTATTTAATGTCACGATTTTTGGCGCTATGTCAGGCCCAGGAATCTTTATGGCACAGTTTTATGGAAAGAAAAATAAAGAAGGAGTGGAGAATTGTTTTAGGATCAAATTGATTATAGGAATTATAATTGCACTGCTAGCTATTTTTTTATTCTATACATTTGGACAACAATTGATTTCTTTATATTTAAATGATAATCCGCAAGATAGTTTAAAAACATTAAATTACGGGATGAATTATCTAAAAATTATGCTTGTTGGATTGATTCCTTTTGTGATTACACAAGTTTATTCATCATCACTTAGAGAAACAGGAAATACGATTTTACCAATGATTGCGAGTGTGGTCGCCGTGATTGTCAATTTCTGTATTAATTATATTTTGATCTTTGGACATTTTGGATTTCCACAATTAGGGGTTTCAGGCGCGGCGATTGGAACGGTTGTTTCTCGTGTGATTGAAATGAGTATTAATATTATAGGGGGTTCTCGAAATCTTTATTTAAAAGATGCTATTAAGATGAAGAAAGTTCCTTTTGATACAACTAAAGAAATGTTGAAAAGAGGATTACCTCTTTTATGTAATGAAATCTTATGGTCTATTTCTATTGCTTTGATTTCTCAAAGCTATTCTACAAGAGGACTTGTTGCTGTTGCAGCGATTAATATTACCACAACCGTTACTAATTTCTTTATGATTGTTTGTTATGCTATGGGAAATTCTATTTCAATTGTTGTTGGACAACAACTTGGTGCAGGTGAAATTGAAAGAGCGAAAGATTATGATTTGAAAATGGTGTTTATGAACTTTATCATGTGTTTTACGTTGGCTGTTGTTTTATTTAATGTTTCTATTTATATTCCACAAATTTATAACACATCTGTAGAAGTAAAAAATCTTGCAACATCTTTACTTAAAGTAGCAGCATGTATGCTACCTGTTATTTCTGTTTATTATAGTAGTTATTTTACTATGCGAGCAGGTGGAAAAACGTTTTTAACATTCTTATTTGATAGTGGTTATACATTTGTCTTTACTTTTATGGCTGCTTTATTACTAACAAGGCTAACAAGTCTACCAATTCTTATAATTTATATACTTGTTCAATGTGTTGATATTCCTAAGGCAACACTTGGTCTTATTCTTGTAAGAAAAGGAATATGGGTACATAATATTGTTAATGATTTATAGGGCTATTGTGTATGAATACACAATATGTTATCGTTCTTGTAGAAAGACCATGCTTTAGTTGGACATAAATCGGAGAACCAGAGCCTTAGTTGGATAAACAGAGAAATTTTCTCTGTTTTTTTATTATAAAAGCGAACTTGTTAAGTCCGCTTTAGATTTATCTTTTAACAATACGATAATAGGCTTTAGAAGTCATCAAATAAACAATCGTATAAATAATAATGAGACCTGCAATGCAACTAGTAGTTGAAATAAGATAAACGTTGTCATTACATTGTAATCCTTTTAAAATACGAAGGATTAAAGGATAGGCAAAGGCTAAATGAATGATGGCAACAATCAATGGAACAAAGAAGAAAATCAATACTTGGAATTGAATCGTCTGTTTAACTTCTTTTTGTGACATACCAACATTTTGTAAGATTTCAAATTTATTTTGATCTTCAAATCCTTCAGAAATTTGTTTATTATAAATAATTACGATTGCTGCTACTAAGAACATCATTGATAGAAAAATTCCAATAAATAATAATGAACCATATAATTCATAAATAACATCAATATCTTCATAACTATTTTGTATACTTACATAATATTTATTTCCTAAGTAATTATAATCTTTATGAATAATAGCAGTAGTTACTTCATCTACAACTTTTTTACTTGCATTAAAACCTATGAAATAACTTTTTGATTTAAGCTTATAGTTATTTAAAGCACTTTGATTGATTACTATTGAGATATTATTTGGAGCAAAACAATTATTTGCTTGAAGTTGACGATTTTTAATTTGTCCTTTTATAGTATAAGGAATATTCTCTAATGAAATGGTAGGGTTATTATAACCTTCATAACTATAAAGATAAGCTTCATTATTATTTAAAGATAAATTTTGATTAAAATAATGATTATAATCCTCCAAAGAAATAAGATTAATAGAAGCTAAATGATTATAGTCATAATCATTTAGATGTACTTTATTTTTCTTTAAACTTCCTGTGTAATTATAATAAGAAAGAGTGTAAAGAGAATCATATTTTTTATTTTTTAATAATCCTTTAACATCTTCATAGACTTGGTCTGGATAATCCGAATCAGTTACAGTAATAGTTCCATCCATGTAAAATTGTCTTTTGATACTATCTTGAATACCCTTATATAAACAAATTGTTGAAGAAAGTGTCACTAAAACACAAGTACATAAAATACAAATATTAGCAAGACCAACAGCATTTTGTTTCATACGATATAAAAGACCTGAAATAGAGGTAAAGTGTGTTGGTTGATAATAAAAGTTTCTTCTTGATTTTAAGAACTTTAATAAAGCAATACTTCCTGCTGTAAATAAACAATACGTACCAATCATGACTAAAATAACAGCAACAAAGAATAAAACCATAGCTTGTATAGGATCGGTAATGGACAAAGCAATATAATAACCTGCACCTAAAGCAATAACCCCTAAAAGTGTTAAAAAGATTTTTGTTTTAGGTTCTTTTTCACCAATATTCTGTCCTTTTAAAAGTTCAATGGGATTACTTCTAACAACAACAGAAATATTATAAATAAGTGATAAAAAGAAAATAATACTGAAAATAATAATCGTTTTTATAAAAGCATCTATTGAAAAAATAAGAGAAAAATGAATACTTTTATGAATGATTCTTAAAATAATGACAGATGTAATTTGTGAAAGAAGCATTCCAATAACAATACCACTTACAAGAGAAATAAGAGCAATAACGATAGTTTCTAATAACATCATAGAACGTACATTTCTTTTTTCCATTCCTAATATATGATAAAGACTGATTTCTTTTTTTCGATTCTTTATCACAAAACTATTGGTATAAAATAAGAAAATCAAAGAGAAGAGGGCAATCACATAGCCTCCTAAATTTAAAAACATAGTAATTGAATCATGATCCTTTAAAGTAGGACTATTTCCTACAGTTTTAATAATGAAATAAAGGGCGATAGAGAAAATAGTAGAAATAAAGTAAGAACTATAAAGCTTTTTATTCTTTTTGATATTTCCTAAAGCCAATTTTAAATAAAATTTCATTTTATTGACCTCCCGAAAGAAGCATTGTTAGAGTATCGCTAATAGCTTGATACATTTCTTGATTAGACATATCTCCTTTATAAAGTTGATGGAAGATTTGTCCGTCTTTAATAAATAAGACACGACTGGCATAACTAGCTGCTTTACTACTATGAGTAACCATTAAAATTGTTTGTCCACTTTGATGAATTTGATCAAAAATAGATAAAAGTTGATCGGTTGATTTTGAATCAAGAGCACCTGTGGGTTCATCGGCTAAAATAATTTTAGGATGGGTAATTAAGGCTCTTGCAACCGCAACTCTTTGTTTTTGACCACCAGATATTTCGTAAGGATATTTTTCTAATAAATGATTAATTCCTAATGATCTTGCAAGTTTTTCTAGTTTTGGTTTCATTAAAGCATAGGGTTCTTTTGATAAAACAAGAGGTAAATAGATATTGTCAGCGACATTAAAAGTATCTAATAAGTTAAAATCTTGAAAAACAAAGCCAAGATTATCTCGTCTAAAAGCTGAAATATGTTTATCAGAGATTTTTGTAAGATCTTTTCCATCTAATAAAACCTCTCCACTTGTTGGTTTATCTAATGAAGCAAGAATATTTAAGAGTGTTGTTTTTCCACTTCCAGATTCACCCATAATGGCGATATATTCTCCTTCTTCAACGTCAAAAGAAACATCTTTTAAAGCTTCTACCTTTTGGCTTGAAAAACGCGTTGAATAAATTTTTTGTAAATGTTTAACGTTTAATAATGACATTTTTGTGTCCTCCTTTTTACATACTTATTGTATTCTACTTCTAAAATATGACCTATCGATTTATCTTACAAGTAAGTAAAATAATCTTACATTTTTGTAAGATTATTCAATAAATATTTCTTTTTTACTAAAATCAAGACAAACAGTTGTTCCTTGACCTACTTTTGATTCAATAGAAATCAAATGATCCAATTGATTAAAAATATTTTTACATAAATAAAGACCTAAACCACTGGCTTTTTTATCATTTCTTCCTTGAAAACCTGTAAATCCTTTTTCAAAAACACGTGGCAGATCACTTTCTTTAATACCAATACCACTGTCTTGAATATAAAGCTTTTCACCTTCATTATAAAAAGTAATACTTCCTTCTTTCGTATATTTTAAAGCATTAGAAAGAACTTGTTCAATGACAAAACCACTCCATTTTTCATCTGTTAAGATTTGTAGGTCTTTAATTTGATAATCTACTTTTAAATTTTTTTGAAAGAAAAAGAGTGATTGTTTTTTGATTTCTTGACTAACAAGATGATCTAAAGAAACTTTTTGAAAAGAAAGATCATGGTGAATAGAATCTAAACGTACATATTGTAAAGCCATATTAACATATTGTTCTATTTTTAAAAGTTCTACAAGCATTTTTTTATCTGGGTAATCATTTTGAATGATGAGTTTTAATCCAGCAATAGGAGTTTTGATTTGATGGACCCATTTTGTATAATAATCTATCGTGTTATTGTATTTTTGTTGATTTTCTTGTTTAAGTTGAAATATCTTTTTTTGTAATATTTGAAGCATTTCTTGATACGTTTTTTCTTCAAGATAGCTTTCTTGAGGTAAATTATCAAACAATTCAGGATTGTCTTTTAAATAAATCAAATATTGATGATGTTGTCTGTATTTTCTATAATCAAGTAAAAAATAAAGAAGGATGATAGAAAAATAGAGACTTAACATATAAATAATTAAATCTGAAATCATTTGACATATCATTAAAACAACAAAAGTACATAAGACAAACAACAAATAAAGAAGATAGACGGGATATGTTTTCTTTAAATAGTCTTTAAACATAATAAATAACCTAAGCCTTTCTTAGTATGAATAAAATCATGTAAACCAATATCTTCTAATTTTTTTCTTAAACGATTCATATTAACACTTAAAGTATTATCATCAATAAATTGGTGATCATCCCATAAATGATTCATTAAATCAATACGAGAAACAATCACTTCCGCATGTTCAAATAAATATTCTAAGATTTTTAATTCATTTTTAGTTAGAATAAGTTCCTTTTGTTGATAAGTAATTTTTCCAGCTAAAATATCTAAATGAACATCTTGATAAGTTAACAAATGAAAATCTTTAGAAAAACTATAAGTTCTTCTAAGAATCGCTTGTAATTTAGCTTGTACAATCTGTAAATCAAAAGGTTTATTAATAAAATCATCACCACCCATATTCATTGCTAAAACAATATTCATATTTTCATTAGCGGAAGAAATAAAAACAATAGGGACTTGTGAGATTTTCCGAATTTCTTGACACCAATAATAACCATCAAAAAAAGGAAGATGGATATCTAATAAAACAAGATCAGGTTGAAACTCTAAAAATTCATCTAAAACATGTTCAAAATCTTCTATATATTGAACATCATAATGATATTTTTCAAAATGTTTTTGTAAGCCTTTTGCGATAATAAAATCATCTTCAACAATTAATAATTTATACATAAGATCACCTTCTTCTAATATTATATAGAAAATCATGCAATTCGTCATCTTACATTTCTGTAAGATATGTTATAATGAAAAGCGATTGGGGGATATAAAAATGATTTTTGAATATGATGAAAATAATTTAGACAAATTTGAAAACTTTAAAGGTGGCGAAAAATACATTGAAGCAAAAATGTATTTTGATGGTTTGAATCGTTTTATGATTGGACATATTCCAACTGGTGGAAGTGTTGGAGAACATGTTCATGAAACAAACAGTGAGGTGATTTATGTCATCTCTGGTAATGGTTATGTTATTTATGATGGACAAAGAGAAGAACTTCATAAAGGAAGTGTTCATTATTGTCCTAAAGGTCATAAACATACAATGGTCAATGATCATGAAGAAGACCTTGTTTATTTCGCAGTTGTACCTGAACAATAATTCTTGATTATTATCAAGAATTTTAATTTTTGGATGAAAAAATGTATAAAAAAAAAGAGGTGAGGACGATGGATTCTTTTTTAAAAGAGATTGATACAGAGCTTTTAAAGAGATGGCTGTTGAATCAAAATGAAGATGATTGGGATGTCAAAGAAGTAAATGATAATATTGTGATTGAAACAAAATATGGTTTAGGATTCATTAATTTTTATCCTGATTGTATTATTGAACTCGATGTTGAAAATAAGATGACTAAAGAAAAAGTCTTCTTTATTCATTTTCAAATGAATAATTTTCATCACGCTTTAGGTTTACTTTATGACATGCGTCTTTGTTTACAAAGGTTGACAACTTCTAAAAAAACAAAAGTACTTCTTTCGTGTACAAGTGGACTTACTACAGGTTTCTTTGCGGAAAAATTAAATGAGGGTGTACAGCTTCTAAATAAAGATTTTGAATTTAATGCTGTTTCTTATGGGAATCTTTATGACATGGCGAAAGATTATGATGTTATTCTACTAGCACCACAGGTATCATTTCGTTTATCTGAAGTAGAAGGAGTCTTAAAAAATAAGCGTGTTTATGCTTTATCACCTGCATTATTTGGAAAATATGATGTGGGAAATACGATTACTTTTTTAGAAGATGAACTTTATAAAGAAAAAGAAGTTCAAAGTCAACAAGAAAATCCTTTACCTATTAAACAAATGTTGAAAGCTCATCAACAAGTTTTAGCACTTGCTTTTATTCAATTAGATCAAAAAGTAAGACTTGTAAGTCGTCTTTATGATGAAAACAATATGATTTTAGAAGATTTTGAAGTCTATAAAAACACTATTTCAGTCGATGATATTGTTGATTTAATTAATACGATTTTATATGGATATCCTGATATAGAACTCATTAGTCTTTCACTACCTGGGGTTGTTTATAATGGGGTAGTAACTTTAAAAAAATATGGCTTGAATGAATGTCATTTACAAGCTTTTCTTGAAGAAAAATATAGTCAAAAGATTGTCATTAATAATGATGTTAATACAATTGTGATGGGATATTTTGCTTCACAAGATGACTATGAATCTGTTTCATTCCTTTATCAAGCACGTATTGGTGGAACGGGAGGAGTAGGACATATTCATAGAGGACATTTAATTAAAGGAAGGCATAATATTGCGGGTGAAATTCAGTATTTACCGATTTCTTTTAGTGAGAATTATCAAGAAATCAAAAAAACTCCAGAAGGAGCTCTTGAATGGACAATGAAGTATTGTTTAGGGATTACTTCGATGGTGGCACCGGATGCAATCATTATTTATAATCGGTTGATTTCTAAAAGTGATGATGTAAAAAAAGAAATGGAAAAATATATGCCAAAGAGTTATATCCCTGATTTGATTAAGATTGAAAGCTTAAAGGAATATATGTTGATTGGATGTATTTTATTAGGGTTAAAAGAAATGTAAGAGGTATCTTTGAAAAAAGATATCTTTTTTATATTTATTTTTGGCAACTGTCTTGTCAGGTGTAAACAAAAGGAGTATACTCTCCTCGAGAAAAGGGAGAAGTTATATGGATAATATAGGAAAAATTAAAAAGTTAAAAGAAGAAAAAAATGCGATTATTTTAGCACATTATTATGTAGATGAAGAAGTGCAAAAGATTGCTGATTATATTGGAGATTCATTTTATCTTGCTAAAGTTGCAAGTCAAACAGAAGCTGATCGTATTGTTTTTGCAGGTGTTGAATTTATGGGGGAAAGTGCCAAAATCTTAAATCCAAATAAAAAGGTTTTAATGCCTGATGCTTTTGCGGATTGTCCAATGGCACATATGATTACAATTAAAGAAATTAAAGAGATGAGAGAAAAATATGATGATTTAGCAGTTGTTTGTTATATTAATTCGACAGCTGAAATCAAACAATATGCGGATGTCTGTGTGACATCTTCAAATGCGATAAAAATCGTTAAAGCATTACCACAAAAAAATATTTTCTTTATACCAGATCAAAACTTAGGAGATTTTGTAAGAAGACAAGTCCCTGAAAAAAATGTGATGACAAATTATGGACATTGTCCTCGTCATACCAATATTACTTTGGATAAATTAAATGAAGTGAAACAAAAATATCCAGAGGCTAAAATTGCAGTGCATCCAGAATGTAAAAGAGAAATCGTTGAAGCTGCTGATTTTGTAGGAAGTACTTCTGCCATTATTGATTATGTTGTTCAAACAGAAGCGAAAGATTTTATTATTGGGACAGTAGATGGTGTTTTTGCGAAAATCAAAGAATTAGCACCAAATAAAAATTTACACACTATTATGGATGTACAAGTTTGTCCAAATATGAAAAAAGTGACATTAGAAAAAATCGTTGATGTTTTAGAAAATGATACAAATGAAGTGATTTTAAATGATGACTTTATGCAAAAAGCATTAAGTCCACTTAAAAAAATGTTAGAACTTGCAAAATAGGAGTAGAATATGAAAACAGATGTATTAATAGTAGGAAGTGGATGTTCAGCTCTTTATATGGCTTTACATTTACCAGAAGATTTAAATATTTTAATGGTTACTAAAAAAGAAGCAGAATTAAGTGATTCATTTTTAGCACAAGGTGGAATCTGTATGCTTAGAAATGAAGATGACTATGATAGTTATTTTGAAGATACGATGAAAGCAGGTCATTATGAAAATGATGCTTATTCAGTCGAATTAATGATTAAATCATCACCAGATGTTATTCAAGATTTAATTAATTATGGGGTTGATTTTGAAAGAAATGAAGACGGAAGCCTTGCTTTTACAAGAGAAGGGGCTCATAGCCAAAAACGTATTCTTTATCATGAAGATATTACAGGTAAAGAAATTACGAGACATTTATTAGAAAAAGTAAGACAAAAAAAGAATGTGACACTTTTAGAAAATACACCTCTTGTTGATTTAATTGTTCGAGGAAATGTTGCTTTAGGTGGTGTGATTAAAAGAAATAATCAAGAAGAAAAAGTTTATGCTAAAAAAGTTGTTTTAGCGACAGGAGGAATCGGTGGACTTTATAAACATTCTACAAATTATCCTCATTTAACTGGAGACGGAATTGAACTTTCTAAAAAATATCAAATCGAACTTAAAAACTTAGATTATGTACAAATTCATCCAACAACTTTATATACAACAAATCATGAAAGAAGTTTTTTGATTTCTGAATCTGTTCGTGGTGAAGGAGCTATTCTTTTAGATAAAAATGGAAATCGTTTTGTCAATGAACTTCTTCCAAGAGATGTTGTGGCAGAAGCTATTTTTAAACAAATGGAAAAAGATCAAACAGATTATGTTTATGAAGATTTAAGACCAATTGGTAAAGAAGAAATCGAAAGTCATTTTCCTCACATTGTTGAACATTGTAAAGAAAAAGGATATGACGTTTTTGAAGAACCTATTCCTGTTGTACCTGCACAACATTATTTCATGGGTGGTATTAAAGTAGACTATGATAGTCATACCAGTATGAAACATTTATATGCTATTGGAGAAACAGCATGTAATGGTGTTCATGGAAAAAATAGACTTGCAAGTAATTCACTTTTAGAAAGTCTTGTTTTTGCTAAACGTGCTGCCAAACGTATTGAAAAAAGTTTAAAGGAGAGAGCTCATTATATGTTTGATCAAACAACTTTAAAATTAAATGTAGACCCACTTATTATCAGTGCTTTAAAAGAAGATATTACTAGTGAAGATGTTTCTACAAATAGTGTTATGCCTTTTTCTAAAACAGGTGTCGTTGATTTAATTTGTAAAGAAGATGGTATTATTTGTGGATTACAAATATTTGAACGTACTTTTGAATTATTAGATGAAGCGTGTGATGTTGAATTTTTTGCAAGTGATGGCGACCATGTAGAAAAAGGGCAACTTTTAGGACGTGTCAAAGGGGATGTTCGTATTTTATTAAGTGGAGAACGTGTTGCTTTAAATTATTTACAAAGAATGAGTGGAATTGCCACTTATACAGCGAATGTTCAAGAATATTTAAAAGATTCTTCTATTCGTTTATTAGATACTCGTAAGACAACACCAAATAATCGTATTTTTGAAAAATATGCAGTAAGAGTTGGTGGTGGACATAATCATCGATATAATTTAAGTGATGGTGTCTTATTAAAAGATAATCATATTGGTGCTGCTGGTGGAGTCAAAGAAGCCATTATGCTTGCTAAAGAATATGCACCATTTGTTAGAAAAATTGAAATTGAAGTAGAAAATATGGAAATGGTCAAAGAAGCAGTAGAAGCAGGGGCAGACATTATCATGCTAGATAATATGGATGATGATATGTTAAAAGAAGCTATTGCTTATATTGATCATCGTGCTGAAATTGAAGTTTCAGGAAATGTCACAAAAGAAAACATTGCAAGACTTACAAATTTAGGAGTAGATTATGTTTCAAGTGGTGCTCTAACACATTCTGCACCAATATTAGACCTTTCATTGAAGAATTTACATGTGCTATAATATCAATTAAGGAGGGCGAGTTATGGATGGAAATAAAAGAAGACAAGCCATTATTGATATTTTAAAAAACAGTTTACAACCTGTATCAGGAACATATTTAGCGAAAACCCTCCAAGTAAGTCGACAAGTCATTGTTCAAGACATTGCTTTACTTCGTGCTGGTGATTATGATATTTATTCAACACATAAAGGATATGTTTTAAATACACAAAAAGTTTGTAAACGTATTTTTAAGGTACATCATGATGATAATGAAGTAGAAAAAGAACTTTCTTTAATTGTTGACTTAGGTGGTTATGTTGAAGATGTCTTTGTTTATCATAAAGTTTATAATATTGTAAAAGCAACATTAAATATTGCCTCAAGAAGAGATATTAAAAATTATATGACAAATCTACAAACAGGACATTCAAGCTTACTAAAAAATGTCACATCAGGATATCATTATCATACAGTTCATGCAGACAATGAAGAAATTCTCGATGAAATTCAAGAAGAACTTCAAAAAGCTGGATTTCTTGCACAGTTACAAGAATATGAACCTGTTGATTTTTGGAAAGATAAATAAAATAAAAAGCGTCAATAGTTGTGTAGTGCACTGAAATAGTTGGACTATAAAATTTAAGATAGGGATTGTTGTCTATAAGCTAATGGACTCAATCCTTTTCTTTTTACATTGATTCTTTTCTCATTTTGACACTCCCCATGTCTAAAGACAGGGGATTCTTGCTACCTGCCAACATTGTTGGCTGACCAGTTCATTTCTGATAGGTCGCAGTGCAAGATAGGGGTA
>OLNG01000694.1_pt1 | contig 24541 bp, 19 predicted proteins | sample 1643091 | NCBI WGS metagenome assembly OLNG01 (sample SAMEA3136661, study PRJEB25190) | human gut metagenome | biome: human gut; feature: human-associated habitat; material: faeces | place: Austria | collected 2013 | reverse complement strand
GCGCAAGACGAAGGCCACATTAAGTGGCCTTCTTTGCGTGCGGAACTCGCGATGACCTTAATATATTTCTCCGGCCCTCCGCCGTGCTCGGGAGACGACACGTTAATGTCTGCTAAACCTTGCTCGCTCAGGCTAATGACTTTGTTGGGGGTCCACTATTTGCTGGAGAGTGAACTTGCATTGGAGCCCGTCGCTCTCTCCTTGCGACTCTTCCTCGTCGAAATTGAAGATCATGATGGCGCAGTTGGGGAGTTTTGTTGGGAGCCCGAAGCCCTCTGGGGCTGCAGCCTTGATGAATTGGCGGCTGGCGCTGCCGTGGCTTACTGCTAGGAGGGTTTCGATGCCCTCGGAGCCTATGAGATTGGTGAGGGTGCCTACCATGCGTTCTTGCAGCGCGCGGCTTCCTTCTCCTCCGAAGGGGACCAAATCCTCGCCCGGATCCCAGACGTCGGTAGGCAATGCGTCGTGGGGACCTTCCTCGAAGGTTCCATAGCAGCGCTCGATGATGCCTTCGCAGGGCTCAACCGCGGCGTCCGGACCGAGGAGCTCGCATGCGACGAGACTTGCCGTGGCCATGGCTCGGCCTAAAGGCGATGAGGCCACTTTGTCGGGGACGACGCCATGGGCTTTGAGCCACGCGGCCGCTGCCTGTGCCTGTTGACGGCCCAGGTCGGTGAGCGGCGAATCGCAGCGGCCCTGGACCAGCTTTTTGACGTTGAACTCCGTCTGACCGTGGCGGAGTAGATACAGCTTCTTCATGCTCTCCCCTTCTGCATAACCTGCTTTGCCGGCACAGCCTTACTCGTGGGTATGCCCTACGTAGTCTTCGTCGATCGTAATCTTGGCAATCGACTTGGGATATTCCAATTCGACCCGTTGTGCCAGCGCGTGCTTTACGTCTTCGGCACTCATCTGCAGATCCGAGGGACGTACGCAGTCAAAGATCACGTTGGTGTGCGTGGGACCCGGCACGCAGCGTAGGTCATGAATCGAGAGGCGATTATCGATCTCCTGAGCCATGGCGTGAATGCGCAAGCGCATGCTCGCCACCTTGGGGTCATCGGTCACGATGGGATCGTAGTGAAGCGTGACGATCATGCCGTCTTCGACCCTAAACGACTGCTCGATGTTATCGAGCGTGTCGTGACTTTCCAGCGGGCTTGCCTCGGCTGCCATCTCAGCGTGAGCGCTTGCGAACTTCCTGCCCGGGCCGTAGTCGTGAACCATCAGATCGTGAACGCCCAAAACGCCGGGGTAGCTCATGATCTTGTCTCGAATGTGCTTGACCAGCTTAGGATCGGGAGCCTGGCCCAAAAGCGGGCTCACCGTATCCTGGATGAGTTCAAAGCCGCTCCAGCCAATATAGGCGCCAACGGCAAGGCCGACCCATGCGTCAAGATTGATGTGCGTCACCTGCGAAACAATTGCGCACGCCAACACGGCGCCTGTGGCAAGGACATCGTTCTTGGAATCCTGCGCGGTCGCATGCAGCGTCTCGGACTCAATGCGATCGCCGAGCTTTTGGTTGAGGGCCGCCATCCACAGCTTTACAACCATCGAAAGTGCCAGGACTGCCACCAGGGCAAGCGAGAACTCGACAGGCTCCGGGTTGACAATACGCTCCACCGAGGACTTCACCAGTTCGATGCCAATAAGCAGCACGAGCGCCGCCACGACCAAACCCGAGAGATACTCGTAGCGACCGTGGCCGTAAGGATGCTCCGGGTCGGCCGGCTTGCTCGCCAGCTTAAAGCCCAGCACGCTCACGATATTCGAGCTTGCATCGGACAGGTTGTTCATGGCATCCGCCACAATCGAAACCGATCCCGACAGCACGCCAATTACGCCCTTCGCAGCGCATAGTGCCACATTGGCGAGAATACACACCACGCCCGTCAACGTGCCCACGCGCGCACGGTCGCCCTGCGCACGCTTAACAATCCACTCGACCATCTACATCCGCCCCCACAGTACTACCTATATATCTATTGCTCAAACGGATTGTAGTGTAGCCACTTTGTCCCCCAGATACAAAAAAGGCCGCAACCCACACGGGCCACGGCCTTGGAATATGGCAAAGGAATCGTCCTTGTGTCGCACAGGTTTACGCGCTTACTTCGGCCACGCTCTTCGAGGTTTCGGGTGAATCGGCTCCGTCCCCCGTCGTCTGTCCCTTCGCCGGCACCACGCCAAAGCAGTAGCTCAGCGCCGCAGACACCGCAAATGCCACACCGCCGGCAGCGCAGCACCACAGCAGGTTCGAGATGCCGCCCGTGGCAAAGCCAATGACCATAAGGACATTCGTCATGCCGATGGTATAGGCCGTAACGTGGCCCACGGCCGCAACAAGGCCTCCGACGGCGCCGCCAATGGCCATGCACGTCAGGCACCTGCCATATTTAAAGCCGCAACCGTACAGCGCCGGCTCGCTTACGCCGCCAAGAACACCCGAGATTGAATAGCCCAGCATGAGCGCCTTCTCGTCCTTATCCGCAACGCGAAGCGACGCGCCAAAGGGCATGCCCCAAACGGCGAACGTTGCCATCGTCGCGGCGATCAGGATGCACGAATCCGTTCCCACACTCATAAACTGCGCATAGGCGAGCGATAGGACAACGTTGCTGACGCCGGCGATCTTTAGGAACTCCCAGCCCGCAGCAAGCCCCATGAGCGTGAGCAGCGACACGATGCCACCGGAATTGCCAAGCATAAACATAAGCTGGCCCAACAGCATGCCCAAATAGCTGCCCGCCGGCGCCGTAATGCACAGCGAAACCGGAACCATGACGAGCATGGTTGCAAACGGAACGAACGAAAACGCCACGGCCTTAGGGATAACGCGCTTAAAGAAACACTCCACTCGCCATAGCACGGGCACCGAGATGAGAACCGGAATAACAGTCGTCGTGTAATCGTTGACCGGCGCAGGAAGCAGACCATACACGGAAGTCATCGATGCCCCCGTCGTCGATGCGGCATCGACGAGCTTAAGCAGATCGGGCGCAATCAATACGCCGCCCAGCATCATGCCCAGCTGCTCCGAGCAACCGAGCTGGCGGGCGGCCGCCCAACCAAGATAAATGGGCAAAAAGTAGTAGCCGGCGTTATAGAGCCAACTGTAGAACAGGCGATAGATTTCGGAATCGGCAGACCACAGGCCCAGCATACCTTCGCCCATAATGACGGCGACGGTGCGGAACAACGCCGCGCAGACAATAAACGGCAGCGCCGACATCATGCTTTTGGACAGATAGTCCACCACGGCCATGGCGTTTGATGAAACCGTCGTTGTAAACGAGGTGTTAGAAACTTGTGACATGGAACGCCTTTCCCAATGTGACATGCGAGCTTTCCCTTTGTCACATCGTGCGGTACTGACCGATTGCGCGGTACTTTTCGTAGCGGAGGTTTGTGAGGGTCGCGTCGTCGAGCTGCCCAAGCGTATCGAAGGCATCAAATGCCGAGGACATGACGGCACCGGCGATCTCCTCATGCGACAGGTCCCTATCGTCAACAATGCCGTCGATGATGCCGAGCGCCAACAGATCGGGGGCCGTGAGCTTAAGCGCCTCGGCGGCCTCATTCGCGCGCTCGGTATCCTTCCACAGGATCGACGCACAGGCCTCGGGGCTCACGACCGAATAGGCCGAGCTCGAGAGCATCAGGATGCGGTCGGCCACGGACAGCGCCAGCGCGCCACCAGAGCCGCCCTCGCCTGTCACCACCGAGACAATCGGCGTCTTGAGGCCGCTCATCTCCATGAGATTCTGGGCAATCGCCTCGCCCTGGCCGCGCTCCTCGGCACCGATGCCGCAAAACGCGCCCGAAGTATCAACCAGGCACAGAACCGGTCGACCAAACTTTTCGGCCTGGCGCATAAGGCGACGCGCTTTGCGGTAGCCCTCGGGATGTGCCATACCAAAGTTGCGACGCATGCGCTCTTTGGTCGTGGTACCGCGCTCGACGGCGATAACCGTCACGGGTCGCCCGTCTTTCCAGCCAATGCCAGCCACCACGGCGGCGTCGTCGCCAAAGTAGCGGTCGCCGTGCAGCTCCACAAATCCATCCAGGCCCAGCGAGATCATCTCGCCTGCCGTGGCGCGATCTGCCGAGCGGGTCTGCTTGACAATCTCGAGCGCCGTTTTTGGTGCGGTCGAGCGCTTGAACAAGTGTCCCAGCTTTTTGCCGCGACGACCCGTATGCACGATCTCATGCGGTGCCCCCAGGCCGGGCGCGTGCCCTTCGTGCAGTGCCAGCAGCTCGCCTACCGTGAGCGCAATCTCGCCACGCGGAGCAACGGCATCGCAAAAGCCGTGCTCCAACAAAAACTCGGAGCGCTGGAATCCCTTGGGCAGGCGCTTGTGCATGTTCTGCTCGATCACGCGCGGGCCGGCAAATGCCGTCAGGGCATCGGGCTCGGCCAGGATAATATCGCCCTCCATGGCAAAGCTCGCGGTTACGCCTCCGGTCGTGGGATCAGTGAGCACCGTGATATACAGGCCGCCCACCTCGCTATGGCGCCTAACCGCCGCAGAAATCTTGGCCATCTGCATAAGCGATGTCACGCCCTCTTGCATGCGTGCACCGCCCGAAACGGTAAAGCCGACAACTGGCAATCCAAGCTCGGTCGCTCGCTCAAATGTGCGACAGATCTTCTCGCCCACCACGGAACCCATCGAGCCCATCATAAAGTTGGCGTCCATAAAGAAGAGCGCGGCATCGCAACCGCAGATTTTGCCCCTGCCGCACACAACGGCGTCGCGCTCGCCCGAACGCTCGCACACGCTCTTGAGCTTGTCGGCATAGCTAGGAAACGAGAGGAAGTCCTCCGACGCCAGATTGGCATCCCATTCCTCAAACGTGCCCTCGTCGACCGTCATGCGCATGCGCGCGCGACCGCTCACGCGAAAGTGTCTGCCGCAACGAGGACAGACCTCGAGGTTGTCGTGCAGGCGTGCCTCATCGATCACACGGCGGCACTCCGGGCACTTGATAAACACGTGGCGTGCGGGAAACTCGGCGCACGACTCGGTTATCGGCCCCTCAAGGACATTGACCGTCTTCGCTTTTCTATTCATCAGCATAGAGATGCCCCATCAGATCGGTGTGGTACATGCCCGACAAGAACTCGTCGTTTGCCAGCACGTCGAGCTGAAGCTCGCTGTTTTCGCTCACGCCCTCAATCACGAGCTCGCCCAGGGCCGAGCGCATCTTGCGAATAGCGCCGTCACGCGTGGGCGCACACACGATGAGCTTGCCAAGCATGGAGTCGTAGTACGGCGGAACTTTCGCACCGGTAAACATGGCGGAATCCCAGCGTACGCGCGGACCGCCCGGCACACGCAACGCGGTGACTGTTCCGCAGGACGGCAGAAAGTCCGGCGTTTCGGCATTGATGCGGCACTCCATGGCGTGGTTGCGGACCGGCATGTCCTCCTGCTCAAAGGGCAGAGGCTGGCCGGCTGCCACGCGCAGCTGCCACTTGACCAAGTCGGTATCGGTCACAAACTCTGTAACCGGATGCTCCACCTGCAAGCGCGTGTTCATTTCCATAAAATAGAAATTGCCGTCGTCCGAATACAGAAACTCGATGGTACCGGCTCCTTCGTAGCCGACGGCACGAGCCAGGTCACGCGCTGCCTTGTGCATGCGAGCACGAATGTTGTTGTGTCCGTCGAGGCACGGCGCGGGGCTCTCCTCGATCAGCTTTTGGTTGCGGCGCTGCACCGAGCACTCACGCTCGCCAAGCGAAAACACATGGCCCTGCTTATCGGCCATAATCTGCACCTCGACGTGGTGCGCCGGCGCGACAAACTTCTCCATGTAGCACTCGCTGTCGCCAAAAACGGCCTCGCCCTCGGCACGCGCCTCGATAAACGCCTTTGCCGCATCTTCCACGCGCTCGACCTTGCGAATGCCGCGACCGCCGCCACCGGCACGCGCCTTAATAAGCACGGGGCAGCCAATGCGCTCGGCCTCGGCCGTTGCCTCCTCGGGGCTTTTGAGCAAATCGCAGCCCGGAACGATGGGCACGCCCGCCGCGGCAGCCGTTCGACGTGCGGCGTCCTTGTCGCCCATGCTGTCGATTACCTCGGCCGAAGGACCGACAAACGCTAGGCCATACTTGTCGCAGTCGCGCACGAAGCTCGCCTTCTCGGAAAAGAAGCCATAACCGGGATGAATTGCCTTAGCTCCCGACTTTACGGCACAGGTGAGCACGGCATCGTCGTTGAGGTAGCTCTCGGCAAGACGCGGGCCGCCGATGCAATATGCCTCGTCGGCAAGCTGCACGTGCAGCGCGTCCGCATCGGCCGTGGAATAAACGGCGACGGTCTTGATGCCCATATCGCGGCACGCGCGGATAACACGGACCGCAACTTCGCCGCGGTTGGCGATGAGCACTTTGTCGAACATGAAGCCTTCCTTAACTTTCGTGCATGAGTGCAAAAGACATATCGGCGCGACAGCAAACATCACCGTTGACGCTCGCAGTACCCGTCGCAAAGCGGAACGGCCCGCGCGCACGCGTGATGGAGCACACCAGATCCACCGTGTCGCCCGGGCGCACCGGACGCTTAAAGCGCACCTTGTCCAGACTCGTGTAGAACGGTGTCGCACCGCGAGCTTCCTCATCGCCCATCAGCAGCACGCAGCAGTTCTGGGCGAGCATCTCGCACTGAATCACGCCGGGGACGACCGGGTTTCCCGGAAAATGCCCCTGCAAAAAGTACTCGTCGCCCGTAATCGCGATCTTGCCGCGGGCCTCGTCGCCCACTAGCTCGGCTTCGTCGAGCAAAAGCATCGGCTCGCGATGCGGCAACAGCTTCTTGAGCTCTTCTTTGTTCATGGATATCACCTATCCGATCCTCATGAGGCAGCTGCCAAACTCCACGAGGTCGCCGTCGGCCACGCAGATCTCGAGCACCTCGCCATCCACCTCTGCCGTCACCTCGTTGAGAACCTTCATGGCCTCGATGATGCAGAGGGTCTCACCGGCCTTGACCTTGGAGCCCACGTGCACAAACGGCTCGTCGCCCGGCGCCGGGGCAGCATAGAAAACGCCGACCATGGGAGCGGTCACCTCGGTGCCCTTGGGCTCCGGTGCGGCAGCAGGCATGGCGACAGGAGCCACCGCCGGAGCAGTCACGGCACCCGGCATAGGCATGGGCACGGCAACCGGCTGTGCGGCGCTCGCGCGCTCGAGTTCGACCGCGGTGCCATCGGGCTCCTCAACGCGCACGCGCGTGAGGCCGCGGTCCTCCATAACATCGGCTATCTCGGCAAGTCTTTTGGAATCCATGCTCTAGCTCCTCGTATATCTACGCAGTGCGATGGCGGCGTTGTGCCCGCCAAAGCCCAGGTTGGTCGAAAGCGCCCAGGTAAGGTCGGCGCGAACCGCGCGATTGGGCGTGTAATCAAGATCGCAGGCGGGATCGGGCGTGTGGTAGTTAATGGTCGGGGGCACCACGCCCTGCTCGAGCGCCATGGCGCAGGCCATGACCTCAATGGCGCCCGTAGCACCGATCATGTGGCCGGTCATCGACTTGGTCGACGAGACGTGCGCGGCGCGTGCCGCGTCCTCGCCGAGCGCACGCTTTATGCCCGCCGTCTCGGACGAATCGTTGAGCTTGGTCGAGGTGCCGTGAGCGTTGATGTAGAGGCCCTCGGAAGGCTTAACGTCGCCCTCAGCCACCGCCAGCGATATCGCGCGGGCAATGCCGGCAGCCTCGGGATCGGGGCTCGTGATGTGATAGGCATCATCGGTGTTGCCGTAGCCCACGACCTCGGCATAAATGTGCGCACCGCGCGCCTGCGCATGCTCCATGCTCTCGAGAACCAGCACGCAGGCGCCCTCGCCCATCACAAAGCCGTCGCGGTCTGCATCGAACGGGCGGCAAGCCGTCGACGGGTCAGGATTAGTGGTGAGAGCACGGCAGGATGTAAAGCCCGCAACGGCATCGGGGATGATTGCGGCCTCGGCACCGCCGGCGAGAATCGCATCGGCATAGCCATGCTTGATGGCGCGGAACGCCTCGCCCACGGCATGGGCCGAGGTCGCGCAGGCGGTCACCACGGGCAGGGTCGGGCCCTTTGCCTTGTGGCGGATTGCGATATTGCCCGAAGCCATATTGGGGATCATCATCGCGATCATATAGGGCGATGCGCGGCGGGGCCCACGGTCGGCAATCGTGTGGACGTTGTCGACGAGTGTCTGCATGCCGCCCACGCCCGAACCCACGTAGACGCCCAGGCGCTCGCGATCGATGGCGCCCTCGACATCAAAGCCCGCATCGTGCATGGCCTCGTCCGACGCTGCCAGGGCAAACTGAACGCAGGGGTCCAGGTGCTTGGCGTCACGCTTGCCAAAGTACTCGTTGCCGTCAAAACCCTTGACCTCGGCCGCCACCTTAACGGCAAACGCATCGGTATCGAAGTGCGTGATCGGGCCGATACCGCACGTGCCGGCGCACATGGCCGCCCAGGTAGCAAGCGCCGTGTTACCGAGCGGCGATACGGCACCGATACCGGTGATTGCAACTCTCTGTTCCATCATGGTCTCCTCATTCAAGCCGTTGTTCGGCCCTGGTTTCTACATCGCCATTCCGCCGTCGACGCGTATGACTTCGCCCGTAATGTAAGCGGCGGCATCACTCGCCAAAAAGCGCACCACGCCGGCCACTTCCTCGGGTCGCGCCATGCGCCTCAGGGGAATCTGCTCCTCGCACGCCGCGCGCACCTTCTCCGAGAGCTTTGCCGTCATATCGGTCTCGACAAACCCGGGGGCAACCGCGTTCACTCGTACGCCGCGTGGCGCAAGCTCGCGCGCCACCGCCTTGGTCAGACCGATGACGCCCGCCTTGGAGGCGGCGTAGTTGGCCTGCCCGGCATTGCCCATCAGGCCCACAACCGAGCTCATGTTGATGACGCAGCCGCCGCGCTGACGCATAAAGGTCTTGGTGAGCGCGCGTGTCGTGTTAAACGTTCCTTTAAGATTGACATCGAGCACGCGATCGAAGGCGTCATCGCCCATGCGCATGAGTAGGCCATCGCGGGTGATGCCAGCGTTGTTGACGAGCGCCCAAATGGAGCCAAAGTCGTTGAGGACCGCTTCCACGCACGCGTTGACGGCAGCGGGGTCGGCCACGTCACATTGATATGCGCGCGCCGTGGCGCCAGCCGCCTCACAGGCTTCGTACGTCTCGCGCGCCGCATCTGCGCTACCGGCATAGACGACGGCGATATCAAAGCCGTCCTCCGCCAGGCCCACGGCACAAGCGCGACCGATGCCGCGCGAGCCGCCCGTGACAAGCGCCACGCGACGTGAGTCGTTGCGCTCGAGCGCGCCGTTGTTCAAGTTGCCCATGTCATTCCTTTCGGGTTACAGCCCTGTGAACTATGCGAGCTCGTCGGCAATAGCTGCGACCTGCTCGGCCGTTTCGCACGAATACACACGAACGTCGCTCAACGTACGCTTGACCAGGCCGGACAGCGTTTTGCCGGGGCCGACCTCAATAAACGTGTCGATGCCCTGATCCTGCAGAGCATGCAGCGTGTCGACCCAGCGCACGGCATGACTCACCTGGTTGGCCAGCACCTCCGATGCCGCCTGCGGGTCGGCCGGATAAGGTGCCGCCGTCATATTTGCCATAACAGGAATGAGCAACGGGGACGGCGCGTGACCGGCATCGATATATGCAGCAAGGCCACAGGTCGCCTCGGCCATATAGGGGCTATGGAATGCACCCGACACCGCGACCTTCATGGCCCGGCCACCAGCCTCTTTTACCAGGACGTCGAGGGCCTGCAACACATCGGGCGCTCCGGCCACAACCGTCTGCTGCGGACTGTTGTAGTTGACCGGCCAGCAGTCCTCGCCGGCCTGTTTTGCCAAGCCCTCGACCTGCGCCGCATCGAGTTTGATGACGGCGCGCATTCCGCCGGGGTGACACTCGGCCGCTGTGGCCATCAATGCCGCGCGCTCGCACACAAGCTCAAAGCCCGCTCGCGTATCGAACGCCCCCGCAAAGGTGAGTGCAGCGACCTCGCCCAGCGAGAATCCCGCACAAGCGGCAGGCACCACGCCGCGCTCGCGCAGGGCGGTAGCCGCTGCCAGGTCGTGAACGAACACGCACGGCTGCGTGTTCTCGGTCTGCGAGAGCTCCTCCTTGGAGGCGCTCCGGCACTGCTCGCTGGTCCCCGGGCGTACCTCATCGGCAATGGCGAACACCTCGGCGGCCGCCGGTGATGCCTCGATGAGATCGACGCCCATCGCGGGGTGCTGGGCGCCCTGGCCGGCAAACAGAAACGCTACGCTACCCATGCGCACGCACCCTTCAGGACGCGCTCGGCACCCTCGACCAGATCGTCGACGATTTCGCGTGCGCTCTGGCGTTCGTTGACCATGCCAGCAATCTGTCCGCACAAATACGAACCCTCTTCGTAATTACCGTCCTTGGCGGCCTTGCGAAGCGCGCCCGTGCCCATGGCCCCGAGCTCCTCGGGACTTGCGCCCGCCGCCTCGTTCTTGGCATACGCGTTGGTGAAGGGGCTCTTGAGGGCGCGAACCGGATGTCCCGTCGAGCGACCGGTCGCACGCGTCGACGTGTCGCCCGCCTTGAGCACCAGCTCTTTGTATTGCTCGGAGACGGTACACTCATCGGCAACGAGAAATCGCGTGCCCACTTGGACGCCAGCGGCGCCAAGCATAAAGGCGGCCGCCACCCCGCGGCCATCCGCGATACCGCCGGCTGCCACAACGGGGATATCGACCGCGTCGACAACCTGCGGAACGAGCGCCATCGTCGACGTCTCGCCAATATGGCCGCCTGATTCGGTGCCCTCGGCAACCACGGCAGTGGCCCCGCGACGCGCCACGAGACGCGCCAGCGCCACCGAAGCCACGACGGGAATAACCTTGATGCCTGCATCGATCCAGGCCTTCATGTACTTGGTGGGATTGCCGGCGCCGGTCACCACAACGGGTACCCGCTCATCAATCACCACTTGTGCGACCTCGTCGACAAACGGACTCATGAGCATAACGTTGACGCCAAAAGGCTTATCCGTCTTGGTGCGCAGCTCGTGAATCTGATCGCGCAGCCAGTTTGCGTCGGCATTCATGGCCGCAATAATGCCCAACCCGCCGGCCTCGGACACGGCCGAGGCAAGCGAAGCATCGGCAATCCAGGCCATGCCGCCCTGGAACACGGGCTTTTCGATGCCGAGCAGCTCGCAGAGAGGAGACTTGAGCATCACTACTTCTCCAATGCCGCCTCGACCGTATCGACGAACTCGCCGACCGTCTTGGGGTTCTCCTCGGTATCGAGCTCAATGCCAAACTCGTCCTCGACGGCGACGAGGATCTCGACGGTGCCCAGGCTGTCGAGGCCAATCTCCTCGAGCGTGGACTCGGGCTTCATCTCGACGTCGTCAAGGCCAGCGGTCTCGCGGATAACGTCGCAAACGCGCTTGAAGGTCTTCTGATCTGCCATGGTAGTTCTCCTTTGTTTGTGCCCTAGGGGCGTTTTTATTTCCTATGTGCGACTACTTCCAACGAAGCAGATAGCCACCTATATCCAGGCCGGCGCCAAATCCAACGAGGGCGATGGTGTCGTCCTCATTCAGTGCGCCGGTACGTGCCAGCCGGTCAAACGCAAAGGGAATGCAGGCGCTCGAAATGTTGCCGGTCTCGCGTAGCGTTCGAACCACGCGCTCGTCTGGCACGCCGAGACGCTTGACCGCCTGACTCAGGATTCGTTCGTTAGCCTGATGGAATACAAAATGATCGATGTCTTCGACCGAAATGCCCGCATCGCTCGCAAGCTTATGGACCGTGTCGCAGATGGCGTTGACGCCGAACTTGAACACGCGGCGACCATTCATGGACAGCACGCTCGCGCTATCTGCGGAGTCCTTAAACGGCGAGGTGCCGACCAGACCGGGAACGCGCAACGTCTCGACGTCGGGCGCTGTCGAAAGCTCAACGGCAAGAGGGTTGTCTCCCCCAGCCCCTATGACCGCAGCACCCGCGCCATCGCCAAAGAGCACGCACGTGGCACGGTCGGTCCAATCGAGCGCGCGCGTCATCTGCTCGGCGGCAACGACCAGCACGTGCTTGGCGCGACCGCGGGCGATATAACCCTCGGCGACATCGAGCGCAAATACGAAGCCGGCACAAGCCGCCGAAACGTCGAAGGCAGGACATGTGGCACCCAGGTGCTCAGCAACGGCGCACGCTTCGGCAGGAACGAGGTGATCGCCCGTCGTCGTCGAACAGACGATAAGATTCAGCTGGCTCGCGTCGATTCCGGATACCTGAAGCGCCCGCTCGCTCGCCGCTACGGCAAGGTCGTCGAGTGACTCAGTGGTGCAGACGTGGCGGCTCTTGATACCGGTGCGGGTAAAAATCCACTCATCCGAGGTATCGAGGAACTCGGACAGCTCGTCATTGGAAACACTGCGCGTAGGAAGCGCCGAGCCTGTTCCAAGAATCGTGAAACCCATCACTAACCTCCTTTGAGTTGTTGACGTGTTTACATCGACCAAGAGAGGATAGCGCATTTCAGTCATTGTTGACGTGTTAACATTAAATTGTCCAAATGCGACAAAGGCTTCACATTGTGTCTGTCTCTCGACACCATTGCGTTATTCACTTATTCATTAAGGAGGTAGCAGCCGCTATGGATGCCCAATTAACGATAGTCGACGTAACCGGATCGACCAACGATGACCTGCTCGAAGCAGGAAAACAAGGAGCGCCGCACGGCACAGGACTTGCCGCCCGGGCTCAGACAGCAGGACGCGGCCGGCGCGGCCACAAGTGGGATTCAACCGCCGGCAACCTATTGCTTTCGATTGTCCTGCGTCCATGCGTTAATCCTGCAAAGTACTCTGGTCTTGCCGCCGTCAGCGGCCTAGCGGTGCTCGAGGCGCTCGAAAAGCAGGGTCTTGCAAACGAGATTGGCCTCAAATGGCCCAACGACCTGATCGCGCGAGGACGCAAGCTCGGCGGCATTCTGGTCGAGGCGGCACGCGACAACAAAGGCATGCCCTTCGCCGTCTGCGGCATTGGCGTCAATGTGAACTACACGCCCCAAGAGGTGCCCGATGGCGGCCTGGCGGCAATTGGCCTCTCGGACCTCAACGAGAATGTTCCCGCCGTCGATGTGTTACTCAAGGAGGTCTATCACACCGTCGTAAACGCTGTGGACGCGTGGGCAGATCTGCTCAACGCCATGGAAGAAGACGCCGGACCGCTCGCGCCCGTCCACGGCGAATATATCGGTCATCTCAATTGGATTGGGGAGCACGTTATCGCCCGTTCCCCTGCCGGTGACGAGCTGGCGCGTGGCATCTTTCAAACGGTCGATGACTTTGGTCGCGCGTGCATCGAGACAGAAGACGACTTGCGATCCTTCCATTTTGAGGAGGCATCGCTGCGTCCCATGGGTAAATAGAGCGCCACAGTCACCCATTCGGCTGCATTACCCGGGTCCCCATGGCCACCATTCAAAACAAAAGAGCCCCGCTACCGTAATGGCAGCGGGGCTCTTTAAGCTAAGAGCGATATCGCTTAGAGCTTGATGTCGATGTCGACGCCAGCGGGAAGGTCGAGACGCATGAGCGAATCAACGGTGCCCGAGGTGGGGTCGAGGATGTCGATGAGGCGCTTGTGGGTGCGCATCTCGAACTGCTCACGGGAGTCCTTGTTCACGTGCGGCGAGCGGATAACCGTGTACAGGTTGCGCTCGGTGGGCAGGGGGACAGGACCGGAAACGCGAGCGCCGGTCTTCTGAGCGGTCTCGACGATGAGCTTCGCGGACTGATCGACGACCTCGTGATCATAGCCCTTGAGGCGAATGCGGATCTTCTGGGTAGCCAACTTAAACCTCCAAAGAGTGCGAGAGATGTTCTCGCGGATTACGTAACAGGGAGCTCGAACTTAGGCGTTCTTGCTCATGACCTCGTCCACGATGGACTTGGGCGCGGGCTCATAAGAGTCGAACTGCATCGTGTAGGATGCACGGCCCTGGGTCTGGGAGCGAAGGTCGGTAGCGTAACCGAACATCTCGCCCAGCGGCACCTTGGCACGGATGAGCTTGCTGTTCTTGCGATCCTCCATGCCCTCGATCTTGCCGCGGCGACCGGAGAGGTTGCCCATAACGTCGCCCATGTACTGCTCGGGGGTCTCGACCTCGACAGCCATGATCGGCTCGAGCAGCTGCGGGTCGGACTTCTTAAGGGCGTCCTTGATGGCCATGGAACCGGCGATCTTGAAGGCGGCCTCGGAGGAGTCGACCTCGTGGTAAGAACCGTCGAACAGGGTGACCTTGACGTCGAGGACCGGGAAGCCGGCGATAACACCGGTGTTCAGGGCCTCCTGGATGCCCTTGTCGATGGACGGGATGTACTCCTTGGGCACGACGCCGCCGACGATAGCGTTGACGAACTCGTAGCCGAAGCCCTCCTCCATCTTCTCGAGCTTGATGACGGCGTGGCCGTACTGACCGCGACCACCGGACTGACGGACGAACTTGCCCTCAGCCTTCTCGACGTCGTGACCAGCGGTCTCGCGGTAGGCAACCTGGGGCTTACCCACGTTAGCGTCAACCTTGAACTCGCGGAGCAGACGGTCGACGATGATCTCGAGGTGCAGCTCGCCCATGCCGGCGATGATGGTCTGGCCGGTCTCGTGGTTGGTGGACACCTGGAAGGTCGGGTCCTCCTCGGCGAGCTTGGTCAGAGCCAGGGACATCTTGTCCTGCTCGGCCTTAGTCTTGGGCTCGATGGCAACGTCGATAACGGGCTTAGCGAACTCGATCTTCTCGAGGACGATCTCCTTGCCCTCGGCGCACAGGGTGTCACCGGTGGTGGAGTTCTTGAAACCGACGCAAGCGACGATGTCGCCGGCGGCAGCGTCGTCACGGTCGATACGCTCGGCGGCGTTCATCTCGAGGATGCGGCCGAGGCGCTCGCGCTGACCGTTGGAAGCGTTGACCACGTAGGAGCCGGACTCGGCACGGCCGGAGTAAACGCGGACGTAGGTGAGCTTACCGACGAACGGGTCGGTCATGATCTTGAAGACCAGGCCGGAGAAGGGCTCGTCGAAGGAAGGATGACGCTGGATCTCCTCGCCGGTGTCCGGATCGGTACCGGTGACAGCCTCAACGTCGAGCGGGCTGGGCAGGTAGTCGACGACAGCGTCGAGCAGCTCCTGAACGCCCTTGTTCTTGTAGGCGGAGCCCACGAAGACGAGGTTGAGCTCGTTGGCCAGAACGCCCTTACGCAGAGCAGCCTTGAGCTCCTCGACGGTGAAGTCCTCCTCCATGAGGATCTTCTCCATGAGCTCGTCGTCAAAGCTGGCAGCAGCGTCGAGGAGCTCCTCGCGCTTGGTGGCAGCGATGTCGGCAAACTCAGCCGGGATCTCGTCCATCGGCTCGGGGTAGGTCATGCCCTTCTCGTCGGCCTTGAAGTCCCATGCAGTCATGGTGACCAGGTCGATGACGCCCCAGAAGTTGTCCTCGGCGCCCATCGGGACCTGAGCGGCCACGGCGTTAGCGTCGAGACGATCCTTCATGGTCTCGATAGCGTTGAAGAAGTCAGCGCCCACGCGGTCATACTTATTGATGAAGGCGATGCGGGGGACGTTGAAGGTAGAAGCCTGACGCCAAACGGTCTCAGACTGGGGCTGAACGCCGGCAACGGCGTCGAAGACGGCGACAGCGCCATCGAGGACGCGCAGGCAGCGCTCGACCTCGGCGGTGAAGTCAACGTGGCCCGGGGTGTCGATGATCTGGATGCGGTAGTCCTTACCGTCCTTGTTCCAGAAGCACGTGGTAGCAGCGGAGGTAATGGTTACGCCGCGCTCCTGCTCCTGAACCATCCAGTCCATGGTGGCAGCGCCCTCATGGACCTCACCGATCTTGTGGGTCTTACCGGTGTAGTAAAGAATACGCTCGGTCGTGGTGGTCTTACCGGCATCGATGTGGGCCATGATGCCGATGTTACGGGTATCGGAAAGCTTGTACTTAGGCTTAGCCATGTTAGTTCCTTACCTTAACTTACCAACGATAGTGAGAGAACGCGCGGTTGGCCTCGGCCATCTTGAAGACGTCCTCACGCTTCTTGACGGAAGCGCCCAGGCCGTTGGAAGCGTCGAGAATCTCGTTGGCGAGACGCTCGGCCATGGTCTTCTCCTTGCGAGCGCGGGAGAAGTTGACGATCCAGCGGATACCCAGAGCGGTGGAACGACGGGAGTTGACCTCCATCGGGACCTGATAGGTAGCGCCACCGACACGCTTGGGCTTAACCTCGAGCGTGGGCTTGACGTTGTCCATAGCCTTCTTGAAGGTAGCGAGAGCGTCGCCACCCTCGGACTTCTCGGCAACGATCTCGAAAGCGGTGTAAACGATGCGCTCAGCGGTGGCCTTCTTGCCGTCAAGAAGGACCTTGTTGATGAGCTGAGTCACCAGGCGGTTGTTGTAAACGGCGTCAGGCTGAACCTCACGACGATTAGCTGCTGCACGACGCGGCATGTGAAATCTCCTTAAGTGTCTACCGTGCGGCGCTTAGGCGGCACACGGCGAAAGTATCAAAACGTTATCTGGCTTATTTGGCCTTGGGGCGCTTAGCACCGTACTTGGAACGGGCCTGCATACGGTTCTGGACCGGAGCAGCGTCGTAGGCGCCACGGATGACGTGATAACGGACACCAGGGAGGTCACGGACACGACCGCCGCGGACGAGCACGATGGAGTGCTCCTGCAGGTTGTGGCCCTCACCCGGGATGTAAGCAGTAACTTCGATGCCGTTGACAAGGCGAACACGGGCAACCTTACGAAGAGCCGAGTTCGGCTTCTTGGGGCTCGTGGTGAAGACGCGGGTGCACACGCCGCGCTTCTGGGAGTTGTGCTGCAGAGCAGCGTTCTTGGACTTCTTGGGCACGGAACGACGGCCCTGGCGAACCAGCTGGTTAATAGTAGGCAAAGCGTACTCCTTCTCGAATGATTCCAGCTTTCTGTAAAGTGCAACGGCTTGAATCGAGGGGTCAGCATCCCCCTACGAAACACGCAGTTCGATAGGATACGTGGCGTTAGCTGTGCCGTCAACAGACCACGCCGCCGGGCGTATCCTAAAATGAGCATATTTCCGCAAAGCCTACACAAAAGGAATCCCCTCCTGTGCGCAGGGGCGGATTCCCGGGCCGGGCGGCCTGCGGTTTAAGTTTGCTGCTCTACAGTCCTGACTCGCACGGAGAGCACATTAAGTGCTCTCCGGCTCGTGCGGAACTCGCGACAAACTTAAGCCGCCGGCCGCCCGGGCCGGGAATCCGACGTGCTCGGCGGGGCAACGCTACCCGCCAAAAAGGGACAGGTTTATTTTGTTCGGTTTTATCTGGGGAAACGTCGCGTTCCAGCGGTAATCTGCTCTCATCTGACGCATGGAAATCGGCGGCGTTTCCATTTAACGCAAAAGAGGCCGCTTCCCCTAGTAGGAAGCGGCCCCAAATCTTACGAATAGACGATGGTAAAGGGTACTTCTGTTTCGGTCTCTCCTGTTGATGTGTATCTCGTGCCCTCAAGCGTTACTGAGACCACTTGGTCGACATCAATCAACTTCGTTGGCACCCAAATGTTCTCTCCGCTATTGCGTGCCATCGAAACATAGAAATTGTACGCCCCTGCGTCGTCATCTTCGATAATCTGCTCCGATCCATCCTTGTAGCTGACGGTCAGTTTATGATCAACTGCTTCATAGCCCAGATCATCGATGTGCGTCTGGATGGAAAACGGGCTAATCTCAAGAGACGAGTCATCGGAGCGGAGTTCCTTTATATCGACGTGCGCTCCGACGTTAAACTCTGGCGTCGATACCTCGATCACCTTCGCATCCTCACCTTTGCCCTCCGTCCAGCTGATATTCCAGGTGACCGCATGTCCCAAATCTCGCTCGCGATCCCACGAGGCAAAGTACATCGTGCCATTAATGACCGTGTCGCTTGATGTGTCCTTATCAATGGTGCAGCGTGTGTCAGCCCATTCCTCGCCGAAGTTCATGCTGGGCGTGCCGATGCCTTGTTCTTCTTCACCATAGAGAACAAGTTCGCCTGTCTCTGCTGCCGGCTTGTAGTAGTTAACGCCATTTGGATTGGACAACGTAAACGTCACGGCTCCGCAGCCGTTTTGGTCAATAGCCATCTCATGGATATCGAGCGTATAGCCGTTGCCCTCGACGGACAGATTAACCTCCTGAACTGCACCCTCCAGGCTTTGGGGCGCGATGCCGTCACCAAACTCTCTGGTGTAGGTGTATTTAGTCCCCGATGAGCCACCGTTGGTCCAGGTGATGGAATCCCCGTTGCCGTGGTTTCCCCAGGCTGAGGCAAAATATCTGGAATTGACGACGGCGTAGGCGACCCCTCCGGTCGCCAGCACTCCGACAAGACATCCAACAACGGCAACATACAGAGGCTTCGCGTGACCCTTTCGACGAAGCGGCTCGCCCGCAGCGGTATTAAGGACGCGATCTGCAAGATCGCTATCGGCTTGGACGGACTCGAAGGCCTGCTTGATTTGATTGGATTTCACGGTCGCCCTCCTCTAGGATGAACTTGAGCTTCGATCTGCCGCGAGCCAAACGCGTTCGAACGGTCGCGGCTGGCACATGCAATAACTCGCCAATCTCTGAGGTCGAAAAGCCCAGATAGTAATAGAGCACGATGGGAATACGGAATCGTTCCGGAAGTCGCATAACGTCTGACAGGACAGCCTTGGTCTCATCCTGTGCCGTCGAGAGCGAATCGGCTAGGTTCTCAATATCCTCCACGCGCCTCCATGGCTTACGGAAGAGCGATTTGCATTCATTGATCGTGACCCGGATAAGCCATCGGCGAAGATGCTCCCAACTCTCAAAATGTCCATCGCTTTTAAGCAGCTTAAGAAAGACATCCTGAGCAACATCGTCGGCGTCGGCACGATCGCGCAGGTACGTCAATGCGATTCGAAACACGACATCCCGGTGATCCTCGACCGCCTGTCTAAATGCTTGTTCTTCCATAATCACCTCCCGGTGACGGTAATGATTCTTGCTGAGGCCCTCACCATAGATACGCTTTGACCGAACGAAATGTTTCAAATTCAAGCAGGAATAACCTACCAAAATTAACCTGTCCCTTTTTGGCAGGTTTTCTTCAACAAAAAAGGCCCGCTCCCCTGTTGGGAAGCGAGCCTTTGGAAGGGCGGTTAACGTACTAGGAAATTACTCCTCGTCGTTGTCCTTGGCCTCTTCGGCGTCGTCGGTGTCCACGAGCTGGTTGAGCAGCTCGTCGAGGGAAGCCATGTCCTCGTTGATCGCGCCGTTGGCGGGAGCCTTCTTGTCGTCGATCGGGGCGCCCAGAAGCTCCTCGTCGGCGTCGGCGTGATGCGTCGGAGCGGAGGTACCCAGCAGGATATCGTCCGGACCGTCGGGGCTAAAGACCATCTGCAGCAGCTGCGAGAGGTCTTCCTCGTCGGCAACGTCGTCGTTGTTCTCGAGGATGTAGAGCAGGTCGTGGGCCTCGAGGCCGTCACGGAGCTCCTCGATTGCCTTGGCACCGATGCCATCGATGCGCAGCAGATCCTCCTCGGACTTGCCAACCAGGTCGCCAACCGTCTCAATGCCGACCTCGCTGAACTTGTTGGTCCAGCGCTGCGACACGCCCAGGTCGTCGAACAGGTACAGGCGAGCCTTCTCGGCGGAGATGGTGTGGCCGTTGCGGGTGAACGAACCGTCAGCACCGCCGAACTCGTCGTAGCCGGCCCAGTCGAGCTGCTGCGGGAGCTGCTCGTCCAGGTCCTTGAGCTCAACCGGAGCCCACTCGGGCAGCGACTTGGCGTTGGGCGAAGCCGGGCCATCGATGTCGACATAGCCGTCGGCCGTGCGATACGTCAGCTTGGCGTTGGCGTACGGCTTGAGGCCGGTACCAGCCGGGATTTTCTTACCGACGATGACGTTGGACTTAAGGTCGAGCAGGTGGTCGACCTTGCCCTCGATGGCAGCCTCGGTAAGGACACCGGCGGTACGGATGAACGAAGCGCTCGACAGCCAGGAGTCGATGTTGGACGCAACCTTGAGCGTACCCAGGATGACGGGCTCGGCCACAGGAGCCTGACCGCCCAGACGGGCAACGCGCTCGACCTCGTCGGCGAACTCATAGCGGTCGACGTACTGACCAAGCAGGTACTTAGAGTCACCGGGATTGGTGATCTGAACGCGACGCAGCATCTGACGTGCGAGCACCTCGATGTGCTTGTCGTTCAGGTCAACGCCCTGGCTGGTGTAGACGTCCTTGACGCTCTCAACGAAGGTGTGCATCGTCGACTCGATGTCGGTCAGCTTGCGCAGGTTGCGGAAGTTGACGAAGCCCTTGGTGATCTGATCGCCGGCGCGAACCTCGCAGCCGTCCTCGATCTCGGGCATAAAGCGCACCGAAGCGGGGACGCGACGCTCGTCGAGAACACGGGTGTGATCCTCGGAGTCGGTGAGCGTCAACACATACTCGGACTTCTCGGGCTTAATCGAGAGGTGGCCGGAGTACGGAGCCAGCTCGGCCTCGCGACCCAGGATCTTCTCGTTGACGTTGCCGACGATATCGAACATACGGCTGACCGTAGGCAGACCCTGCGTAATATCGTCGACGCCAGCGACGCCGCCGGAGTGAATGGTACGCATCGTAAGCTGCGTACCGGGCTCGCCGATGGACTGGGCGGCAATAATGCCGACCGCGGTACCGATGGCGACCGGACGACGGGTGGAAAGATCCCAGCCGTAGCACTTCTGGCACACGCCGTACTTGGAACGGCAGGTAAGCAGCGCGCGAAGCTTGACCTTCTTAAGGCCCGCATCGACCATCTTCTGGATGTCGGCGACCTTCTCGATGTAGCCGTCCTGCTCAAAGAGCACGGTGCCATCGGGAGCCACGACGTCCTCAATGAAGCAACGGCCGACGAGGTCGGTGTTGAGGTCGGTGGTGCCAGGGATGATGAGATTGTAGGTGACGCCCTCGTGCGTACCGCAGTCCTCCTCGCGGACGATGACGTCCTGGGCCACGTCGACCAGACGACGGGTCAGGTAACCGGAGTCCGAGGTGTGGGATGCGGTATCGACCAGGCCCTTACGGGCGCCGTAGGTCGAAATGAAGTACTCGAGCGGCAGCAGGCCCTCGCGGAAGTTCGCCTTAATGGGGAGGTCGATCGTCTCGCCGGACATGTCTGCCATCAGGCCACGCATGCCACCGAGCTGACGCAGCTGGGTCTTAGAACCACGGGCGCCGGAGTCGGCCATCATGTAGAGCGGGTTCTCCTCGTCGAACAAGTCGAGCATGAGCGCTGCAACCTTGTCGGTACAAGCGGTCCACTCGTTAACGACTTCGATGTGGCGCTCCGTCTCGTTGATGAAGCCCTCTTCGAAGTACTCGTTGATCTGGTCGACGTTGGCCTGGGCGCGGTCGAGCAGCTCCTGCTTCTCGGCAGGGATGAGAGCGTCCCACACCGAGATGGTGAGGCCGGCGCGGGTAGCGTAGTGGAAGCCGGAGTACTTGATAGCGTCGAGGATCGGGCCGACCTTGGCCTCGGGGTAACGATCGCAGCAGTCGGCAACCAGCTTGGCCACATCGCCCTTGACCATCTTGTAGTTCATGAACTCGTAGTCTTCGGGCAGGCACTGGCGGTTGAAGATGATGCGGCCGATAGAGGTCTCGAAGCGCGCGGTCTTGTTGCCGGTGACGTCGTAGTCGACAAACTCGTTCTTGCCGTTCTTGACGCGGAAGATACGGGTACCGTCCTCGTTGATGACATTGGCATCGGCAGCGGACACGCGAACCTGGATCTTGGCCTGCATGTCGACCTCGGAGCGGCAGTCATAGGCGTGCAGCGCGTCGTCGAAGCTGGCGAACACGTGGTTCTCGCCCGGCAGGCCCTCGCGGACCTGGGTGAGGTAGTACACACCGATGATCATGTCCTGCGAAGGGATGTTAACCGGCTTGCCGGATGCCGGCGAGCGCAGGTTATTCGCAGAGAGCATGAGCACGCGAGCCTCGGCCTGAGCCTGGCTGGACAGCGGCACGTGGACAGACATCTGGTCGCCGTCGAAGTCGGCGTTGAAGGGCGAGCAGACCAGCGGGTGCAGGTGGATAGCCTTGCCCTCGACCAGCACCGGCTCAAAGGCCTGGATGGACAGACGGTGCAGGGTCGGTGCACGGTTGAGCAGCACGACGCGGCCGTCGATGACCTCTTCGAGGATATCCCACACAAAGGTGGCACCGCGGTCGATAGCGCGCTTGGCGCCCTTGATGTTCTCGACCTTGCCGAGCTCGACCAGGCGCTTCATGACGAAGGGCTTGAAGAGCTCCAGCGCCATGGTCTTGGGCAGACCGCACTGGTGCAGCAGCAGCTTGGGGTCGGTAACGATTACCGAACGGCCGGAGTAGTCGACACGCTTACCCAGCAGGTTCTGACGGAAACGACCCTGCTTGCCCTTGAGGGCCTCGGCGAGCGACTTGAGCGGGCGACCGCCACGGCCAGAGACCGGGCGACCACGACGGCCGTTGTCGAACAGGGCGTCCACGGACTCCTGGAGCATGCGCTTTTCGTTGTTCACGATGATCGCAGGGGCGTCCAGGTCGAGCAGGCGCTTGAGTCGGTTGTTACGGTTGATCACGCGACGATACAGGTCGTTGAGGTCGGACGCGGCGAAGCGGCCGCCGTCGAGCTGGACCATCGGGCGCAGATCGGGCGGAATGACCGGGATGACGTCCAGGATCATGTTCGCGGGGCTGTTGCCGCCCTTCAGGAAGGCGTCAACGACCTCGAGGCGCTTGACGGCCTTCTCGCGCTTCTGCTTCTGGGAGTCCTCGTCGGCGATGATGGCCTTGAGCTTCTCGGCCTCGGAGGGGAGGTCGATGGCAGCGAGCAGGTCGCGGACGGCCTCGGCACCCATGCCACCCTTGAAGTACATGGAGTAGTAACGGGTCATCTCGCGGAACAGCGGCTCATCAGAAATGAGGTCGCGCTCGGTGAGCTTCATGAAGGCGTTGAAGGCGTCCGTGCGGAGCTGCTTCTCGTCCTTGCACTCTTCCTCGATGTCGACGATGCCAGAGGCGATCTCCTCGGGGGTCAGCGGCTCCTCGTCGGAGAACTCGTCGAAGTTCTCGGGGTTGCCCTGCTCCTTGAGGGACTCGATCTGGCGGGCGCACTCGGCATCGATCTCTTCCAGATCGGCGGCGAGCTCCTCGCGCAGGTCGTCAGCGTCGGCCTCGCGAGCCTCGTAGTCGACCTCGGTGATGATGTAGCTGGCAAAGTACAGAACCTTCTCGAGGTCCTTGGACTTGATGTCGAGCATACGGCTCATCGGGAAGCTCGTGGGGCTCTTGAAGTACCAGATGTGGGACACGGGAGCGGCGAGCTCGATGTGGCCCATGCGGTCGCGACGCACCTTGGCCGAGGTGACCTCGACGCCGCAGCGCTCGCAGACGATGCCCTTAAAGCGGATGCCCTTGTATTTGCCGCAGGAGCACTCCCAGTCCTTGGCGGGACCGAAGATCTTCTCGCAGAACAGGCCGTCCTTCTCGGGCTTAAGGGTACGGTAATTGATGGTCTCCGGCTTCTTGACCTCACCGTGCGACCAGGAACGAATCTGGTCGGCGGAGGCAAGGGAGATCTTTACCGAGTCAAAATCAGTAGCTTCGAAATCTGCCACAGTCAACTACTCCTTATCAGTGGTCGTGGCGGCGACAGCCTCGGGCGCCTCGGCGGTCTCGGCATCCTGGGCCTCGACGTCGGCGTCAACGCCGGCGAGCGCAGCCAGGTCGTCGAGAGCAGAGGTCTCCTCGGCGGTCACAGGGGCGGAGGCGTCCTCGTCGGCATCGTGCATGGGCTCGATGTCCAGTGCGAGGGAGCGAATCTCCTTGACGAGAACCTTGAAAGACTCGGGGATACCCGGGACAGGAACGTTCTCGCCCTTGACGATGGACTCGTAGGTCTTGACGCGGCCCACGGTATCGTCGGACTTGACGGTCAGGATCTCCTGCAGGACGTTGGAAGCACCGTAAGCGTACAGTGCCCAAACTTCCATCTCGCCGAAGCGCTGGCCGCCGAACTGGGCCTTGCCGCCCAGAGGCTGCTGGGTAACCAAGCTGTAAGGGCCGGTCGAACGGGCGTGGATCTTGTCGTCGACCATGTGGCCGAGCTTGAGGATGTAGGACGTACCCACAGTAATGGGCTCGCGGAACTCCTCGCCGGTGCGGCCGTCGAACAGACGGGTCTTGCCGCGCTCGTCAAGCTGGGTGACGAACTCGGGACGCATGTGATCGCCAAAGGCAGCGGTGGCCTTGTTGAGCATGTTCTTGTTGGCACGACGAATGACCTCGGCGATCTCGTCCTCCTTGGCGCCGTCGAAGACGGGCGTGGCGGTGAAGAACGGACCGGGGACGTACTTGTCGGAGTCGGCCTGCTCGGTATCCCAACCGCAGGCAGCAGCCCAGCCAAGGTGGCACTCGAGCAGCTGG
>OLNG01000684.1_pt1 | contig 24895 bp, 23 predicted proteins | sample 1643091 | NCBI WGS metagenome assembly OLNG01 (sample SAMEA3136661, study PRJEB25190) | human gut metagenome | biome: human gut; feature: human-associated habitat; material: faeces | place: Austria | collected 2013 | reverse complement strand
AAATTTCTTCCGGAGAAGTGATCGCGAAATTAGCACATACCTGGGATGAGGGAAATATTACAAAGGAAGCTGACTGCAAAGAAACGGGCGTAATGACCTATACCTGCCATAAATGCGGAGCAACAAAAACAGAAGACATTCCAAGGGCAGAGCATACATGGGACGAGGGAGAGGTAACAACAGCTCCTACCTGCACCAAACCGGGTGTAAGAACCTATACTTGTAGTGTCTGCAAAGCAACAAGGACAGAAGCAATAAAAGCGACAGGGCATCTGCATACCGAGATCCGTAATAAAAAGGATGCATCCTGTACAGAAAACGGATATACTGGTGATACGTACTGCAAAGACTGCGAAGAACTTCTGAAAAAGGGTGAAACAGTAGATGCATTAGGACATCAGTGGAAAGAAACAAAAAGGGTAGAACCATCCTATACAGAAGATGGACAGATTATTTACACCTGTAATAGATGTGGTGAGCAAAAGGCAGAAACCCTTGAAAAGCTCGCTTATCCAAAGGCAGGTACAAAATACACCGTAGCAGGCTGCCAGTACAAAGTCACGAAAGCTGGGGCAGAAGTAAGCCTTATCAAGACAAACAAGAAAGCGAAGCGTGTGACAATACCAGCAGTCATCAAGGTAAATGGAGTTACCTATAAAGTAACATCGATCGGCGCAAAAGCTTTTAACGGCAATAAGAAGCTTACGAAAATAACTGTCGGCACTAACATAAAGAAGATCAGCAACAATGCGTTCTTTAAATGCAAGAACTTGAAGATGGTAAACATCAAATCTGTACTGTTGACGAAGAAGACGGCGAATAAGAAAGCGTTTAAGGGAACAAACAAGAAGATGGTTATTAAGGTACCGAAGAAAGTGAAGAAGGCTTATGTGAAGATTTTTAAGGGATTCAAGGTTAAATAGTAGATAGAATCGGATTCGGAAAAGGCTCATATCTAAGAGGGTATGAGCCTTTTTGTAAATTTGGCTGTGCTGAAAAATTGGTTGAAACGGAATCGGATTCCATGCTATAATATTTAAAAATCAGTATTCTTCCATATTGAAGATGTAGCAAATTTTTCAAACAAAGGAGGAATTCTATGAGAGATGAAACAGAACAGTTACTTGCTGCGGTATCAACCGAAGAAGCAGAAAAAATGTATGATCATCTTGTAAAGAAGATATTTCGAAACAAAGAAATCATGGCACCAATCCTGAAAATGGTGGTATCTGAGTACAAAAATTGCAGCTTGGAAGAAATCATTGCATGTATGGATGATATCGCTTTTGAGGATATTCCGGTATCCGATATTAAGAGTATGCAGATCAAGGGAGATGATACGGAATTAAGCTCGATTGAAGAGAAAGTCATACGATATGACCTACATTTTAAAGCTAGAAATCCGAAGCTGTCATCTAATAGTATCAGTGTGTACCTGCATTTTGATGTAGAAATGCAGAATGATTACCGACCGGGGTATCCGATTGCTAAACGAAGCATATACTATGCTGCAAGGGAAATCAGTGAACAGCTTGGTATCTTAACGGAAACAACAGATTATTCCAGTGTCGGGAAAGTATACTGCATTTGGATATGTAACAATAAGAAGATACCGAAGAAACTACAAAATACCGTATCCGAGTATTATATCGCTAAGAAAGATCTAATCGGACATACGCAAGAACCAAAAGAAGATTATGATCTGATCGATATCATCATGATACGAAGGGGCAATGATCCATCAGATGAGCAGATTCTGGATTACCTGAATAACTTGATGAAAGCAGATTTGGCAGGAATCCGTACTTACTCAAATGTTGAGTGGCCAGAAAATCTAAAAGAGGAGGAGAGCTATATGTCAGGATTTGCAGACAGCTTACTCAGAAAGACAAGAACAGAAAGTGAAGCTCGAGGTGAAGCTCGTGGCAAGGCAGAAGGTAAAACTGAAGAAATGCAGGCAAATATCCGCAGTATGCAAAAAAACGGTTTGTCTGCTGAGACGATTGCGCAGTATCTGAACAAATCTATTGATGTTGTAAGATCATTTATGCTTTAGGATGCCAAAGCGGAAATCCTCGCTCATTCAATGACTGAGTAGTTTACTTTTATCTTTACCCAAAAGAACTCATACCAAAAGGTATGGGTTCTTTTTTTTATAAAACCATAAAATTCTCTGAAAAAAGGTACTACACTTTTTCGAAATTTTAATTGCTGGATTTTTCGGAGAAGTGTAGCACCTTTTAAATATAAGCATTTTTGAAAATCGTTGTGCTACACCAGACTGAAATTTGTTTTAATTCTCAATCTAGTGTGTTTTTTCTGTAATAATATAATGCAAGTTGTATGAGTTAAAATATACACATTAATATTAGAAAAAATATGTAGAAGGGAGATATAAAAATTATGAAATCATATCTAATTGTTGAGGAACATAATACGAAAACCTTAAAAATCATTCCATATTCAGAATATTTATTGAATGCAGACAATGTGCTTTTATATGAAGTCATCAGTGATGCTGATACAGAGGATGAAGCGGACCTGATACGGAATCATATTAATGAGGTTGGCGGCATACAAGAATATTTTAATGAGATAGTAAGAGAAGCAAAAAAAAAGAGGTAGAAAAAATAAAGAGGATATTCAGAAAGAAGAATTAGAGCAGCTTTGTTCAAGTGAAACGGCATCAATTTCTCCTGCTGTAATTCTTGAGAATTATTTAGATATGGCGATTTTGAAAAAATTTCGATATGAACTAGATATATTTGAAGATTACTTAGGCATGATTCGTTATTTTATGACGGAAAATGACCCTTTAAGCTACATAAGATTGAATGATGATTCGAGAGAAGAAAAATATGTGTATTTCAAAGATGTTGAACGGCAGCTAAAAGCTCTAAAGATAGGTATTATTAAGCTCTACTACTATTCTTTTCATAAAGAACTTTTCGATGATTTTTCACAGAGAATGGATGAAATGTATGAAACAGAACAATTAATACTTAGTTATCCGCTATATAAATTAAAACAGGCATTATACAAAGAGGAAGAAGCAAGGGATATTTTTGCACAGTATAGTGACAGGCAGATTAGAAATGCTATTAAAAATTATGATAATCCAAAATATCAGAGAGAAAGAGAAGAATGTGCCCAAAAGGATAATAACAAAGTGGTACATAGCGTTTCCTTTGATATAGATGTCCATGATGATCGGATTAGTGAGCAGGAAATAAAGGAATACATAATGCGTGGACTCAGATACTGGGGGATTGATACATTGGGAAAAATAAAAATCGAAGAAAACTAACGTTTTCCTCGATTGATAAAATTTTGTATATAAAGAGTAAATGAGATATAATTTGCTTATATAAAGTTATACATTTTGAGGTGGTTAAAAAATGAGAACAATAAAAACGAATAGAAAATATAAACATTTTAAGGGGAAATATTACCAGGTATTATACATTGCAAAACATTCAGAGACAGGAGAAAAATATGTAGTTTATCAGGCATTATATGATGATTACAGTATTTACATTAGACCGTATGATATGTTTGTATCCGAAGTGAATCATGAGAAATATCCTGAAGTAAAACAAAAATATCGTTTTGAATTAGTTGAAGAATAATTATTGAACTACCATGCCTTAACTATCTGCGATAGTTACGACATGGATTCAATCTGAAAAAAAATTGCAGGGCAATCTTTTCCCAGAGAGAACCCCCTGGCTTTACAATGACGCCACTGAAAAACTAATTCTATATACAATATATAGTGCTATGAAACCGACAAGCATACTTTATTTTGCGTTGAATTACACGTAAAAAGGACTTTTTCAGTGGCGTCCTTTACAATCTACGGGGTTTACAGGATTTAGCTCGTGTCTATGGGTCCAGCTTTTCGGCTCTGCAGCATCTGCTTCCTCCTGTTGGGAGCCTGCTGCGTCCATCCGTTTCCCGCCAGTCCCCTAACCTTGGGGAAAAACGAGAGAGCGGTACAGCAGGCTCCATATTTTCAGTGACATATATATAAGTGAACAGTTATAAAGTTTTATTGCATGGAATAGGATTCTTTCCACAAAGCATAGTTTTCGTTATAGTTATGTACATTGGCGTCAAATTGTTCCCATTTATCCCATACAGGCAGATCCTCCCGGAAGTAGGAAGGACCTGCCTTTTTTGCGTGGGTAAAGACGGTTCTCCAGCGGTTCTTCCGTGTTTTTGGTACAAGATGGTTGAGATAAGATGGCAGTTTTTCCGAAAATCCCATCCCCCTTCGCCCGATCACATAAGCTGCGGCACAATGAATAGACAGATTCTTTAACTTCATATATTTGACCTTGGCGATAAGGCTAGTATATGCCGGGTTTACTTTAAGTACAGCGGTATCCTCCCGGAATGCCCTTGCCTCCACCATAGCGGCCGCCTTACTGTAGATAAGGGCAGAAAGCTTCCGGTTCTGCCTCTTTTCCCGGTATTCCATCTGTGCTTTCTTTCTTACAAAATCAAGGTCTTCCCGGACGATCGGTTTCTTCCTGTCTACAGCAAGGGATACCAGTTTCTTTACTGCCACGCCTAAGACTTCTTTTGCATGACCAGATGATAACCCGTCCAGTGTAAATGGGATCACCCCTGCTTTGATGAGGTTTCCATTTGACGAAACATCTGCCCATGCGATGTGGTCATAATTAAAATCGTAAGCGAAGACTCCATCGGATGTACTATGATTAAGGCTTTCTTTTTTCACCGTCAGGGTTGCCTTAAAGATAAGATATTCCCTGCCGTTCCCGTCTTTCTTGCGCTCCATCATATAACCAACAGAGCCTTTTCGGTCTTTGAGGTATTGTCCTAATTCTTCTCCACGGTAAGGAGACAGTTATTATCTTGGCAGTACGGGCGGAGCAAATCTTGATGTGATAGAAGAATATATTAAGAAGCAGGGACAGCCTAAGAGAAAGTATGTCCGCAAGAATGGGCTGTCTTAACGCCAGCTGGTCGATTCATCCCAGCCTTAGCATAGCTACTGACTGGGTCTTCTCGTCCAATAAAGATAAAGAGCAGCGAATAAGCTGCTCTTTTGTATGTAAGAAATAATAATAATTGTGCCGGCGCAAATATTATTGACCTGTAGCAACAGAAGTATATGCATCCTGAATTTCTTTTGATTTCGTAGCATAAACTCTCTGGATTTTTCTGAAGCTTCTTTACTGAGAGCTATGTCTTTTATTCTGCCGGTTAACGGCTGTGTTCTAATGGATTTATTATAACTTTGTGCCATGTATTTGTCAATAATACATGAACATATATTCAGATAAATGGATTGATTTAGAAACTGCAGCAGAATATTGCGGAAGCACCATCACTGGGCTAAAGCACTACTGCCATAGAAAGTCAAGATTACAATAACCAGATTTAATACGACTACCTTTGACAAAATCCTCTAAATCTGCAGATAGACCATTCGCCATATATTCTCTATTGCTTACAAATTTAGATTTCTGCTCCATGAATTAACACCTCCAGTATAAAAGAATATCTTGCAGGGATGGAAGAGAAAATCTCTGGATTAAGATTATTCTTTAAGCCAAGTTCAACATGTAAGACTTAAAGAATACGATTCCTTTTGTCTTATAATATCTATTGGTTGGTTGGAAAAAGAATTTTCATCTCCGTAATTTGTTTATATTATACAATAGAGCGGTCGCTAAAGCGAACCGCTCATTGTCTGTTATTATAATATTAAATTATTATAATTATTAGATGATGGCAGAATACCCTCAGAACCTTTAAATATAAGCTTTTCTGAAAATCGTTGTGCTACACCAGACCGAAATTTATGCTACACTAAACTGAAATTTAGATAAAGGTGTTTTATAGTTGTGCCATATTAAAACAAGCCAAGCATAATAGGCAAGACTTAAAGAATACGATTCCTTCTGTCTTATAGTTTCTACCGGTTAGATGAAAGTTCTTTGTTCTTCCATCTCTGTAATTTATTTGTTGTATATATTTTTTATAAAAAACGGGCATTGCCAACGCAAATGCCCGCTTTTCCGGTACTAAAATACTAAGGTATTAAAGTATTAGGAGGAGTGATAGTGCAAGAAAATGAGGATTTATAAGGGAGTTGAGATTTGGATGCCCCCACTTCTCCGAAAAATCACCCCCATTTCTCCGAAAAATCACCCCCACCTCTCCGAAATTTTGTCCCCATTTCTCCGAAATTTTGATTGATAAATTTTTCGGAAAAGTGGGGATAATTTTTAACTGTGTGGAAATTCAAATACTAATTTGTCGATGTTAGATGTTGTCGGTATATTTTGGAGATTATTGGGGTCTGGTAATATAATGTCTGGATATTTTTTTCGTAAATTAGTTTGAGTTTCTAAAAGTTCCCATGCTTTTTTAAAAGCTCGTGCTAGGACACGGTTTTTATGTTTTACAGGGGTGTCATCATAGGTTTTTTTTAGTTGTGGAATACGATTTATTATTGTATTGGCTTTTAAATGTGGTGTATTTTTTCCAGATTGTTCAATCGTGGTTACTACGACCATTACGATTTCTACAGCTCGTTTGTTGCGTTCTTTTACGATGCTTGATTTAATGAGGTAAGAATGTGATACTTCCAATAAGGGTGTACCATCTTTTTTTAAATGTGGGCTACCTTTTCTGTCTTTTCTGATGCTGACATTATAAATTCTTTTTATCAATCTTGTCATATAAGGACTGGCAAATCGAATTGTGTTGGATTCGGCATCATAACCCATCCAGACTAGCAACGGCACAGCAGTACCTATTCCGTTTGGTCTGTCCGGATCTTTAATAACTCCGTATATTGTTTGAAAAGAAGATGTTTTTTCAATAATCGAAGTAATGTCATTTTTGCTTAGATTTCTCTTTTTACCTAGTATAGCCGCCAGATCAGGAACATAGACAGTTACGATTTCGTTTACTACGCCTAATTTTTTTGTATTTTGTTCAAAATCCGAAAGGATTATTGAATAAAACATTCGAAGTAAAGGTAAATCAATTGCTTCGATTGGTACGTCTTTGTCTTTGTTGATTTCTCGCAAGGTTGCTTCAGATGCTGGGAAACCCTGAAAAAATAGATTTTCGCCATCATATTGTAATCCTTCAGTTGTTGCCAGAGGTTGAAGATATGCTCCACCATTTTGTTGTAGGGTTAAACTGTTTTTGTATTTGTCGTTTGTAATAATAGCAAGATTAGATGGTAAATTGTCTGTTGTATTATCTGCTTTTGATTTAGTTCGATAACTTTTTTTCTTTTTTGCATCATCTGGTTCTAACATTGTAATTTTCCCTAATATATAGTCCGGATATGTATCAGTTGCCTGCTGTGCCCCCATATGCGGGGTTGCATTTAATAAAGCGGCATATGCCTCTAAGGTCTTAATTTCTTCGCAGGTGAGTTTCTCATCGTTATTTTTTCGTGTCATAAGACTTACAAATTCCTTTCTTACGTCCTCTGCGATAAGCACATGGACCGTATTGTTTTGTGTTTGGTAATACCACCAGTGACCCTCTCCGGTATCTTTATCACTACGAAGCCAGTAGGGAGGATTAAAATCTGTAAAATCAAGTATCACATCTACATAGTTGGCAACAGTAGAAGCCGTCCGCGGGTCTTTGACAGGTATTTTTATCACATCAGATTGCCCTGTTTTCCCATTAAAATTTTTTTCCATTGTTCTCATTCCTTTTGTTTGTTTGTGTTATGGATTACGTAATCAGTATGACAGATTTGCTGTAAAAAACTTTTTTATAACCGGTTTAACAACTGAATTTTTCTTATAAAAATGTCCTTCTTCTAAAAAAATGATATATATTAAATATCTGTTTTAGGAAGGAGGGTAGTTTTATAAGAAAAACAGGGATTCTCCTAAACTCTAAATGTAAATGTAGGTAGTGAGATGAATTGTAGAGTTAACATAACGGCAGTAGCGAGCGGAGATATCGGTATCTTCTACTGCTAAGAGGTAAGTACCACGCCGAGAGAAATATCGGCAGTCAGCCTTCGCATAAAAGATACCGGCTGGGGATTAAAATACACTAATTTTATTAATTTCTTTTTTCACTAAAAGAAATGAAATGTAGGGTGTGAGTTTTTTGATTTTCTTATTTTTATAAATGTCTAAAAATATTGATTTATTTTTAGACATTTGTTATTCTAAATTCAGAAATAAAAGGTTATTTACAATGTAAAGGGGGAATTATGTATGGGCGACACTAAAAACACCGTTAAAGAACAGGATTTTCAAGTGATTGATGGAGGAAAAGGAACAGATAATAAAGATGCTATTAGAATAAATAAATTGAAAGTTTTTAAATCTGAACTTGTAAATGTTGAATATCTAAATGCAGATGATTTGTTTAGTGAATTCGATTCCATTAAAGTTATTACATTTTCTTATGATATTAACTTTATGGATCATTTAATGCAATTTTTCAAATATGGTGAGATTATACTCGGAGCAGATTACATGGCACAAAAAGATGGTAAATTGAATGATTTGCTAGAAGTAGCAGCCAATAATTATGAAGCGATACAAGCTGTAAAATCAAAAAAGCATTTAGTCGAAATGATTGCAAAGGGGGATTTGAATCTGAGAACATCCAATTATATCCTTGATCATCGAAAAATTTATCTCTTGAAATCGGATGATGGGCGGACAAGGGTTATTAAAGCTTCTGCGAATATGTCAGGAAGAGCCTGGAATGGAGAACATATAGAACATTATGAGTATGATGATACTCCATTTTGCTATGAGGAGTACGAAAAAGATTTTGAAACTGCCTGGCTAATGGCAAGTGATGTCCCATATACAATGATATCTGGGAAGAAAAGCGAAGATTATATAGAGGGAAACCCTATGATTAAGAGAGCGAAGGAAACAGATAAGGTAACCGTTGTGCAAACGTCTTCTGAACCTGTGAATCTTGAGATTGTAAAATATATGATTGATCATACTCGTATTAAAGAAGATTATAAAGAAATTTTTAATGGGTGTGGGGCACAAAATAAAGGCGGAGTAATCGAATTAAAACCTAAAGTCATTAAAAAAGTCGAGATGGGATTGAAGAAGCTTAATAATAAACGAAGGATAAGCGTTTCGGTACAGGAACGGTTTTATCCAGAGCTAACTTTCGATTGGAATGAGCAAAAGGCTTTTATGGATGGGACAGAACTGGATTTACATCCGTCTGTAGAAGATGTACGCAAAGATATTGACGAGTTGATGCAAGTATTTCAAAATTTCGAGATGTTTGTCGATGAAACAGGCGATTTGCAGGCAACGCATTTCAAGTTTATGAATTTCATCTTCGAATCTCCATTTCATGCAAAATTGCGTTTCGATATGTTTTTACGTGGTATTGGTACAATGAGTTTACCAATGTTTGCGTTAGAGACATCTGAAACCGCTAATTCAGGAAAGACTTTTATGACTAATTTTATTTTGAAGATGATGACAGGAAAGACACATCTTGCCGGGAACAATGAAAGTACAAGGCTGGACAATTTAAGGGATATTCTTAAATACTGCAAGGGTTTTCCTCATTTTGTGGATGAGATCAACGCTGCTTCTTTTACACGAATCACAAGCTTAATCAAAGACGAGTCAGCTTGTGAAAAAGTAAATCCAGAGTCAATGCCTGTTATTGTCATGGCAGGGAATGATTTGAAAGAGCCGGATGAAAAGGTCAGAAAACGTATGGTATTTTTCAGAGTTAACGCTTCTTTACCAAGTACTGTTGATCAAAATGGACTTCGTACTGCAAGCAATACAATCCTCAGTCGAATAGGAACGGCATTGTACCGGGAATATCTTGGACGGATGATGACTGCTGTAACAAATTTGATAGAATTTATTGATGAAAAAAAGCCGCAGGAAACAAATGATATGTGGTATCCAGACCTTGTAAATATTTCATCTAAGATTTTAATTGAGATATTTAAAGAGAATGGATATAATATCCCTAGTTATATGAGAGAACTGGAATGGAACAAGGACTACTATGGGGCAAATTATATCGCAGAAAACACAATTCGGTCAATTCGAAAAGAATATGAAGAGAATCCAGAAACCTTTGTAATCGGACGGGATACCGTAAAGATTGAAGCTGGCGGTGCAGATGCCATAAAAAAGTTTAAATCATGGGAAAATACGCTGCCGGCAGAAATGAGAGCAAAATCAAGTCAGATGCGAGATGGTTCTTGTTTTATCTCGATGAATCGTAAAGAGTTGGAAGATAGACTTGGTTTTAAGTTAAAAAAGAATCATATTCTTTCTTTTTTCAAGAACAAATGAGGGATTTAAATGAAATTATCTATATATCATAAAACAGTAGAGGATATTTCCGTATTTGATGAAATAATGAGCCTGTATGCTCAGGAAGCAGATGATGTCCAGATCCTTTCTGAAAATAGAAGGTCCTATCGAGGATTAGAACAATTACTTTTAGAAATTGATGCAGCTACAACGGTAGTGGTCGTATCGGACTTGTCTTCGCTGGGTCTTACAACAGAAGATATCTTGAATAGATTGAACTGGCTCATTTCTCACAATGTATGTTTATTCATTTGCAAGTACTCTACGACTTATGAATATGGTATGATGCAACTTATGAATAAAGCCGTATTGACGACTCTGTTGCAGTCTATGTTAAATACACATAAGAATATTGTAGAGATTCCACGTAATAAACGAAATAATTCTGGTAGAAGTAAAATAGCTTTTCCGGATGGATGGGATGAATTATATGAAGAATGGAAAAATAAGAAGATTACTTCGAAAGAGTTTATAAAGCAGAGTGGATTAAAAAAGGCGACATTTTATAACATACTTACAGAGTACAAAGCAATGCTTAAAGAGCAAAGTGATTATTTAAAAAAATATAGGTGTGGAAAAAGGAGTGGATGAAACAACAGATTTACAATCTGCAGCATCCACAACAATCATGGAATGAGCCGGAACAATGAGAAATGAGACTCACATCTTCGGATGTGAGTCTTTTTTTTGGTAAAAAGAATTCGATTCTTTTTTCGATAAAACAAATTGCATTACAAAAAAAATAATAAAGCTATCTGCTCTACACTCAAAAGCGTGTGGAGCTTTTTTTTGATACAAAAAAGCCCCGGCATTGGGGATACCGGGGCGAGAGGAAAGTACATGGAAAGCGGTGAATTGCGGGGTCCGCCTTCCGCTTCTAATATGTATTTTTTTTGAATCTTATTCTTTTTTTAATAAACATAAATATTTGACGATTCTGTGAACATACTTGGAAATTTCTTTGTTTTTATCCGTAGTCACATCTTTATCTACAATTCTTCCTACTGTCTTAGACAGAGTCTCCACATTTATAGAGGTGGTCATCCCTATAGATATAGTCCTTTTCTAAAATCGATAGAGACAGATAAATCTCAGTTTTTCTTTCAAAAAATAAAAAATACATATTATATAACGACACTAGACCAAACGGTATGTAAGTCCATTGCTCACCAGATGCCGCAAAACCTGACAAAAACTCGTGCATAGAAGATTTTGCAAACTTTCTATCCTGTCAGCAGGTGCTGGTTGAATATCTACAGAGGACAAATGGTGACATTAGTCCGAACGGTCTGTAACAAAAAAAGAAAGGATGGGGAATATGAAGCGCTCAAGAGATAAACCAGAAATAAACCTGGAACAAACGAAACCCGATCATCAACCAATTATTTTTAAAAAAAAGCAAATGAAAAGGAGAAAAGTATAATGAAGTTGAAGAAGATCACAGAAAAAGCCGCTGCTCTTTCCATGGCTACCGCAATGTTAGCATCTGTATGCGCCCCTACCTATACTGCAGTACTCTCTGCTGTACCTGTATCCGCAGCATCATCCAAAGATACCACAAACAATACAGCAACTACAAAAGACCTGGCAAATGCCGATATCATTGATACCTCCAAAACAGGAAGCATCACTGTCCATAAATATGATATCACATCGGCAGAAGCAGCTGGAGATTATACCGAAGGGCAATATAAAGCGACCGGTGAATCAGATAACCGCGTAGAGAATGCACTGGCTGATTATGCAATCCAGGGTGTACAGTTTACATATTTACGTGTTGGTAACATCGAACAGTACAGCAAGACAGATGGAACAGGCAGCAACATTAAAGTTGTTTATGAAATTCCAACTGCATTAGCGCAGATCTTAAAATTAAATGAGGCAGATGCCACAGTGATGACAGGGGATGGAGTTTCTGCACCTTGTACAAATGCAGGTGTATTACATTACACAAGCACACAGATTGAAGATGCATTAGCTGCGATCATTAAAGCAGATGATGTTGCTGCAAAGAATGCATTAGAATCTTACCTCATTGATTATAAAGACCAGAATAAAGACAGTGATGATGTACAGACAGCAGATACTGGTGTGATCGAGACAGATGCGAATGGACTTGCTACAAAGAGCGGACTTCCATTAGGATTATATCTGATGGTAGAAACAAAGGTGCCGGAACAGGTTACATCTACAGTTAACCCATGGTTCATCAGCCTGCCTTTCACAAATACTGCAGCAGATACCAATACAAACACAGACCATGCAGCAGACGGCGTGACAGACAGTATCGGTGGTGAAAAATGGCTGTATGATTTCGTATCTTATCCAAAGAACCAGACAGGAAACCCTACGATCGATAAAGCTGTCAGAAACGCTTATTCCAGTGATGCAAAAGACAGAAACGGAGTAGTTACTTCCAGCAAGGATACAAATTATTCTGGTGCAAATGACTCCAAATCCCTGATCGTTTATAACGCAGATACTGCTGCAGAAAACAAAGCAGATACTACAGATGCGGCTTATGTTGCAAACCGAGGCGGATATACTAGCGCAAACAATACAGAAGCCGGCAAGGACGGTAAGGGTTACAGCAACGACTTTAAATATGATGATACAACAACTGCATCCGAAGGTGACCTTCTTGATTACCGTGTTGTATCTAAATTACCACATATCACATCAAAAGCTACTTATTTAAGCCAGTATACATTTACAGATGCATTATCTACTGGTGTTAACTATAATAAGGATTTCAAGATTGCTTTTTATGATAATGCTGCTGATGCAAAAGCTAACAATACAAAGAATGCGAAAGAGATCTGGAACCTTGATGGTGGAAAACATGAAGCTGCTTATGCAACAGTTACCGTATCTGGTGAAGACGGGGCTGAAAAAGTGACAGCCAATAAAGCAACGATCACTTTGACAGAGGCAGGACTTAACCAGATCAATGGTACAAATGTAAAAGGTGCTTCCAATCCATACGAAGCCGCAGGTGATAAGACGGCTGCAAAAGCTGGCTACTCTGATTACTACATGGTACTGTATTATACAGCAACTGTAAATTCTGATGCATCCGTTACATTAGGTGACAGCGGTAATGCGAATGATATCTCCCTCGTATGGAGCCGTACAAACAATAAGTACAGTAACTCCTTACAGGATAGAAACTATGTATACTCCTATGGTATTGACCTGACAAAGACTTTCTCTGATAACAAAGGAGATGCAACAAAAGTACAGTTCAAACTGTATAACTCCACTGATGCATATTATGTTATCGCTAAAAAAGCAGAAGATGGGCTTTACTATGTAACAGGAAAGACAATGGACAAGGCGCAGGCAACAACCTTTACTCCGGCTGCTTCAGGAAAACTCTATATCAAAGGTTTAGAGGGTGACAAATATCAGCTGACTGAGGTTGCAACAGCAGATGGTTACACATTATTAAAAGATCAGATGGTTATTGATATTGAAGAAACAAAACGTGATATCAAGGCTTCTGTAGCTGGTACAACAGGTTTAGATGCCGCTGCAGCTGATAATATCATTGCTAATTATGGCACAGGTATCAAGAATGAAGACGGACAGCTGGTTAACGCAGCGACAACAGACATCGGGTCTAAAGCAGTGGCAGGACCAACAAGTGAAACGGCAAACGGTAGAACAATTGGTAAGACAGATATGTATGTTGGTGACATCCAGGCAGCAACCGCAACCGTAGACAGCAAACCTTGCACACTCCTTACTTCTTCTACAGGAGATACTACATCTCCAAACGCTGAAGTAAAGATGGCGATCGAAAACAACAAGGGCTTTAACATGCCTCTTACTGGTGGATCCGGTCTTGTTGGATTAGTAATCTTAGGAGCAGGACTTTTAGGAGGAGGCGTTTACTCCATAACAAGAAACAAAAAGAAAGAAGAAACAGCCTGCTAATAAAAATAAATAATTCTTTCGTTTCTGACCGGGGACAGGGGATGGTATCCCCTTCCCCGGTTTTTACGTTTAAACTTTTTTACAAAAAATATAAGAAGAAAAGCCCACGTATTTGTACGTGGAAGGATTTGAAAAATGAAAAAAAAGATAATACAGGTACTTATTATCCTTATAGGAGTCGCACTGCTCGTTTACCCCTGGATTGCAAATTATCTCAACGAACATGCAGCAAAATCTACGATCAGTACCTATGAGAACGAAGTAAAGCATACAGATAAAAAAGAAAGGGAAGAGATGCTGGAAAAAGCAAGAGAATATAATGAAAAACTAGCTTCTTCCCATGTTGTCCTCACAGACCCTTTCTCTGGAGAGACCAATGGCGGAATAAGCGAAAAAGAATACTACCAGCTCTTAAATCTGGACAATACCGGTGTTATGTGTTCGCTGGAGATTCCATCAATTGATGTAGATCTGCCGGTATACCATGGAACATCAAACAGTGTCCTTGAAAAAGGAGTCGGACACTTAGAAGGGACATCGCTGCCAGTTGGTGGAAAAGATACCCATGCTGTTTTTACGGGGCATACAGGTTTGAACAAAGCAAAACTCTTTACTGACCTTACAGAACTGCAAAAAGGGGATCAGTTCTATATCCGTGTCTTAGATAAGATATTAGCTTATGAGGTCTGCCGGATTGATGTAGTCCTGCCAGAAGATACAAGTAAATTAAGTGTCGTAGATGGACAAGACCTTGTTACATTAGTCACATGTACCCCATATGGACAAAATACCCATCGCCTTTTAGTCAGGGGAAAACGGACAAAATACTCACCAAAAGCTTACGAAAAAGAACGTGCAAAGAAAAAAGCAGGACGTTCCCAATGGATGCGGACTTACCAGAAAGCAATCCTGTTAGGGATTGGCATCACAAGCGTTGTCCTGTTCATTATTTCTTTCATCAGAAAGAAATTACAAAAACGATAGGAGGCTTTTCATGCTGAAAAAAGTTTTTCGGTTTCTTTTTAGTGTATGCCTGATCGTACTTGGGATAGGGATGAGTCTCTATCCCGCAGTAAGGTCAGAAAAGATACATATGGAGGCAATCTCCTACCAAAAAGAAGTAGACAATGCTTATGGATTCATGGAAATGCTGAAATTAAAAATGAAGCCTGGATTCACGGAAATGCTGAAATCGGCGGTAACGCTAAAGTAAAAGATGAGGCAGAAGTTTATGGAGATGCAGAAGTTTGTGACAATGCAGAGATTAGAGATAATGCAAAAATTTTGGGAGATGCACGTATTGGCGGCAAGGCTCAAATTTACGGAAAAGCAAAGGTTATGAGGGGAGTAGTAGTTCAAGCTAATGCAGAAATTTTGGGAGATGCACAGATACAGGGAGTTGTAAATATTTCTCAAGATGCAAGAATTTGCAGTGATGAAGATTATGCGGCGGTGCAAGGTTTTAGAACGAAATTTAGATTTGCAACATTTTATAGAACAAAAGATGAAAAAGTGATGGTTTATTGCGGAGATTTTAATGGAAATCTTGAAGGATTTAGAGAATGGACAAAGAAAACATTCGATGGGAAAAATCAGAAAGAATATCTTACAATCGCAGATTTTATGGAACAGCATTTCGCACCGGAAAAAGAAGGGGATTAAAACAAGAATCACAAAGACAGAACACAAGAAAGGAGACTCTAAATATGGAAAAGAAAGATTTTAACAAGAAAAACAAGGATTCTCCTACCCTCTAAATGAAATGTAGGTAGTGAGATGAATTGTAGAGTTAACATAGCGGCAGTAGTGAGCGGAGATATCGGTATCTCCTACTGCCAAGAGATAAGCACCGCCGGGAGGAAACACCGGCATTCAGTCTCCGTCAATACCGGCTGGGGATTAAAACAAGAAAGGACAGAAAGCAATTTTACTTTCTTTGAAAAACGTAGACTTTCGTAAAACAATGGATATTGATGTTGCAACAGAAGAATGTACGGTCGTAAATATATCACAGTAGAAGATAGTCATGGATGGGAGATTCGTTTTGACATGGAAAATAATTTTGAAGAAGTAGATGATTCATTTTCCTACACTCGAAGCGAATTGTATCTATCAAAAGAAGATGCCAAAAAAGTTTTAGAAAGAAGATATCTTATCAAAGCTATCGAAAAAAGTTTACACAATATGAATTTGTCTACATTTGACAGAATTAGCGATCAGGCATTACAAAATCTACATACTGCATTAATTGCCGTTGAGAAAGAACGAATAGTATTAAAAAAGTAAGGGGAAAAAGAAAATGGAAAACAAATGGGAAACGATGGATTACATAGCATTTATTTTATTAGGAATGTTAACGATACTTTATGGAAATAAACAGTTACAACAATTAGTAGCAGGACTTTATATCGCATTAGCCATCTGGTATGTCTACACCATAATATACGAAGTTAAGAGATATAGACAACAAAAAAAGGACATCAACTCATTTACGGAGTGTTTGGAAAATGTAAAAAAGGTACAGCGAATTCCAGACGATATTGAGATGCAAAAGATAGGTAGCGGTTTAGTGACATTTCCTCCTAATTTTGATGGCACATTTTACGCTATAAAAATACGGGCAGGCGAATTTATTGCTGTACACGAAAAGCTTTATTGTATGTTAACAGAAAGTTCGAACATAATCTTGCTTCAAGCAAAAAGCCCTATTGCTGCCTACGAGTTAGCGGTAGGAGAATCTATGATCATAGATAACAGAAAACTTGCAGCAGCTTCATCGTCCTTAATCTGTGAGGGAAAGTTTCTTCAGACACTTTACCAGATGCTGGGTATAAGAAAAAGATATGAAGAAAAGATAATAGGTCCGGGGCGCTTATGGCTCACAGATACACCGATTAAAGAAGAAGAATCCTAAATCAACGAGCAGCACCAAAAATATAGAAAGGAAAAATATGGATACTATTGAAAAAGACATCACGGAAATTTTGTATAATTTGCGAAGAATCCGAAGAAAAAAACATCTTTCTCAAAAAGACGTTGCTGAAAAAATGGGGACAACACAGCAAGTTGTTTCTAAAATCGAAAATGGTAACCCTTCTATTCGTACTTTTTACGCCTATTGCCGAGCAATTGGAGTAATTTGATACAAAAATGAAAGAGCTAAGTATGAGCGAAAGGAGATTTTATGAAATATCAAAAAAGATATAAACCCAAAACAAAATTCGAAAAATTTCTAAAAGTTTATTTCATAATTGGAATTCTTGTGATTGTACTCACAGGTGTTTATGCTGGCGTGAAGTCCATACAAAGAAAAAAAGAAGCGGCTTCGGAAACAATCATCCATACAGTTGCTGTTCCTAAAATATCTCTTAAAAAAACAGAATGGGCTGGGAAAAAACGATTTGTTGATTGTGAGTTTGAGCCAATTAAGGGTGCAAAAAGATATTATATAGCTATGAGTTCTAACAGAAATTATACAGATTACACAGAAATATCAGGCGAACCTGATAATACAAAAAACATTGTGTTTCGTATCGAACAAAGCAGATGGAAAGCCGGACATCCCGAATATGTCCGTATCCGAGCCCAGCTATCCGGAAATAAAAGATATACAGATTGGAGTGAAGTATTATCAATTAAAGCAGATGAAGAAATGGCAGCAAATTATAAAGCGTACATTGATTCACTCGCAACAGGACCTATTTTGATTGTATTATCCAGTGGAGCTGTAACAGGACTTATTTTGATTGTATTATTCAGTGGAGCTATATGTTTTACACTGTATGATAAATGTATTAAGAAATGAAGAAAGATATATGAGAATTAAAGAGAACGCATTGATTGCGATTACAAGGGATTGACCCTGTATACGAATAAAGAAAATCACAGGAGGTTTTTATGACTCATAAGAAATTTTATTCTGATTTAAAAAGAATCATTGATATCACTAAAAAGGTTATCTGTACTGTAGGTGTATATCTTGTTATTACACTTTGGTTAGCAGGATTATTAACAACATATTATTATGTTTTTATGCATAATCAGTTTCAGTCTTTAGGAGAATATTTTGAAACTGGTGTTAATGCAGGCAGCCTACTTATGGTATGTTTTTGCATGACGCTGATACTATATTACTGCGCTAAAAAACTGAGACTTATAGACAGAAATCCTATTTTTTTAAATAAAACACATATAGTTGCTGCATATATTATGATTGTAATGCTTGGTTTTGTAAATTTTAATTATTCTACCATCGTTGATAAAGGATACACTCAGGTTGAAAATTTGAAAGAAAAAGTGGATATTTATCAAAAACAAGTTAAATGTACGCATCCATCTGCATGGGCAGGCTATATTACTCCAGGTAACTCTGTAAAAGATCCCAATAAGACGGCGATAAAAAAGGGAAATAAATGGGTTAGTAAAGATATCTTATCATTGTGCAAAGTTAAGGACAACGAATATAAAAAAATATGCTACAAGTGTGGTAAAACTCTTGAAAGTGGTACTGCCGTTAAAATAAAAGGGCTGGGAAAAACTTACGAATTATCAAACGGATGTATTTTCTCATATGGTCCATATATTGATAGTAAAAAAATGGAAAAATGTACATCTCATGTTTATGGAAAATATAGAACATACATGGGTTTAAAGAAACATATTATCCGTAAATGTAAGCTATGTGGACATAAAGAGGAAAAGGAATAGAAGAAAGGACATATATGGAAGAAATTAAGACTCCAACTTTAGAAAAAATAAAAGCGATACAAAGAGAAAGTGAACTATTCGGCAAGTTTTTGGATTGGCTGCTTCAAAGATATACTGTCTTTGATAGGAAACAGGTGAGGGATTCTCCGTTTGCTGACGTAATGGGAGCGGGTGATTATATTAACAAAGAGCGGTTACTGGTAGAATTTTTTGATATCGACCTTGACGCAGCGAATAAAGAGAGGGAATTGTTATTAAAATCATTGCAAGAACATAAACAAGGAGAAATGGAGATGTATTATGAACAAGAAAATTAAGCTGAACACACAAAAAAATATTTTTAAAATTATTTTTTCAATAAAAATAGCAGTGGTATTAACCTTCTTTGTTATTTATGAGATGCTATTAGTTACTCACATTAATGAAAAAGGATATGGTAGATGGATCTTAGAAGCAGCACTTATGTTGACGATTACAGTGGCATTGTCTTGTATTATACATTTTAAACAAAAAATAGAATGTGAGAGTTTTGACAATATTAACAAACTATACACCAAGTTTTTTATAACTATGCTAATGATTTTAATCTTTAGTTCTTTTGGCATCTTAGGTTTTCTTATACGCGATAAAGTTTTTGCAGCGAAGGATTGCGTAATATTGTATTGGGGATTTATTCAATTATTGATTTCTTTTCTTATCGTCAGATTTATTCAATTCAAATCGAACATTGATAGATTAAAAAATCTCGGCTTTAATATTCCAATTGAAAAATCGTTGAAAGAAGAGAAAAAATCGCGTGATAAAACAGTGAGAATGATTTGGATTATAACAATATTCTGCTATTTAATGTTAGTACTAAAGGTAGGATTTAACTACTGGATATATTCAATCGGATTAACAATACTGGTTATTGATATTTTTTTACTGGTCATGTCAAGAGCTGAAGATAATGATGACAACGACACTGAAAATAAAGCGAGGTAAACTATGGGATTAACAGAAATACAAAAAGAGATGATACGGGGAATCGCCGCAAACAATATGCTTAAAGCTAGACAAGGGGCTTTAGGTGCCCTTAATGAAGATACCACGCAGAAAAACAAAAACTTTGTAGCCCGTTATAAATCAATTCTAACATCGGAACATGGCTTCCTTTATGAGCTTCCGGCAGAATTAAAAGGGCTTTTGCAATGCGAAGATGTTTCTATGTCGTTTAAGGAATCAAGATATTATGTATCTGAACAACAAAAAGAGTTAGCAAGTAAAATCTTCCGAATGGCAGAAGTAAGTCAAAAATTAATGGAGCTGCAAATACCATATAAAAATGCGACTTTGTTATATGGTCCTCCAGGAACCGGAAAGACTATGTTTGCAAGATATATTGCTTTCAAAAAAGCCCTTCCGTTTTGCTACCTAAATTTTTCCAGAATCATAGACAGTTATATGGGGTCTACAGCGAAAAATATCGCAAAAGCGTTTGCTTATGCGTCTTCTAATCCATGCATTTTTATGTTAGATGAAGTGGATACAATTAGCTGTGATAGAAAATCTACATCAGGTAAAGGTTCAGATGGAGAAATGAGTAGGATTACAGTTACTTTGATGCAGGAATTTGATAAGATACCGAATGACGTGATTGTTCTGGCCGCTACAAACCGATATGATCTGCTCGACTCGGCATTTGTAAGTCGATTTTCGATTAAGCAGGAGATGAAACCATTTACAACAGAAGAAAATCAGAAAATGATACAGATGTTTCTTAGTGATATTGGATATGAATTTGATGAAACGGAAATAAACCGTATCGTAAAAGGAACTCATGATCAGAGAGAAATCATGAGTAAAACAATACAACTTTTGGCAGAAAAAATTTGATGGATAGCTCCATTAATGTTGGCCTTCATAGAAATACCGCTAGGATTTAACAAAAAATCTTTTTATAAAATCTGTCCGGCTTTCCAGAGAGGTTAGATAAAAAATATTAAAACAAAACAATCAAGGAGAACGCGTTATGAAAAATAAGAAAAATAAATATGGTTTTATTGTATTGGTTGAAGTATTGGTAGTTTTGTTATTTATATTAAAGCTACATAATAATTTAGACGAATGTCGTGCCATAGATGATGCGCCATACTATTGGCTTATATTTGATTATACTGGTAAGCCAAATCTCCCAGAAATGATTATAGTAACTAAGCCAGGCATATTAGGTACTAAAAAGTTATTTGCAGAAACAGATTATGAATTTGCGGACAATGCATCTGAAGAGAAATCAAAAACAGGTGGAACTATAGAATTGAAAGGAAAAGGAAAGTATCGTGGTACGATAAAAGTCAAAATTTATGTTTATGATAATGAAATAAAAACAACAGATATGCCATCTATTACTATTTCTAAAAATGATTTTAAAGATGGAAAATGTATAAAGCAGCTCTATACTCCAAAAGTACTTGGAATGTTAGATGAATCGCTTCCAACTTTAAAGTGTAAATTTCGTTTATCCAAAGAAAACTCTAAAACAATTTCTATAGATCCAGCAACTGGAACAATTGCAAGTAATAGCACTGAAGAAAAAATTTCTGTTTCTTCCGATGGTAAAGTAACAATAAAATCCACAGAGAAGGAAACATACATGGTAGAATGTGTAATTTCTGCAGACCATTACAAAACTTTAGCAAAGCCTATTTACATCTATGTGAGATGAATTAGGAGAAAGGAGAAATAAATGAAAATTAGAATTTATCATGAGTTAAATGGAACTGTCCGTATCACAAAAGTAGTGGAACAAGGACCCGAAAAGGGGAAAGAAAGTTCGATGTTTCATAACTTAAAACCTGGGCGTATGGCAGAAGTTGAGATTGATGCGGTATTGCAACATCAGGCTTGTGTGAAAGAGAGTAAAAGTGAATCCAAAGAAAAAGATGATTCCTGTAATTTACAGAAATTCTTACAAGTATATGCTCCGGATATGCCATATATCACAGTTAAAAAGACCGCTTCCAAGATGAAAATCTCGGTAGAAGATGCTGAAAAAATAATAGCAAAATGTAAAGAAAAGGGATTGTTAGAAAAGGTTTATATTGCTCGCTGTCCAGAATGTGGAAGTGCAATTAAAATGGATAAAAATAAGGAAAAACTACTTGCTATCAAAGAATGTTATGTCTGTGAGAGAAAAATAACACTGGAGGAAGAAGATATTATTCCAGTGTATGTATTATCAGAGAAAAGATATTCCAATTAGAATGACAGGAATTGTTTTGTTGTGGACCGTGTAATTTATATGTTTGGCGTGCTGGGAATAATATTTACATTGTTTGCAATCTGTACAAATATATGTATAATATAAACATAAAGAAATAACAGTGGGGAGAGAAAAAACATGGCTATTGGCGAAGTGAAAGGTATCTGCAAGAAATGTGGAGAGGAATTTGCTGTCAGAAAAAAATTCCACAAAGGAACAGAAGCACGTGAATTTGAAGAAAAATATCAGGATTTTTACGATGAATGCCCGGAATGTTACAGCGAAAGAAGAAGAGCCGAAAAAGAAGCTGAAGAAAAAGAAAAACCGATTATTGCCATATTAAAAATTTCAAAAATTGAAGAAGATTTTCCAATTACCATCTTTTTGACCGGTGAAACTTATTCGGTTAAAGAAAAATTGAAAGAGCTTGGTTATAAGTGGGATAGGGATATTCGAGCGTGGAAGAAATATCTTTTATTAGAAAGTGTAGAGCAGGAAATCGTTATTCTCAAGGAGATAAAAAGAATCAAAATGTCTGGTAGACCGCCTAAGAAAAGTGAATACAATAATTGGTTGGCGGCTCATAGAGGATGTGAGCAAAAATGAATTATAGTGATAGGATTATAGAGATGTTTGAAAAAACACAAAGTATTAAGGCTACAGCTAAACAAATTGGCTGTAGCTGGAACAGAGTTGCAAAGGTGTTAAGTACAGCGGGTATTATTGCAAACGAAAATCAAGCGTATATTTTAAGCCTGTACGAAAAAGGAAAAACGCTTGAAGAAATCGTAAAGATAACGGGCCTTTCGCGGAAAACCGTACAGTCCTATAGCCCTAGAAAACGTCCGGTTTATAACGAAAATTTATCTGAAAATGCTTTGCGAATAAAGGAATGCAGAGCAAAAAAGGAGGGGCAATTATAAAAAGAAAGAAATATTTCGGAAAAATATGTTAATATATATATCAGTGGCTAGGAGTTCCTAGCCACTTTAATTTTTTTACATAACGGATTTACGATTTTTATGTAATCAATGTATGTAAAAATGGTTTTCTTTTTCATTACAGATGTAGCATACCGTTATATATAATTATTTAAAATTTTAAAGTATGTTTTATATCTATTTTTATCGAATCCGCTTCTTTTTTCTATAGACAAAAAATACATTCTGTTCTGATTTTTTCTCAAAAATTTTTCTTACAAAAGTTCCATTAAGATTTTTTTTGGCATATTAATAGTGCAGGCAGGTAAACCGATGCAAAATGCATCCGCAATGAACTGCCGCTATAAAAAATTAAATATATCAACAAAAAGGAGAAAAAAGATGAGTATTTTAAAAAACAAGATTGATTTTGTTGCATTGGTGGCGGTAAACGGAGCTAATCCAAACGGAGATCCAAATGCCGAGAATATGCCACGTGTGGACGATGAAATGTATGGCGAGATAAGCAGCGGATGTATCCATCGTAAAATTCGAAACCGTATGCAGGATATGGGGCATAACATTTTTATTCAGTCTGAAGACCGTACAACAGATGGCTATGTTTGTTTAAGTGACCGCGCAAAGGCTTTATTTACAGAACCAAATAATATAGATAAGTGCAAAGAGGAAGCCTGCAAGGAGTGGCTGGATGTCAGGGCTTTTGGTCAGGTGTTCGCGTTACAGAAGGGAAATACCTCATTTGGGATTCGTGGTCCGGTTACGACACATGAAGCCTACAGTGTAGACCCAGTAACAATCGACAGTTTTGGGATCACGAAATCAGTAAATGCTTTACCTCCTAAAAATGATTCTCATATGTCTTCTGACCGAATGGGTGCAAAACATTTCGTTAAATTCGGATTATACATTGTAAAAGGAGCCATCAATGTACAGCTGGCAGAAAAGACTGGCTTTACAGAAGAAGATGCAGAAGTTGTCAAAAAAGCAATCGCAACGATGTTTGTTAACGATGCTTCTGCTGCAAGACCAGAAGGCTCTATGGAAGTTATTAAATTATACTGGTTTAAACATAACTGTAAGGACGGGCAGTATTCTTCTGCACAGGTTCACCGCAGCGTTAAAGTACGCTTAAAAGATAGTTGTACAATCCCAAGAAGTGTCCATGATTATGATATCTCTGTAGATGAGTTATATGGACTTGATTACGAAGATGTAAAGGGCGTTTGCTAAGAAAAAAAATCTCACTGACAGGCGGAGATAATAGTATCCCTACTGCCAAATAAGATATGGAAAATAAAAACTGTATGGTTACCATTGAGTGCGAATCCTAAGTAACGTAAAAACTCTTAGAGGTTCGCACTAGAAATACAAGAAATATTGCCTTTGTTTTTCTAAAAATAAAAATAGATAAAGGCAAAACAACTTGTGCTGTGTCTAAATTATCTAAATAAAACAGTGGAATTGTTATTTATTTTATATAATTTCGCCATCGTACCCTCCGTGGGTACGGGGATTAAAGCCTACATACCTGTGGAGGACCTGCTAGCCGCTATCATCGTACCCTCCGTGGGTACGGGGATTAAAGCATTATTTTGTAAAAATAATCAAGTATGTGTTCTTATCGTACCCTTTATGGGTACGGGGATTAAAGCTCTTTATCGGAAAGAACAATGCTCAATACTACACATCGTACCCTTCATGGGTACGGGGATTAAAGC